>Ga0247820_10001497_pt1 | contig 13175 bp, 13 predicted proteins | sample 13C_Glucose_Day1_2_FD_192480 | JGI IMG/M metagenome (GOLD analysis project Ga0247820, IMG submission 192480) | Soil microbial communities from agricultural site in Penn Yan, New York, United States - 13C_Glucose_Day14 | ecosystem: Environmental > Terrestrial > Soil > Agricultural land | place...
GTCCCCGTGCCGTCCCCGTCGTAGTAGAGGATACCGGTCTTCTTGTTGTAGACGATCCGGTCGCTCGCATCGTGCGCCTTGGCGCCGGACCAGAACGCCTGCGACGACAGCGCTCCTTTCTGGGCGATCTTCGTGAACACGCTCTTCTTCAGATGGATCGTGTCGTCCGCCGCCGAGAAGTCGTCTCCATACTGGCCGTGGAACGGATCGCTTGCCGCGCTCCCATACGCGGCGTCGTTTCCTGAACCAAAAAGACGGCTCCTAGAACGACACCGTCGCCTTGGCCCATATAGAAGAACTCGTTGCCAAGGACGATGTCGCCCTCGATCCGCCCGCTATTGATGATCGTCGATTGGATGTGGCCGGAACCGGCCTCTACTGCGGTGTTGGTCCCGCCGACAATAAGCCCAGTATTAATCAAGGTAAGTCTGGCGCCGATACCGGAGATGTTGATTCCGCCACCCTGCGGAGCGCCGATCGCCCCTTGTTGACGATATATGCAACGCCAAGGACGTTAACTCACGATAGCTGGCTTCCCGTAATCGTACCGCCATTGACGAGCCGGTTTTCAAAGCGCTGTCCTTGCTGACCTAAACCGATGCCGCTCGCTAGTGATGAAGTGGAATTGATCCCTCTGCCCTGAGTGCCGGATACAATGCCGTCGATGTCAATGGTATTGCCGGCGGTCAGATCGATGGCGTGATCGCCTGCGCCCGTTGTCCGAGCGAGATGATCGTTGCCTCATGAAAGACGATTTGGCCATTGTGGCACCTTCTCAGAGCCGCTCGCGGCACACATGAAATAACGCCGCGTAAAACCTAGGAGATCGGCTACGGAATTCTACTCCTTGGACCGGGAGGGGGCTGCTGCAGCCGATCCTCGGCAGGCTCCCTCTCAATCCGCGGCCTTGCGTCGTTGCGACCTATCCCCCTCACCTGCCGTGTCTGCTTGAATGGTCACGCTTTCGCGGAGTGGATCTCGCGCATTTAAGGTCGCGTTAACCACCTTGAGCGGATGCTAACCCGACTGCTTCTCGTCCTCCGAAGCCAAGAGCATGAGCGATCTTCTCGTCAGTATCCGACAGGCTAAGCCGAGCGATGCCGAAGGGCTCGCGAGGGTGTTCGACGCCGCGTGGCGCGAGGCGTATCAGGGCATCATCCCGGGGATCGCGCTGGAAAAGATGCTGGCGCGGCGGGGCCTGCGGTGGTGGCGCTCCACGGTGACCCGCGGCCGGCCGCTGGCGGTGCTCGACATCGGCCAGGGGGTGGCCGGCTACGCGTCCTATGGCCGCTGCCGCGACCGGTCCCTGCCGGCGGACGGGGAGATCGACGAACTCTACCTCCTGCCCGAATACCAGGGCGTGGGTCTGGGCAGGCGTCTGTTCAAGGCCGTGTGCAACGACCTGCGCGCCCGGGAGATGGGCCGGGTCATTCTCTGGGCGCTCGCCGACAACGAGCGGGCCTGCGACTTCTACGAGGGCATGGGAGGGCGCAGCATCGCCCGGGTCGAGGAGCGCATCGGCGGCGCGCGGCTCGCCAAGATCGCCTATCTCTTTCGCTAGGGCCCGTCCGGACCAGCGATCGGACGGTCTTTAATCCTGTCCGGAGAACGAAGGCCTGACCGGCGCAAAAAGGCTTCCCGTTTTGCCCGTCTGCCTCTAGTGAGGCGTCCAAGCCTTTCAGCCCGTTTTTTCGGAGAAGACTCTCATGCGCATCGACGCGATCAAGATCGGAAACAATCCGCCGGAGGACGTGAACGTCATCATCGAGGTGCCGCTGGGCGGCGAGCCGATCAAGTACGAGATGGACAAGGATTCCGGCACCCTCTTCGTCGACCGCTTCCTCTACACGGCCATGCGCTATCCGGGGAATTACGGCTTCATTCCCCACACCCTCTCGGGCGACGGCGATCCCTGCGACGTCCTCATCGCCAATACCCGCGCGATCGTGCCAGGGGCCGTCATGAACGTGCGCCCCGTGGGCGTGCTGGTAATGGAGGACAATGCCGGCGAGGACGAGAAGATCATCGCCGTGCCGTCACCCCAGCTCACCCAGCGCTACGACCGGGTGCAGTCCTACACCGACCTGCCCGAGATCACCCTCAAGCAGATCGAGCACTTCTTCGAGCACTACAAGGACCTCGAGCCCGGCAAGTGGGTCAAGATCATCCGCTGGGGCGACGCGACGGACGCCAAGCGCCTGATCGTGGAGGGCATCGAGCGGGCCAAGAAGAAGCGCTGACGCGCTTTTGCCATTCGGAATCGAAGGCCGGAGCCCGCTCCGGCCTTTTTGCCGTCAGGACGCGGCGGCCTCATGGACCGCGCGGCTGTCCGCCGGCGCCTCCTCGCGTTCCGTCAGGCCGTAATCACGCAGCACCGCCGCGACCCGCAGCCGGTAATCGCGGAAGACGCCGTCCCGCCCCTCCCCTTGCGTCGTCCGGTGGGCCGGATGGTTGCGCCAAGCCCGCACCGCCTCCTCGTCGCGCCAGAACGACAAGGACAGGAGCTTTTCCGGCTCGTTCAGGCTCTGGAAGCGCTCGATGGAGATGAAGCCGTCCATGGTGAGGAGCTCCTCCCTCAGGGCGGCCGCGAGGTCGAGGTAGCGCTGCCTCCGGCCGTCGGCGGGCCAGACCTCGAAGATGACGGCGATCATGGGCGGATCAGCTCCCCGTGCGGCGCCGAGGCGAGGCGCAGGAAAATCCTGTCCTCCCGGCGGATGAATCTTTCGCGTTCGGCGAATTCATAATTCTGGCGACCCAGCGGATCCTCCTTGAGCCGCGCCCGATAGGCTTCGTAGGCGGCGAGATTGTCGACATTGTAGACGCCATACGCAATCGTGCTCGATCCCTCGTGCGGCGAGAAGTAGCCGATGAGGTCGGCCCCGCAGCGCGGGATCGCCCGGCCCCAGTTGCGGGCATATTCGGCGAAGGCGTCGGCCTTGAAAGGGTCGATCTCGTAGCGAATGAAGCAGGTGATCATGGGGTCCTCGCGAGCTGGAAACGCCCCGACCCTAGCGGATTGCGCGACCGCGATGGTTCGTCTAACGTCGAACAATGAAGGAAGGACCTGCCATCGCGCCCGTCGCCGCCCTGCTGGGCGACCCCGCCCGCGCCAACATGCTCGGTGCCCTCATGGACGGCCGGGCCCTCACCGTGAGCGAGCTGGCGCAGGCCGCCGGCGTCACGCTCCCGACCGCAAGCGGCCATCTGGCGAAGCTCGAGGCGGCCCATCTGGTGGCGGCCGAGAAGCAGGGACGGCACCGCTATTTCCGCCTCTCGGGGCCGGACGTAGCCCAGGTGCTGGAGGCCCTGATGGGGCTCGCCCAGCGCACGGGCGCCGTGCGGGTCCGCACCGGCCCGAAGGACGCGGCCCTGCGCTCGGCCCGGGTCTGCTACGACCATCTCGCCGGCGAGCGGGGCGTGGCGCTGCTCGACGGCCTCACGCGGCAAGGGCTCGTGTCAGGGGGAGACGACCTCGCCCTGACGGCTGAGGGCCGCAGCTTCTTCGAGGGCTTCGGCGTGGACGTGACGCGGCTGGAGAAGGGCCGCCGCCCGCTCTGCCGCGGCTGCCTCGACTGGAGCGAGCGCCGCCTGCATCTGGGCGGCGCGCTCGGAGCCGCGATTCTCGCCGGGATCGTCGAGCGGTGCTGGGGCCGGCGCGACGAGAGCCGCGCCCTCGTGTTCACGGACGCTGGTCTTTCCGCCTTCAACGCGACGTTCGGTCTGTCGCCGGAGGATTCGCCCGAGGCGGCGGAGCCGCGGGAGCAGGCTCCCCGCATCCGCCTTCTCTGAATCTAGATGACGTAGAAGTCCTTGTGCGAGATCCCAAGCTTCTTGCCGATGGTGGCGAACTGGACCGCCTTTGCGGCGCCATTGCCGTCCGGGTCATAGAAAAGAGCGCCCGCCTTCTTGTGGTAGAGGATCCGGTCCTCCGCGTCCTTGAATCGGTCGCCGACCACGAAGGCGTCGCTCGATAAGGACCCCTTCTTGGCGAGCTTCGAGAAGAACTTTTTGGACAGGTGGATCGTGTCGTCCTTGACGTTGAAGTCGTAGACGTAGTCGAGATTGGATTTGACGTTGGGCTTCACGTCGAACACGAAGATGTCGTTGCCGGTCCCACCGAGGAGCGTGTCGTTGCCGGCCCCGCCCCACAGCTTATCGCTGCCGCCTTGGCCAAAAATCGTGTCGTTGCCGGCAAGTCCGTAGAGTTGGTCGTTTCCTTCCTCGCCCACCACCTGCTCGGCGGCCGTCGTGCCCATCTTGACGAGCGGGACGGTCTCGGTCGCGACGTTGCGAACGGTGATCGTGACCACCTTCGTGAGCTCCCCGCCCCATCCGTCCGAGGCCTTGACGGTGACGCTGTGCTGCGGGGCGGCCTCATAATCGAGCGTGCGGTTCAGAACCAGTTTCCCGTCGCTGATCCGGAACAAGCCGCCCGCATCGGACACGAGGCTGAAGGTGAGCGTATCGCCGTCCGGGTCCTGCCCGAAGAGCGTGGTCACGTTTGTCCCGACAGCGGCACCTTCGGATACGGTAACGGTCGAAGGGGTGATGCTTGTTGGCGTACCGTTCGTCAGCGCGATGATCTGGCCATCCCCGAACTTGACGAAGCGGATGTCTTTGACCGTATCAACGCCGTCCCGACCGGTCTGATTGTCGGTAATCCTGAAGGTGCCGCTGCCAGTGTCGTCGATGCTGTAATCGCCGCGGCTGCCGGAGAATTCCGCCGTGTTCCGGCCCGTGCCGCCTTCGAGGGTATCGTCGCCGCCACCGCCCTTCAATGTGTCGTTGCCGCCGTTGCCGACGAGGCGGTTGTTCTCCCCATTGCCCGTGAACTTGTCGGCGCCGGAACCGCCTTCCAGGTTGCGGATGCCGATCAGCAGATCGGTTCCGTAGCCGGTGTCCTGCGCGGCCGCATGCGATAGGTCAACCGTGGCGGCGGTGGAGCTGGAGAACTTGACCGTGTTGTTGCCGACGCCGCCATCGAGCGTATCGCTGCCCATGCCGCCGTCGAGGGTGTCGTCGCTGCCGCCCCCCTTGAGGATGTTGTTGAGCCCGTTGCCGATGAGCGTGTCGTTGAAGGCGCTGCCGGTGACGTTCTCGATGTTGAGCAGCAGATCGCTGGAATAATTCGTCGATTGCGAGAAGGTCAGACCCAGATTGACAGTGACGCCCACCACCGTATTCGTCGCGGTCGCGTCCGAGTAGTCGACCGTGTCACCGACCCCGTCTCCGCCGTCGAGGATGTTGGTTCCCTTCCCGCCGGAGAACGTCTCGTTTCCGCTGCCGCCGAAAGCGATGTCCTGTCCATCGCCCAATTTGACAATGCCGCCCGTCGCCGTGCCGAGCCTTCCGTCGTAGAAGTCGTCCCCGGCGCCGAGATCGATGAGGGCCGCCTCCGCTGCAGCCGACGTGGTCTTCAGTATTCCGGTATTGACGATCCGGTCGTTCCCGCCGCCACCGATGATGGCGAGCCCCGTCGCCTCGATGGTGCCTCCATTGAGCAGCTCAAGCTTGGCGGCGCTGGACGTGGACGAGATTTCGGTGCCCTTGGCGCCCTTGATCATCTTCCCGGTCGCGTTCGTGACTGTGCTCGTCCCGCCGCCGGAGAACTGGATGGCCGCGCCGGTTCCGGCTGCGGATTCGATCGTCCCCTGATTTTGCACGCTGCCTGCGGCGCCGGAGATCAGGACCGCCGCTGCGGTCTCGGACTTGACTGCTCCTTCGTTGATGACGCTGCTGCCGGCACCGGCGAGAGTGATCGCCGTAAGGGTAGTGCCGAGGTCGAAATCATCGTCGTCACCGGGATCGACATCAGTGATGACGATGCGCTGCGTTCCAAGGGCCCTGATGCCGCCGAGGGGGGTGTTGGACAGTGCGATGGCCAGGTAGGTGGTCCCCGTCAGGGAGGCTTCCATCTCATGGAGGACTCCCTCGTCGCCCCCTCCGGGCGTCAGGTCATTTTGATCGTCGATAACAGTGATCGTCATGGCAATGTCCAGGCTCAAGGCGTGAATCGATTGTCGACGATTACGTTATTACGTATAGAAAAGAAAGCATACGTTGCTTACGCCTGCTGGCTTCCGCGCCATCGCGGCCAATCAGCCGGCGCTCAAAGCGCCTCGCCCCGCAGGAGACGCGGCGCGTCCCGGTCGGTGAGCCCCGCGGCCTCGCGGATGAAGAAGCGCTTGAGGCCAGGCATCCGGTCCACGAGCCCCAGGCCCAGGTCGCGCACGAGCCGGACGGGCAGGACGTCGTTGGAGAAGAGCCGGTTGAGACCGTCCGTCATCAGCCCCATGGCGGTGATGTCGGCCCGGCGCGCCCGCTCGTAATTCTCCAGCACGTCGGCGCCGCCGGGATCCATGCCCAGCCGCAGGGCGTCCGTGATCACCTGCGCCAGCGACGCCGCGTCGTGAAGGCCGAGATTGAGGCCCTGGCCCGCGATGGGATGGATTACGTGGGCCGCGTCGCCCAGGAGCGCGATCCGCTCGCCCACGAAGGTGCGGGCGACCCCGAAGGACAGGGGATGGGCCTGCGGCCTCGTCTCGAAGGCGATCCTGCCGAGCTGGAGCCCGAAGCGCTTCTCGAGCTCGGCGAGAAGATCCTCCGGGTGGGATTCGAGCAGCGCCGGGACGTTGTCGCTGCGCTCGCTCCAGACGATGGAGGAGCGGTGCTTCACGGTCCCGTCGGGCAGGGTCTCCGGCTTGAGCGGCAGGATCGCGAAGGGGCCGGAGGGCAGGAAATGCTCCACCGCCCGGCCCTCGTGGTCGCGCTCGTGCACGATCGTCGCCACGATGCCTGATTGCCGGTAGGGCCACGAGATCCAGCCGATCCCGGCCTGCTCGCGCAGTTTCGAGCGCGCCCCGTCGGCCGCCACCAGCAGCGCCGCCGGGAGGGGGGCGCCCTCGTCCGCGAGGAGCACGTCGACGTGGCCGGGCTGCTGCGAAAAGCCCCGCACTCCCTGCGCCTTCAGGGCCACGCCGGCCGCCGTGCAGGCCGCGATCAGGGCGGCCGTCAGGTCACCGGCCGTCACCATGTGGGCGAAGGGCTCGCCCTCGCCTACATCGCCGGAGAAGGTCAGGAAGGTCGGGCGGACCGGGTCCTGCAGGCGGCTGTCGGTGATCACCATGTCGAGCATGGGCTGCGCGCCCGGCGCCACCTCGTCCCAGACCTTGAGCGCCTCGAGCATCCGCCGGGCGGCGGCCGCGATCGCATAGGCGCGCTTGTCCCCGTGCGGGTCGCGCTTCAGGGCCGGGTCGCACATGATTACGTCGAGGCCGTCGCCCAGCGCCTGCTTCAGGGCCAGGGCCAGGGACAACCCGGCGAGCCCGCCTCCGGCGATGACGATGCGTAGGCCTGTCGTGCTCATGGGATCTCGTCTCCTGCCGGCCGTCCGACCCTGGGAATCTAGGGCGCGAGAGGGATGTCAGCGATCAATCCTTCAGCGTCAAGCTTGACGTGGCGGGCGCTCTCTCCGATGGATGGCGCTTCCCCTTGAGGACTCCGACGCCATGTCCACAGCCGTTGCCGACCTTCTGTCGATTCTCGACCTCGAACCCCTCGAGCACAACCTCTTCCGCGGCCAGAGCCCGAAGAGCGGATGGCAGCGCGTCTTCGGCGGACAGGTGATCGGTCAGGCCCTGGTCGCGGCCAGCCGCACGGTCGAGGGGCGCCACCCGCATTCCCTCCATGGTTACTTCATGCTGCCGGGCGACCCGAAGGTGCCGATCATCTACGAGGTCGACCGCATCCGCGACGGGCGCAGCTTCACCACCCGGCGCGTGGTGGCGATCCAGCACGGGCAGGCGATCTTCTCCATGTCGGCCTCCTTCCAGGTCGACGAGGGCGGCTTCGACCATCAGGTGGCGATGCCCGACGTGCCGGGCCCCGACGAGCTTCCCAGCGAGGAGGAGGTGAAGGCCGACCTGATGCCGCGTATGCCGGAGCCCATGCGCACCTATTACGAGCGCGAGCGCCCGATCGAGATGCGGCCCGTGGAGATCAACCGCTACATGACGCGCGATCCCATGGCGCCGCAATTCCACGTCTGGATCCGGACCACGGGCCGGCTTCCCGACATCCCGGCCATCCATCAATGCGTCCTGGCCTATGCGTCGGACATGACGCTCCTCGACACCTCCCTCGTGCCCCATGGGCGCACGGTGTTCGAGCCCTCCGTCCAGGCGGCGAGCCTCGACCACGCCCTCTGGTTCCACCGGCCCTTCCGGGCCGACGAGTGGCTGCTCTACGCCCAGGACACTCCGAACGCCTCCGGTGCCCGCGGCTTTTCCCGCGGCCTGATCTTCGCCCAGGACGGCACCCTCGTGGCGTCCGTGGCTCAGGAAGGCCTGATCCGCGACCGAAGCTGACGGACCCGGCCGAACGCGGAACCTGCATCGATCCCGAGCATTTTTCGAGGAGAAGTGCTTCTCCCCATTGGGCAGCCCTCGTGGCTGCCTCTTTTTTGGGCAAGCGGACCGCTCACGCGCCACCACCCCTGTGCCTCTTCTGAAGGCACAGGGCACCGGGCCATGGCCTGCCGGGCCTGGCACATTTCTTGCTTCCCCCTTCCGCGACACCCGCACCGACAGGCCGGGTTCATGTGGACACCACGGCTGCTCCCGGCCTTCCGGCCAGGGCAGCCTCTGAAAGGGGGCTCTATCCATGAAAATCGTGATGGCGGTCATCAAGCCGTTCAAGCTGGAGGAGGTGCGCGACGCGCTCACCGCCCTCGGCGTCCATGGCCTCACCGTGACCGAAGTGAAGGGTTACGGCCGGCAGAAGGGCCATACGGAGATCTATCGCGGCGCCGAATACGCCGTGAGCTTTCTGCCGAAGCTGAAGATCGAGGTGGCGGTCGCCTCCGAGGTGGTCGGGCAGGTCATCGAGGCGATCACCGCCGCGGCCCGCACGGGCCAGATCGGCGATGGCAAGATCTTCGTCACGTCGCTCGAAAAGGCGGTGCGCATCCGCACCGGCGAGACCGATGTCGACGCCCTGTGATCCTCGTTCCTTCAATCAAGTGTCCCGGAGTCCGAATCCGATGAAAATCCGTCCCCTGCTCATGACAGCCCTCGGGGGAGCGGCGCTGAGCCTGCTCGTCCTCGATCCCGCGCTCGCACAGAATGCCGCCGCGCCCGCGGCCGATGCCGCGGCCGCCGCCCCGACGGTCAACAAGGGCGACACCGCCTGGATGCTCGTCTCGACCGTCCTGGTGATCCTGATGACGATCCCGGGCCTCGCCCTGTTCTATGGCGGCCTCGTGCGCACCAAGAACATGCTGTCGCTGCTGATGCAGGTCTTCTCCGTCTTCAGCCTCGTGTCGATCCTGTGGGTGTTCTACGGCTACTCGCTCGCCTTCACGTCGGGGCACGGCGGCCTCGGGGCCTTCATCGGCGGCTTCTCGAAGGCGTTCCTGGCCGGCGTCACCACCGATTCCACCGCCGACACCTTCACCAAGGGCGTGGCGATTCCGGAATTCACCTTCATCGCCTTCCAGCTCACCTTCGCGGCCATCACCCCGGCGCTCATCGTCGGCGCCTTCGCGGAGCGCATCAAGTTCAGCGCCGTGATGCTGTTCACGGGCCTCTGGATGACCGTCATCTACCTGCCGATCGCCCATATGGTGTGGTTTTCGGAAGGCTATCTCTTTGGCCTCGGCGCCCTCGACTTCGCGGGCGGCACCGTGGTGCACATCAACTCGGGCGTCGCCGGCCTCGTGGGTGCGCTCGTGATCGGCAAGCGCATCGGCTACGGCCGCGACCTGCTCGCTCCGCACTCGCTCACCCTCACCTTCGTGGGCGCCTGCATGCTCTGGGTCGGCTGGTTCGGCTTCAATGCCGGCTCGAACCTCGAAGCCACGGGCGGCGCCGCGCTCGCGCTCATCAACACCATCCTGGCGCCGGCCGCGGCGGGCCTCGCCTGGATGACCGTCGAGGCCATGGCCAAGGGCAAGGCGTCGCTGCTCGGCATCGCGTCGGGCGCCGTCGCCGGCCTCGTGGCGATCACCCCGGCCGCCGGCCTGTCCGGCCCCATGGGCGCCATCGTGCTCGGCCTCGTGGCGGGAGCGGTCTGCTACTACGCGGTGACGGCCGTCAAGAATGCCCTGGGCTATGACGACGCCCTCGACGTGTTCGGCATCCATGGCGTCGGCGGCATCATCGGCGCCCTGGGCACCGGCATCGTGGCGGCCCCCGTGGTCGGCGGCTACGGCGTGGGCGAATACACGATCGGCGGCCAGCTCTGGACGCAGCTCGTGGCGGTGGTCATCACCCTGATCTGGACCGCCGGCGGCTCGCTCATCCTCTACAAGATCGTCGATCTGGTGGTGGGCCTGCGCGTCACGCCGGACCAGGAGCGCGAGGGCCTCGACCTCGCCGATCACGGCGAGCGCGCCTACAACTACTGAGCCCCGGAAGCCTCCCGAGGGGCTCAGAAACGGAAAGCCCCGGCTGCAAGGCCGGGGCTTTTCCTATTCCTCCACCGTCATTCCGGGGCGAGCGGAGCGAGAGCCCGGAACCCCTCACCGCCGATGGGGGCGGAATGGGATGGGACGCTAACCGCTCTTTCCTGAGACGCATGTGTTCATGGGTTCCGGGCCCGGCTCTCCGAGCCGCCCCGGAACGACACCAGCAGAGATCTCACCCGTTCTTCACCAGCTGCCGCAGCTTCCCGCGCCGGATCTCGTCCGATTCCTGGAAGTTGGACGTGCCGTAGAAATCCCCCTTCGAGTCCATCAGGAAGATCGAGGCCGTGTGGTCCATGGTGTAGCCGCCCTCGGTCGGCACCTTGCGGTAATAGACCTTGTAGGCGCGGGCCACGGCGGCGATCTCCTCCTCGGTCCCGGTCAGCCCGACGATGCGCGGATCGAAGGACGACAGGTAGGTCTTCATCAGCTCGGGCGTGTCCTGGGCCGGATCGACCGTGATGAAGGCCACCCTGAGCTTGTCCGCGTCCTTGCCCAGAGCCTCCAGATCCTGGGTCAAATCGTAGAGGGTCGTCGGGCAGACCTCGGGGCAGTGGGTGAAGCCGAAGAAGACCACGAAGGGCTTGCCCTTCAGGTCCTGGTCGGTGACGGGCTTGCCCTCGTGCGAGGTGAGCCGGAAGGGGCCGCCGATGGGAACGCGGCCCTGGTTCTGCTGCGGCTCGGGCACCAGCAGCAGGACGGCGGCCAGCAGGGTGAGCGCCGCCACGAGGAAGACGCTGAGCGGCAAGAGAAGGGATCGCTTGAGGATCATGGCTGTCTCCGGGACCGTCGGGCGCCGCGTCAGTGGTGGGAGTGCCCGGCCGGGCCGGAGGCTCCGAGGGGCTGCACGGAGAACTCCACCTCGACCGTTCCGGCCTTCTCGAACACGAGCGCGCCCTTGAGGGTCTGGCCGGCCGACAGCGGCTCCTTCAGGTCCATGAACATGAGATGGTAGCCGCCCGGCTTGAATTCGACCGTCTCGCCCGGCTTGATCTCGAGCCCGCCCTCCACCGGCTTCATGCGCATCACGGTGCCGTCCAGGGACATGGAATGCACCTCGACGCGGCTCGCCAGCGGAAGGGTGCCGCCCACGAGCCGGTCGGGCTGCGAGCCCGTGTTGGTCACCTTGACATAGCCGCCGCCGACCTTGGCGCCGGCCGGGGTCGCCCGCGACCAGGCCTGCTCGATGGTGAGGGTGCCGGCCTTCATGCCCGAGGTCGCCGTCGCGGCCGCGAGCTTCACGCCCGGCGCCGGCGCCTTCAGGTCGTGCGGATTCTGCCCGGCATCCGGAATCTGCGTCCATTCCTCCGATCCGCCGGCGCAGGTCTGCACCACGGGGAAGTAGACGGTCGCGCCCCCCCGGAAGGCATCGGTGATGCGCGCCTGGAACACGAACTCGTCGTAATGGCCGTCGTCGAGGGAGCCGGTCCAGACGATCTCGGTGACGCCTTCGGAGACGGGGTTTCCGTGGAGCTGGTAGGTCCGGGCATAGGGCGCCTTCGTGGTCTCCAGCGTCCAGCCGGCCTTCGGCATCGGCTTGGCGTCGATGACGCCTTCGGGAATGCGGACGCGGACCTTCAGGGTCGGCTGGCCGTCGCAGCCGTGGGGAATGCGCAGCGCGCCGCGATACGTGGTGTTCGGCGCCGCCTGCGGGGGATCCATGGCCACATGGGCGAGGGCGGGCGTGGAGATGGCCAGAAGCGCGGCCGCGACGAGCGCGCCGGCGGGTGATGACATCGTCATGGTCGAAATATCCTGTCGGGTTGATGGGTCTTCGCGAGGCGATCAACCGAGGCGCGGCGGCGCGCGCGAGCCGACAGGCAGGACGTTCGAGGAGAGGCGGAGAACGGGCGCCCCCGGTACCGCGGCCGCCGCAACGGCCAGAGGTGACGGCGGGTCGAACGAGGCTGGGGCGGGCAGCGGTCCTCCGGCCGGGCCCGAGCCGTGGCAGCCCAGGATGCAGCACAGGCCATCGTGGGCCTTGGCGGGGGCCTGGTGGCCGGGCGCGGCGCCGGGCTCCGTGATGCACAGGATTCCCTGCGGCGAATGGCCCGAGGCGGCCTGGACCGCGCCGCCCATGGAAAGGAGCAGGGCCTGCAGGGCGAGCACATAGGCAAGCGCAACCGCCAGAGCGGCGTGTTTCCAGCCCGTCGTGAATGCCTTGCCCGTCATGGGCTGGACACTGGTCCGTCAGGCCCTTTCCGTCAACAGCGCAAGCGGGCCGGTAGGGTTAAAGGACCCTTAACCTGCCTTTCCTAAAGTGGGAATCCGTCACTCAAGATCGGGTTTCCAGTCTTTCCATGCGCACGGTCCGCCGCTCCTCCTCCGCCTATGACGGCCTCTTCAGCGCCCTGCGGGCCGCCCTCGCCCGGCGCGCCCAGGAGCTGACGGGCCTGTGCCTGATCGTCCTCGCCGGAGCGGTCGCGGTGGCGCTGGCCACCTGGTCGGTGGACGATCCGAGCCTCAACAACGCCACCGACGCGGCCGTTCACAACGTGCTCGGCTGGCCCGGCGCCATCGTGGCCGACCTCCTGATGCAGCTTCTCGGCCTCGGTGCCATCGCGGCCCTGCTGCCGCTGGCCTTGTGGGGCTGGCGCCTCATGAAAACCGGCGATCTCGGCCGCTGGCAGCTGCGCCTCGCCCTCTGGGTCATCGCGGCGGGCGCCGCCACGGCCTTCGCCAGCGCCCTGCCGGCCACCGACCGGTGGCCGGC
>Ga0247820_10001502_pt1 | contig 13159 bp, 12 predicted proteins | sample 13C_Glucose_Day1_2_FD_192480 | JGI IMG/M metagenome (GOLD analysis project Ga0247820, IMG submission 192480) | Soil microbial communities from agricultural site in Penn Yan, New York, United States - 13C_Glucose_Day14 | ecosystem: Environmental > Terrestrial > Soil > Agricultural land | place...
GCGTACCGAAGGTCGTGAAGGTCGAGAAAAACGACAGCCGTCCGGTGGGCGCGCGCAGCCGCGTCGCCAGAACGGGTGACCGCGGCGTGCCGGAGGACTTGTCCGGGATCGCGGCCGGCCATAGCGGCTCGAGCCGCTCGAGCAGTCTCGCCAGCTCCGGCGTCTGGGCAGCTTCGGCATGCGCCTGGTGGTAGAGGTGCGCGGCCACCTCGTCGAAGTTCTCGATCGCGTGGCGAAGACCCTGCTCGTGCAGGATTGCCTCCAGGAGGTTGATGCTGCCGGGCGGAGCCGCCAGTCCGCGCCCGGTGATGCTTGCCACCAGCCGGTCGGCGCCACGGTTCGCCTGCAGCAGGTTCCAGCAGGGATCGAGGACCCAGGCCGGGTACGGATCGTGGACCTCGAGCAGGTGCTGCAGCGCCTGGCGCACCGGCTCCATCTCCTGATCGTGAAGCGGCCGCTGGCCGTAGCGTGGCGCGAATCCGCTCGCCAGCAGCAGCTGGTTGCATCCGGACGGGCTCATGCCGAGCGCATCGGCCAGGGCGATGAGCATGCCGCGGCTGGCGCTCGACCGGCCGGTCTCGAGAAAGCTCAGATGACGCTGGGATGCGCCGACCCGCAGAGCCAGGTCCAGCTGGCTCAGGCGCTGGCTCCTGCGGGCCTGGCGCAGCAGCTCACCGGAGGAAGGGACTTGTCCGACCGTCATTTAACGTTGCCTCGCACTTGGTTGCCGGCGGATCGCAACATGTGTCACATGAAACGTGTATCTTCATCTATGCCGGCAGCCCATGCATTCTCGTGCATCGGCGCGAAGGCCACTTCCAATTGGTCGCATCCGCGGGCCGTCGGGGTTGCTGTCGCGCTATGAGTCTTGCAGCGGGATGTCCCCCACGCGCGTCACACAACCCTCCGGAGACGCCCAATGTCGATGTCCGAAGCAGTCCACTCCGACCATAGCCATGCGGATCGGCTCTGGTCGCTGATCAAGGACGTGCGCTATCCCGTGATCACCACCCACCGGTCCGACGGCGGCCTGCAGTCCCGCCCGATGAGCATGCAGAACCGCGACACGGATCCGCTGGACTTCCTGTGGCTCTTCGCGCCGCGCGACAGCGATCAGGTCGAGGACCTGCAGTGGGATTCATCTGTGAGCATCGTCTTCGCCGACTCCTCGGCGGGCGTCTATGTGGTCGTCTTCGGCAGCGCTTCGGTGGTGGAGGATGCCGGGCGCAAGCGCCAGCTGTGGTCGCCGGAGGCGCAATCCTGGTTTCCGGGCGGGCCTGACGATCCCACCATGGCGCTCGTGCGCGTGCGCATCATCCAGGCGGATTGCTGGGACGTGAAGCGCAACGCCGTGAACCACCTCTTCAAGCTCGACACCTCCGCCATGACCTACCGTCCACCCGGACAGGCCAGCGGGGCGACCCGCCACTAGCACTGACCCTCGCGGGCGGCGACCCGCCTCGCGGCCATGGTCTTCCTCGCCGCCGCCGTCTTCCTCTCCGCCGCTCAACAGGACGTTATAGGACGTTATACTGGCGACGAACATTCTCGACCTCGCCCTCGCCCTCATCGTCATCAACATGTCCCTCTCTGCGAACGATTCCGTCCAGCCCCTGCTGAGAGACAGCGCGCAACCGCTCTATCAGCAGCTCGCGGCGCTGCTGGCACGGCGCATCGACGACGGCGAGTTCGCTTCCCGATCGCGCCTGCCGAGTGAGCCGGAGCTGATGGCGGCCCATGGCGTCAGCCGCATCACGGTACGTCAGGCCATCGCACTGCTTGCCCGAAACGGACGCGTCGTTGCGAAGCCCGGCAAGGGCACCTTCGTCCTCGGTCCGATGATGCGCCACGACCTCGGCCCCTTGCGCGGGTTCTACGATGCGCTGCGCGAGCAGGGACTGGATCCACAGACCGAGCTGCTCGCTTTCTCGCCATCGAGCGGCCGAGCCGATCGCGCGTTGCCCGAGGGGCTGGACCTGCCGGTCAGCCTTCGGCGCCGCTACCTGCTCGACGGACAACCCTTCGCCCTGGTGGAAGCGTGGCTGCCGGCCGCCGCCGCCGCCCTCGGCGACAAGCGGGCCGCTCGTCTGACCGTCTATGAGATCCTCGAGAAGTTCCTCGGCGAGCGCATCGCCGGTGCCGATGTGTCGATCCGTTGCCAGCCTGCGCCGCGTGATATCGCCGGGCATCTCGGGCTGCGCAGCGCCGCCGCCGTGCTGGTGATGGAGCGCCGGTCGCACGCCCGATCCGGGCGGGTCCTGGAGTTCATGCGCATCCACATCGTCCCGGAGCGCTACGAGTTCCGGCTGGGCGTCTCCGGTCCGCTCGAGATCGCCAACGCCTTGCGCCCGGTGTCCACCGACAAGAGCCAATCAGTCCACACCCCGCTTGGCGGGAAGGCACGGAGTCCCAAAGGTGCAGCCCGATGACCCCTACTGGAGCATGCCGATGATCGATCCATCCGGACCTGGGAAAGCCACTGCCGTGTCGGCCGACCGCCGCCTCCTGATGCTGGCGGCACTCGCCGGCGCCGGCATCGCGGCGGCCCTGCCAGCACGTGCCCGGGCAGACTCCTTTCCGTCGAAGCCGCTTCGCCTGATCGTGCCATTCCCGCCGGGAGGTCCGACAGACATCGTGGCGCGGCCGATGGCGCAACTGCTTGGCGAGGCGCTCAAGCAGAACGTCATCATCGACAACCGCGGCGGCGCCGGTGGCTCGATCGGCGCCGACGTCGTGGCCAAGGCGGCGCCGGACGGCTATACGCTGCTGATGGGAACCGTCGGCACCAGCGCGATCAACGCGGCGCTCTACACCAAGCTGCCCCACGACCCGGTCAAGGACTTCACGCCGCTCGCGTTGGTGGCAAGCGCACCGGTGGCGGTGGTGGTGCATCCGGAGCAGGAGATCCGCTCGGTACGCGAACTGATCGAGCGGGCGCGCGCCCAGCCAGGCTCGCTGCTGTTCGGTTCGGCGGGCAGCGGCACGCCCGGCCACCTCACCGGCGAGATGTTCGCCACCGCAGCGGGCATCAAGCTGCGCCATGTACCCTACAAGGGAAGCGCGCCGGCCATCACCGACTTGCTCGGCAACCAGATCCCGATGATGTTCGATCCGCTGCAGTCGGTCATCCATCACATCAGGGCGGGAAAGCTGCGCGCCCTTGCGGTCAGCGGCAGGCAACGATCGCCGGTGCTGCCCGACGTGCCGACGCTTGCCGAATCGGGACTCACCGATTTCGAGTCGACCGCCTGGTGGGCGATGTTCGCACCGGCCGGCCTGCCGGCCGAGGCGAGCAAGCGGCTGCGTGAAGAGATCGGACGGATCTCAGCCTCTGCCGCCTTCCGTGACAAGCTTGGCGATCTCGGCGTGGTGCCGGCCTCCGGCGACGAACCACTGGCGGAATTCCAGCAGCGCGAACTCGAGAAATGGGGCAAGGCGGTCCGCGATTCGGGCGCACAGGCGAATTGATCATGACGATGCAGTTGAACGATGAAGAAAAGGCGATGCTCGCCGGCGAACTTGGCGAAGCCCCGCGGCTCGCGCTGAGCCATCAGTTGAAGGTGGGTGAATTCTTCGGGGCGAGGGACTTCGTGCCGGTGACCCAGGCCCATGTGATGGCGGACACCGAAAGCCTTGGCGAGGCGGGCGTCAGGTGGCTCGAGTCGCTCGCCGCGCTGAAGGACGGCAGCCGGCGGGTACGTATTCCCACCATCACCGATCCGCGCGGCACGGACTTCTCCAAGGCCCGCCGCCTCAAGCAGGCCGAATGGATGACCGATCTGGAGGCCCGCGCGATTGCCGCCTTCGTGAAGCTTGGCGTCGCCATGACCGACACCTGCATCAACTATCAGACGATACAGGCGGCCACCCGTGGCGAGCATGTCGCTTTCGGCGATACCGGCGTCGTGATCTATTCCAATTCGGTCAGCGGCGCGCGATCGAACTTCGAAGGCGGCCCCTCGGCGCTGTCCGCCGGGCTTACCGGGCGCACCCCGCGCTATGGGTTTCACCTCGACGAGCATCGCCAGGCGACCATCCGCTTCCGGGTGGACTGGACGCCATCGAAGCTCAATGACTGGGGAGCGCTCGGCGGCGTGATCGGCCGCCGGGCAGGCAACTACTGGTCGGTTCCGGTCATCGAGGGACTCGACAGGCCGCCCTCGTCAGACGAGTTGAAGCATTTCGGCGCGGCGATGGCGAGCTTCGGTTCGATCGCCCTCTTTCACCTCGTCGGCATCACGCCGGAGGCCGCGCGGCTCGCGGATGTCGGCGGCGAAGCGCTCGAGCCGGTTGCCGTCAGGCGCGAGGAGGTCGAGGCGCTGCAGCAGTCGTACGCCGTCGACAGCAAGATCGACGTCGTCGTCTTCTCGGGGCCCCAGCTGAGCTTGTACGAACTCAGGGCGCTTGCCGATCTGTGCGACGGCCGCCGCTTCCGGATTCCCCTGCTCGCGGTCACCAGCCCGCAGGTCAAGCCGGACTGCGACCGCTTCGGCTATACCGAGAGGATCGAAGCCGCGGGCGGCACGGTCTATTCGGGGATGTGCTTCTACCAGTCCTACGCACGCGAGATCGCCGAGGCGAACGGCTGGAAGCGGCTCGCCACCAACAGCGCGAAAATGGTGAACATACTGGGCGGCTACGGCTACGTGCCGATGCTGGCGTCGATGGAGCAGTGCGTGGAAGCGGCGCAGACCGGGAGGCTCCAATGAGCAGGATCTTCACGGCACGCCATGCGATGGGCACGAAGGTCAGCGGCCAGGCCCTGGTAGCGAAGGACGGCTTCTCGGCGCGTTATGACCTCGACCGGATCGAGGGCATATTTTCCCGCCCTGCCCACAAGCTCGCGGGCCAGTCGTACGTCGGCAGGATCCTGGTTCTGGATACCGCAAAGGGCGGGGTGGCGAGCGCCTGGATGCTCCACGAGATGCAGTCGCGCGCCAAGGCACCGCTCGCGATCGTCTTCAACTCGGTGAACCCGATCCTCGCGCAGGGGGCAGCGTTCGGCGACATCACGATGCTCGCCGGATTCGACGAGGACATCACGGTCGCGATACCCCATGGCAGTGAGGTCGAGATCGACCCGCAGGCGCGGACACTGCGCCTGCGCTAGGACGTGAGCCGCCGCGATTCCTTCGGGTCGCGAAATACCAGCGGCCGGACCTCGCTGCGGTCCGTCACCGGCCGCTGCGCATGGCGCACCGCCTCGTCGACGATGGCGCGATGCGCCGACTTGGTGCAGACCGGGTCGGCGGCCAGCGGATCGCCGGCAAGCAGGTACGCCTGGCAGCGGCAGCCGCCGAGGTCCCGGTCGCGCTCGTCGCAGCTGCGGCACGGCTCCTTCATCCAGCCGGTGCCGCGGAAACGGTTGAATCCCTCGGACCGATACCAGATGTCGGCGATCGACGCGTCGTTCACGCTGGGGAATTCGAGGCCGGGGAGCATGCGGGCGGTATGGCACGGCAACGCGGTGCCGTCGGGCGCGATCGTCAGGAACACGTTGCCCCAGCCATTCATGCACTTCTTAGGGCGATCCTCGTAGTAGTCCGGCACCACGAAGAGGATCCGCATGCGGTTGCCGATCTTGGCGCGGTATTCGTTGGTGAGGCGCTCGGCGCGCTCGATCTGCTCGCGCGACGGCAGCAGCTCGGCGCGGTTGAGGTGCGCCCAGGAGTAGTACTGCGTGTTGGCGAGCTCGAGGTAGTCGGCATCGAGCGCCAGCGCCATCTCGATGATCTGGCCGATGTAGTCGATGTTGAGCCGGTGGATCACACAGTTGAGGACCATCGGCCAGCCGTGGCCCTTGATCATGCCGGCGACCCGCCGCTTCAGGTCGAACGTGCGGGTGTGCGACAGGAAGTCGTTCAGCTCGCGCGTCGAGTCCTGGAACGACAACTGGATGTGGTCGAGTCCACTGCGCTGGAGCTCGGCCACCCGCCGCTCATTGAGGCCGACGCCGGAGGTCAGGAGGTTGGTGTAGAAGCCGAGCCGATGGGCCTCCGCCACGAGGACCTCGAGGTCCTCGCGCAGCACCGGTTCCCCGCCCGAGAAGCCGCATTGCACGCTGCCGGCAGCGCGCGCCTCGCGCAGCACCCGGATCCAGTCGTCCGTGCCGAGCTCGCGCTCATGGCTCGCGAAATCGACCGGGTTGTAGCAGAACACGCAGTGCAGCGGACATCGGTAGGTCAGCTCGGCAAGCAACCAGTAGGGCGGTCCGACGCCGGCGGATGCCGCTTCATTGGCCATCGCCGGGGCAACAGCCTGCGTGACCGCCGCAGGGGCAACCGGCCGGCTCACGATGAGCTTCCCGTGCTGCCGGTCTCCACCCACCGCTGGCGGGCGGCGACCTCGAGGAAGGCGGTGACGTCGTCGCCGAGGCCGCTGGTGTCGAACGCCTTCTCCAGTTCGTCGACGATGGTCGCGACCGTGCGCTCGCCGTCGCACCGCCGCAGGATCTCGCCCGCGCTCGCATTCAGCTTGACCATGCCCTCCGGATAGAGGAGCACCCAGGCATCCTGGACCTCCTCCCATTGAAGCCGGAAGCCGCGCGCAATGCGCGGCCGCTCGGGTATGGCAGCGGCCGGGCCCGCGGACTGGTTCACCGGGGGCTGGTCCGCGCTCGGGCCCGCGGAAGACGGGTTCCCCGTTGGCGGGTTCAGGTCGTCCGCCGGGTTCACGACTGCAATCCGTAGCGGACCTGCATGCCGTCGAGCATGGTCCAGAGTATGTCGAGCTTGAACTGCAGGATCTCGAGTGCCCGCTCCTGCAATGCCCGCGTGTCGAAATGCGCGAGCGTCACCGCCAGTCCATGCTCGACGTCGCGGCGCGCCTGCTGCACGCGACTGCGGAAATAGTGCAGTCCGTCGGGATCGATCCAGGGGTAGTGCTCCGGCCAGTTCGCAAGCCGCTCCTGATGGATCTTCGGCGCGAAGAGCTCGGTGAGCGAAGCGCATACCGACTCCTGCCAGGGACGCTGGCGGGCAAAGTTGACATAGGCGTCGACCGCGAAGCGGACCCCCGGCACCACATGCCGCAGGTCGGTGATCTCCTCGCGGGCCAGGCCGGTGGCCTCGCCGAGGCGGATCCAGGCCTCGATGCCCCCAGGATCATCGCCATGGCCATCATGGTCGAGGATGCGTTGCACCCACTGACGGCGGACCTCGCGGTCGGGGCAGTTGGCGATCACTGCGCCGTCCTTGATCGGGATGCTGATCTGGTAGTAGAAGCGGTTGGCCACCCAGCCGCGGATCTGGTCCGGCGTGGCGCGGCCGCTGTTGATCATCACGTTGAACGGATGATGGATGTGATAGCCCGCGCCCTTCTCCCGCAGCCGCGCCTCGAACTCCTGCGGCGTCCAGTCAGAGTTCGATCGCGAGTCCGTCATGGGCCACCTCGATGTCGTGTGCGGCAAGCAGTGCCCGCTCCTCGCTGTCCTCGTCGAGGATGCGGTTGGTGTTGTTGATGTGGATGAGGACCCGCCGGGTTTTCCGCGGCAGGCGATCCAGCCATTCGATCATGCCGCCCTCGCCGGTCTGGGGCAGGTGCCCCATGTCCCGGGAACGCTTCGCTGACGCGCCCAGCCGGATCATCTCGTCCTCGGTCCATAGCGTGCCGTCGACCAGCACGCAGTCGCACTGCTGCATCGCGGCCCAGACGTGCGGCTCCATCCGACCCAGCCCGGGCGCGTAGAAGAGACGGGCGCCGCTGCGGCTGTCGGCGATGACCAGGCCGACGTTGTCGCCGGGCTGCGGGTCCTCGCGGTGCGGCGAGTAGGGCGGCGCCTTGCTCGCCAGCGGCAGCGCCGTAAAGCGCAGGCCGGCGATGCCCGGTATGTCGAAGCCGGCATCATCGAGCGGCAGCGGCTGCCAGTCGACACCACAGTAGTGCCCGAGCAGGTTGAAGATCGGGTTGCCGGCGGTCAGGTCGTCGCGCACCTGGGTGGTGCACCAGACCTGCAGCGGCACGCGGTGCTCGCGCAGCATGAACAGACCGGTCGTGTGATCCACCTGGGCGTCCATCAGCAGGATCGCCCGGATGCCGCTGTCGCGCAGACTGCGCCCGGGCTGCAGCGGAGCGAAGCTGCGGATCTGCTGCAGGACGTCCGGAGACGCGTTGATCAGGACCCAGTCGGTGCCGTCACCGCTGACCGCGATTGACGATTGAGTACGGGCTACGGCCCGGATGGTTCCCTTGCGAAGGCCGTCGCAGTTGGGGCAGTTGCAGTTCCATTGCGGAAAGCCTCCACCTGCGGCCGAACCGAGGACATGGCATTGCACGAGTGGGTGCCGATGGACAACCGAGCGCCGCTGCCGGCCGCTGCTGGCCTTGTCGATTGCTGGTCGAGGGGCCGCTGCTGCCGTACAGTCCGCCGGCAACGCCGGCGGACCTTCGGCAACTCAGCGGTTGGCGATGTACATCGTGATTTCGAAGCCGAACCGCATATCGGTGGCTGCTGGACGTTCCCATTTCATCGCGTCGATCCTCCTTGGATGTCGATCATTGCGTCCGCCTCGCCTGCCGCCGAAAGCACCGGGTGCGGCCGCGTGGACGGAGCCGCGAACCACTCGCGGCCTCCCATGGTGCGCCAGCCCGACCTTCGCTGCATCGCCAGCGGCATGATTCGGGGCTCATGATTTTCTTGAGTTTTGATGCTGCGCTGCAGAATGAAACAGGTGGCGCGCCGGCTGCCGGCGCAACGCGCTAGCATCGGCAGCATGACGAACCCGGCCCGGGGCAGCCCGATGAGCTTGCGGCTTCAGATCAACCTGCTGCTCGCCGGCATGATGATGCTGTTCATGGCTGCGCTCGGCTGGCTGCAGATCGACAGCACGCGGCGCAGCGTCCATGAGGAGATCCAGGCGGCGCACCGGGTGGCGACGCAGGTGCTGACGCGGGTGAGCTTCGTCTACCGCCAGAGCGGCATCGACGGCATGATCGACTTCCTGCACCAGCTCGGCCGGGTCCGCGCCAACGACATCACCCTTCACGACGCCAGCGGCAAGCTTCTCTACGAGTCGCCGCCGTCGCCCTACAAGCCGGGCCGCGAGGCGCCCCGCTGGTTCGACGACCTGGTGTCCCCGCCGATCGAGCCGCGCATCATTCCGCTGGTGGACGGCCACGTCACCGTCAGCGCCAACCCGTCGCGGGCGGTACTCGACGGCTGGGACGACCTGATGCGGCTGCTCTCGGTCGCGCTGCTGGTGTTCGCGGTCGCGATCCTCACCATCTATTGGCTCGCCGGCCGACTGATCGATCCGCTGGCGCACGTGGTCGACGGACTGCGGGCGATCGGCCGGGGCGAGTACGGCACCCGCCTGCCGCCGCTGCCCGGCAAGGAGGGGGCGTCGCTCAGCCGGGCCTTCAACGGCATGGCGCAGACGATCGAGGACAGCATCAACGCCCGCCGCGAGGCCGCGGAGGCGACCGAGCTGCTCGCCCGCAATCGCGAGTTGACCCAGCTGATCCAGGCGCGGATCGAGCAGGAGCGCGGCGCCATCGCCCGCGAGCTGCATGACGAGATGGGCCAATCGGTCACCGCGATCAAGAGCCTGGCACTGTCGATCGCGCAGCGCAGCGGCGCGCCCGGGGATGCCGCCCGAGAAGCCGCGCTCGCCATCGCCCAGACGTCGGACCACCTCTACCAGGTCGTGCATGCGATCCTGCCGCGGCTCAGGCCGCTGGCGCTGGACCAGTTCGGCCTTGCCGATGCGCTCGAGGACCTTCTCGGCGACTGGCGCCAGCAGCATCCGGCAATCGTCTTCGACCTTCGTGTCCACGACCTGCCCGAAGCGATCGGGGACGCCGTCGCCACCGCCGCCTACCGCATCGTCCAGGAAGCCGTCACCAACAGCCTGCGCCATGCCCGGGCTCGCCGCATCGCGATCGACGTCCGTCGCGAGCGCGACCTGCTCGCGATCCGCGTCAGCGACGACGGCCGCGGCCTGGGCAACAACTGGAAGGCGCCCGGACACTACGGACTGCTCGGGATGCAGGAGCGCGCCAAGGCCATTGGCGGAACGCTGACGCTGGAGGATTCCCCGGGCGACGGGTTGAGCGTGACCGCCCGGCTGCCGCTCGACGACGATGTGGCCGCGCAGCTGCCCGCAGGCCAGGGGGCTGGCGAGGAGGCAGGCGAGGAGGCAGGCGAGGGGACGGGCCAGCGGACGGGCATCGCGGCGCCGGATGGAGCCGCGCGCGCGGTGGCCGCACGATGAGCGTCCGCGTCCTGCTGGCGGACGACCATGCGGTGGTTCGCATGGGCTTCAAGCTGCTGCTGCAGACCACCGACGACATCGAGATCGTGGCGGAAGCGGAGGATGGCGAGTCGGCGTGCCGGCTCTATGACGAGGTCCTTCCCGACGTCCTGGTGATGGACATCTCGATGCCCGGCATCGGCGGCGTCGAAGCGGTCAGGCGCATCATCGCCCACGACCGGCGCGCGCGAATCCTGGCGCTATCCGCGTATGAGGACACCAGCCATCCGAAGCGGGTCCTCAAGGCCGGCGCGCTCGGATACCTGTGCAAGCGCGGTGCGCCCGAGGCCCTCATCGACGCGATCCGCGCCACGGCCAAGGGACAGCGTTACCTCGATGCGCAGATCGCGCAGCGCATGGCGATGCAGGACCTGAACGGCGCCCAGGGCCCGCTGGAGACCCTGTCGGAGCGCGAGTTCGAGGTCTTCCTGCAGCTTGCCCGCGGCCAGACGGTGGCGCAGATCGCCGAGAAGCTGAGCCTGTCGCCGTCCACCGTGGGCACGCACCTCTACAACATCAAGCAGAAGCTCAACGTGGCCAACCAGGCGGAGCTGACCCTGCTGGCAGTGCGTCACAAGCTGATCGAAGCCTAGCAGCCGCGGCGGAGCGTGCTTGGCCCGGCCGCTCGCGGCGCCCCCCAAAGGAAGCGCGGAGCGCTTCGAGGGAGTGAGGTCGGACACGAACAGTCCCTGCGGACTGTTCGTGCCTGCCGAACGCCATCGGCCTCCGGCCGATGGCTGGAGGCGCCGAAGGCGCCAACGGGGGATCTCTCAAACCTCAACCTCCGCTTCGCGCCCCTGCAACTCCCACAACTCCGCATAGCGCCCGCCGTGCGCGAGCAGTTCCTCATGCCGGCCGCTCTCCACCACCCTGCCCTCGTGCAGCACGATGATCCGGTCGGCCGCGACGATGGTGGACAGGCGATGGGCGATCACCAGCGTCGAGCGATCGGCGGCCACCCGTTCCAGTGCCTCCTGGATCGCCTGCTCGTTGCGCGAATCCAGTGACGAGGTCGCCTCATCGAGCACCAGCACCGGCGGATTCTTCAGCAGCATGCGCGCGATCGCCACCCGCTGCTTCTCGCCGCCCGACAGCTTGAGCCCGCGCTCGCCTACCTGCGTCTGCCAGCCGTCGGGCAGGCGCTCGATCAGTCCGTCGAGCTGCGCAGCCCGCGCCGCCGCCACGATCTCCGCGTCTTCGGCATCGGGACGGCCATAGGCGATGTTGTAGTGGATCGTGTCGTTGAACAGCACAGTGTCCTGCGGCACGATGCCGATCGCCGCGCGCAGCGACTCCTGCGTCACGGTCCGGATGTCCTGCCCGTCGATGGTGATGCTGCCGCTCGTGACATCGTAGAAGCGGAACAGCAAGCGCGCGAGGGTCGACTTGCCGGCGCCGCTGGAGCCGACCACCGCCACCGTCTGGCCCGCCGGAATCTCGAAGGTGACCCCGCGCAGGATCGGGCGCTTCGGGTCGTAGGCAAAATGCACCTCCTCAAATCGGACGGTGGCGCCGGCTACGCGCAGCGGCTGCGCATCGGGCGCGTCATCCACCTCCTTGTTCTGCTCGAGCAGCCCGAAGAGGCGCTCCATGTCGGTCAAGCTCTGCTTGATCTCGCGGTAGAGCATGCCGAGGAAATTCAGCGGTATGTAGAGCTGGATCATGAACGCGTTCACCAGCACCAGGTCGCCGAGCGTCATCGTTCCCTGGGTCACGCCGACCGTCGCTCGCCACACCATCGCCGTCACCGCAAGCGCGATGATCGCCGACTGCCCGACGTTGAGCAGCGACAGCGTCGTCTGGCTCTTGATGGCGGCGCGCTCCCAGCTCTGCATGCTCCGGTCGTAGCGATCGGCCTCGAAAGCCTCGTTGCCGAAGTACTTGACCGTCTCGTAGTTCATCAGCGAGTCGATCGCCTTGACGTTGGCGCGCGAGTCGAGCTCGTTCATGGCGCGGCGGAAGGTGGTCCGCCATTCGGTGACGACGATGGTGTAGGCGACGTAGACGATGAGCGCCACGATGGTGATCAGGGTGAAGTCGCGGTGGTACTGCCAGGCGAGGTAGCCAAGGACCATGCTGATCTCGATCAGCGTCGGCAGGATGCTGTACAGGGTGTACGAGACGATGCTCGACACGCCGCGGGTGCCGCGCTCGATGTCGCGGGTCAGGCCGCCAGTCTGCCGCTCCAGATGAAACCGCAGCGACAGCGCGTGCAGGTGCCGGAACACCTTCAGGGCGATCTCGCGGACCGTGCGCTGGGTGACCTTGGCGAAGACGTACTCGCGCAGCTCGGTGAAGACCGAGGTGGAAAGCCGCAGCAGGCCATAGCCGACCACCAGCGCGATCGGCACCGCCAGCGCGCCGGCGACCGTGCCCGGCTCGCCGGCCCGGGCGACGCCTTCGGCGGCCGCCTTGGCGGCTGCACCCGCCGTACCCTCGCCGGTGAGCGAGTCGACGATCTGCTTGAGCACGATCGGCACGCTCACGTTGGCCGCCTTGGCCGCCACCAGAAAGAGCAGCGCCAGTGCCACCCGCCAGCGGAACTGCCAGACATAGGGCAGCAGGCTCGCGAGCGTGCCCCATTCCGACCGCCGCGGCCGGCCGGTCTCGCTGCCGCCGGTCGCTGCGGCCGGCGGTGGCAGGTGAGCGGAGGAATGGTGGCGCATGCGGATCGGCCCGGTCGGCGGAGGGTTCGGCTGGCTATCATAGCCAGCTTGCTGAGGATCCACCTGGACAACCATGACCGCCCTTGCGCGGCAACTCGCAATTGCGCTGCCGTCCCGGGCCGGCGTGGCATGCCCTGCCGGCCGGTTGGTCATGGCGAGCGCTGCTCGGCTGGCCGCGCTCCTCGCGCGGGTAGCCTTCGTCACGATGGCGGCCGCCGCGGCGCCGGTGCTGGCGCAGCCGCT
>Ga0247820_10001504_pt1 | contig 13151 bp, 13 predicted proteins | sample 13C_Glucose_Day1_2_FD_192480 | JGI IMG/M metagenome (GOLD analysis project Ga0247820, IMG submission 192480) | Soil microbial communities from agricultural site in Penn Yan, New York, United States - 13C_Glucose_Day14 | ecosystem: Environmental > Terrestrial > Soil > Agricultural land | place...
TCGCAGCGGCGTCGGCACGGCGCCGCCTGGACGGGGGACTGAGGAGACAGTCAGACAACACAGCAGGGTGAGCCGGCGCCGCGCGCCGGACCACGATTCGGACGCCGGCCTTGCCGGCGTTTTTTTTGGCGAAGCCGCGCTCGTGCGCGACCGCTAACATGCCGCCCATGGCCGTGGATCCCGACCTCCGTGACCTCGACATCGACATCCCGGCGCAGCCCGAAGCGCTGGTGTGCCTGTCGCTGCTGCTGGCCGCGGACGAGGTCGACCTGCCGGCCGCCGCATCGCTGATCGAGTCCGACATGGCGCTCGCGGCCGCCGTCATGAAGGCGGTGAACTCGTCGCTGTACGGCTTGCGCGGTCGTGTGCAGAGCGTGCAGCAGGCGCTCACCTACCTGGGCATGCGCGAGGTCGCGGGCATCACCTACGAGTTGGGCTTGCGCGCGGCCTTTCCACCGGCGGCCGAGCTCGAACCGCTGTGGCAGCGTGCCGCCCGGCGCGGGCTGCTCATGGGCCGCATCGCGCAAGAGCTCGGCGTGGACGCGTGGGCGGCCCACTCCGCCGGGCTGTTCGAGGAGTGCGGCAAGGCGGTGCTCTTCCGTCACGCCACCGACCATTACCGCTCGATGCTGCGCGCCGCGGCCACCGATGCCGATCTGGTCGCGCTCGAGCGCGTGGGCTTCGGTGCCAGCCACGACGCGCTCGGCGCGGCGCTGTGCGAGTCCTGGGGCCTCGGCCCGGGTGTCGTGGCCAGCGTTCGCCACCACGTGCAGGTGCAGGCGGGCGCGGAAATCCCGCCGCACGTTGCGCGCCGCGCGGTGTGCGGGTTGTCCGCCGTGGCCCATGCGTTGATGAACGCCCCCGACACGCTCGATGTGGTGGCCGCGCGCGTCGCGCCGCAGGCCGCGCTGGATGCCTTGCTGCTGGCGCGTGCCGCGCGCCGTGTGCACGACCGGCTGGACGACCGAGATCCGGCAGCTTGAACCGCGGAGGAGACATGACTGCCGTTGCCGACGACGCGCTGCCGCTGCAGCGCCTGGTCCACTGGGAAACCACCGCTCCCGCGCGCACCGCCTTCACGCAGCCCATGGGGAGCGGGCGGGTGCGCGACTTCACGTGGGCCGACGTTGCGGGCGAGGTGCGGCGCATCGCCGCGTACCTGAAGGCGCAAGGCTTTCCGCCGGGCAGCCGCATCGCGATCCTGTCGAAGAACTGCGCGCACTGGATGATGAGCGACTTCGCGATCTGGCTCGCGGGGCATGTGTCCGTGCCGCTTTATCCGACGCTCGCGCCCGGCACCGTCCGACAGATCCTCGAGCACAGCGAGTCGCGCCTGCTGTTCGTGGGCAAGCTCGACGGCTGGGAGCACATGCGCTCGGGCGTGCCGGCGGGGCTGCCATGCGTGAGCTACCCGCTGTCGCCGCCCAACGACTTCCCCACGTGGGACCGCATCGTGCGCGACACCTCGCCGATGCAGGAAACCCCGCTGCGCCCGGCCGACGAGATGTCGACCATCATGTATACGTCGGGCACGACCGGCAGCCCCAAGGGCGTGATGCACAGCTTCGCCACGTTCACGTGGTCGCTGGCCACGGGCATCGGCCGCATCCCGATTCGCGCCGATGACCGCATCCTGAGCTACCTGCCGCTGGCGCACGTGGTGGAGCGCACGCTCGTCGAGCACGGGCTGCTCGCCACCGGCATGCACGTGTACTTCGCGGAGTCGCTGGACACCTTCGCGCAGGACCTCCAGCGTGCGCGGCCGACCGTGTTCTTCTCAGTGCCGCGCCTGTGGCTGAAGTTCCAGCAAGGCGTGCATGCCAAGGTGCCGCCGCACAAGCTCGAGCGGCTGCTGGGCATTCCGATCGTGCGCAGCCTCGTGCGGCGCAAGATCCTGCGCGCGCTCGGGCTGGACCGCTGCCGCTTCGCGGTCGGTGGCGCGGCGCCGATGCCGCCGGACCTGCTGCGCTGGTATGTGCGGCTCGGCCTGCCCATCCTGGAGGGCTACGGCATGACCGAGAACTGCGGCGTCTCGCACATCACGCTGCCCGGCGTCCAGCGGCCGGGCACGGTGGGCAAGCCCTACGACGGCGTGCAGTCGCGCCTCGATCCGCAGACCGGCGAGGTGCAGATGAAGAGCCCGGGCCTGATGCTCGGCTACTACAAGCAGCCCGAGCTCACGCGCGCCGCGCTCACCGAAGACGGCTGGCTGCACACCGGCGACAAGGGCGAGCTCGATGCCGAAGGCCAGCTGCGCATCACCGGCCGCGTGAAGGACCTGTTCAAGACGAGCAAGGGCAAGTACGTCTCTCCCGCGCCCATCGAGGATCGGCTCGTGATGCATCCGGCGGTCGAGGCCTGCGTCGTCGCGGGCGCCGACCAGGCCCAGCCGCTGGGCATCGTCGTGCTCAACGCCGACGGCGCCGCGCAGGCCGCCAACCCGGCCGGGCGCGCCGCGCTGGAAGCGTCGCTCGCCGAGCACCTGGCGCACGTGAACGAAGTGCTCGACCCGCACGAGCGGCTGGCCTGCCTCGTGGTCTCGTCGACGCCGTGGACGGTGGACAACGACCTCATCACGCCGACGATGAAGGTCAAGCGCAACCGCGTCGACGATGCCTATGCGGCGCACTACGCACGCTGGGAGTCGATCCGGCAGCCGGTGGTGTGGGCCTGACCGCTCAGTCCAGAACCACCTCGGTGCGCACGATCCCGGCCCGGTCGGCGTGTGCCGAGAGCGCGAGCCGCGTGTTGCGCGGGGCGCGGACCACCCACTCGGCCACCGCGCGATCGGCCGTGTGGTCGCGCGCGGGCAGGAAGGCGTGCAGCGAATTGCGCGGCGCATGGCCTTCGAGCTGCGGCCCCTCGATGCGCGGCTTGCCGCTGCACAGCGTCACGCCGGCGTCGGACGACTCCGGCAGGTGGATCTCGAAGATCACCCCGCGCACCGTCTTGCGCGCGAGCGCCCGCTTGCTCACGTAAGCCGGCAGCCAACCGCTGTTCGCCACCGCGAAGCGGATGCGCCAGGTGTCGTCGCCGAGCGCGCGCACTTCGGTGCGCAGCAGCTCGAGCCGCGGCAGCGACAGCGCGATCTGCGTCATCCAGTTGGGAAAGCGCGCGGCCTCGCGCTCGCGCAGGTGCGGCGGCGGATTGCGCCAGAAGTTCATCTTGTCCCAGCCGCCGATCTCCACCGGCCCGAGCTGCGGGTGGTGGAACGGCCGCCAGTCGACGTGCGCGGCGCCGCCGCACTGCTCGTCGCTCCACCTGAGCAGCTTCAGGTCGTCTTCCGGCGGGTGGTCGCGGTACCAATCGATCCACTTGTACCCGGTGATGCCGGCTTCCCTGTTCGGGGCCCAGATCTCCACCGTCCAGAACAGCGCACCGAGGTGCTCGTAGATCCAGTCCTGCGTCCCGGTGACGATCTCCTTCGGGTGGTACTTGAAGTCGTGGTAGATGCTGATGGCCGGGTAGCCGGTGAGCTTCTCGCCGAGCGCGGAGAAGCGCTGGTAGGCCCACAGGTCCTCGGGAATCATCTCGTCGTCCGGCTGCGTGCCCATCGGGCGCAGGATCACGCCGCTGTGGGTGTGGAAGCTCACGGCCGCGCCGATGTTGGGCCGATGCGCGATGAAGTCGACCATTGCGCGCACCTCCGGCTCGCTGGCCGGGTAGGGGCCGGCTCCGAGCTGCTCGTACTCCTGGCGCCACATGCTCGGGAAGTTGCGGTTGAGGTCCAGGCCCTCGCGATCGCGGTTGGCGTTGATCGTGAGGCCGTCATAGTTCTTCAGCGTGCCTTCGGGAATGATCCGGTAGTACTCGCCGCCGAACTCCCCCGGCTCGCGCGCGATCATCACGCGCGGTTCGGTGGGGTGCTTCTTGTGCGTGCCGTTCGGGTCGGGGATGCGCATCGACAGGATGCGTCCGTCGCCGTCGACGTCCTCGACGGTCAGGCCGTCGACCGGCTCTTCTTCGAACGGGTAGGGCCGCACCGACGAGCGGATGTGGCGCGGGCGGTCGGCCAGCGCCAGCTCGGCGCCGTCCGGGTTCAGGCGCGGGCAGATGTAGATCGCACGCGTGTCCAGCAGCTGCCGGATGCGCTCGTCGCTGTCGTAGCGCTCGACCAGGCGATGCAGGTAGTACAGGCACGCGGTGCTCGCGGTGAGCTCGGCAGCGTGAATGTTGCCGTCCACCCACAGCGCGGGCTTCTCGTCCGCCGGGCCGGTGGCTGCGTTGGTCACCGCCGCGAGCCAGATGTCGCGTCCCTCGTGGCTCTTGCCGAGCGAGCGCAGCGACACCAGGTCGCGCCGCGCCTCGGCGTAGTCGGTGAGCAGGCGGGTCAGTTCGTCGTGGCGGTAGAACTGGTCGAAGCGGGGAACGGGAATCGCGGGCATGGCGTCGGGTGTTGCGGCGTGTCGCCGCATGCTAGCGGCGCGCGCTCGAGACACCATCGACGAAAACACGCAGCTCGCCCACCTCGAACGGCACCCACTGCTCGTTGGCGGTCAGCGGCTCGGTGGCGATCACGGCCACGCGGTCGTCGGCCGTGGTCACGCTCGAGAAGTCGACGCTCAGGTCCTCGTCGGCCAGCGTCGCGTGCGCGAAGGGGTGTCGCCGCTCGAGCCAGTACAGCCGCGTCGAGCCGTGGGCCCACAAAGCCTGGCCGTTGGACAGCAGCATGTTGAAGGTGCCGTGCGCATTGAGCTGCGCGACCAGCTCGGCCAGCGTGAGCGTGGTTTCCTCGATGCTCGGGACGCCGGCGTGCGACTTCGACAGCTCCTGCATCAGCCAGCAGAAGGCGCGCTCGCTGTCGGTGTCGCCCACCGGGCGGAAGGCGGCGTGCAGCCGCGGGTGGAAGTCCTTCAGGTCGCCGTTGTGGGCGAACACCCAGTACCGGCCCCACAGCTCGCGCATGAACGGGTGCGTGTTCTCCAGCGCCGTGCGCCCCTGCGTGGCCTTGCGGATGTGGGCAATGACGTTGTCGCTCTGGATCGGGTAGCGCTTCACGAGCTCGGCCACGGGCGACACGCGGGCGCTCACGTGGTCGACGAACAGCCGCAGGCCGCAGCCCTCGAAGAAGGCGATGCCGAAGCCGTCCTTGTGCTCGTGGGCACGCGTGGCCAGCCCCGTGAAGCTGAACATCACGTCGGTCGGCGTGTTGGCGTTCATGCCGAGCAGCTGGCACATGGCAGGGCGCGCACGATAAGTGCCTCAGAGGCCCACACACTAGCATTTCACGATGGAAGTCCTGTTCCAAACCCTGAGCCGCCGCCTGCGCGAAATGTGGCGCCCAGCGAAGTCCCCGCGTGCCTCGCGGTCCTTTCGCTGCCGCTGCGGGCGCCCCGTGTTCTTTCGCAACAGCGAATGCCTCGCCTGCGGTACCCCGCTCGGCTACCTGCCGGACCGCCTCACGCTCGTGCCGCTGCAGCCGGCCGCGGACGACGCGGGGCACTGGCAGCCCTGGGCCGAGCCCGACGGGCCGCCCCTGAAGCGCTGCGCGAACTTCGACCTCGCCGCGTGCAACTGGATGCTCGATGCCGGCGAGGCGGGCACGTTCTGCGTCTCGTGCCGCCTCAACCGTGTCATTCCCGACCTGTCCATCGACGAGAACCGTCTTGCATGGGTGCGGATCGAGATCGCGAAGCGGCGCCTCGTCTCGCAGCTGCTCGCGCTGGGCCTGCCGGTGGTCTCGCGCGTCGCCGGGGCGGGCGGCGAGGACACCGCGCGCGGCCTCGCGTTCGACTTCCTGCGCGCCACACCCGAACAGCCCACCATCACCGGGCATGCCAGCGGCATCGTCACGCTGAACATCGAAGAGGCCGACGACGCCACCCGGGAGCGCATCCGCGCGCAATTGCGCGAGCCCTACCGCACCCTGCTGGGCCACGTGCGGCACGAGGTCGGCCACTACTACTGGGATCGCCTGGTCGACGGCACGGCGTGGCTCGAACCGTTTCGCGCCCTGTTCGGCGACGAGCGCGCCGACTATGCCGCGGCCCTGCGTCACCACTACGAGCAGGGCACGCCGCTCGACTGGTCACAACGGCATGTGAGCGCCTACGCCGCCGCGCACCCTTGGGAAGACTGGGCCGAGACCTGGGCGCACTACCTGCACATGGTGGACACCGTGGAGACGGCCATGAGCTTCGGCCTGGACGCGGAGGCACTCGAGGTGGACACCGAGCCGTTCGGCACCGACGTGCTGGAGGACCACGGCACCGACCCCGGCGCGGCCGACTTCCTCGCGTTCGTGAACGCCTGGGTGGAGATCACGGCCCTGCTGAACGAGATGTCGCGCAGCATGGGGATCCACGACTTCTACCCGTTCGTGCTCAGCCGCGCGGCGGTGCGCAAGCTGTACTTCGTGCACGAGGTGATCGAAGGCGCGCGGGCTAGCGAATCGGAAGGAACAGCCGCGTCAGCCCTCGCAGCGTGACGAGGTTGCCCGGGTTGTTGGTTTCCTCCAGCACGCCTTCCATGCGCCGCAGGATGCGCGCGCTCCGGTTCGCGCGCCAGATGAGGAGGTCCGCGATCCACGGGTGCTCGTTCACCCGGTTGGCCTTCTCGTAGAGGTCGAAGCGGGGCTTGAGCGCGCGCAGCTCGGCCTCGTACTTCGCGCGGCACGCCGTGTCGTCGAGGTCGGGCGCGAGCAGCGCCTGCGCGGCCAGCAGTCCCGTCTCCATCGCCTTGCCGATGCCCTCGCCGGTGAAGGCGTAGGTGCTGCCCAGCGCCTCTCCGGTGGCGAGCAGCCCCGGCCGCGTGTAGCGCGCACCTTCGAGCGAGCAGCGCAGCGGCGCGCCTTTCAGGTCGCCGAGCAGTGTGCCGCCTTGCATCAGCGCGCGCGCCGGGGCGTAGAAAGTGCAGAAGGCGTCGAACATGTCGCGCAGGTTCACGTCCTGCATGGTGTGCCGGCCATCAAGCACCTTCGCGTGGCTGTGCGCCACCCCCACGCCGATGTTGAACACGCTGTCGCGGCACGGAAAGATCCAGCCGTACCCCGGCCGCAGCTTGCGGTGCCACAACACCTCCATCTCGGTGATGCGGTCGGCCATCGCCGGATTGCGAACATAGCCGCGCAGCGCCACGCCGCTGGGCGTGCGCCGCTCGCACAGCCCGGCGGCCATCAGGGCCTGCGGCACCGCGCCCGTGGCGAGCACCACGTGCCTCGCCTGCACCTCGCGCGGGCCGTCGGCCGTCCCCAGGCGCGCACCGGCGACGCGCTCGCCTTCCATCAGCGGCGCCAGGAACTTCGCCACCTGCCAGCGCGCGCCGGCGCGCAGTGCCGCGCGCTGGATCACGTGATCGAGCTCGCGCCGCGGCAGCACCGACAGCGAACCGGGCACGTCGATGCGCCCGCCGCGCGGCCCGACGCACCCGACGTGCCGCACGCGCTGCGCGAGCGCCATCACTTCCTCCAGCACGCCCACGCGCGCCAGCGCGCGGTGAGCGTCGGGGATCAGGCCGTCGCCGCACACCTTGTCGCGCGGGAAGTCGTGCTGGTCGACGAGCAGCACGTCGCGCCCGGCGCGCGCCAGCCACTGCGCGCAGGCGCTGCCGGCCGGGCCGGCTCCGACCACGAGCACGTCGCAACGAATGGGAAGATCAGGGGATGTCATGCGTGACTGCCGCGCTGCAGCCCGCGAATTGTAGGCAGGGGCACCGAGCCGCCGTCGCATGCGCCATGGTGGTGCTGCTGATCGTCGCGGCGGTCTCGCGCTCACCTGGAGCGCGGATGCGCGGCGCGCCACCGGGGAACTGCCCGGCGGACTCGACGAAGGCGAGTTCTTCGTGCCCGACCATCCGCCGGACCGCTACGACGACGGCTCGCTGGTGGGCGCGCTTCGACGCACCGTGCTCCATGCCCAGCGACGATCGCGCGACGCGTGGCAGCGCTGGGGCGTCGTCACCGGCTCCTGGGCCTTCGGCTACTGAACCAGATCTCAGAGCTCCTCGTACAGCGGGAGCGTGAGGAACTCGGCGAACTCGTCCTGCGTGCTCATCTGCTCGAAGATCTTCGCCGCGCGGTCGAACTTGCCCTCCACGCCGGTCGCCTTGATGTTCGCGAGCTCCTGCGGGATCAGCTCGCGCACCAGCGCGGCCGTGACCTTGCGGCCGTCGTCCAGCACGCCCTTGCGGCTGCGGATCCACTGCCACACCTGGGAGCGGCTGATTTCCGCCGTCGCCGCGTCTTCCATGAGGTTGTGGATCGGCACGCAGCCGTTGCCGGCGAGCCAGACGCCCAGGTAGTGGATGCCGACGTTGATGTTCATGCGCAAGCCCGCCTCGGTGATCGGCTGCTCGGGCTGGAAGTCCAGCAGCTCGGCCGCGCTCACGCGCACGTCGTCACGCTGCTTGCTCCATTGGTTCGGCTTGTCGCCCAGCACCGCGAGAAACTCCTTCATCGCCGGCTCCACCAGGCCCGGGTGCGCCACCCAGCCGCCGTCATAGCCGTCCGCCGCGTCGCGCTTCTTGTCGCCCACGATGCCAGCCATCGCGACGGCGTTCTTCTCGGGGTCGTTCTTGATCGGGATCAGCGCGCTCATGCCGCCGATCGCGGGGGCGCCGCGCTTGTGGCAGGTCTTGAGCAGCAGCAGCGCGTAGGAGCGCATGAACGGCGCGGTCATCGTCACCTTGGCCCGGTCGGCCAAACAGAAGTTCTCGTCGAGCTTGAACTTCTTGATGCACGAGAAGATGTAGTCCCAGCGCCCGGCATTCAGCCCGGCCGAGTGCTCGCGCAGCTCATAGAGGATCTCGTCCATCTCGAACGCAGCGAGGATGGTCTCGATCAGCACCGTGGCCTTGATCGTGCCCTGCGGCAGGCCGATCTCCTGCTGCGCCTTCACGAAGATGTCGTTCCACAGCCGCGCCTCGAGGTGGCTCTCCATCTTGGGCAGGTAGAAGAACGGCCCGTCCCCGCGCGCCAGCTGCTCCTTCGCGTTGTGGAACAGGAACAGCGCGAAGTCGAAGATGCCGCCCGACACGCGCTCGCCGTCCACGAGCACGTGCTTCTCCTCGAGGTGCCACCCGCGCGGGCGCACCTGCAGCGTGGCGATGCGCTCGTTCAGGCGGTAGGTCTTGCCGCCCTGGTCGAGCGACAGCGTGCGCCGGATGGCGCGCCCGAGGTTGATCTGGCCCTGGATCTGGTTCGTCCACGACGGCGCGTTGCTGTCCTCGAAGTCCGTCATGTAGCTGTCGGCGCCCGAGTTGAACGCGTTGATCACCATGTTGGCCTCCACCGGGCCCGTGATCTCGACGCGACGCCGCTCCAGCGCCTGGGGCACCGGCGCGATCTTCCAGTCGCCGGCGCGGACGGATTCCGTCTCGGCGAGGAAGTCGGGCCGCTCGCCCGCGTCCAGCCGCTTCGCGCGCTCGGCCCGCGCGGCCAGCAGCTCGCGGCGGCGGCCGTTGAAGGCGCGGTGCAGGGTGGCCACGAGGGCCAGGGCCTGGGGCGTCAGCACCGTCTCGAAGCCCGGAAGGATCGGGGCGTTGATCTGGATGCCCGGGGGCAGCGCAAGGGTCGTCATGGAAAGCTCCTCAGTGCGGAAAGAAATCGAGCACGTCGCGCAGACTGCGGCCGCTGTGCGTCGGTGGGGTGTCGAGCTGTTCGAGCGGTGCGCCGGTGCGGTTCACCCACAGCGTGGTGTAGCCGTGCCACGTGGCGCCGATGGCGTCCCAGCAGTTGCTCGAGACGAAGAGAATGTCCTGCGCCGGCAGGCCCAGCGCGTCGGTGCCGACCGCGTAGGCCGCCGGGTCGGTCTTGTAGCGGCGCGTCGCCTGCACCGACAGCACCGGGTCGAGCAGGTCGCCGAAACCGGCGCTGCCGACAGCGTCGGACAGCATGTCGGGGTCGCCGTTGGACAGCACGCCGGCGCGCACACCCTGCTGCTTCAGAGCCTCCAGCACGCCGCGGTTCTCCGGGAACGCGGACAGGCGCCGATACTGGTCCATCAGTCGCTCCTCGGCACTCGCGTCGAGCCGCACCTCGAGGCGCTGCACCGCAAAGCGCAGGCCGGCGCGCGTCAGGTCGCGGAACGTGCGGTAGCGCCCGCTCATCGAGACGAGCCGCGTGTACTCGATCTGCTTGTCGCGCCACAGCGCCGCCAGCGCCTCGCCGCGCCCCGGGTGAAGTTCCTCGGCCAGCCGCCCCACGCTGTAGACGTCGAACAGCGTGCCGTAGGCGTCGAAGAGGATTGCGCGCGGAGTGGCCATCTTCTGGCACTGTAGTGCCGCAGGGCGCGTTCATTGAGTGCGGCCCGCGCGGGGCATCTTTGCGCCGTGCGGCGCAATCGGATCACTCCAGCTGGTCGATGTCGCGCGGAAAGCTCGCCTTGAGCAGCCGCGAAAGCGCCCGGTCCGCCAGCACGCGGCCGCCGGTCTGGCAGCGCGCGCAGTAATTCGTTTCGTTGTCGGCATAGAGGATGCGCTGCACCGGGGCGCCGCAGACGGGGCAGGGCTGCCCGTAACGCCCGTGCACCGCCATGCCCTCGCGAAACGCGCTCACCTTCTGCGGAAAGTCGCCGGCCTCGTCGCGCAGCCGGGCTGTCCACTCGTCGAGCACCTCACGCATGGCGTCGTAGAGGCGCTGCAGGGCTTGCGAATCGAGGGCCTGCGTCAAGGCCAGCGGCGAGAGCCGCGCGCGATGGAGGATCTCGTCCGAATAGCTGTTGCCGATGCCGCTCAGCGTGCGCGGATCGGTCAGCGCGCGCTTGAGCGTGTGGTTTCCGGCCGTGAGCCGCTTCGCGAAGTCGTCGAAGCTGCAGACCAGCGGTTCGAGCCCCTTCGGATCGAGTGCGTCCAGCGCGCCGGCACCTTGCACCACGTGCAGCGACGCGCGCTTGCGCGTGCCGGCTTCGGTCATCACGAGCGCCCCATGATCGAAGCGCAACACGGCCAGCGCGTGTCGCGGCACGGCGCGCTCCGCCGCGTGCCAGTGCAGGCGGCCCGCGATCATCAGATGGATGACGAGGAACATCGCGGGTTGCGCGGCGAACTCCAGCACCACGCGCTTGCCGAGGCGGCGCACACCGACGACCTCCCGGCCGACCAGGTCGCTCGCCGGCGGAACGGCAGTGCGCAGCACGAAGGCGCTGCGCAGTTCCAGCGCGCGCAGCGCGTGGCCCACCGTCTTGACAGCGGTGCGCTCGACGTACACGGCGACATCGGGAAGCTCGGGCATCTGTACGGCCTATGCGAAATCATCGCCGCTCGGTGCCGATTCGCAACCGTCCTACGCATAATCGCCAGCCATGGATCGGCTGAAGCAGATCGAATCCTTCGTCGCCGTGGCAACGAAAGGCAGCCTGACGGCAGCGGCGCATGCCGAAGGGGTTGCACCCGCGGTGATCGGCCGGCGCATCGACGCGCTGGAGGAGCGCCTCGGGGTGAAGCTGCTGGTGCGGACCACCCGCCGGATCACGCTCACCCACGAGGGCAGCGCCTTTCTCGAAGACGCCCAGCGCGTGCTGGCCGAGTTGGGCAACGCGGAGGCCAGTGTCAGCGCGGGCGGCGTGAAAGCCAGCGGCCACTTGCGTGTGACGGCGCCGGCAGGCTTCGGCCGCCGCCACGTGGCGCCGCTCGTGCCGCGCTTCGTCGCCGACCATCCGGATGTGAGCGTGTCCTTGAACCTGTCCGACCGGGTCGTCGACATCGTCAACGAAGGGTTCGACTGTGCCGTGCGCGTCGGCGACCTGCCCGACTCGAGCCTCGTCAGCCTGCGGTTGGCGGACAACCGGCGGCTGTGCGTCGCGTCCCCCCGGTACCTGGAGCGCGCCGGCACGCCGCGGCACCCCTCGGACCTGGCCCGCCACGATTGCCTCCCGCTGAGCTCCGACGCCAGCCAGACCCGGGGCTGGGCCTTCACGGTGGACGGCGAGGTCACGCACCTGCGGCCGCACGGGCGCCTCGACTGCAGCGACGGCCAGGTGCTGCACGACTGGTGCGTGCAGGGGCTGGGGATTGCGTGGCGCAGCACCTGGGAGGTCGAGGACGACATCGCCGCCGGCACGCTCGTCACGGTGCTGGACGAACACGCCGCGCCGCCCAACGGCATCTATGCCGTGTTCCCTCAACGGCGCCACCTCCCATTGCGCGTGCGCCTGTGGATCGATTTCCTCAAGCGCACCTACGGCGACAGCCGCTATTGGACCGGTGCAACCTGATGCTGCTCGAATCCCTGCTCGCCTACTTCCACATCGCCGCCATCCTCGGCCTGGTGGTCTTTCTTACGAGCGAGGCCGCGCTGTGCCGAGCCGAGTGGATGAACGCCGCCGTTGTCGACCGGCTGCTGCGCGTCGATCGGCTCTATCTGGTGGCGGCCATCACGGTGCTGGCCACGGGCATCGCGCGCACCTGGTGGGGCGCCAAGGGCTTCGGCTGGTACTGGAGCCAGCCGCTGCTCCACCTGAAGGTCACCCTGTTCGTGGTGATCGGCGGGATGTCCGCCGTGCCCACGCGGGCGTTTATCCGCTGGCGCCGGACACTCGCCGCCTCGGGCGCATTGCCGTCTGCGGAGGAGGTCCGGCGGGCGCGGCGCTGGATCATGATCCAGGCGCACGCGCTGCTGCTGGTGCCGCTCGCGGCCACCTTGCTGGCGCGCGGAGTGGGCACTCGCTGAACGCTCCGTCAGGTCTTCTTCTTTCGCAGGCATTCGCTCATGAAGGCGCGGCGTTCGTCGCCTTTCTTGCCCTTGGCGTCCGCGTTGCACTGCTTCATCTTCCCCTGCTGCGTGCTGACCGGCTTGAGGCAGTTCTTGAGGAACGACTTCTTCGTTTCGCCCGCCCGGTCGCCGGCCTGCTTTTCGCAGTTGTCCAGCGTCGCGTTTCCGGCGGGCGCCGCCTTCTGAGCGGAAGCGGCAGCGGCGGGCGGGCCGGCCTTGGTCGGGGCGGCCGTTTGCGCGGTCGCGGGGAAAGAGCAGGCGGCCGCCAGCGCAAATGCGGCGGCGAGATGTCGATCGAGTTTCATGGGGTTCCTCCTTGATCGGTTGTCGATGACCGGCCCGAAAGCCGGCGCGCATTCGAACAGTGCGCGCTTGCCCCGCCCATCCCCAACTCTAGGAATCCGCCCCTGCGACTTAAAATTCCGCCTCTCCCGCGGAGCCTTCCTTGCAATACCCGAAGCAGTTCGACGTGATCGTGATCGGTGGCGGACACGCCGGCACCGAG
>Ga0247820_10001507_pt1 | contig 13123 bp, 11 predicted proteins | sample 13C_Glucose_Day1_2_FD_192480 | JGI IMG/M metagenome (GOLD analysis project Ga0247820, IMG submission 192480) | Soil microbial communities from agricultural site in Penn Yan, New York, United States - 13C_Glucose_Day14 | ecosystem: Environmental > Terrestrial > Soil > Agricultural land | place...
CCCAGTGGGTGTCGGGGATGACGACGGTGTCGAAGCTCAGCCCTTTCGCGCTGCGGCGGTGCACGATCACGATGCCGGGCCGGCCGAGGTCGAGGTTGCGGTACTGACCGCCCTTGGACTCGGACGTCCACGAGTGGCGCCTCTCACAGGACGTGTGCTTCCTGAAGTTCGCACACTGGCGGGACGGAGCAGTCCCTACCTCCGAGTTGGCGCGCGGCATGTGCATCCCCCTCTCCTACGCCCGCGTCCTTCTGGACGACGACTGCACGCTCGGGAGCAGGGGTGGACGCCTCTTCAGCTACGAAAGGGTGGGCCGCTACCTCGTCGCCTCAGAGTTCGCGGAGTTGGTAAAGCTCGGGTTGGTCGGGACCGTGGGAACCAGCGTCGAGCAGTTGCGGGACTTCAGTCTGGAGCGTGCCCACGAGGGATACAGCGTCGTACTGGGGGTCGAGACGAGCGAGGAGACACCCCGTGACCGGGCCGTACGCGTCCGTCAACGCACCGCGAAGAAAAGGCCGAAGGTGATCTCCTACTCCCCGCCAGGTCCCCAGCAGCAGGTATCCGACGCGCCGGGCTTCTGATCTAGTGCCGCATCAAGCAACGTTCGCCCTGTTCACGACCACGCGGAGGCGTTCGTCGGCGGCATGCTTGTTCCGCCAGATGATGTAGCGGCGGGTCATGCTGCCCTGCTCCTTGTGGTTGGCGCGGTCGGTGCCGTCGGGATCCCTGTGCCGACCGCCGCGTTCGGCCCACTGCCGGCCGGGGTGAGGCTGGAGGTTGAGCGGCCCGAACTCGTCCAGGCACAAGACGACTTCAGGCTCGCCTTCCTCGGGTATGACCTCGCCGTCGGCGATCGCGTAGAGATGCTCGACCCGTGCCTTCTTGGCCGCGTCATCGGAGTCGCGGGAGGTCTTCCAGCTCTTTATGCGTTGAAATGAGACGCCCTCCTCGCGGAGCAGGATCCGAAGGCCCTCGTGGCTGATGTCGTCGACCACCCCCTCGGCGACCAGGAAGTCGGCCAGCTTGGCCAGGCTCCAGGTCGAGAACGGCAGACCGTGCTCGGCTGGCCTGGACTTGGCGATCTTCTTGATCCCCCGGCGCACTGGAGGGGTGAAGGTCTTTGGCCGGCCGCCTTTGTACTTGGGGTAGAGGGCCTCGAAGCCGTCGGTGTTGAAGTTGTGGAGCACGTCCCGGACCCGGTCCGGGCTGGTGAACGTGTCCTCGGCGATTTTGACCACGGGCATGGCTTGCGCGGATAACAGCACCATCTGGGCCCGCCGCCAGGTGAACACCGAACCGGTGCCTCTGCGGATGATCCGCAGCAGCCGCCTGCCCTCGTCGTCATCAATTTCCAGGACCTGCACACGTTCAGCTACGTGATCATACTGGCCGTCCTTTACCGGACTACGGCTCAAGGCTCTCACCCGTACGCCACAGTGAGTGGTCATGGGCATCTGGGTGAACATCATCACGGCCGCCAGCGGACTGCTCGGTGCCGGAATTCGGCATCACCGGCACCCTCCTCAGTGAGCGGTGGCGCGCACGGTCGTCAGAACAGCAAGATCAGCACGCGGCCGTTCTCCGTCTTCGAGACGAACGCAAAGACGTCCTGATCCGGTTCTTCGCGCTCGTACGAGAACTCGAACGAGCTGCGGAGCGGCGTTCCGCTGGCGAGGAGGTGACCGCGCAGGAGGCCGCAGACCTGACCAGCCGTCTCTGGCTGCTTCATGTCGAGGTGCACATCCTTTGCAGTCAACCGGTGGCCGACGCCGTCTATGCCCTCACCGAGCGACTTACCGAGGCTGTGCGGCAGCCCGTTGGCGAAGCCATTCACCTGTACCTTTCCGCAGCCCGACTCGCCGCCATCTCAGCCGCACGCAACGAGCTGGGTGTTCCGACCATGCAGGTCGTAGCCAGCTCTACCGCAGGCGCGTGACTATCGACGCAACACATCGGTGCTGCCAGGCACAGCAACCAAGCGACGCGTCGCAAACAGGGCGAACGCTGCCTGATGCGGCATTAGCGACAGAGACACAGCCTCCGCTCACGCTCCCATCCGTTCGGGCAGCCTCGGCAGACGGATCGTGGCCGGTTTCCGCAGGTGTCCTTGAAGCAGCCCCGGTCGTCCGCAGATGAAGTTCGCGGTTCCTCGTGTCAGCGGGTCCGCGGGCATGGCGCCGTTCCCACGTACGACGGGGCACAGGAGGACCGACGGGGTGGGGGTATGACAGTGCCGCGCGACTGCAGGGCCAGCCGACAGGGGGCCGGTGCCCTACGAGGCAGCGCCTCCAAGTCGTTCTGCATCTCCTGCTGGTGCTGGTCGCCTGTCTGCTCGGCATCGTCACCAACTGCGCCACCAACAAGGACGACGCCCCCTGGGCGTTGGAGATGATCCAGCGGTGATCCGTACCGGCCATCGGGCTGCTGGTCGTCGCCATGGTGGTCGGCCAAGTCGTCGTGTACCGGCTGGAGAACCCGGCGTCCGAGCCATCGGAGTGGCCACGTGACCGGACCCTGTACCCGGGGCACGAGCGGCTCACATTTCCACCAGAGGCAGAAAGCTAGGGTCCTAGGGATTGAAGGTATTCCGTCGTCCTGCCAGGATGGTCGACAATCCCGCAGGGCAAGTTGCCCTGCGGACAGGCCCATCGGGGGAACTCATGATTCACATCGCACTGGGGCCCATTCGCTACGTCAACCCGAAGGAGGACCAGCTCGGGCGAGACCACGTCGGCTGGGACCCGGCTATGGACGACGAGGCGCTGTTCCGGACCAACCGGGGTTGCTGGGTCCTCGGCGAACGCGCCGAGAAGGAGCAGTACGCCCTGCTCTCGGCCAACGGCGAGGTCCGCATGGCCATCGAGATCGACAAGCTGGTGCCGGTGGCCGGGGGACGCAAGGCCATCGAGGGCCGGTTCCTCAAGCCGGGCCACGAGGTCTATGACGCCTACGTCGGAAGCAAGCCCCCCGTCGCAGCCCACCGCAACCCCATCGCCTACTTCGCGTCCCCGCACGATGCCCGAATGTGCCAGTGCGGCTGCGGAGAATCCGTCACGACCGGCTGGTTCCTCATCGGACACGACCAGAAGGCGCTTCACGCCCGGGTCTCCAAGATTGGCACCGTGCGCGAGTTCATCGACTGGTTCGACAACACCTACGTCGAACCGGCGGCCGAGTAACCGCCTGACCGCCCCGGCCCGGCGAAGGACACGCGGCACTCGACCACTCACGGAGCGGACCCCTCATGCCCTACGCGGCCGACGACACCCGTAAGGTCCAGACGGCGGTCCTCGACGGGGCCGACTCGGACCGGCCCGTGTTCCTGCCGTACGGCCACGACGACTTCGACGACTTCATGCGGACCCGCACGCTTGAGGACTTCTACTGCGGCACACTGCTCGGCGGGTGCGGCAAGCATCTGACCGCCAAGCGGTACACGGACAAGAAGTGCCACTTCGCCCACCGTCCGCCGGTGCACTGCCGTCGTACACGGACCGACGAGGCCAGCGCCGACCACCTCTACATCGGTCAGGCGCTCGGGCGGTGGCTGGCGCGGGAGGGACAACGGGACACGGACATCACGTACCCGGACCTCGGTTCGGGCCCTGGTGGCGCCGTCGAAGTGCGGTTCGGGGCGGGACGGCGTCTCCTCCGCGTGCAGCTGTCCCACCTGCCCGTCGCCGCGTGGGAGGCGGCCCGCGCAGAACTCTCCGGCACGCATCCGAACGTCCAGTGGGCCTACGGACCGCACAGCGGCCTCGGGCACGGTGAGGCGCAAGCCGCTGGACAGGCCGTCCGCTTCACCTGCCGCACCGAAGGCGGGAACCGTGTGGTGTACGTCGGGACGCAGGACAGGGACCGCACCATCGAGTGGACCACCTTGGACCGGTGCCGGCTGACGGACGAGGGGATCGCCGTGCCTCGCCCCGTCGGCAGCGCGGCCACGGTCGTCTTCCCCCTCGCTCCCGGTAGTGTCGCCTTCACCGTCACGGACGAGGAGACCACTTCGGACGGTCCCACCCGCCTTCTGTACCAGGCCGACATCCAGCCCACCGGCGCGGCCGTGGTCCGCGCCCGGGTCTCCCTCCCCCGCTCGGTCGCGCCGCCCCTTGCCCACCGGCTTCACATCTTCTACGGCACACCACGTCTCCATCCCCTCGGTGCCCCGGCCGAAGAGGCCTGGCTGATACGAGCCGACGGCTTCAGCTCGCTTCCCACGCCGACGGACTCACGCTGGCCAGACCTGCGCCCCGCACCCGCTCCGAGTCCCGCCCCGGAAGGCCGGCCTAACTCCCGGGCGCTCACCACAGGGACGACCAGGGTGGGCGGCGAGTACGGCCATCTGACCCCCCAGGAATTAGCGAAGCTGAACAGGTCACAACGGCGGAGGTATTGGCAGAAGGTCAAACAGCGCAGTCTGGCCGAGCAGAGTACGCAGGCGGCCTCTGGTAAGCCACCGATACGGTCGGGCAAAGCCTTTCCATGGGCCGCCCCCGGGATCACCAAGCACCACATTGTGAGAGCCGTTCGTGGCGCTTTGGTCTCGGCCGCGCGCCGCCAGGTCTGCGTCGGATGGCACACACTCGCCGAGGCCGCGGGACTCAAGCCGGACGACCTCTCCGACCTGGCACGCACCTCGATCCTGGTGGTCGTCGACCAAGCAGCCGGCCCCGAGGGCGTACTGCTCTCCTCACTCGTGGTCTCCTCGCGCAACGCCCCCGTCCCGTACTTCGACGAGATCCTCGGCCGCCTCGGCCGCCCGAGCGGCCTGCGGCCCATCGAGCTCGGCCAGGTACGGAAGACGGAGCAGGCCCGGGCCTTTGCGGCCTACGCCCAGTCGCCGGAGCACGGGAGCGCCTGAACGGGGAGCGGCCGTTCCCTGTCCGGAGAGAAACCGGACGCTCCGAACGGGTGCGCCGCCCCAGCACTGCAGCACTACAGCGCGACTATCTAGGTGTATTGATCACGAGCGTGGCGACACTCGTGGGCCTTGAACATGACGAAGACCTCCGATGTGGTGGAGCTGTCTAGGACTGCACCGCACGGAGGTCTTCGTGTCCCACCGTAATGCCCGGCTGACCGTTCACGGCAGGCGACTGCTCGTCGAACGGGTCCGCGCCGGCCGCGCCGTCGCGCATGTGGCCGCAGAAATGGGCATCTCCCGTGCCACGGCCCACAAGTGGATCCGGCGCTGGCGGTCCGAGGGCGAGAGCGGACTCATCGACCGCTCCAGCCGTCCCCGCACGACGCCGCACCGGACACCGGCCGAAACCGAGGCCCGGGTATGCCGACTGCGGCAGGACCGCAAGCTCGGACCTGCCCGCCTCGGCCCGGTCCTGGGCCTGCCCGCCTCCACCGTGCACCGCATCCTCACCCGGCACGGCCTGAACCGGCTCGCGTTCATGGACCGGCCCACCGGCCAGGTCATCCGCCGCTACGAACGCGACCGGCCCGGCGAACTCGTCCACGTCGACGTCAAGAAACTCGGCCGCATCCCCGACGGCGGCGGCCACAAGGTCCTGGGCCGCCAGGCCGGCCGCGCCACCCGCAACGGCATGGGCTTCGACTACGTCCACTCCGCCGTCGACGACCACTCCCGCCTGGCCTACAGCGAGATCCACGGCGACGAGAAGGCCGCCACCTGCGCAGACTTCCTCCGCCGGGCCGCCGCCTTCTTCGCCGCCGCGGGCATCGACCGCATCGAGCGGGTCCTGACCGACAACGCCTGGCCCTACCGCAAGAGCTTCGCCTGGCGGCAGGCGCTGGCCGACCTCGGCGCGAGCCGCAAGCTCACCCGCGCCTACCGGCCCCAGACCAACGGCAAGGTCGAACGCTTCAACCGCACCCTGCTCGACGAATGGGCCTACCTGCGGCCCTACACCAGCAACACCGAACGCACGGCCGCCCTGGACGACTTCCTCCACCGCTACAACTACCATCGCTGCCACACCGCACTCGGAGGCCAGCCACCCATCAACCGTGTGAACAACGCTGCGGGTCAATACATCTAGGGCCTTGGGAGCGGCCGACTGCGAGGCGTGCTGGCCTGGCTGATCGGTCGTTGGGGGATCAGCAGGCGGCGTGTCGCGCGAGCCCGTACACGGGGATACTGGACAGGACACAATGGGAGCAGGCCGCACAGGTCCAGGGGGCCTCAGAACTCGCCCAACCCGTACGGCCTCCTCACGTCACGGGTCGACCGCCACCGCTGCCACAGCTGTTAGCGGAAGTCGTAGTCCTCGTCCATGCCGCTGGAGAGCCAAATCTCCTCGGCTCCAGCGAAAGAGTTGCCCTCAGACTCCTCTTCGTAGTCAACCGAGTCCGGACCCTCGATATGATCCTCGCCCTCCATACACCGGCAGGGGAAGATCTCCTGGGTGAGTTCACCGTTGACGATGCTGTTGACGGCGCGGTCGTGCAAAGGTCCCGTGGGCATACCTCGATGCTACCGAGTCGGACCGACGTTCCCCCAGGGCTGTCCCGTAAATGATCTCCGAGTAGTTAGCGTGGCCGGTTTACGCAGGTCTCCTTGAAGCCACCCTTGTCGTCCCCAGATGATGTTCGCGGTTCCTTATGCATTGAAGGCCATGGATACGGCACCTCCGCTGCCTGAGGGGACACCGGATGACGAACGGGGTGAGGGCGTGACAGTGCCGCGCGGCTGCAGGGCCGGTCGACAGGAGGTCGGTGCCTCATGAGGCAGCGCCTGCAAGTCGTGTTGCAGATTCTGCTGGCACTGGTCGCCTGTCTTCTCGGCATCGTCACCAACTACGCCACCAGCAAGGACGACGCGCCCTGGGCGCTGGAGATGATCCAGCAGTGGTCCGTTCCGGCCATCGGGCTGCTGGTCGTCGCCATGGTGGTCGGGCAGGTCGTCGTGTACCGGCTGGAGAACCCGGCGCCCGCACCGTCGGAGTGGCCGCGTGACCGGATCCCGTACCCGGGGCTGGACGCGTTCGGCGAGGACGAGGCGGCCGTCTACTTCGGCCGGGAGGCGCAGGCCGCCGAGCTGACGCGCCGGCTGCACGCCTCCGCGACCCGCCCCGCCGACCGGTTCCTGATGCTGACGGGCGCGTCCGGCAGCGGCAAGTCGTCGCTCGTCCGGGCCGGGGTCATGCCCCGGCTGCGCCGGCGCCGGTGGACGATCGTGCCGACATTCTCACCGGGAGCGAACCCCCTGCACGCGCTGGCCGCGTCTCTGGCCGCGGCCGGTGGCGGCCGGGAGACACCAGACGCGGTACTGCGGCGGCTACGGCAGGGGACGGAGAGCCTCGCGGCCGAGTTGTCGCGGTTACGAACCGGGCAGTTCCAGCGGGTGCTGCTCGTCATCGACCAGTTCGAGGAGCTGGTCACCCTCGCGGGTGAGCGGGAACAGGCCCAGTTCCTGGAAGCGCTGCACGCGTGTCTGCGGCAGGAGCCCTCCGTCCGGGTCCTGGCCACGTGCCGGGTGGACCTGCTGGGGCGGCTGCTCGGGACCGGTCACGCGCCGTTCCTGCAGCACCCGGTCGCCATCGGCACGTTGAACCGGGCGCAGCTCGCCCAGGTGGTGGAGCGACCGGGTGCGCTGGTGGGTATCTCGTTCGAGCCCGACCTCGTCGAGACCATCGTGGACGACACCGGTACGGACGACGCGCTGCCCCTGCTCGCCTACCTCCTCCAGGAGCTGTACTTCGCCTGCGGTCCGGGCGGCACGGTCACCGAGGAGACGTACCGGCAACTCGGAGGCGTGGCGGGGGCGCTGGCCCGGCAGGCCGACAACACGGTGGCCGCCCTGGGCACTCCGGGCGGCATCGACTTCGCGCTGCGGGTGCTGCTGAAGTTCGTCACCGTCGAGGAACGGGACCTCGCCCGCCGTCCGGTGCGGCTGTCCGAGCTGACCGACCAGGAGCGGTACGTGGTGGACGCCTTCATCGAGGCGCGCCTGATCCGGTCCTACGCCGCCGGGGGAACCGCGGGGAACGCGGACGGCCACCGGGACGCGTGCGCGGAGGTGACGCACGAGGCGCTGTTCCGGCAGTGGGCGCCCCTGCGCCAGGAGGCGGAAGCGCGGGCGGAGCGGCTCCGGGAGCGGGCCGAGTTGGAGCGGTGGGCCGCCGACTGGGAACGGTCCGGGCGCAGTGCGGACTACCTCCTCACTGGTGAGCGCCTCACCGTCGCCCAGCGGTGGCTGGCCGCGTTGGAGGAGGCCGGACAGGCGTCGGCTCCCGCCCGTGCGCTCGTCGACGCCTCGCAGCGCCGGGACCTTGCCTTCCTCAACCGTGTCTCGGAGAGCATCGGCCGGCAGGTGCTCGCCAGTGCGGAGACCGAACCGGAGCGGGCGCTGCTGCTCTCCCTGGCCGCGCTCGGCGAGTGCGCGCCGACCCCGACCGCGCGGCGGGGACTGATGACGGCGCTGGCCGCGAGCCATCTGCGGACCCGGCTGGACGGTCACACGGACACGGTCCGGGACGTCGCCTGGTCCGCCGACGGACGACTGCTGGCAACCGCGTCCAGGGACGGGACAGCCCGCGTGTACGACGCGGAGTCGGGGCGTTCGCTGCGGGTGCTGCCGTGTGACGGCGCCATGGTCGAGTCGGTGTCCTTCTCCCCCGACGCGACACGGCTGGCCACCGCTGGGCGCGACCAGGTCGTACGCGTCTGGGACGCCGTGTCCGGTGAACCGGTCCGGCAGCTCGCCGGCGCCGGGGACATCGGTCGGCAGGTGGCATGGTCGCCGGACGGAACGCGGATCGCCGCCACGTTCAAGGACCAGGTGGCCCGGGTGTGGGAGGCCGACAGCGGTCGGCTCGTGCACGAACTGCACGGCCACACGGGTGACGTCTGGGGCGTGGCCTGGGCGCCGGACGGCTCGCGTCTGGCCACCGCGTCGCACGACCGGACGGTGATCGTCTGGGACTCGGTGACAGGAGCGGCCACGACGACCCTGACCGGGCACACCGAGTTCGTCGAGGGCGTCGCGTGGTCGCCGGACGGAGAGTCGCTGGCCACCGGATCCGGCGATCACACCGCCCGGATCTGGGACGCCCGCACGGGCGCCCTGCGGCTGCTGCTGCGCGGCCACGCGGACTACGTGTGGAACCCGGCCTTCTCACCGGACGGCCGGCTGCTCGCCTCCCCGTCGTCCGACCGGACGGTGCGCGTCGTCAGCACCGAGGACGCGAAGGAGGTCGCGGTGCTGCGCGGCCACACCGACACGGTGTGGGCCGTCGCGTGGTCGCCGTCGGGCACCCAGCTCGCCACCGCGTCGACGGACGGCAGCGGCCGGGTGTGGGACCTCCGGCCGCGGGGAGCCGAGTCCGTTCTGGTCCAGGGGCACGACGGGCCAGTGAACCAGGCGGTGTGGTCCGGTGACGGAACCCGCCTCGCCACCGCCTCGGACGACGGGACGGCACGGATCTGGAGCGCGGACTCCGGCGCACCCGCCGGACCGGTGACGGTGCCGGGCGAGCGGGTGTGGAGTGTGACGTGGGCGCCGCACGGCGACCGTCTGGCCCTCAGCACCGCGGACGGACTGGTGCGCGTGGTGGACGGCTCCGGCGGCACGGTGTTCGACCTGCGCGGTGAGCCCGTCGAGGGCTGCTCGTGGTCCCCCGACGCCCGGCGGATCGCGACCGGCGGCCACGACGGCACCGTACGCCTCGTGTCCGCCGTCGACGGCACCGAACTGCGGAAAATGACCGGGCACCAGGACTGGGTGGGACGCGTGGCGTGGTCGCCGAGCGGGCGGAAACTGGCCAGTTGCTCCGACGACCGCACCTGCCGCCTGTGGGACACCGCCGACGGCACCCAGCTGACCGTGCTGCGCGGACACGGCAACTACGTGGAGGACGCGGCCTGGCCCCCGGACGAGGCGCGGGTGGCCACGGCCTCCGGTGACTGGACGGCCGCCGTGTGGGACGCGGTGACCGGTCGGCGCATCGACGTGCTGAAGGGGCATGAGGGACGGGTCCGGGCCGTCGCCTGGTCACCGGACGGCCGCCGCGTCGCGACCGGTTCGGACGACCGGACGGTGCGGCTCTGGTCCGCCACCACGTTCGAGGAACTCGCCGTCGTCGGCGTCCACCGGGACAAGGTGATGTCGGTGGCGTGGTCCGGGGACGGTACGCGGCTGCTCACCGCGTCCGCCGACGGCACCACGCGGGTATGGCCGGCGGACCCCGACTACGACCGGTTGGAGGCGCGGGCGCGCGGGCGGGTGTTCCGCACGCTGGACGCGGAGGAACGGCGCCAGTACCTGCTGCCGCCGGACCCCGCCTGAATCAGTAGCGCTGCTCGACCGTGCGGTCGTCGGTGTGCAGGAGGTAGTCGTCCGGGTCGAGGCCCATTGCCTCGCGCTCGGGCGACGCCCAGTACATCGCGTTGCGCTCCGCGAAGGTCTCCGGGCCCTCGTAGGAGATCAGCCAGACGAACTGGTTGCGTTCCCGGTCCACCCAGGCCCCGCCGATCTCGAAGCCCAGCTTCAGCCGCAGCGGCACGATGTCGTTGCGCCACCGCTCCACCCATTCGTCGAGCAGCCCTTCACGAACGGTGTACGTACGCAGCTGCGTGGTCCTGGGCATATCAGTCGTCCCCGAGGAAAGCGACGAACTGCGACCAGCCGTTCCGGCTCACGGTGAATGGCTGACGCATTACGTCCTTGGAGTCCCTTACGTGGATGGTGCGTTCGGTGACGGCAACCTCAACGCAGTTGTCACCAGCCGTGCCGCTGTAACTGGACTTGAACCAGGTCAGTTGCGTGCCGCTCATAGCTCTCCTCTGATCCGCTCCAGCAGGCCCACGGAGTCGTGAGGGGTGAGGGCCTGTGCGCGGAGTGTCGCATACCTCCGGTGGAGGACGGCAGCCTGTTTCGGATCAGCGATCAGTCGTCCGCTCTCCTGTCCTTCGGAGTACGCCAAGGATCTCCCGTCCGGGGTCTCCAGCAATGCCAGGGGGCCGTCCAGACCCGCATGAGACACAGTTCGGGTAGGCATGACCTGCACGGATACGCTGCGGAGCCTGGCGAGATCCAAGATGTGGTCCAACTGGCCGCGCAGCACATGCTCACCTCCCAGAGGGCGCTGCACGATGCACTCCTCCATCACGAAGCTGAAGCTGGTGTTGGGGAGTTCCCGGATGAGGTTCTGCCGTTCCATCCGGGCTGCTACTTGCGCTTCCATCTGTTCGTCGGAGAGGGGTGGAATGCGGGTTTCGAAGGCCGCCCGCGCATACCCCTCCGACTGCAACAGCCCCGGCACCAACCGGCACTCATAGGTGCCGAGGCTCACCGCGGTGCGCTCCAGCCGAGCCCACTGCCGGAACCACGCCGCCAGCCCCGCGTCGCCCCGCGTCAGGAACCGCGCCGAGTGCCGCAGCGCCCCCGTGTTCCCCAGCGCCTCCTCCGCCCGCTCCACGAAGGACGCGTCCGGCATCCGCCGCCCCAACTCCACCGACTCCACCGTGTGCTTGGAGAACCGCACCAGCTCCCCGAACTGCACCCTGCTCAGCCCCGCATGCTCCCGCAGCGCCTGCACGACGGCCCCGAACGTCCGCAGACTGTCCGACGGATCCGGCTCCCGCTCGCACTCCCCGCCCGGCACCGCCGGCTCCACATGGTCGGTCGTCATCCGAGGCCCACCTCCAGGTTCGCGCACCGGGTCCCTCTGATGAAAAACTCCAGGAGGAGCCAACAGGACACTCGTACAACCCACCTGTCCTCCTCGTACGGTGACGCACCGTACGGGGGGCACCCCGCATAGACGCTCGCGCGAGATCTGCATGTCCGTAACCAGAAGGGGTCCTTCGCCGTTGTCGCGCCACGTCGACCCTGGCCACTGGCGACCCTGAATTTCTCGTTCGGCCTGATCCTCAACGAGGTGCCGTTCGTACGTATCTATGTCCTGATGGCCTCCACGGCCCTAGCTGTGCTGCCCAGGGCGATCTGGATTCGACGGGCGCCAAGGTGACGGCCGCGGTGGCCGCCGTCACCACCATCGACCTCTCTGTCTCCGCCTGGGGCTGCGCGCAAGTGAAGTGGTCGGGAAGGCCCTCGTGGAGGGGCTCGGGGCCGGCGGCGGAGCGGTCGCGGCTCCCTCTCTTTCGCGCGCGGGGGGAGCCGTCCACGCACGCGCGGGTCGTTGGCGGTGTGTGCGCCCCGAAGGCGCGATGTCCTTCGGGGCGCGTGGCAGGGGTTTCGGTTCAGGCCTTGTAGCCACCGTGGGCGTCCAGCACCGCGCCCGTGACGTACGACGCGGCGGGGCTCGCGAGGAAGGCGATCGCCGCGGCGATTTCGTCGGGGTGTCCCATGCGCTGCAGGGACAGCGAGCCGACCAGGACCTTGAGGGTCTCGGGGTCCGGCGGCTCCATGCCGCCCTCCATCAGTCCGGCCTCCACGACGTTGGCCGTAATGTTCCGGGGCCCGAGGTCGCGTGCGACGCCCATGGTGTACCTCTCTATCCCGGACTTGGTCGCCGCGTAGTCGGCGAGGCCGGGGGCGCCGACCCGGGAGCCCAGTCCGGAACTCACCGTGATGATGCGTCCGCCCGTGCGCAGCACTCGGGAGGCGGCCCGGATGACGGCGATCACGCCGAGGTAGTTGGTGGCGTGCATCCGGTCCAGTGCGGCGGTGTCGGCGTCCGGGTCGTCCACCGTGCCGGCCACGGAGATCGCCGCGTTGTTGACCAGGATGTCCAGGCCGCCGAAGTGCGCGACCACGTCGTCGATCAGCGCCGGCGCCCGGCTCGTGTCCGCCTGGTCGGACTGGAGGGCGACGGCCTTGGCTCCCTTGCCGTGCACCTCGTCGACGACGGCCCGCGCCCGCTCCTCGGAGCTGACGTAGGTGAAGGCGACGTCGGCGCCCTGCTCGGCCAGCAGCCGTACGGTCGCGGCTCCCAGTCCGCGCGACCCCCCGGTGACCAGGGCGACCTTGCCCGTGAGTGGCTTGCTCATTCTTCTCACCTCGTTGATTGACCCTTCCCCCGACAGTCGCAACGTTAGTTGTTACGACAGCTTGTCGCAACCTTTGTTGTTACAGCTACGTCGTCGTAACATGAACCGTTGCGGTCGAGAGGAGGGGTTCATGAGTGCCAACAGCAGGTTGACCATTGCCGCCCACGCGCTGGCCTGGATCGGTCTCTACCAGCGCCAG
>Ga0247820_10001509_pt1 | contig 13116 bp, 16 predicted proteins | sample 13C_Glucose_Day1_2_FD_192480 | JGI IMG/M metagenome (GOLD analysis project Ga0247820, IMG submission 192480) | Soil microbial communities from agricultural site in Penn Yan, New York, United States - 13C_Glucose_Day14 | ecosystem: Environmental > Terrestrial > Soil > Agricultural land | place...
GCTGGGTACTTATCCTTCCAAAAATGTTCGATCATGGAAGCCCGCTCCTTCAGCAACAACGAATTCGGTACGCGTCGATGCGCTTATTATTGATATGAGAGGACGGCTCATTGCAAACCGGATCCTCTGAAAGCGCGCCGAGAGTAACAGCTTTGCAAGGGGTCGCCTAGAGGCCGGAATGGGCCGACAGGTCACAAAAATGACTCAATGAACAATACAGGTCATTTTTAGAGTAATTATACAAAATGTCGCGAAAGCGCCTGAAAATCTCGATCTAGATAGGTTTTACAGGCGCTGGCTTGCCCCTTGATGGCATCTTGTCTGGCAATGGCCTTCACCCAGGCTCACGCGATCATGGGACAAACCCGCTCCTGCTATCAGGCAATATCTCGCAGTTCCCGACGCAGGATCTTGCCCACCGGGGTCATCGGCAGCGAATCGCGCAGCACGATGTGCTTGGGCACCTTGTAACCGGTGAAATTGCTCTTGCAGAACGCCTTGAGCTCATCGACGCTCACCCCGCCCGCACGCGGCACCACGAACAGCTTCACCGCTTCGCCGGTGCGCTCGTCCGGCACGCCGATCACCGCGCAGCTGGCCACCTGCGGATGGCCCATCACCACCTCCTCGATCTCGTTGGGATATACGTTGAAGCCCGAGACGATGATCATGTCTTTCTTGCGGTCGACGATCCGCGTGTAGCCGTCCGGGTCGATGATCGCGATGTCGCCGGTCTTCAGCCAGCCTTCGCTGTCCAGCACCTGGGCGGTAGCCTCCGGCTGCTGCCAATAGCCCTTCATCACCTGCGGCCCCTTGATGCACAACTCGCCACGCTCGCCCAACGGTTGTTCGTGACCGTCATCGTCGATCACCTTGAACCCCGTGCCAGGCACCGGGATCCCCACCGTTCCCAGGCGCGCCAGCTGGCCATAGGGGTTGGTGCTGGCCGCTGGCGAGGTCTCGGTCAGGCCGTAGCCTTCGACGATGCGGCAACCCGTGAGCGCCTCCCAGCGCTCGGCGGTGGCCTTGACCAGCGCGGTGCCGCCGGAATTGGTGATCTTCAGCGCGGAGAAATCCAGCGACTTGAACCCCGGGTTGTCCATCAGCGCGACGAACAGGGTATTCAGGCCTACCAGCGCCGAGAACCGCCACTTGCCCAGTTCCTTGATGAACCCCGGAATGTCGCGGGGGTTGGTGATCAGCACGTTGTGATTGCCGGTTACCATCATGCACATGCAGTTCGCGGTAAAGGCATAGATGTGGTACAGCGGCAGCGGCGCGATCATCACCTCCTGCCCTTGCTTGATCAGCGGCTGGCCATCGGGCCCGTGCTGGCCGAAACAGGCCAGGACCTGAAGCATGTTGGCCACCAGGTTGCCATGGGTGAGCATGGCCCCCTTGGCCAGGCCCGTGGTCCCGCCGGTGTACTGCAGCACCGCGACATCGTCGAGCGTCTGCGCCACTGGTTGGTGGTTGAGCCGTTGCCCCTGGCGCAGGACGTGCTTGAACGAGACCGCCTGGGGCAGCCGATAGGCGGGGACCATCTTCTTCAGCTTGTCGACCACGGTGTTGATCAGCCAACCCTTGGCCGCCGGCAGCAAGTCGCCCATCTTCGCTTCGATCAGGTACTCGATGCCGGTGTCGGGCAACACCTCCTGCACGCGCTTGCCGAACATGTTCAGGTACACCAGCGCGCGGGCGCCGGAGTCCTTGAACTGATGGCGCATCTCGCGCTCGGTGTACAACGGGTTGGTGTTGACCACCACCAGCCCGGCGCGCAAGGCGCCGAACACGGCGATCGGGTATTGCAGGACGTTGGGCATCTGCACCGCGATGCGGTCGCCCGGCGCCAGGTCGGTGTACTGCTGCAACCAGGCGGCGAAAGCCGCCGAGTAGCGTTCGAGGTCCGCGTAGCTCAGGGTGACGCCAAGGTTGCTGTATGCCGGCCGGTCAGCGAAGCGCTTGCAGGAGCGTTCGAAAACGTCGACGACTGACGTATAGGCATTCATGTCAATGGTGGAAGGCACGCCCGCTGGGCGCTTGTCGTTCCAGAAATCGGCTTGCATTTATTGTTGTTCCTCTACCGGGACGTCCCTGACCTGATCGCCTGATGGCAAAAAGGTGTTCAGCCGACGTTAGCAGCTCTGTCGAGGGTGGCAAATACGCCAAGTGCCGCCATTAACATTGTGAATCTCTTTTCTGCCCTTCCTGCAATCGAGCGCTTTGCGCATACACTGTTGGCGAACCTTTGCGCGCAAGGACCCGCCATGCCCCATGACGCCTTCTGGCTCCCCGCCAGCGAGCATTGCAGTCTTTATGTTCATCAATGGCTGCCCGCCACGCCGGTCAAGGCCGTGGTGTTGCTGGCCCACGGCATGGCCGAGCATGCCGGGCGCTACCAGCGCCTGGGGCATGCCCTCAACGCTGCCGGCTACGGGCTGCTCGCCCCCGACCTGCGCGGGCATGGCCGTACCGCCGAGCTGGGCAGCCTGGGCCTGTTCGCCCGCCATAATGGCTGGAATGCCGTGGTCAACGACCTGGGCCTGTTGGCACAGCACGTCGGCCAGCAGCTCCCGGGCACCCCACTGTTCCTGTTCGGCCACAGCATGGGCAGCTACATCGCCCAGGCCTACCTGCTGCACCACAGCGCCAGCCTGCAAGGTGCAATACTCAGCGGTTCGAACTTCCAGCCAGTGGCACTGTACCGGGCCGCGCGCCTGATCGCCCGCTTCGAAGCCTGGCGCCAAGGCCCCCTGGGCAAGAGCGCGCTGATCGACTGGCTGTCGTTCGGCTCGTTCAACAAGGCCTTCAAACCCAACCGCACGGCGTTCGACTGGCTCAGCCGCGACGCAGGGGAAGTGGACAAGTACATCGCCGACCCGTTGTGCGGCTTCCGTTGCAGCAACCAGCTGTGGCTCGACCTGCTGCAGGGGCTGGCGCAGATCAGCCAGCCCAGGCATCTCGGGCAGATCGACCCGAACCTGCCCATCCTGGTGATCGGCGGCGAATGTGATCCGGTGAGTGCCGGCAAGCGTCTCACCCATCTGGCCGACGCCCTGCGCGCGACCGGCAACCGTCATGTACAGTTGCGCATCTACCCCGGCGCACGCCACGAAGTGCTCAACGAAACCCATCGCGACGAGGTCACCGCCGAGATCATCGGCTGGCTGGACCAGGCGCTGGCCCTTGGCCGCCCTGCCCGCAGTGAATGATCGGCCACCTCGCCCGCACCACAAGGAAGCCTCGATGACCCAGGTCACCAACACCCCTTACGAAGCCCTCGAAGTCGGCCAGAAAGCTGAGTACAAGAAGTCTGTCGAAGAGCGCGACATCCAGCTGTTCGCCGCCATGTCCGGCGACCATAACCCGGTGCACCTGGACGCCGAGTTCGCCGCCAAGAGCATGTTCCGCGAGCGCATCGCCCATGGCATGTTCAGTGGCGCGCTGATCAGCGCCGCGGTGGCCTGCACCTTGCCTGGCCCGGGCACCATCTACCTGGGCCAGCAGATGAGCTTCCAGAAGCCGGTGAAGATCGGGGACGAATTGACCGTGCGCCTGGAAATTCTCGAGAAGCTGCCCAAGTTCAAGGTGCGCATCGCCACCAATGTGTACAACCAGAACGATGAGCTGGTCGTCAGTGGCGAGGCCGAGATCCTCGCGCCGCGCAAGCAGCAGACGGTCGAGCTGGTCAGCCCGCCGAACTTTGTCGCCAGCTGATTCACCACGCCGGCCATCGCGGGCACGCTGGCGATAGCTCAGCCCAGTTCGCGTAAGCGCCGTTCTATATGCCGCCGTTCCGGCCCCTGGCGGGTAAGCGTCAGCGCTTGCCGCCAGGCATCCCGGGCCTGATCGAGGTTGCCCAGCTGCCGGTGCAGTTCGGCGCGCGCGGCATGGGCCAGGTGATAATCACCCAGCTCGCCCCGCTGCAGGATTGCCTCCACCGCCTGCAACCCCACCTGGGCGCCGTCCCGCCTGGCCAGCGCCGCCGCCCGGTTCAGCTCCACCACCGCTGATGGCCAGTGACGCTGCAGCACATCGTACAGGCCGATGATCTCGTCCCAATCCGTGGCCTCGGCGCTGGGCGCTTCGGCATGCACCGCGGCTATGGCCGCCTGCACGGTATACGGCCCGAAGTCGCGACTGCGCAGTGCCTGCTGGACCAGTTGGCTGCCCTCGTCGATCTGCCCGCGATCCCACAGGCTGCGATCCTGCTCATCCAGCAGCACCAGCTCACCATGGGCATCGCTGCGAGCCCGCTGCCGCGATGCCTGCAGCAGCATCAACGCCAAGAGCCCATGCACTTCGGCATCGGGCAGCAACTGGGCCACCAGGCGCCCCAGGCGGATCGCCTCATCGGTCAGCTCGCGAGTAGTGACATCTTCGCCCGCCGAGGCCGAGTAGCCTTCGTTGAATACCAGGTAGATGACCCGCAGCACGCTTTCCAGGCGCTCGGGCAGCTCGCTCAGCTCCGGCACCTGATAGGGAATCTTCGCATCACGGATCTTGGCCTTGGCACGCACGATGCGCTGGGCAATGGTGGCCGGGCTTTGCAGGAAGGCGCGGGCGATCTGCTCGGTGGTCAGGTCACACACCTCTCGCAGGGTCAACGGCACCTGGGCGTCGGAAGCCAGCGCCGGGTGACAGCAGGTGAAGATCAGCCGCAGTCGGTCATCGGCCAGCAACGTCTGCTCGCCCGGATCGTCCGCTTCGCGTTCGAGCAACATGATCAGGTCGGCTTGGGAGCGGTCGAAGCGGGCACGCCGGCGCAGGGCATCGATGGCCTTGAAGCGGCCGACAGACACCAGCCAAGCCCACGGGTTGTCCGGGATACCATCACGCTGCCAGCGTTGGACGGCAATGAAGAAGGCATCGTGCATGGCCTCCTCGGCCAGGTCGAAGTCCCCCAGCAGGCGGATGAGGGTCGCCAGGATCCGCCGCGAATCGCGGCGGTAGACAGCCTCCACCTCCTGGCGGACTTGCGCTTCCCCCACCATCAATCGGGCTTTCCCTGCTGACTCATGCGGCTTTTCTCCCGTTGCGTCAGGGTTGCAGTTCACGCACCGGCCGAACCTCGACGCTGCCCACCCGGGCTGCCGGGATGCCCTTGGCGATGTTCAGGGCCTCGTTAAGGTCACGGGCGTCGACCAGGTAGAAACCGGCCAGTTGCTCCTTGGTTTCGGCGAACGGGCCATCGGTCAGGCTCACCCGCCCGGCGCGTACACGTACCGTGGTTGCCGTCTGCACAGGCTTGAGCGCCTCGGCGGCGAGCATGCGCCCGCTGCCCTGGATGGATTCGGCGTAGGCCATGCATTCGGCGTCTTCGGGGCTGTCGGGCAGGCTGTGCAACAGCGCTTCATCACAATAGACCAGGCACAGGTATTTCATGATCGTCTCCAGCGGGTCGGCTCGGTGCGGTGGGCGATGAGCGGTATCAGGGCTTGAGGTCGAACAAGGCTTTTTGCGTTTCCATGTCGAACGGCGCCGACCAATGCTCGTGGATCACTTGCCATTGGCCGCCGCTGCGCCGATAGCCGACCGTGGCGCGCATGAAGCCGCACTGGCTTTCGTCGTCGCCCGGGCCACAGCGGTTGAGCCAATGAGCCAGGGCCAGGTCGCCGTCGGCGTATACCTTCAGCTCTGCCAGTTCGAAGACCATCGGCCCCGTGCACATGCCCATGCACATTTCCCAGTGTGCGCGGTAGGCGGCCTTGCCCTTGAACTGCAGGGCCTGGATGGCATCGAAGGCGAGAATGTCGTCGGCATAGGGTGCCACGATACGGTCCACGTCGCGCTCGCGCACGGCCTGCATCCACTGTTCGATCAGTTGACGAAGTTCAGTCTCGGCTGCGCTGTTCATCGGTGCTTCCTCCTCCCAGCGTTCAACAATGATTGGCGCCGGTGCATTCCGGCGCCTTCACCCATGGTCGAACGGGAAAATGGAGAATCGACAACCCGATGAGAAAAAACAGTCAGCGACACAGAACAGCCCGAATGATCAGGCCGGTACTGCCAGGATGAATTCGCGGTAACCGGAGAGCACCACGTAACCTGCAAAATAGCAGAAGATCGCCGCCGACAACAGGTACGACCAGGTCAGCAGGCGATCACCAAGCAGCCGCCCGCCATGACTGGCGATACCGCACAAAGAGACACACCAGAGCAGCCCAGCAGCAAAGAAGCCACCGAGGAACAGGCCCGCATCCAGCGCGCTGCCGGCGCCGGAGCGGGAGATCAGCACGCCGCCGACTGCGGCGAACCAGAGAATCGCGCTGGGCGATGACATGGCCAGGAAGATACCGCGCAGGAATTCGCGCCAGCCCGATTCGATCACTACCTGGCCACGCGACTCCAGGTGCCCGCCGCGCCACGCCGCCAGCAGCATCTTCACCGCGAACCATGCCTATAACGCGGAGCCCCCCAGCCACAACGTCCAGCGCACGCTTTCGAACTGCAGCAAAACGGTCATGCCGGCCAGGGCCGCAATGGCGTAGATGAGATCGCCGACGCAGGTCCCCAGCCCAAGCCAGAAGCCCTGAAGAAACCCCCGCTGCATGGCCAGGGTAATCATGGCGATGTTGGCCACGCCGATGTCCAGGCACAGGGACAGGCTGAGGAGGAAACCATTGGAAAAGGGCATGGCAGGCTCGACTGCGGACGAAAGTCAGCGATTGAACCTGAATGCCCCCTGGCGGTACAGGAGGAATTTGCAGGTCAGGCCATCGCCGCCTGCTCGAAGACCTCGTCGGCCCATTGGTTCAGGCTCTTGCCGGCAACCCTGGCGGCAAGGCTGGCAGCAGCGTGCACTTCTGGGCGGATGCGCAACATGACCTTGCCCGAGGCCGGTTTTTCGGGAGTGACGCCCTGTTCGGCGCAATCGGCCAGGTAGTCGTCGAGTGCCTCACGGAACGCCTCGTGCAACGCAGGCACGGCGCTGGCGTGGAAGCTGATGATGTCCCGCAGGCCGAGCACGCGGCCGACGAAAATATCGTCCCGCGCGTCGTACTCGATGCGGGCGGCATACCCTTTGTATCGCATGCAGCTCATGGTCGGACTCCCGCCCGCAGCAGGAACTCGCGGGCCTCTTCTATCTGATATCGCCTGGCTTCCTTGCCAGGATGGGGGCGATGGCAGCGCCAGCACTGCTCGCCCAACAGCATCTTGACCCTGGAACCCTGCCGCTCCAGCACCTGGCCGCCAAGATGCAGCACCAGAGCCTCGATTTCGGCGAACGGCAATGTGGGTGTGGTCGGAGCTCTGAAGATGCTGTCCAGAATCTTGCGATATCGAGTGTTCACCGGAAAATGCTATCAAATAAAGATAGCATCTCCTTTCAACACTTTCATACAGGATCTTGCGTACCCATCAACACCTGCGCATAGCGCCCGCGATCCACGTTCGCGCCACTGAGCACCACCGCCACCCGCTTGCCCGCCTGACGCCCACGCTCCTGCATCAGTGCAGCCAGGGCGGCGGCACCGGCACCTTCGGCGGTGTTGTGGGTGGTTTCGTGGTAGAGGCGCATGGCTTCGGCGATCTCCTCGTCGCTCACCCGCACGATGCGCGCGGCATTCTCGCGTACCATCGCAAAGGCGTCGGGATGTGGCACGCGGCAGGCCATGCCGTCGGCGAAGGTATCGGCGCTGGCGGTGGTGACGATGCGGCCCTGCTCGAAGCTCTGGGCGTAAGCGTCTGCCACAGTGGATACCACGCCGATGATCTCGGTGGACAACCCAAGCAGGTTGCGCGCCTGGATCAGCCCACAGATGCCCGACCCCATGCCGATCGGCACGTACACGCAATCCAGGTCGGCCACCGCCTCGAACAGCTCCAGAGCATAGGTGGCCACGCCACGCACCAGCTCCGGATCGAACGAGGGAACCATGGCAAAGCCCCGCGCATCGGCCAGGCGCGCCGCCTCTTCCCGGGCCACGTCGAAGTCCACGCCATGCTCCACCAGCTCCGCACCCAAGGCGCGCATGGCGGCATTCTTCTCCCGCGAATTGCCTTCCGGCACCACGATCACCAGCGGCAAGCCGGCCTGGCGCGCCGCCAGGGCCATGCTCTGGCCGTGATTGCCACGGGTGGCGGTAACCAGGCCACGGGGGACTGCACCACTGGCCAACAGCGAGCGGACATAGACCAGCCCGCCGCGCACCTTGAAGGCCCCCGTGGGTGCATGGTTCTCGTGCTTGACCCACAGCTGGCAACCCAGCCGCTCGGCCAGCAGCGGCCAGGCGTGCTGTGGGGTCGGTGGCACGTGCTGGTGAACGAAAGCGGCGGCTTCGCGCAGGGCGGGCAAGTCGAACATGGCGAACGTCCTTCATCGGTATGGGCTTGAACCGATCCTAAGCGCAGGGCATTGTATGGGTCCAAATAAATATTGCATGGGCAGCAATTTCGTGTGGATTCCGAGCCTCCCGGCCAACGACCAGCCGCGCTACCAGGCACTGGTCGAGGCCATCGCCAACGCCATCGAACAGGGTGAACTGAAGGTCGGTGAACGCCTGCCCCCGCAACGCCGCCTCGCCTGGGCGCTGGGCCTGAACCCGAGCACCACGCAGCAGGCCTACCGAGAAGCAGCGGCGCGGCACCTGGTGTCCGGGGAGGTGGGACGCGGCACCTATGTGCTGGCCAGCAGCAAGGAAGCGACGCTGTTTCGCCTCAAGCAAACCAGCCGCCAGCACCCAGTGATCGACCTGTCGACCAATGTGCCGGTGGCCGATCCCTGCAATCTCGACCTTGAGCACAGCCTGCGCAGATTGCTAGAACAGGGCGATACCACCCTGCTCGACCATTACCTGGGACCCGAGCAGTTACTGCTGGGGCGGATCGAGGGCGCGCGTTGGCTGAGCAACCGCGGCCTGGACCTCACGCCGGAAGGCGTGCTGCTTTGCGGGGGCGCCCAGCAGGCGCTGACCCTCGTGCTGCAGTCGTTGTGCCAGGCGGGCGAGCCGGTGATGGTCGAGGCGTTGACCGCCCCAGGCATCAAGGCGGCCTGTCGCCAGTTGCGCCTGCCTGTGCACGGCGTGGCCCTGGACGAGCAAGGCCTGCTCCCGGACGAACTGGACCGTGTGGTCCGCGCGAGCGGCGCGCGGATATTGGTCACCACCCCTACCCTGCACAACCCGACCGGGGCGTGCATGGGCGAGGCCCGGCGCCTGGCGCTGGCGCAAGTCGCCAGGCGCCACCAACTGCTGGTCATCGAGGATGACGTGTATGGCGCCTTGACCGACCGGCCACCCCTCTACCCCTTGCTCGAAGGCCGTGGCGTGCTGATCAGCAGCCTGTCCAAGACCGTGGCCGCCGGCTTGCGCCTGGGCTGGATCGTGGCCCCGCCAGCGTTGCTGGAACAGATCGATCCCTATGCCCAGGCCACCCACTGGTCGGTGTCGCCGCTGAACCTGCGCATCGCCTGCCAATGGATCGCGGATGGCACTGCCGCCCGGCGGCTGGCCTGGCAACGGGAGGAACTGGGCGAACGCTGGCGCCTGGCGCGGGCGGTGCTGGGCGAGGCGCTGCCCGCCGAAGGCGTGCCGTCGCCGCACATCTGGCTGGCCACGCCTGGAGACGCCCAGGCGCTGGTCGCGCGGTGTCGGGAACACGGGGTGGAGATCGTGCCGGCCAGCGTGTTCGCGGTAGGCACCGACAGCGTCAGGGCCGTGCGGATCAGCCTGTCGGCGGCACACAGCCGGGCACAGTTGAAGCAAGGACTGGAACTGGTGGGAGCGGGCCTGACCCGCGATTGCACGTGATACTCGGCTGAACGCCATCGCGGGGCAAGCCCGCTCCCTCGCGGCTTAATTCAGCCGGCAACCCTCACCCAATGCACGGTACTGAAGAGTATGGACCTGCCCTTGATGATCCTCGTAGGTCATGGTGGCGGGCACCACTTCGCAGACGTTGGGGATCGTCGACAGGCTGATCACGCGCTTGATGTCGAGGTTGGTGGAATAATCGTACTGCTCGACCACAGGCTGGGTGTCTGCGGTCTTGGCCTGGTCCGCGAAGGCGAACGGGGACATACCGACCAATGCAAGAATCAGTAAGGCTTTCATGAGTGTCGACCTTGATGGCTATCAAGCTGATCGCGTGACTTCTGACGCCGTCAATGGCCCGGAGAAGTTGTCATCAACTGCGAAGATGACACGAAGTACCGATCCCGCTTTATCGTACTGCCGGGGGGATGAATGAAAGTCTACTCCGCGCCTGAAATAGTTGAACCCCGGAGTCGGACATTCACCCTTGCCGCATTTGCAACAATCTGCGACAAAGCACCGATGAATTCCTGCCTGAGATAGCCACACTGCGTGAACCAAGCATGCTCCCCCTGACCTGCACTCGCCTTCCCCCAACCCAGCGCCGCCTGCTGGACCATTTCTACCGCCAGCACGGCTCGCGCATGCGCGCCGCCGGTGAAGGCGAGCAATGGGTGGCGCGTACCGCAGAAATAATCGGTGGGATGAACCTGACGCCCATCGGTGGCGATCACTGGCTGACCGGCCTGTTCGTCGCCCCACAGTGGCGCGGCCAGCAGATCGCATCCCGACTGATCGACGCGGCGCTGGCCGAAAGCAACACGGCGACCTGGCTGTTCTGCCACCCGGATTTGGCGCCTTTCTACCAGCGCCTGGCCTTCACACCCACAACCACCCTGCCCGAGGCCCTGGCCTCACGCCTGGCCCGCTACCAACGCAACAAGGCCCTGATCGCGATGGTTCGGGGTCAGTCGTCGGCCACGTCGAGCCCGGGGAACAGCACATCGGTATAGCCGAACTTGCTGAAGTCCTGGATGCGCGAAGGATACAAACGGCCGATCAGGTGGTCGCACTCATGCTGCACCACCCGGGCGTGGAAGCCATCGGCAAAGCGGTTGATCGGGTTGCCCTGCGGATCGACGCCCGAATAACTGATGTGCTTGTAGCGCGGCACCACGCCACGCAGGCCGGGCACCGACAGGCAACCCTCCCAGCCGTCCTCGACCTCCGTGGCCAGCGGCGTGATCACCGGGTTGAGCAGGATGGTGCGTGGCACCGGCTCGGCGTCCGGGTAACGCTCGCTGCGCTCGAAGCCGAAGATCACCAGTTGCAGGTCGATGCCGATCTGCGGCGCGGCCAGGCCGACACCGCCGACATGGGCCATGGTCTCGAACATGTCGTCGATCAGTTGCGCAAGCTCCGGGCTGCCGATCATGTGCTCGGGAACCGGCGGGGCGATGCGCAGCAGGCGTTCATCGCCCATCTTGAGAATGTCGCGGATCATCAGGTATTCGGCTCGCGGGTCTGTGGTTCGGGTGTCACCGGGTGCTCATGGCCGAGCACGGTGATGGTCTGTTGCGGGTTGTCCTGCTCGAATTCCTTTTCGCCTGGGTTCTTGCCCTCGGCCGACATGTGCTCGATCACCGCGTTCATCTCGGCACCCAGCAGCAGCACCGCGGCAGAGATGTAGAAGTACAGCAACAGTACGATGATCGCCCCGATACTGCCATACATGGCGTTGTAGTCGGCAAAGGTCTTCACGTAGTAGGCAAAGCCCAGCGAGGCGACGATCCACACCACCACCGCCAGCACCGAACCTGGGGTGATGAAACGGAATTTCTGCTTCACATCGGGCATCACGTAGTAGATCAGCGCCACCGCCACCATCATCAGAATGATGATCGCCGGCCAGCGCAGGATGGTCCAGACGATGACGACCGCCTCCTCGAGCCCAACCTGCGAAGCGATCCACTCCATGACTTGCGGCCCCAGCACCATCAGCGCCGCCGCTGCCAGGAGCATGCCGGCGATGCCCACGGTATAGATGACCGACAACGGAATGCGCTTCCACACCGGCCGCCCCTCGGGCACGTCGTAGGCCGCGTTCATCGCGCTCATCATCAGGCGCACGCCCGCCGAGGCAGTCCACAAGGCAATCACGATACCCACCGACAGCAGCCCGCCCTTGGACTGCTGCAACTGGTCGATCACCGGATTGACCTGCTCCAGGGCCTGGGGCGGCAGCACCAGTTCCGACTGCAGGCGCAGCCAGGAGAAGAAGTCCGGCAGATGCAGGAAACCGATCAGGGCGATCAGGAACAGCAGGAAGGGGAACAGCGAGAACAGCATCTGGTAGGCCAGCGCGGAGGCATAGGTGGACATCTCGTCATCGAGGAACTCCTTGACGGTGCGCACCAACACGCGGTGCAGGGGCAGGCCGCGCAGGTCGGGGAAAATCATAGCGTCTCCTTTCGCCGCTTGATCGGAATGGCAATGCTGCAAGTCTAATAGACCAGGCGGCGGGCGTGCTGTTCGCTTGTACCTTGCGCACAGTACAAAGCAAGCGCGGGGCAAGCCCGCCCCCATCTTGCGGGAGCGGGCTTGCCCCGCGGCCAGGCTGCGGCGATCAAGGTTTCTTCACGGCATCCTTGACCTTGCCCACGGCCTGTTGCGCCTCGCCTTTCAGTTCCTGGGCCTTGCCCTCGGCGCGCAGCTTGTCATTGTCGGTTACCTTGCCGACGCCCTGCTTGATATTGCCCACGGCCTCGTTGGCCAGGCCCTTCGCTTTGTCCTTGGTGCCACTCATGGGATGTCTCCTCGGGGGAAAGACACGGGAAATCGTGTCGACATCTGATCGACCCAAGGCCATTGGCCAGAGTTTCAATTCATTTGCACCCTGTCAGCCAAACGGCAATTGGCTCGGCTCGATACGCTTGCACGGTTCAGGTTCGGTGATTTCGGGGAAGCGGGCTTGCCCCGCGATAAGCCCCACCCCACAATGTCAGGCCTTACTCGCGTCAACCCGCAGGAACCTGCATGAAACTCGACAAACCCACCGCCATCGCTCGCCGTAACGAGGCGCTGGCCAAGCCGGTACTCACCAGTGCCAACACCCTGTTCGCCATTCTCGACACCAAGCGCAACCTGTGGTGGTTCGAAGTGCCGGTCGCACTGCTGCGCAAGGGCCAGCCCGACTGGGTCAACCTGCTGCTGCACACCCCCGAGAACGACGGGCTGCAGCATCTGAAGGTGCCCACCAACTTCCTCAAGGCTCATCAGGAACAGATGGAAGTACGCAACCCCGGCAAGCGCCGTTCGACCATCAGCCTGGCCCTGAGCGCCGACCGCGACTCACTGCTGC
>Ga0247820_10001512_pt1 | contig 13113 bp, 11 predicted proteins | sample 13C_Glucose_Day1_2_FD_192480 | JGI IMG/M metagenome (GOLD analysis project Ga0247820, IMG submission 192480) | Soil microbial communities from agricultural site in Penn Yan, New York, United States - 13C_Glucose_Day14 | ecosystem: Environmental > Terrestrial > Soil > Agricultural land | place...
CCACACGCCCCGGGCCGCCGCGCGCTGCTGCCCGCGTCGCTGTGGTCGATGGCGCAGGGCGACGCATGGCCCAGCCGGCCGATCACCTACGTCGTGCCGTTCACGCCCGGCGGCTCGACCGACGTCATCGGCCGCCTGATCGCGCAGAAGCTCGGCGAGCAGCTCGGCCAGCCGGTGGTGGTCGACAACAAGCCCGGCGCCGCGGGTGCGGTCGGCGCCGCCTACGCGGCCAAGGCGAAGCCCGACGGCTACACCCTGTTCGGCGGCACCATCAGCACGCATGCGATCAACGCCAGCCTCTACAAGAACCTGCCCTACGACCCGGTGAAGGATTTCGACCCGATCGCGCTCGTGGCCTTCCTGCCGAACGTGCTCATCGTCGACCCGGCGCTCGGCGTCAACTCGGCGGCCGAGCTGGTCGCGCTGCTCAAGAAGGACCCGTCCAGGCGCAGCTTCGCTTCCTCCGGCGCCGGCACCTCGACCCACCTCGCGGGCGAGATGCTCGGCGACATGATCGGCGTCAAGCTCACGCACATCCCGTACAAGGGAACGCCGCCCGCGATGCTCGACGTCTCGTCCGGGCAGGTCACTTTCATGTTCGACCGGATCACGGCGGCGCTGCCGCTGGTGCAGGCGGGCAAGCTCAAGCTGCTGGCGGTCACCCTCCAACTCGGCATGGACGTGGTGGCCGGATCGCCGGCCGAACTCGCCGCCCTGATGCAAAAGGAAATCCCGCGCTGGGGCGAACTGGTCCGCAAGTCGGGCGCCACCGCGAACTGACTCCCTCTCGTCATTCCCTATCCGACCATGTCCGACATTCCCACCCCCCTCTCCGATGAAGCCCGCGAGCGCCTGCGCCACGTGAGCGTCGCCACGCTGTGCACGCAGCTCTTCAAGCGCGGCTTTCGCAATGTCTACCTGCAGCACGTCAAGCGCCTCACCAGGCCGAGCGCGGGCAACCTGGTCGGCCCGGCTTTCACCATGCGCAACATTCCGGCGCGCGAGGACATCGACCAGATCAGCGCCTTCGACGATCCGAACCATCCGCAGCGCAAGGGCATCGAGAGCGTGCCGCCGGGCCATGTGCTGGTGATCGACTGCCGCGCCGAGACGCGCGTCGCCTCGGGCGGCCAGATCCTCACGACGCGGCTCAAGGTGCGCGGCGCCGCGGGCCTGGTGTCCGACGGCCCGGTGCGCGACAGCGGCCCGATCTCGCAGATGGACTTCCCGGTGTACTGCGCCGGCGGCAGCGCGCCGCTGAACCTGATCCACCACCACGCGATCGACCTCGATGTGCCGATCGGCTGCGGCGGCGTGCCGGTGTACCCGGGCGACGTGGTGGTCGGTGACGACGAAGGCGTGGTCGTCATTCCGCACCACCTTGCCGAGGAAGTCTCGCGCGATGCCGTCGAGCAGGAAAAGATGGAGAGCTTCATCCTGCAGCGCATCGAGGGCGGCGCGAAGCTGGCCGGCACCTACCCGCCGAACGCCGACACGCGCGCCGCCTACGAGGACTGGCGCCGGCAGCAGGACGTCGCCGGACGTTGAATCGCGCCCCACGCACCAAAGACCAGCATGCACCGCGGAACCTTCGCCGCCACCGCCTGCGCCAAGCATGCAGGCCTCCAACCCGAATGAAGACAGCCATGAACCCTCCTCGCATTCTCCAGGTCGGCCCGCTGCTGCCCGCGCTCGAGGAGCGCCTGGCCGACACCTACGATGTCCACCCGCTGCACGAGGAGGCCGACGCCAGGGCCTTCCTGGCCGCCCACGGGGCCGGCTTCGTCGGCGTCGCCACCTCGGCGCGCTTCGGCGCCGACGCGGCGCTGATCGCCGCGCTGCCGGATCTGAAAGTGATCTCCAGCTTCGGTGTCGGCCTCGATGCCATCGACCTCGATGCGGCCCGCGCCCGCGGCATCGCGGTCGGCTACACGCCGGAGGTGCTCAACGACTGCGTGGCCGACACCGCCTTCGCGCTGCTGATGGACGTGGCGCGGCGCTTCACCGCGGCGGACCGCTTCGTGCGCAGCGGCGCCTGGCTCAAGGGCCAGTTCCCGCTTGCCACCAAGGTATCGGGCAAGCGCCTGGGCATTCTCGGCATGGGGCGCATCGGGCGCGTGATCGCGCGCCGTGCCGGCGGCTTCGACATGGCGGTGCGCTACCACAACCGCAAGCCGCTGACCGACGTGGACTTCGACTATGCGGCCACGCTCGAGGAGCTCGCCGAATGGTCGGACTTTCTGGTGATCGCCAGCGCCGGCGGCCCCGAGACGCGCGGCCTGGTGTCGCGCGAGATCCTCGATGCACTGGGGCCGCAGGGCTACCTGGTCAACATCTCGCGCGGCACGGTGGTCGACGAGCAGGCGCTGGTCGACGCGCTGGTCAGCGGCCGCATCGCGGGCGCGGGCCTCGATGTGTTCGAGGACGAGCCGAAGGTGCCGCAGGCGTTGTTCGCGCTGGACAACGTCGTGCTGCTGCCGCACCTGGCGAGCAACACGCACGAGACGCGCGCGGCGATGGGACAGCGGGTGGAAGACAACCTGGCGGCCTTCTTCGCCGGCCGGCCGCTGGTGAGCGCGGCCCTCGAGGGCGGCTGAGCACTGATTGGGACTGCCGAAGCGGTCTCACCGTGATGCGGTGGCCGGATCGTCGAACGTCCAGCGCCGTTGAGCGGCCAGAACCCCTTCGATGGCCTTGCGCATTGGCGCCGAGCCCGGTTGCAGCCGGCGGCTCTGAGCCAGGTAGAGCGAAAGGGCGGCATTCACATGGCCGTTGCCTTGATCGAGGTAGTGCCTGAACATCGCCAGACCGACCCTCAGATTCGTTTGAAGGTGAAAGAGCCTGCCCGGGTCCCCTTCGCCGATCGTTCGGGTCCATCCTGGCGGCACCAGCAGATAGCCTCGCGCGCCGGCGTCCGAGACTGCGAGCTTTCGGAAATCGGACGAAGTCTCGATCAGCGCGAGGACCAAGGAGGGATTGAGGCCGGCATGGATGGCTTCGAACCAGACGGTCTGCACGAATTCCCTCCGCGAGGGCCAGTCCGGAAACTTCGGCTCGAGTCGTTCCGACATTTCTCCCAGCCATCTCAAATAGGCAAGCCGAGCTTCCGTGGTCGCAAACTCGGGCACGCGCGGTGCACGGTCGCTGGGTGCCGGAACCCTGGATGGTGGCGTGGCGCCGACCTCGGGACGCTTCTCCCGCAGGATCATCTGGTTCCCGTCCATGACGATGAGGAAGCGTCGCAGAAAGCTCTGGCCCAGCAGCACTTGATCGCCCGTCTGGCCGGTGTTGATCGCGACCGTCGTATCGGGAACCTGAAAAGGACCTGCAGCGACGACGACGCCCTGGACGATCCTCCCGCTCCTGACGCCGGCGGCCGTCTGGAACTGCACCGCTTCTCCGCCCGAAAGACTGGCACGCCGTGCCAGCTCGGCACTCATGCTCACGTACGTGGCGCCGGTATCGACCAGGAAGCTGACGGGCACCCCGTTGATTGCGCCTCGCATGTGATAGTGGCCGTTGGGGCTGACGGGAACCGCAAAGCTCGCTGCCAAGGCAGGGTGCGCGGTGGCGAGCAGCAGCAGCGCGGCGGCAATCAGATGTTTCATGGGTTCCGATTCGATCAAGGACATGGAAGCTGCCAGTTGTGTGGGTGCTCCTTGCGGTGCTCCTCGATCGTCTTCTCGCTCGGGCCGACGATCCCTTGTTCGAGGCTGCGGTGTGGATCGCCTTCGCCGCGCCGGCCAAGTGGACCCGATCAGGGGGCTCCCTAGCGCACGCTCACGGGACGCCGGTCGTCGTCCAGCGCGACGTAGGTCATCCGGCATTCGGTCACCTTGGTCAACCCGCCGCCTCCGCGGCGCTCGGTCATCGCTTCCACCTGGACGGTGATCGAGGTCGTCCCGACGCTCGCCACTGTGGCATAGAAGGTCACGAGGTCGCCGAGCCGTATCGGATGCGCGAAGACGAGCTTGTCGACCGCGACCAGTGCGACGCGCCGGCGGGAGATCCTCAGGGGCAGCACGCTGCCCGCCGCATCCAGCTTGCCCATGACCCAGCCGCCGGAGATGAAGTTCTCCATCAACCTGTCCGCGGGCATCGGGATGACGCGCAGGACGATCTCCGGCGCCGCAGGCGATTCGATCGCCGCTGCGTCTGGCTGGCTCATGGGCAATCCTTCGCAGAAGAAGCGACTCAGCGCTTGTAGGGCAGCATGGTCGAGAGTGAATCGGCGACCTCCAGCATCGCCTTGGCGATGGCGGTTCCGGTCGGCCCGTTCAGCTGGTCCGAGAGGCCTGCGGCGACCAGCGAGTGGCTCATGCGCTGGCCTTCGTCCAGCACCGGAACGGCGACGATCGTGACGCCGTTGATGTAGTTGCCGCGGTCGATGCTGTAGCCGTTCCTGCGCGCCAGCTCGACCTCCTTCTTCCATGCCGCGAACTCGATCGGCTTGTCCCAGCGCACGCTTTTGAAGCGCTTTTGCAACTGCGGCCATGACTCCTGGCCGAAGGCCGCCACCAGCCGGCCGGTTGCGCTGACCAGGGCCGGGAAGCGGCTTCCCACGTCCACATGCAGGCCGAAGGGTGCCTGCGCCCGCGACAGTGCGACGACCGCCATGTGCTCGGCGCCGGCGGTCTCGACCCCCATCGTCGTCACGCCCCATTCGTTCGACAGCTCGTCGAGCATCGGCTGGGCGAGGCTCGAGAAGGTGCTGTTCTTCACCACGCTGCGCGCCAGGCTCAGCATGCCGATGCCCAGGGAGTAGCGCTTGCTTGCCTCGTCGACCTTGAGCAGCTGCTCGTCGACCAGCACGCGCACGATGTGAAGGCAGGTGCTCGGAACCAGCCCGAGCTGCTCGGCAATGGACTTGACGCCCATCGGTGGCGATTCGCCCAGCAGCCGAAGGATGGCGATGGATCGCGTGACGGCGGGAACGGGGCGAACGCGGCGTGCCTTCGGGACAGCAGGGGCAGGGGAACGCGACTTGGAGATCTCGGGCGGCATGGGGCTTCGGGCAACGGTTCGACGCGTTTTACCAGAAACGAGGGTTCGATCTCGTCCGCGATTTGATTGTATTAGGACAATTTCATAATGCATTTGACAACTATGGCGCGGCCACGCATAGTTGAGCCAACCCGATCCACAACGCAGAGACAACGCAAAACCATGAGCAAGCTCACTGACTACACCTCGTACGCGGATGCTCAGCGCTTCTGTTCGACCGACAAGCTCTGGGAGCTGTTCGACGGCGACCGCGCATCGCTGAACATCGCCCACGAGTGCATCGACCGGCATGTCGACGGGGCGCGCCAGGCCGTCGTCGTTGCCCATGCGGATGGAGGCGAAGAAAGCCTGAGCTTCGCCGAGCTCTCCGTGGCCTCTTCGCAATTTGCCAGCTACCTGGTCGACAAGGGCATCGAGCGTGGCGACCGCGTGGCCGTGATGCTCGAGCCGTCGCGCGCCTTCTACGTGGCCATCTTCGGCGCGATGAAGGCCGGCGCGGTCGCCGTGCCGCTGTTCACGCTGTTCGGACCCGACGGCATCCGCCTTCGCGTCAACGACTGCCATCCGCGGCTCCTGATCACGAACGCAGAGAAGGCCCCGATGGCCACTGGCCTCGACGGCGTGGAGGTGGTGGTCGCGACGCCCGACTTCCTCGCCGGTCTCGATGCCTATCCGGCCAGCTTCGAGGCCAGCACCAGGGCCGACGACTTCGCCATCTTCCAGTACACCTCCGGCACCACGCGCGAGCTCCCGGCGGCGGTGCGCCACACGCACCGGTCCATCGTCACCTTGATGCTCGCGGCGCTCTACGGCACCGGCATCCGTCCCGGCGACCGCTTCTTCTGCCCGTCCTCGCCGGCCTGGGGGCATGGTCTCTGGCACGGCACGCTGGCGCCGCTGGCGCTGGGCGTGACGATCGGCGCCTACGCAGGCAAGTTCAACGCCGAGCGGCTGCTGCAGGCATTGCACCGCGGGCGCTTCAACAACATCTCGGCCGCCGCCACCCACTACCGGATGATGCGGCACTCGGGCGCGGCCTCGAAGTACGCGTATGTCGTCGACAAGCTCTCGTTCACCGGCGAGCCCATCGACAGCGAGACCTCGGCCTTCGTCGAGTCGACCTTCGGCCGACCGGTCTGCAGCATGTACGGAACCACCGAGATCGGCGTGATCCTCGTGAACTACCCGGGCGCCCCGGACTTCAGGGTCAAGCAGGGATCGCTCGGCAAGGCGATTCCGGGCACGCGGGTCGAGGTGCAGGACATCCACGGCGCACCGTGCGCGCCCGGCGTCACCGGCGAGCTCAAGGTGTGGCGCAAGGACGGCTGGGTCGCGACGAAAGACCTCGGCCGCGTCGACGACGACGGCTACTTCCATCACGCCGGCCGTGCCGACGCCGTGATCATCTCGGCCGGCTGGACCATGAGCGCGGTGGAGATCGAGGACGCGATCCTCAAGCATCCGGATGTGCTCGAAGCCGCTGCGATCGGTGTGCCCGACGAACTCCGCGGCCAGGTGGTGAAGGCCTTCGTGGTTTCCACGAGAGCCGCCGACGACGCCTTCCTGGCCGAGATCCAGGAGCTGGTCCGCAGTCGCCTGAGCCAGCACGAGTACCCGCGCCAGGTGGCGTTCGTGGCGGAGCTGCCCAAGACGCCCGCCGGCAAGGTCCACCGAAAGATTCTCCGTGAGCGAGAGCTCGCGAATTCAACCGCGGCACTCGCCGCAATCCACTGAAGCAAAGAAAAGGAGACAGCGATGTCCACGCAGACCGAACGAACATTCCCCAAGATCACGGAGAGCGGCCTCGACGAACTGAGGGAGCGCATCGGCAAGCCGATCGGCGCGACCGCGGAGCCGTGGTGCCATGAGGCGACGCGCGACAACATCCGGCACTACGCCCACGGCATCGGCGACGACAATCCCCTGTGGTGCGACCCCGACTACGCGGCGAAGACCAAGTACGGCGGCATCGTGGCCCTGCCCAGCTTCCTTTTCTCGACCAGCCGGATCGTGTCGGGTTATGTCGGCGGCCTGCCCGGCGTCCATGCGATGTGGTCCGGCTCCGACTGGACCTGGCACAAGCCGGTGCTGCGCAACGACGAGATCACGACCGAGGCCTACCTCAAGGATTTGGTCGAGCACCAGACCAAGTTCGCGGGCCGGGCCGTTCAGCAGATCTACCACGTCGACTTCTTCAACCAGACGGGCGACAAGGTGGCGGAGGCGGACAGCTGGTGCTTTCGCACCGAGCGGGACCACGCGCGCGAACAGGGCACCAAGTACAAGGAGGTGCGCGCCCGCGAACCTCGCCGCTACACGCCGGAGGAAATCGGCGAAGCCTTCAAGCTCTATCGCGACGAGCCGGTGCGCGGCGCCGCGACCCGCTACTGGGAAGACGTGAAGGAAGGCGAGGCGCTGCCCGTGATGATGAAAGGCCCGATGACGGTCACCGGCTTCATCGCCTATGCCCAGGGCTGGGGTGGCCTCTACATCCGCGCCAACAAGCTCGCGTGGAAGCTGATCGACGCCCACCCGGGCGTGGGCATCACCAACCGTTTCGGCATTCCCGACGTGCCCGAGCGCGTGCACTGGGAGGAGGATTTCGCCCTCGAGGTCGGCGCCCCGGGCGCCTACGACTACGGTCCCGAGCGCACCTCGTGGCTGACGCACCACCTGACGAACTGGGCCGGGGACGAGGGCTTCCTGTCCAAGGCCAGCTGCAAGATCCGCCGCCACAACCCGGAGGGCGACATGCTCTTCATCAAGGGCCACGTGAAGCGCAAGTTCGTGGAAGGCGGTCGTCATCTGGTCGAGATCGCCCAGGAGGCGCGCAACCAGGACGACGAACTCTCCGTCGTCGGCTCCGGCATCGTCGAACTGCGCTCGCGTTCCTGACCGCCCCCGGCGGGGCGGGGCCTCCGGGTCCCGTCCCGCGAGCCTGGAGACGTGCCCGGCCCTCCGGTCGGCACGCTCCGGTCATCGAGTTGCCCCATTTTTCGGCGGAGCCGTATGCGCACCCCTTCGAACCCGAACCCCGAGCGGAAGAACCCGCCGAGAGGATCCCTGGACGGCATCCGCGTGCTCGACCTGTCACGGGTATTGGCAGGTCCGCTCTGCACGCAGATGCTGGCCGACCATGGCGCCGATGTCGTCAAGATCGAGCCCCCCGCCGGCGACGACACCCGCTGGCTGGGGCCGCCCTTCGAGGCTTCGGGCGACGCGGCCTACTTCTCGGCCGTCAACCGCGGCAAGCGCGCCATCGGGCTGGACCTCGCCCGGGCCGAGGGCAAGGCCGTCCTGCTCCACCTGCTCGAGCAGGCCGACGTCCTGGTGGAGAACTTCATTCCGGGCACGATGAAGCGATGGGGGCTGGATTTCGAGGCCGACCTGTCGGCCCGCTTCCCGCGCTTGATCTACTGCAGCATCAGCGGCTTCGGCGCCGATGGCCCCCTGGGCGCGCTGCCCGGCTACGACGCGGTGCTCCAGGCCCTGTGCGGCCTGATGAGCATCAACGGCGAACCTGCCTCGGGCGCCACGCGCATCGGCGTACCGATCGTCGACCACCTGACCGGATACACGGCGCTTTCGGGAATCCTGATGGCCCTGCACGAGCGCCACCGCAGCGGCCGCGGTCAAGCGGTCGAGGCGACCCTCTTCGATGCGGCCCTGAGCCTGCTGGTGCCGCATGCGGCCAACTGGCTCGCCTCGGGTGAGACGCCTGAACTGCTCGGCAGCGCGCATCCCAACATCGCGCCCTACGACAAGTTCATGTGCGGCGACGGCGAGATCTTCCTGGGCATCCTCAACGACGGACAGTTCCGTCGATTCTGCGACAGCGTCGGCTGCCCCGAGTTGGCCGCCGATCCGCGCTTCACCAGCAACGCGCTTCGTCTCGCGCACCGGCCCGAGTTGCGGTCCCGGATCGAGGCGATCCTGAGTTCCTGCAGGCGACACGCGCTGTGCCAGAAGCTGATGCAGTCCGGCGTGCCGGCCGGGCCCGTGAACACCGTGGCGCAAGCCTTCGCTCAGGCCCATGCGCAGCACCGGAACATGGTCGTCGACCGAGACGGCTACCGGGGCGTCGGCCTGCCGCATCGACTGTCGCGAACGCCGGGAACGCCCGGTTCATCGCCGCCGGGCTACGCCCAGCACACGCAAGAGGTCATGGCGCTGGCCGGAATTCCCGCCCGGGAGGTCGCCGCGCTGCGCGACAGCGGAGCGCTCCCGGATCGACCGCGGCGCTAGCAGACACCGGGCATGGACCACTGCGCCGGCCCCAGAGTAAAACCAAGAAGGAGACAACATGAGATACGCAGCAAAGATGGCATTGGTCGCCGCCGTGGTGGCGATCACGGGCACGGCCAGGGCGGACGACTACCCCGCCAAGCCGGTGAAGATCGTGGTCGCGTACCAGGCGGGCCAGGGGACGGATGTGGCGACCCGCTACATCGCGGAGAAACTGAGCGCGGCGACCGGACAGAGTTTCTTCGTCGAGAACCGCGGCGGGGCCGGCGGCAACATCGGCACCGAGATGGTCGCCCGTGCCGCGCCCGATGGCTACACGCTGACCATGGGGACCAATGGCACGCATGTCCTCAACCAGTTCATGTATGCGTCCACCGGATTCAATGCCGAGACGGGATTCGATCCGATCGTCCTGCTCGGGACCTTTCCGATGGTCCTGCTCGCACAGTCGGGTTCGCCCTTCGTGTCGCTTCAGGATGTGCTGGGTGCCGCCAAGGCCGGCCCGAAGACGGCCGACATCGGGATTCCCAGCACGACGGCCCGGCTGGTGTTCGAGTTCCTCAAGGAAAAGACGGGCAGTCCGCTCTTCGGCGTGCCGTACAAAGGATCGACCGCGGTCCTCACGGACGTGCTGGGCGCGCAGCTCCCCCTGATGATCGACACCGTCACGGCGGTCCGGCCGCAGGTCGACGCCGGCAAGCTCAAGGCGCTGGCCGTGACCTCGGGCAAGAGGACCTCGCTCCTGCCGAACATCCCGACGGTGGCCGAGCAGGGCGTGCCCGGCTTCGAGGTCATCGCCTGGAACGCGCTGTACGCCCCCAGGGGGACGCCGCCGGCCGTCGTCGCGCGCCTCAACACCGAGGTGAACAAGATCCTGGCGCAAGCCGAGACCAAGGCCCGCTTCCTGGAACTGGGCTTCGATATCGGCGGCGGCACGCCCGAGGACCTGGGCCGCTTCGCGCGCGCGGAGCGTGCCAAGTGGGGCCCGGTGATCCAGAAGGCGGGAATGCGCGCGGACTGAACATGCTCCGGTCGGGCGCGACCCCTCGGGCGCGCCCGCACTCAGGCCGACAGCTGCCGCGCGATCGCCGCCTGCATGATGCGGACGAAGTCGGCGATCCGATGCTCGATCCTCATCATCGGACCTGCCACCAGCACCGCGAACTGCCGGTTGGGCAGGCTCAGCGGCAACGCGACACCGCCCAGGTCGGTGGTGTATTCGCCGCGGCCCTCGAACCAGCCGAGCTTGCGGGACTGCTGCACCTCGTCTTCGACGACCGCGGCCGTCATCAGCGTGGTGTCGGTGTAGCGCTTGAACTCCGCCTTGCGCAGGATGGCCGCGCGGTCTTCGGGCGTCATCTGCGAGAGCAGGGCGCGCCCGGTGGCCGTCACGTGCAGCGGCACCAGCTTGCCGGGCTGCGCGGTGTAGCGGATCGCGTGCGGCGACTCCACCGCATCCAGGAACAGCGCATGCGATCCGCTCGCCGCGGCCAGCACCGCGGTCTCGCCGGTTTCCCTGACCAGTGTCTCGAGCAGGCCGTGGAGTTCGGCCGGGATCGGCTGCGCGGCTTCGATCTCGCGGATCAGGGCGGCCCACATCGGCGCCGGGTAGTAGCCGCCGCGGGCGCGCGGCTCGTAGAGAAAGCCGCGCGCAGCGAGCGTGCCGAGCAGGTTGAAGGTGCTCGAACGCGGCCATTCGAAGTGCTTCGCGATCTCGGCCAGCGTCGCGGGGCGACGGTGCAGCGCGAAGAACTCGATGAGGTCCAGGACGTTGGCGGCTTGCTTGACGATCACTGCGTGGAGGCTCGTGCGAGCTTGGGGAGGGGCGAATGGGGAGCCGGGATGGGCACTGTACCCGAGCGCACCCGGGTATCCCCGCAGGGCGGGCGGCTTGTGGCTGTATTCATCCATGTGTATGATTTGTTCACATACATGAATGATAAGGCAGGTCGCCGTCCCAGGCGGCCGCGAACGGAGACCATGGGACCACTTGCCGGAATCAAGGTGCTCGACATGACGTCGGTGCTGATGGGGCCCTTCGCCTCGCAGGCGCTGGGCGACATGGGTGCCGACGTGATCAAGATCGAGGCCCCGCAGGGCGACCTGGTGCGGCAGATCGGACCGGTGCGCAACGAGGGCATGGGCCCGGTGTTCCTGAACGCCAACCGCAACAAGCGCAGCATCGTGCTGGACCTCAAGCAGTCCGATGGCCTGGCGGCGCTGCGGCGCCTGATCGCCGATGCCGACGTGCTGATGTACAACGTGCGTCCGCAGGCCATGGCCCGCCTGGGCCTGGGCTACGAAGAGGTGGCGGCAATCAACCCGCTGATCGTCTACGCCGGCCTGTTCGGCTTCGGCCAGGACGGCCCCTACGCGGCCCGGCCCGCCTACGACGACCTGATCCAGGGCGGCGCCACGCTGCCGCACCTGATCGCCCGCGCCTCCGGCGGCATCCCGCGCTATGTGCCCACGGCCCTGGCCGACCGCATCGTCGGGCAGACGGCGGTGGGCGGCATCCTCGCGAGCCTGCTGGCGCGCCACCGCACCGGCCGGGGCGACCGCGTCGACGTGCCGATGTTCGAGACCATGGTCGCCTTCGTGCTCGGCGACCACCTGGGCGGCCTGAGCTTCGAGCCGCCGCTCGACGCCGGCGGCTACGCGCGCCAGCTGTCGCCGGAGCGCCGCCCGTACCGCACCAGCGACGGCTACATCTGCGCGCTGGTCTACAACGACAAGCACTGGAAGAGCTTCCTCGGCGCGGTCGGCCGCGAGGCGCTGATGCAGGACGCGCGCTTCGCGAGCTACGCCGGCCGCTCGCGCAACATCGACCATGTGTATGGCGAACTCGCCGCGATCTTCGAGCAGAGGTCGACCGCCGAGTGGACCGCGATCCTCGAGCGCGCCGACGTGCCTTTCATGCCCATGCACGACCTGCTCAGCGTGCTGGAAGACCCGCACCTGAAGGCCACCGGCTTCTTCTCGACCATCGAACACCCCAGCGAAGGGCCGATCCGCACGATGCGCATGCCCATGACCTGGCAGCACAGCCAGCCCGATGCCGCACGCGTGGCCCCGCGCCAGGGCGAGCACACGCGCGAGGTCCTGCAGCAGGCCGGCTATGCGGCCGAAGAGATCGATGCGCTGCTGGCCGCGGGTGCCGCGGCGCAAGCGCTGCCGCATGCTGCCGCGCCTAGCGCTGCGCGCCACCCAAGCCTTCCATCCCTGCCAGCACCCAGAAGCTCATGATCCGTTCCCTGCTCTACGCGCCCGCCAACCGGCCCGACCTGGTCGCCAAGTTTCCGCGCTTTGGCGCCGACTGCTGCGTGATCGACCTCGAGGACGGCACGCCCCCATCCGAGAAGGCGAAGGCGCGCGGCCTGCTGCCCGCGACCGTGCAGCAGGCGCGCAGCGCCGGCTTCGCGGGCCTGCTCGCCGTCCGCGTCAACCTGCCGGCCTCGCCGCACTACCTGGCGGACCTCGAGGCGGCCTTTGCCTGCGACATCGACGCCGTCGTGATCCCGAAGCTGGAGTCGCCCGACCAGGCCTTCCCGGCCGCGCACTGGATTGCGCGGCGGGAAGCGCAGGCACCGCGCGCCCGGCCGCGCATGCTCATCGGCGGCATCGAGTCGGTGCGCGGCGTGCTGAACGCGGTCAGGATCTGCGACGACACGCCGCATCTGGGCGCGGTGTACTTCGGCGCCGAGGACTTCGCGGCCGACATCGGCGGCCGCCGCACGCCGGGCGGCGACGAGGTCGCGACCGCCCGCGCGTGGGTCGTGATGGCGGCGCGCGCCGCCGACCGCATCGCGCTCGACCAGGTGGTGCTCGACATCCGCGACGACGCGCTGTTCCGGCAGGACGCCG
>Ga0247820_10001513_pt1 | contig 13105 bp, 16 predicted proteins | sample 13C_Glucose_Day1_2_FD_192480 | JGI IMG/M metagenome (GOLD analysis project Ga0247820, IMG submission 192480) | Soil microbial communities from agricultural site in Penn Yan, New York, United States - 13C_Glucose_Day14 | ecosystem: Environmental > Terrestrial > Soil > Agricultural land | place...
GGTGCGGATGCCCTGCTTGATCTCCTCCTCGTTCAGGTCGCCTTCCTCGAGGTACTTGTTCATCAGTTCCTCGGAGGACTCGGCGGCGGCCTCGATCATCTTCTCGCGCCATTCCTTGGCGGTCGCGACCAGATCGGCCGGGATGTCGGCGTACTCGAACTTCATGCCTTGCGAGGCCTCGTCCCAGATGATCGCCTTCATCTTCAGCAGGTCGACCACGCCCTTGAAGTTGTCCTCGGCGCCGATCGGAATGACGATGGGCACGGGGTTGGCCTTCAGGCGCAGCTTCATCTGGTCATAGACCTTGAAGAAGTTGGCGCCGGTGCGGTCCATCTTGTTGACGAACGCGAGGCGCGGCACCTTGTACTTGTTGGCCTGGCGCCAGACCGTCTCGGACTGGGGCTGCACGCCGCCCACGGCGCAGTACACCATGCAGGCACCGTCCAGCACGCGCATGGAACGCTCCACCTCGATGGTGAAGTCCACGTGTCCGGGGGTGTCGATGATGTTGAAGCGGTGCTCCGGATAGGACAGGTCCATGCCCTTCCAGAAGCAGGTGACCGCAGCGGAGGTGATCGTGATGCCACGCTCCTGCTCCTGCTCCATCCAGTCGGTGGTCGCGGCGCCATCGTGCACTTCGCCGAGCTTGTGGTTCACACCCGTGTAGAACAGGATGCGCTCGGTGGTCGTGGTCTTGCCGGCGTCGATGTGCGCGGAGATACCGATGTTGCGGTAGCGCTCGATAGGCGTTTTGCGGGCCATGATGAGTCTTTCGTTGAAACGGCACGAGCCCGCTCGTGGCGGGCCCGCACCTGAGATGGGGACGGACTTTAGAAGCGGAAGTGGCTGAACGCCTTGTTGGCTTCGGCCATGCGGTGCACTTCGTCGCGCTTCTTCATGGCGCCGCCGCGGCCTTCCGTGGCTTCCATGAGCTCGTTCGCCAGGCGCAGGGCCATGGACTTCTCGCCGCGCTTCTTGGCGGCTTCCTTGAGCCAGCGCATGGAGAGCGCCAGGCGACGCACCGGACGCACTTCCACCGGCACCTGGTAGTTGGCGCCGCCGACGCGGCGGGACTTCACCTCGACCATGGGCTTGACGTTGTTGATCGCCATGGTGAAGGCTTCCACCGGGTCACGGCCCGGGTTCTTCTTCTCGATCTGCTCGAGCGCGCCGTAGACGATGCGCTCGGCGACCGCCTTCTTGCCGCCTTGCATGATGACGTTCATGAACTTGGCGAGCTCGACATTGCCGTACTTGGGATCCGGCAGGATTTCACGCTTAGGGACTTCGCGACGACGTGGCATTTCTATTCACCTCTCAATTTGCTTCAGCTGATCCTCTGGGGATCCAGGAGGCCATCCAGGCTCTCCGCTTACTCGACCCGGAGTGGGTCACTACGCTTTCATCCGCCTGCCGAGCGAATGAAGCACCGACAAACGAAAAACTCTTTAGGCCTTCTTCGGGCGCTTGGCGCCGTACTTGGAGCGGGACTGCTTGCGATCCTTGACGCCTTGCAGGTCCAGCGAGCCGCGCACGATGTGGTAGCGCACGCCCGGCAGGTCCTTGACACGGCCGCCGCGCACGAGCACCACCGAGTGCTCCTGCAGGTTGTGGCCTTCACCGCCGATGTACGAGATGACCTCGAACCCGTTGGTCAGGCGCACCTTGGCGACCTTGCGCAGCGCCGAGTTCGGCTTTTTCGGCGTCGTGGTGTACACGCGGGTGCACACGCCACGGCGCTGGGGGCTGTTCTGCATCGCGGGCGACTTGGAGTTGGTCTTTTCGACCTCCCGGCCCTGACGCACCAGTTGATTGATGGTTGGCATTGAAGAAAAACGTCCCTAAACGTCTGGAAATGAAAGCGCCCCGCAGACAAACTGCGACGCGCAGAGATTCCCCGCCCCAATTGCGGGAAAGCCCGCCAGTATAGCCCGGGACGGGTTCCCCCGCAACGCGCGTGGCCGCGCGGGCGGATGAGTGGGTACTTACGGCCGGGCTACTTCACCCACAGTCGCAGCGCGTCCCAGGCGCGGCCGAGCACGCCGGCCTCTTCCACGGCCTCCAGCGCGACCAGCGGCACCTCGGTCACCGGCTTGTCGCCAGCCAGCACCTTCAGCGTCGCGACCTGCTGACCCTTGGTGAACGGCGCGACCAGCGGATCCGGACGAGCCACGGCCGTCTTCAGCTGCGCAGCGGTGCCGGCCGGCACCGCCACGACGACGGCTTGCGGACGGCCCAGCTTGACGGTGTGCGCGGTGCCTTTCCAGACCTCCGGCGTCACCACCGCCTGGTTGGCGTCGAAGAGGCGGATGCCCTCCCAGGCCGTGAAGCCCCAGTTCAGCAGCTTCTGCGACTCGTTGGCGCGCACCGTCTCGCTGCTGGCGCCCAGCACGATGGACAGCAGCCGGCGGCCCGGAAGGTTCGGGAAGTCGCGCCTGGCGGTGGCGACCAGGCAGTAGCCGGCGGCATCGGTATGGCCGGCCTTCAGCCCGTCGACGGTCGGGTCGCGGAACAGCAGCACGTTCCGGTTGGTGTCGTTGGCCGTGGGCGTGCCCTGGAAGCGGTACTTCTTCATCGAGTAGTACGGCGTGTATTCCGGGAAGTCCTGGATCAGGCGCGTCGCCAGGATGCTCAGGTCGCGCGCGGTGGTGATGTGGCCCGGCACCGCCAGGCCTTCGGCGTTCATGTAGGTGGTGGACTTCATGCCCAGCGCCTTGGCCTGGTCGTTCATCAGCTGCACGAAGCGCTCCACCGTGCCGCCCACGCCTTCGGCCAGCGCCACGGTGGCGTCGTTGCCGGCCTGGACGACCATTCCCTTGATCAGGTCCTCCACAGGGACCTGCATGCCGGGATCGATGAACATGCGCGAGCCCGGCATCTTCCAGGCGCGCTCGCTCACGGGCAGCGTCTGCTGCAGCGTGATCTTCCTGGCGCGCAGTGCGTCGAACACCAGGTACGCCGACATCAGCTTGGTCAGCGACGCCGGCTCCACCGGCGCGTCGATCTCGCGGGCGGCCAGCACCTGGTTGGCGCTGACGTCCACCAGCATGTAGCTGCGCGCGGCGATCTCGGGAGGTTGCGGCGCCTGGGCGGCGGCGGCGAAGCAAAGCAGGGCCAGCAAGGGCGCGGCGAGCGCCTTGGCAAGTCGATTCATCGTCAGGGAGCGTTCAGGAACGGAGGTGGCGCGCCACCAGGGCTTTCAGGAGCGGCAATTGTCCGTGGAAGAAGTGCCCTCCTCCCGGCACGACAGTGACCGGAAGTGACTGCGGCCGCGCCCAGTCCATGACGGATCGCAACGGCACCGTGTCGTCTTCCTCGCCATGGACGACCAATGTGCGCTCTTGCGCCTCCGGCGGGATCGCGGAGACGGAAAAGCGCGATGCGGCCGTGCCCACCAGCACCACCTTGCGCACGTCGCGCGAGGTCCACAGCGAAGCGAGCACGCCGCTCGTGACGAAGGCGCCGAACGAGAAGCCCGCCAGCGCGATCGGCCCTTCGGGCGCGAGGGCGGTGACGAGGTCGCGCATGTCGTCGGCCTCGCCCCGCCCGTCGTCGTGCGTGCCGGCGCTGGCGCCCACGCCGCGGAAGTTGAAGCGCACGGCGCTCCAGCCGCTCTGCACGAAGGCTCGCGCGAGCGTCTGCACCACCTTGTTCTCCATGGTGCCGCCGAACAGGGGATGCGGATGCGCGATGAAGGCGACGCCTTCGGTCGCGTGCTCCGGATCGTCGCGCAGCACTTCGATAGTGCCGGCCGCGCCGTGCGCCTGCAGCCGCTGGGTCCGCGAATTCATCGCGCGCGAGCCGGTCAGCGACCCAGGTGCGGCGGGGTGAGCAGGCGCTCGACCACGCGCCCGTTCTTCAGGTGCGATTCGACGATCTCGTCGATGTCCTGCTGGTCCACGTACGTGTACCAGACGGCCTCGGGGTAGACCACGGCGATCGGGCCGCCTGCGCAGCGGTCCAGGCAGCCGGCCTTGTTCACGCGCACCTTGCCGGGACCGGCCAGGCCTTGCGACTTGACCTGCGCCTTGCAGCGATCGAAGGCGGCCTGGGCGTCGTGGTCGGCGCAGCAGTTCTCGCCGTTCTCGCGTTTGTTCAGGCAGAAGAAGATGTGGCGCTCGTAGTAGGAGCGTTGCGGCGAACTCATTGCGAAATTCTAGGCCGCGGCTCGCCGGTCGAGACCCGCACCAGCACATAAGCCAGCGCCGCGTAAGGCCACAGCCATCCCAGCCACTGGACCAAGCCGTGGAACTGGATGAAACGGCCCTGCTCCCACGTCTGCAGCGTGTGCGCGAAATACGCGCTCTCGGGCGCCTGGTTGAGCAGGCTGAGGTGCACCACCAGCGCCAGCAGCACCAGCGCCGCGCAGCCGCGCCGAGGCAGCGGCAGCATCAGCAAGGCCAGCACCAGGCCGGTCACGAGGCCCAGGCGCACGGGAAAGCTCAGCCACGACCAGGCGTGCACCGGGCCCCAGCTCAAGGCGGCCGACAGCGCCGTGGCGCCCACTCCCATGGCCAGCACGACCGCCGCGAACACCGCGCGCCGCGGCACCGATCGCATCACTGAATACGCCAGCAGCGAGGGCACGAGCACGCCCAGCGCCACGCAAATGAGTTCGGTGCCGGGCATCAGCGGCTGCAGTTCCACGTCGCGCACCGGCAGCCATTCGAGGAAAGGCGTGTCCATCAGCCATTCCGCCACCGCCGCCTCCAGCCGCTCGAACACCTGGCCGAGCCCGAGCGGAACGGCCGCGGGGAACAGCAGCGCGACCGGCCACAGCGCCAGCAGCACCAGCGCGCCGTGCGCTTCCTCCACGAACCAGCGCAGGCGAAAGCGGCTCCAGTGGTCGATCGCACCCAGCATCTCCAGCGCGCCCGCGAGCGCCGCGCCGAACAGCGTGCCCAGCACGTTCAGGCCGAAATCCAGGTTGGAGGGCACGCGCCGCGGCAGGTAGGTCTGTAACGCCTCCATGCTGAAGGCGAGCACCATGCCGGCCACCGTCGCGAAGGCGATGGCCGACCCGTTGCTGGAGGTGCCCGGGTTTTCCGCGCGGCGCATCTTGGCCAGCGCCAGGAGGAATCCGAACGGCGCGTAACCGGCGGTGTTGGCCGTGAGGTCGAAGCCGGTCCAGTACAGCGGCCAGGGGCTGGAGAGAAAGGCCCAGGGGGCGATGCCCTGGTCGCGCCAGCCGTCGAACGGGTACAGGCTCGCGTAGACGATCAGCGCCGCGTAGGCCTGCGCCAGCGGCCATGCGGAGGTCTTGCGCACCGCCACCGGCGCCTCAGAACGGCTTGACGACGACCAGCACCACCGCCGCCAGCAGCAGCAGCACCGGCGCTTCGTTGAACCAGCGGTACCAGCGGTGGCTGCGCGTCGGTCCGCCCGCCACGAACTTGCGCAGCATCACCGCGCAGGCGTGGTGATAGCCGATGACCAGCAGCACCACCGTGAGCTTGGCGTGCATCCAGCCGCTGCCGCGCCCGATCCCGTAGCCGAGCCAGAGCCACAGGCCCAACGCGAGCGCCGGCACGGCCAGCAAGGTCGTGAAACGCAGGAGCTTGCGCGCCATCAGCAGCAGGCGCTCGCGCTCGGCCAACGATCCCGGCGCCACCATGGCCAGGTTCACGTAGATGCGCGGCAGGTAGAACAACCCCGCGAACCAGCTGGCGACGAACACGATGTGGAACGCTTTGACCCAGAGCATGTCCCGAGTGTACGGAAGGGCTGATTCGCCGCGTGCGGATTGGGGCGGCCAAAAAAAACCCCGGCCATCGGCCGGGGTAGGAAGCCTTTTTGCTGTCACACATTAAGGCGCCCGCTCAGGGAGGAAAAGCGGGGAGCAGCAAGCTGCCCGGGGCGTAATTTAACAAACAGCCCCCGGCGATACAAGCAGACGGTTATGCCGCTGCGGATGCGTTGGCGCTCGCTCCGCTGGCGGCAAAGCGCGGTCGGGAGATCGCGACAGGACGATGCGGCACAATTTTCCCCATGGTCCTGCACGCTTCCTTCCCCCACGGCCGCCCGCGGCGGCTTCGCCGCGACGAATTCACGCGCAATCTTGTGCGCGAAAACGCACTCACGGCCCACGACCTCATCTACCCGGTGTTCGTGCTCGATGGCCAGAACCGCCGCGAGCCCGTCGCGTCCATGCCCGGCGTGGAACGCGTCAGTCTCGACCTGCTCCTGCCGGTCGCCGAGGAATGCGTGAAGCTCGGGATCCCTGCGCTGGCGCTGTTCCCGGTCATCGATCCCTCGCTCAAGTCGCCCGACGGCCGCGAGGCCTGCAACCCGGAAGGCCTGGTGCCGCGCGTGGTGCGCGGGCTCAAGCAGCGATTCCCGACCCTGGGCGTGATGACCGACGTGGCGCTGGATCCGTACACCAGCCACGGCCAGGACGGCCTGCTGGACGACACCGGCTACATCCTGAACGACGAGACCGTGGAGGTGCTGGTGCGCCAGGCGCTGGCGCAGGCCGAAGCCGGCGTGGACATCGTCGCGCCCAGCGACATGATGGACGGCCGCATCGGCGCGATCCGCCAGGCGCTGGAAGCGAGCGGCGCCATCCACACGCGGATCATGGCCTACAGCGCCAAGTACGCGAGCGCGTTCTACGGCCCGTTCCGCGACGCCGTGGGCTCCGCCGGCAACCTGGGCAAGAGCGACAAGAAGGTCTACCAGATGGACCCGGCCAACAGCGACGAGGCGCTGCGCGAGGTCGCGATGGACATCGCCGAAGGCGCCGACATGGTGATGGTCAAGCCCGGCATGCCCTACCTGGACATCGTGCGCCGCGTGAAGGACGAATTCCGCATGCCCACCTTCGTGTACCAGGTGTCGGGCGAGTACGCGATGCTGCAGGCCGCCGCGCGCAACGGCTGGCTGGCCGGCGACGCGGTGATGATGGAAAGCCTGCTCGCCTTCAAGCGCGCCGGGGCTGACGGCGTCCTGACCTACTTCGCCCTGGAGGCGGCGCGCAAACTGCGCGCCTGACACCGCCCCCGATGCACATCGTCGAATTCACCCCCGGCACGCTGCGCTTCCTCGAGGAGGTGCCGGCGCAGCCGCCGGCGGAGGGATTCGTCTGGATCTACCTGGATCGCGAGTCGCTCGCGGACAAGCTGCCGCGCCTGCAGGAGGCGGCGGCGCGCCTGGGCGGCTCGCCGATGCTGGACCTGCACGTGCAGGACCTGGTCAACCGCGCGCACCCTTCCGACTACGACTACACCTCGATCTACGACCTGGTGGTGTTCCGCCGCCTGGCCACCGGGGAGGAAGTCGATCGCGAGCTGCACGAGCACTCGGTGCAGCTGCCGGCCTCGCAGGCGCTGGCCAGCTTCTATCGCATCCGCACGCGCGCGGTGGGCTTCGTGGTGTTCGACCGCCTGCTGATCTCGGTCCATCCGGAAGGCTGCTTCACCCCGCGCGCGTTCATCTCGCGCTACCTCTCGGACGCGGTGCAGAACGAGGGCTACACCGGTGGCCGCAGCCGCCTGCCGTTCAGCCCCGCCGACCTGATGCTGCGCATGGTCAACGTGATGGTCGACAGCTACCTGGAGCTGCGCAAGCAGCTCACCACCGAGCTGGACCACTGGCAGCTGGAGCTGCTGCGCCCCGGTTCCGACTTCCGCAACTGGAACGCGCTGATGGTGGCGCGCCGCGAGCTGCACGTGCTCGAGGACCTGTGCGAGGAACAGAACGACGCCATGCAGGAGTGGCTGGACACCGCGCGCGAGCAGCCGCCCTTGCACCTGACGCAGGCCGAGCGCGACGGCCTGGTGGCGCGGGCGCGCGACGTGATCGAGCACATCCAGCGCGTGGTGCAGCAGGTGCGGCGCATGGAGCAGGGCGCCGAGAGCGTGGTGCAGATCCACTTCTCGGCCCAGAGCAATCGCACCAACAACACCATGCGCGCGCTCACCGCGCTGACGGCGATCTTCCTTCCGCTGAACCTGATCACCGGCATCTTCGGCATGAACTTCCACGACATGCCGCTGCTGGCCGACCCCGTCGGCTTCTGGTTCACGATCTCGGCGATGTTCGGCATCGTCGCCGTGCTCGCGCTGGTGTTCTGGCGCAAGCGCTACCTGGAACGCAGCGCGCGCTGAGCAGCCCCCTCAGACGAAGGGCGGCTTCAGCTCTTCGCTGGCGAACACGCGCTGGAGAGCGGGGCGGTCCAGCATCCGCTGCAGGTACGGCCCGAGATTGGCGCGCTCGCGGGCGCGGCCGGCGTCGAAGTTGCGCGTCCAGCGGCACAGCGTGAACACGTACGGGTCCAGCGCGCTGTAGTCGCGGCCCAGGAACCACGGCCCCCCGGTGCCCGTCACCTGCGCATCCAGCTGGTCCAGCATCGTTCCCACCTTGGCCTGAGCATGGCGCCGCAGCTGCTTCGCGCCTTCGGCATTGCCCTCGTCCACCCAGCGCTCCGGATAGAAGTAGAGCCCGAGCGTCGCCTGCATCGTGTTGCTGAGCCAGACCAGCCACTTGTAGAAATGCGCGCGTTCGTTCGTGCCGACCGCGGGCGCCAGCCGCGCCTCGGGATGCGAGTCGCACAGGTGCAGCGCAACGGCCGCGGTCTCGTAGAGCACGAGGTCGCCGTCGACCAGCACCGGGATCAGCCCGTTCGGATTGAGGCGCAGGTACTCGGGCGTCTTGTGCGCGTTAACCATGCGGTCCACCAGCACGCGCTGGAAGGGAACGCCGATCTCCTCGAGCAGGATGTGCGGCACCATGGCCGCGGTGCTGGGGTAGTAGTGGAGCTGGATCATGGTTGGGGAAGTCCGAACAGGCCGGCCGCGTTGGCCCAGGCCACCTTGCGCGCCAGGTCGGCGGGCAGGTCGCCCAGCCAGGTGCGATAGCCGGCCATGAGCTGGTCGTAGGACGACCAGCGCTGGTTGATCCAGGTGTCCGAGCCGATCACGAAGCGGTCCGGGTACTTCTGGATCAGCTGGCGCCACTCGGGGCAAAGCTTGCCGCCCTCGCAGGTGAGGCCGGGCCGGTACGACAGCTCGCCGACCAGTTGCGGATAGCGCGCCATCAGCTGGTCCACGCGCGCCACCGGCACGCCGCCGATGCCGGTGTGGGCCCAGATCATGCGCAGGCGCTGGCCGCGCGAGGCGGTGTGCGCCATCAGCATCTCGACCGCCTTGTCGTCGATGTGCGCCAGCACAGCGAGCTGCCTGTCCTCGGCCAGCTGCATCAGCTTGCGCGCCACCGGGCCTTCGGCGTTGGCGCTGTCGTACAGGTGGAACTCGCCGATGCCGCGGAACGGCCCGGCACCGGTGCCGCGAGCGAGCTCCGCCTGCACCATCGCGTAGATGCTCTCGTCGCGGAACCAGTTGCCGTAGTCGGCGCGGTTGCGGTACAGGCGCACGAACGGAACCACCGTCACGCCCGCCGCGCGCGTCTGCGGCGAAGCGGCCAGCGCATGCGTGCCGTCGTTCGGCCGCGAGTTGGCGATGATGGCCCGCACGCCGTTGCGCTGCATGCGCGCCAGCACGTCGGCGATCGGATGCGGTCCCTGCTTGCCGTCCCACGCTTCCTCGTTGTAGTGCAGGTGCGCGTCGAACAGCGGGCCGGCGTAGTCGGCCGCGATCGCGCCGGCCGAACACATGACAAGGGCGGCCAGCGCCGCCCCCTTTGCGATCAGGCGCCGCACGCGTTCAGCGGGCCAGGTGCTTGGCGAAGAACGCCACCGTGCGCTCGCGAGCCTGCCTGGCGGCGGCGGCGTCGTGGGAGGCGCGCTGGTCGCAGTTGAAGCCGTGGTCGGCCTTGTAGACGTGGACTTCCACTTCGGGATGCGCCTTGCGGAAGGCCTCGACGCTCTCCAGCGGGATCCAGTGGTCCTTCTCGCCGAAGTGGGCCATCGTCGGCACCTTGGGCTGGCGCGCGGCCTCGTCCGGGGTGGTCAAGCCGCCGCCGTAGTAGCAGACCGCGGCCGACAGGCCGTCGAGCGTGCAGGCCGAGCGCCAGGTCAGCAGGCCGCCCCAGCAGTAGCCGACGATGCCGACCTTGCCCGCCTGCGCGGCGTGGCGGATGGCCGCCTGGATGTCCTGCAGCACGCCGGGCGCGGGCAGCGCCTCCACGGCGGTCTTGAGCGCGAAGCCCGCCGCCATGTCGTCCTGCGTGTAGCCCAGCTCGACACCGGGCTTGACGCGATGGAAGGTCGAAGGCGCCACGGCCAGGTAGCCCTCGTTCGCGTAACCGTCCGCCACCGAGCGGATGTGCGAGTTGACGCCGAAGATTTCCTGCAGCACCACCACCGCGCCCTTGGCCGTGCCGGTGGGCTGGGCGACGTACGCCGGGAAGCTGAAGCCATCGGTGGCCTGAAGGTCCACGAAAGCACCCATGGTGGGTCTCCTTGTCAGTTGAAAGATCGAAGCTTGCGTTCGAGGAAGTCCAGGCGGTCCTGGCCCCAGAAGATCTCGCCGTTCACCACGTAGCTTGGCGCACCGAACACGCCCGCGTCAATCGCGGCCTGGGTGTTCGCTTCGTACGCCTGCTGGACCGCGGGCTCGCGGCTGCGCTCGAGCCGATCGGCGGGCAGCCCGCATTCGGCCAGCAGCTCGCCCAGCACTTGCGTATCGGCGATGTCGCGCTCCTGCCGCCACACCGCCGCGAAGATGGCGCCGCTCACCGCAAGCGCCGCGCCCGCGCCGTCGTCGCGTTCGACCGCGATGATCAGCCGGCTCGCGGCGTCGGGGTTCACCGGGAAGTACCTGGGCTGCAGGTTCATCGGCACGCCCAGGAAGTCCGAGAAGCGCTTGAGCTCGACCAGGCGATAGGCCTGCCGCTGCGGCGCCCGCTTGGGCAGCGGCAGGCCGCCGCTCTCCGGGAACACCTTGCCGTAATCGGCCGGCCGCACGCGCACCTGCGCGCCGGTGTCGCGCACGATGCGCAGGAAGCGCTCGTGGCCCAGGTAGGCCCAAGGACTCTGGGCGGCGAAGTAGTAGTCGATGGCGGCGGCCATGCGGTCTCCTGTCCTTTGTTCTAATCGCCCTATCGTAGTCGTCCGCGGAGGTGCGATGGTGGAACGAGTGGTCCTGGTCACGGGTGGCAGTCGCGGCATCGGCGCGGCCACCGCCCGCATCGCGGCCCAGCGCGGCTGGTCGGTCGCGGTGAACTACACAGCCAACGAAGCGGCCGCGCAAGAGGTCGTGCAGGCCGTCCGCGAGACAGGCCGGCGCGCCATCGCGGTGCAGGCCGACGTGGCCGACGAGCGGCAGGTCGTGCGCATGTTCGAAGAGGTCGACGCGCAGCTCGGTCGCATCACCGACCTGGTGAACAACGCCGGCGTCGTCGACGTCGCGGCTCGCGTCGACGAGATGAGCGGCGCGCGGCTGCAGCGCATGTTCGGCATCAACGTGATCGGCACCATCCTCTGCGCGCGCGAGGCCATTCGACGGATGAGCACGCGCCACGGCGGGCAAGGCGGCGCCATCGTCAACGTGTCCAGCGCCGCGGCGCGCCTGGGCTCGCCCTCCCAGTACGTGGACTACGCGTCGGCCAAGGGCGCCGTCGATGCGTTCACGCTCGGCCTGGCCAAGGAAGTGGCGGCCGAAGGCATCCGCGTCAACGCGGTGCGGCCCGGCCTGATCGAGACCGACATCCACGCGTCCGGCGGCATCCCCGATCGTGTCAAGCAGCTCGCCCACCAGGTGCCGATGCAGCGCGGTGGCAGCGCCGAGGAAGTGGCCAACGCCATCGTCTGGCTGCTGTCCGACGAGGCGAGCTACACCACCATGAGCCTGCTCGAAGTGTCGGGGGGCCGCTGATGGCGATCCGCTGGTACTGGGAGGACCTGCAGCCGGGCAGCGTTCGCGAGCTGGGCAGCGTCACGCCCACCGCGCAGGAGATCCGCGAGTTCGCCACGCAATTCGATCCGCAGCCCTTCCACCTGGACGAGGAGGCCGGCCGCCGTTCGGTGTTCGGAGCGCTGTGCGCGAGCGGCTGGCACACCTGCTCGATGGCGATGCGGCTGACGGTCGACAACTTCCTCAACGAGTCCAGCAGCATGGGATCGCCCGGGCTGGAGAACATCCGCTGGACCCGGCCGGTCTACCCCGGCGACACGCTCAGGCTCACCCACCGCGTCACCGAATCGCGCCCGCTCAACAGCAAGCCGGACATCGGCCTCGTGCGCGCCATCTGGGAGATGCACAACCAGCGCGGCGAGCAGGTGCTGCAGATGGAGGGCTATGGCATGTTCCGCCGCCGCACGCCCGCGACTTCTGCGGCCTGAGATGGACTTCAAGCCGCTGATCACCTTGCTGGCGGTCGTGAACCCGCTGGCCATCGTTCCCTTCTTCATCCACTACACCGAAGGCTTCTCGCCGCAGCAGCGGCGCGAGACGGTGATCACGGCGGCCTTCACCGCCTTCCTGGTGATCTCGGTGAGCGCGCTGCTCGGCCTGCAGGTGCTGGAGTTCTTCGGCATCTCGCTCGCGAGCTTCCAGGTGGGCGGCGGCATGCTGCTCCTGACCAGTTCGCTGAACATGCTCAACGCGCGCCCGGCCGAGGCCAAGTCCGCCACGCAGGACCTGGAACAGGGGGCCGAGAAGGCCGCGATGGGCGCCAGCATCGCCGTGGTGCCGCTCACCATCCCGCTGCTCACCGGTCCCGCGACCATTTCCACGGTGGTGATCTACGCCGAGCGCGCCCAGACCGTCTGGCAGATGGCCGCGCTGGTCGGCTACGGCGTGGTGATCGCGCTGGCCACCGCGGTCGCCTTCGCGCTCGCCGAACCGATCGCCCGCGTGCTGGGCAAGACCGGCATCAGCGTGATGACGCGGCTGATGGGCCTGATCCTCGCCGCGCTGGCGGTGGAGGTGATGGCGCTGGGGCTGCTGAAGCTGTTCCCCGCGCTGGCGGGTTGATCCGAACCCGCGTCGTCATCCCGCGGAGGCGGGGATCCAGTGCTTTCCAGCGCTGCCGAAGGCGGAAGCTCTGGATTCCCGCCTTCGCGGGAATGACGGATTACGTCTTCTGCAGCTGCCGCAGCAGCTGGTTGGCGGTGTTGCGCAGCCGTTGGGCGAGCAGCTGCGTGATCTTCACCAGCACCTTGGCGCCCACCGCCGGCTCCTCGGTGATCAGGCCCGCGACGGCCGCG
>Ga0247820_10001514_pt1 | contig 13096 bp, 14 predicted proteins | sample 13C_Glucose_Day1_2_FD_192480 | JGI IMG/M metagenome (GOLD analysis project Ga0247820, IMG submission 192480) | Soil microbial communities from agricultural site in Penn Yan, New York, United States - 13C_Glucose_Day14 | ecosystem: Environmental > Terrestrial > Soil > Agricultural land | place...
CCGGCGCTGGGGGCGCCTCAGGGGAGGTGGCGCTCCACGGCCACCAGCCGGGCCCGCTGGCCGCGGTCGACGAGGTGCGCCACCAGCACCTCTCCCTTGGCCATCCCCGACTCGGCAGCCTCGTCGAGCAGCTTGGCGGCGTCGGCACTGTCGTCGCTCGTGGGGTCGACGAGCGTCGCGAGCTCGTCGAGCAGGGCAGGCAGCACCGGGCCGTGGCTGCACAGCGCGACGGGCCGCCCCCGCTCGAGCAGCCGCTGCAGGTGTCGGATCGCCGGTGCCGGGTCGGCCTCGTAGCCCTCCTCGGAGAGCGCCTGCTTGAGCTTGACCGGCCGTCCCAGCCACGCGGCATACGGACGCACCGTGTCGGCGCACCGCACCGACGGCGAGCTCACCACCCGCCTGACCCCGTATGCCGCGAGCACCGGCACGATGGCACGTGACCGCTGCTCGCCGGCCTGGTCGAGGGGGCGCAACTGGTCGTCGGCGTCCTTCCACTGCGACCGGGGGAACGCCTTGGCGTGGCGCACGAGCGCGAGCGGCCACGTGGCGAGGGCGTCGGCGTTGTCGGCGCGCACCAGCGCCCGGAGCTGGTCGCGGTCGCGGGCGTAGTCGAGCTGGTCGGAGGCGGCGGCCACGTCGAGCCAGCGGACCTCGTCGATCTCGTTCGCCAGCGGCCCGCCACCTCCGGTGACCTCGGCCGTCCAGTAGCGGACCTCCTTGGTCACCGGCTCGCCGTCCCGGTCGAGGACGGTGTAGGCCGCTCCGGGGAGCGGCCGGCCCAGCCTGACCTCGAGGGCGGTCTCCTCGTGCGTCTCCCGGGCCGCGGCAGCAGGCCACTCCTCACCCGGGTCGAGCTTGCCCTTGGCCCAGGACCAGTCGTCGTACTTCGGCCGGTGGACCAGGGCCACCTGCAGCTGTCCGCGGCGGCGGCGCCAGGGCAGCGTGCCGGCGGCAGGGATCACCGCCATGCGGTTCCCCTGGCCGCAGCGCTGGTGCCCCTCAACGGCGTCGGGCCTTGCGCCGGCGCTTGGCGTGCACTCCGATGAGGGTGGACTGGAGGTCGGGGAGCGGCTCACCGTCCCCGTCCGCCGTCCGTCGGGTCCAGCGGCCGTCGCCGGTGAGCTCCCACCGGCTGAACTTGTCGCTCATCCCCTGGGCGAGGAGCTGGCAGAGCTCCTCGATGTGCTGCGGGTCGGCGATGCGGAGCAACGCCTCGACGCGACGGTCGAGGTTGCGGTGCATCATGTCGGCGCTGCCGATGTAGACCTCGGGCTCGCCGCCCCCGCCGAAGAGGAACACCCGCGAGTGCTCCAGGAACCGGCCGAGGATGGAGTGCACGGTGATGTTCTCGGACAGGCCCTCCACCCCGGGGCGCAGCGCGCAGATGCCCCGGACCCAGATGTCGACGTGCACGCCGGCCCGGGAGGCACGGTAGAGGGCGTCGATGATCTCCTCGTCGACGATCGAGTTGACCTTGAACTGGACGAGTCCTCCGCGCCCGGCCTCGGCGTGCTCGATCTCCGCCTCGATGCGCTCGACCAGGCCCGAACGGATGGAGCGCGGGGCCACCAGCAGGCGCTTGAACTTGCTCCGGGGCGCGATGCCGGACAGCTGGTTGAACAGCCGTGTGAGGTCCTCGCCGACCTGTGGGTCCGACGTGAGCAGCCCGAAGTCCTCGTAGAGCCGCGCCGTCTTGGGGTTGTAGTTGCCGGTGCCCACGTGGCAGTACCGCACGAGGCCGTCGGGCTCCTGACGCACCACGAGCGAGAGCTTGCAGTGCGTCTTGAGGCCGACGATCCCGTAGACCACGTGCACGCCGGCGTGCTCGAGCTTGCGTGCCCAGGAGATGTTGTTCTGCTCGTCGAAGCGGGCCTTGATCTCGACGACGGCGAGCACCTGCTTGCCCGCCTCCGCGGCGTCGATGAGCGCGTCGACGATGGGGGAGTCGCCGCTGGTCCGGTAGAGGGTCTGCTTGATCGCGAGGACCCGCGGGTCGAGGGCGGCCTGCTCGATGAACGCCTGCACCGACGTCGAGAACGAGTGGTACGGGTGCTGCAGCAGGACATCGCGCTCCCGCACGACCGGGAGGATGTCGTTCGCGTTGGAGGTCTCGGCCGGTGCGAGGTCGGGGTGGGTGAGCGGGCGGAACGCGTCGTACTTGAGGTCGGAGCGCTCGAGGTCGGCGATGAGGTTGAGCCCGCGCAGGTCCAGCGGCTTGGGCAGGCGGTAGACGTCCTGCTGGTGCACCCCGAGCTCGCGGATGAGCATGTCGAGGACGTGCCCGTCGACCTCGTCCTCGACCTCGAGCCGCACGGGCGGGCCGAACCGGCGGCGCGTCAGCTCCTTCTCCAGCGCGGTCAGGAGGTTCTCGGCGTCGTCCTCCTCCACCTCGAGGTCCTCGTTGCGGGTGACCCGGAAGGTGAAGCGATCGCGGACCTCCATGCCGGGGAACAGCATGTCGAGGTGGGCCGCGATGACCTCCTCGAGAGGCACGAAGCGGGTGAGCACGTGGTCGGCGAGCGCGGACTCCCCGCCGGGCGGGTCGATGTGCAGCAGGCGCGGCAGCAGGGGCGGGACCTTCACCCGCGCGAAGTGCTCCTTGCCCGTCTTCGGGTTGACCAGCGTCACGGCCAGGTTGAGCGAGAGCCCGGAGATGTAGGGGAACGGGTGCGCCGGATCGACCGCGAGCGGCGTCAGGACGGGGAAGACCTGGTCGGTGAAGAGCCAGGTGAGCGTCTGGCGCTCGTCGTCGGTCAGCTCGTCCCAGCGGACGATGGAGATGCCCTCCTCCTCCAGGGCTGGAAGGACCCGGTCGCGGTACAGCACCGACTGCATGGCCTGCAGCTCGCGGGCGACGAGGGAGATCTGCTCGAGGACCTCCCGGGGCTCCAACCCGGATGCCGAGCGCACGGCCAGCCCGGTGGCGATCCGGCGCTTGAGGCCGGCCACGCGGACCATGAAGAACTCGTCGAGGTTGGAGGTGAAGATCGCGAGGAAGCGGGCACGCTCCAGCAGCGGAACCGACTCGTCGGCGGCGAGCTGCAGCACCCGCTCGTTGAACTGCAGCCAGGAGATCTCGCGGTCGAGGAAGCGGTCCGCGGGCAGCCCGGACTCGTCGGCGACGCCGGCGGCCTGGACGACGCGCATGAACCGGCCGTTGGAGGCTCGCGGCTGGAACCGCGTGTTGTCGAGCGGGCTGGCGCTCGCGATCGAGACCTCGGTGGTGTCGCTGTCGGGGAGCTCGGCCGGCTCCGTCGTGGCCGTCATGCGTTCATCCTGACACCTCGCCGTGAACGGCGTCGGAATACATCACGTCCACCATCATGCTGCGGAACCCGAGCCCCGTGTAGGTCCGCAGGGCGGCCGTGTTGTCGCCGTCGACGTACAGGACGACCTCGGGGAGCCCCAGGCCGGCGAGATGGGCGAGCCCGAGCGCGGTGAGCGGCCTGGCGAGCCCGCGCCCCTGGTATGCCGGGTGCACCCCGACCACGTACACCTCGCCCGGGGGCCGGGTCGGGTCGGTCGAGGACCGCTCGGCGGGGTCGACCTTCGTCCAGTGGAACGCGGCCACGCGGCCGGGCGCCTCGGCGGACTCGACGATGATGAAGCCCCCCGGGTCGAACCACTCCTGCGCCATCCGCTCGCGCAGGTCCGCCATCGTCATCCGGCCCTGCTCCGGGTGGCTGGCGAAGGCGGCGGCATTGGTCTCCAGCCATGCCTCGTCGTCCTGCCCGGGGACGAAGGTGCGGGCGGTGAACCCCTCGGGCAGCGCCGAGGCCGCGGGGTCGGTGTCCTGCGGCCCGAGCGGGCGCGACATCTTGTGCAGCTCCCGCACCGGTGAGAGCCCGAGCCCGGCCGCGAAGGCCCGGGCGGCCGGCAGGTTCCCGTGCGCCCAGGCCCGCGCCTGCGGGTGGACCCTCGACACGACCGCCCACAGCGCCCCTCCGACGCCCTCACGGCGGTGTCCGGGGTCGACGACGAGCTCCACCGACGCGTCGGGGCCGTCCCCGTCGGCCTGGGCGTACCCGCGCAGGTCGCCCGCGGCATACCCGAGGTAGTGGCGCACCCTCCCGCTGGGGGCGTCGCCGTCGGTGGTCGAAGCGCGCTGCGGGGAGAGCGTCAGCAGGGTCTGCTCGGACAGTGCCGCGACCCCGTCCGCGCGGGCCGCCGCGGCGGCGAGGCCGCGGACCTCGTCGGCCTGCGCGGGGGTGAGCTCGGTCAGGACCTGCACGTCGAGAGAGGGCACGCCGGCCATTCCACCACGCCCGCAGGCCCCGCCCCGGGGCTCAGGTCCCGGCCAGCTCGTCGTCGCTCGCCTCGTCGGCTGCGCCGGGGACGAAGCGGTAGCCGACATTGCGCACCGTGCCGATCAGCACCTCGTGGTCGGGGCCGAGCTTGGCGCGCAGGCGCCGCACGTGGACGTCGACGGTGCGGGTGCCGCCGTAGTAGTCGTAGCCCCAGACCTCCTGGAGCAGCTGGGCCCGGGTGAAGACGCGGCCGGGGTGCTGGGCGAGGTACTTGAGGAGCTCGAACTCCTTGTAGGTGAGGTCGAGCAGCCGCCCGCGCACCCGTGCTGAGTAGGTGGCCTCGTCGATGCTGACGTCCCCGGAGGTGATCTGGAGCTCGCCGGGCTCCTCGACGGCCTCGACGCGGCCGACCGCGAGCCGGAGCCGGGCCTCGACCTCTGCCGGGCCCGCGCTCTCGAGGAGGACGTCGTCGACGCCCCAGTCGGCGTTGAGCCCGGCGAGCCCGCCCTCGGTGAGGACGGCCATGAGGGGGACCGACATGCCCGTGGCCCGAAGCACCCGGCACAGCGACTTGGCCACGGCGAGCTCGCGGCGGGCGTCCACCAGGACGACGTCGGCAGGGGGTGCGTCGACGAGGGCCGTGGGCTCGGCGGGCAGGATGCGCACCTGGTGGCTGAGCAGCCCCAGCGCCGGCAGCACCTCGGCGCTGGGCGCCAGGGCGTTGGTCAGCAGCAGCAGGTGTGCCATCACAGGCAGGATAGGGGCTCGCCCACCCGATGAAGGCGGCCTCACACATCGTGAGACCGTGGGTGCATGGGAGGAGAGGCCGGTATGCCGCCCGGGGCCGCCGCAGCGACCGTCACCGTCCGCTACTGGGCCGGGGCCCGCGCTGCCGCCGGCGTCGACAGCGACATCGTCACCGGCTGCGCCACGGTCGCTGACGCCGTCGCGGAGGTGACGCGGCTGCGCCCCGCCCTCGTCCCGGTGGCTGCGGTGAGCTCGCTGCTCCTGGAGGGCCGGCCGGCCGAGCCCGGGGCGACGCTGTCGGCTGGCGCCGTGCTGGAGGTGCTTCCGCCCTTCGCCGGGGGGTAGTGGGAGGATGCGGCCTGTGCCCGACGTGCCCGAGACCCCCCATGCCGCCGAGCCCACGCCTGTCACACGCCGTGAGCGCAGGGCTGCGAGCGCGCCCGCCCGGCGTCCCCCGACCACCTCGCTGCGCCCCTTGGCCATCGGCTCCACCATGGCGTTCAGCGGCCTCATCGCCCTGACCGGCTACAGCTACTCCGTCCTCGTCGCCCTCGCCGTCGGGCTGATCGGCCTCGTCCTCGCCTGGGGTTGGCCGGTCCTGCTGGCCCTGCCGAGCCCGCGCGGCACCACCACCGTGCTGGCCATCGGAGCAGTGTCGTGTGTCGCCGCGGCGGCTCTCATGCGCCAGGAGCCCTTCCTGGAGTGGATCCCCGCGGCGCTCGCGGTCTCCCTGGTGGCTGCCTTCCTCCACCAGCTGCTCCGCCGGGACGGTCGCCCCCGCCTCACGGAGTCCGTCGCCGCGACGGGAGCCGGACTCGCGATCCTGTCGATCGGAGTCGCCTACATCCCGCTGCCCCGGACGCTGGGCGGGGAGCAGACCCTCGCGGCCGCCATGGCCGCGCTGGCCGTCTCGGCTGTCGCCGACCTGGCGCTCGGGTCGCGCCGACTGCGCCCCTGGGCGCTGCCCATCGCGATGGTCCTCGGCGGCGTGGCCGCCGCGGTGGTGTCGATCCTCGACGGGCGGCCGATGCCGGCCCCGGCGGCCCTCATCGGCCTCCTCATCGCCGGCATCGCCCATGCCACGCGCCGGATCATGGCCGTCCTGCCGTCGATGGCATCGGCGCGCTCGCAGCTCACGTCGGGAGCGGCGTCGGTGCTCGTCTGCGGTGTGGTCGCCTACACCCTCGGCCGCATTCTCGTCGCCTAGCGCCAAACGGCCGCCCGACGTGCTGCGTGGCCCGGCGTCGTGGGCTGCCTCGCGTCAGTAGACAAGGGCCTGGGTCGCCTGCGCCATGACCTCCTCGACGAATGCTGCGGCGCCGCGGATCTGCGCACCGGGCAACAGGTCGGCGTCGCTGAGGTCGCGCCGTGCCGCGCACTGCCCGCAGACCGTGACGGTCCCGGAGGCCAGGACGGCGTCGCGGAGGTCGGCGAGGGGTGCCGCATGTGGCAGGGCGAGCTCCTCGGCCCGCCCGGGCACCGCCATCCATGACGCGTCGCCGGTGAGCCACAGGCTGACCTCGACGCCGCTCGCGGCGGCCGTGGCGGCGACGGTGAGGCCCTGGTTGAGGCGCTCGAGCGCCTCGGCCCCACAGGTGATCTTGACGACGAGGCGTGCTGCGGAAGGCGACATGGCACTCAGGCTACGATCACCCCCGTGGAAGCCTTCTACATCGCCCTGCTCGTGCTCACCGTCGTGGTCGTCACCTGGTTCGCCGGCTACGTCGTCTACCGCCTGGTGCGGTCCCCGCGCTGACGATGGCAACCTTCGAGCTCGACCCCAACCTCCCGCCCGCCCTCGCGCCGCTCGCCTGGCTGATCGGCGAGTGGGAGGGCGCCGGCGTCGTCGGCTACCCGACGATCGAGTCGGCCCACTTCGGGCAGGAGATCAGCGTGACGCACGACGGGCGACCGTTCCTCGAGTGGCAGAGCCGCACATGGCTGCTCGACGAGCAGGGCAACAAGGTGCGTCCGCTCGCCCGGGAGCTCGGCTTCTGGCGGCCCCTGGAGAACAACGAGGTGGAGTTCCTGCTGACCCACCCCACGGGGATCGTCGAGATGTACCACGGCACCACGTCCCCGGCGAAGATCGAGATCCGCACTGACGGCGTCATGCGCAGCCCCCACGCCAAGGACTACAAGGCCGCTGCACGCATGTACGGCCTGGTCAACTCCGACATGATGTGGGTCATGGACATGGCCGCGGGCGAACAGCCCCTGCAGAGCCACGTCTCCGCCCAGCTGAAGCGCGTCGGCTAGCCCCACACGCATGTCCGAACCAGCGCGCATCCTCACGGTGTGCACCGGCAACATCTGCCGGTCGCCGTTCATCGAGCGGGCCCTCCAGTCGGAGCTCGACCGCGAATGGGGTCCCGGGACGGTGCTGGTGCGCAGTGCCGGCACGGGCGCGATGGTCGACGAGCCGATGAACCCGCCCGCCCTCCGCGCCCTCCAGGCTGCCGGGTATGCCGCGGACGGCTTCCTGGCCAGGGCCCTCACCGCCGAGCTCATCGCGGAGGCGGACCTCGTCCTCACCGCCACCCGCCGGCACCGGGGGCTCGTCGCCCAGCTCCACCCGAAGGCGCTGCGCTACACCTTCACCCTGCGCGACTTCGCCGACCTCGTGCCCGACATCCCCCGCGCGTCCTACGCGGCGCAGGATGCCCGGGTGCACGTCCGGGGCCTGGTCGAGCAGGCCGTCGAGCGGCGCGGGATGCGACCGCCCCTGAGCGAGGAGGAAGCCGACGTGGTCGACCCCTACCGGCGGGATGAGTCGGCGTTCGCGCAGATGTCCGCGCAGATCATGGCAGCCCTGCCGCCGGTGACGTCGGCCCTGGGGCCACGGTGACCTCCCGCGTCCTCGGCGGCCGCCTCGGGGTTGCTGCGCTCGCTGCCTTCGTCGTTGCCGACGTCGTCCTCGTGGGCCTGGCGCTCCGCAGCACCGGCGCCGGTGCGCAGCCCGCGGTCGGCCGGGCGGCGACTGTCCAACCCGGCGCCAGGGGAGGGGTCTCCGCGGCAGGGGCGACGTCCGGCAACACCAGCTCCCCCGGCGACAGTGAGACCACCAGTGCGCCGGCCGCCCCGCCCCAGGCCCCGCTGACCGCGGGCATCGTGGCCGTCGACGGGGAGACGGCGTGGCGCTTCACTGTCGGCACGTGCGCCGACGGCGGCTCGACGCTGTCGATCACCACCGACGGCGGCGCGACCTGGCAGCCCCGGGTGGTGCCTTTCGACGCCACCATGCGGATCAGGGTCCGCGACGACGGCACCGCCTTCGCGATCGGGAGCGACGCCGAGTGCACGCCACGGTTCCGACCGGCCGAGCGCGGCGCCGCCCAGTGGGGGGCCGAGGTGCCCGTGCCCCAGGCGTGGTACCGCGACCCCAAGGACCCCGCCACCGTCGGCACGGCCGCCGGGACCAGGGTCAAGCCCTGTGGCGCGTCGGCGGTGCTGGATCTCAGCGTCATCGACGACGCCGCGCAGGTCCTCTGCGCGGACGGTCGCGTGCGCGCCAGCGACACCGGAGCCGAGTGGACAGCGGAAGGCGACGTGAAGGGGGCACTCGCGCTCGCCGCCACCGCCAAGAGGACCCTCGCGGTCCGGACCGTCGACGGGTGCGAGGGTCTGGGCGTGGTCGACACACGGGCCCCGGACGCCCTGGTCGGGTGTGCGGAGGTGGACGTCGCCGGACTCAGGCCCGGCTCGGTGAGCCTGGCGGTCAAGGACGGTTACGCCTGGCTGCTTGCCGGAGACGCGGTGCTGCGGTCATCCGGAGATCTCAGCGAGTGGTCGACAGCCGGCTGAGCACCGCGGGCCTCCCCGGCGGGAGGCCAACGTAGAGTGGACGCGTGGTCCAGGACATCGGCGAGCAGCTCCGGGCGCAGGGCCGGCGGATGACACCGCAGCGCCAGCGGGTGCTCGACGCCGTCGCCAGCCTGGCGCATGCGACGCCCGAGGACGTCGTCGCAGCCGTCGCCCGCGATGGCGGAGCGCCCCTGTCTCCGTCCACGGTCTACCGCGCGCTCGAGGCGCTCGAGTCCCTCGGTGCGGTCGGCCACACCCACCTCGACCACCGCGCGCCGACCTACCACCTGGCTGACCACGCCGACCACGTCCACCTGGTGTGCCGCGGGTGCGGCCGGGTGGACCAGTGCGAGCGGGCGACCGCCGTGCAGTTCGAGGCGGCGGTGCTGCGCTCGAAGGGGTTCGTCGCCGACGTGACCCACATGGCCGTCCACGGATGGTGCAGCGACTGCGCCAAGAAACGGTGATCTCACCATGACCAGCACGACCAGCACGACCAGCACGACCAGCACGACGAGCGGCGCCGGCACGACGAGCGGCGCCGGCACGACGAGCGGCGCCGGCACGACGAGCGCTCCAGGCCGCAGCACGGGGGGAACCCCCGCCGGCGACAGCGCGGCCGTGGGGGCTGTGCCGGCCGGCGCGGCCGCGGCCTCTCCGCTGCTCTCCCGCCCCGGTGCCGTCGAGGGCGATGGTCCCGACGCCGGTGTGGCGGCGCACTACGGCGACCCCATGAGGGAACAGCGGCTCCTCGATGAGGGCCTGGCGGTGGTCGACCTGTCCCACCGCGGCATCGTCACCGTCACCGGCCCGGACCGGCTGGCCTGGCTGCACTCCATGACGACGCAGCAGCTCACCGGCCTGGGACCGCGCGAGTCGCGCGAGTCGCTCGTCCTGAGCCCGAAGGGGCACATCGAGCACGACCTCCACCTCGTCGACGACGGCGAGACCACCTGGATCACGACCGAGCCCGGCGGGGCCGGCGCCCTGGTGGCCTGGCTCGACTCGATGCGGTTCATGTTGCGCGTCGAGGTCAGCGACGTCACAGCCGGCTGGGCGGTGCTCGGCGAGACCTCGTCCGCCGAGTCGCTCCCGGGGGAGGCGCTGGCGTGGCGCGACCCCTGGCCGGACGTCGTCGGCGACACCGCGGCATACGGGCCGGTCGAGGGGCACCCGGCCACGGGCAGGGCCTGGCGTGAGGTGCTCGTGCCGCGTCCGGAGCTGGCCGCCGCCGTCGGGGACCGCCCCCTCGCGGGCACGTGGGCGAGCGAGGCCCTGCGCGTCGCTGCCTGGCGTCCCCGCCTCGGGTTCGAGACCGACCACCGGACGATCGCGCACGAGATCGACTGGCTGCGCACCGCCGTGCACCTGCACAAGGGCTGCTACCGCGGGCAGGAGACCATTGCCCGGGTCCACAACCTCGGGCGCCCACCGCGCCGGCTGGTGTTCCTCCACCTCGACGGCTCGGGGCACACGATCCCCGAGCGCGGGGAGGCGGTGTATGCCGGCGGCGACCGTGCCGTCGGCCACCTCACCTCGGTGGCGCGGCACTTCGAGGACGGCCCGATCGCCCTGGCCCTCATCAAACGGAGCACCGACCCGGCGGCGCAGCTCCTCGCCGGGGGCGTGAGCGCCTCCCAGGAGGTCATCGTCGCGCCCTAGTCGGCGCGACACCGCTGGCACGCGAACGGCCCCGCCCATCGTGGGTGTGGGGCCGTTCGCGCGCTGGTGGGTCGTCCGGTCGTGCGGCGGTCAGACTCCCGCGGGCTCGTTGCGACGGTCGCGGGCGCGGTCCTTGCGGCTGCGGTCGCTCGACTGCGGCGCGTAGCCCTCGCGGTAGTAGTAGGACTCCGCGTGGGCGCCCTTGGTGGGCACGCGGTTGATCACGAGTCCGAGCACGTTGCCGTTCACGGACTGCAGCGAGGCCAGCGCCCGGCTGAGCTGCTCCTTGTGGACGATGTCGCAGCCGACCACGACGACGGTTCCGCCGGTGATGGTGCTGAGCACGGCGGCATCGGTCACCGGCAGGAGCGGCGGCGCGTCGACGATGACGTAGTCGAACATGTTCTCGAGCTCGCGGACGGTGCGGTTCATCGCCTCGGAGCCGAGCAGCTCGCTGGGGTTCGGCGGGATCTGGCCGGCGCCGAGCACCTGGATGTTGGCGCTGCCGAAGGGCTGCAGGACGTCGGCGAGCTCGGCCTGGCCGATGAGGACGTTGGTGAGGCCGACCGAGCCCTCCATGCCCATGTACTGCAGCATCCGCGGTCGGCGCAGGTCGCCCTCGACGATGCAGACCCGGGAGCCGGCGGCCGCCATCGAGATCGCGAGGTTGGCCGTGGTCGTGGTCTTGCCCTCGCCCGGCAGTGACGACGTGAAGGTCATCGACCGCGGGTGGGTGGCGGCGTCGATGAACTGCAGATTCGTGCGCAGCGCGCGGAAGGCCTCAGCGCGCGGGCCGTGCGGGTCCGACTGCACGATGAGCGGGCGCTTGGCGCTGTCGGCGTCGTACATGATGCCGCCGATGACGGTGTCCTCGGTGACGTCCTTGACGTCGCGCTCGCCGCGGATCGAGGTGTCGAGCAGGTCGCGCAGCAGGGCCGCACCCAAGCCGAGCATGAGGCCGAGCACGAGGCCGAGCGCGATGTTGCGAGCGGGGTTCGGGCTGACAGGGCTGTCGGGGGTCGAGGGCGGGCGGACCACCGACACCTTGACCGGGCTCTCCGACTTGGCCGAGACGCGCTCGAGCTCGCTGACGCTCAGGGCGAACTGCCTGCCCACCGCGTCGGCAATGCGGGCCGCCTGCTCGGGGTTGGCGTCGTTCACCATCACGTCGATGAGCACGGTGTCGAGGGGGACGCTCGCGGAGATCTTCGAGCCGAGGTCGTCGGCGCTGACGTCGAGCCCGAGCTGGTCGATCACGGGGGTCAGCACGGTCGGGGTGGTGATGATGTCCGAGTACGACTTCACGCGCTGCTGGGTGAAGCTGCTGCCCTGGAGCAGCTGGGTGGAGTCCCCGCTGCCGGACGTCGACACGAACAGCTGGGTGCGGGCCTGGTAGACCTTCGGGCTCCCCAGCGTGACCAGGGCGGCCACGGCCACGAGGGCCAGCGTGACCGCAACGATGGTGCGCCAGCGCTTCCGGACGACCCGCAGGTAGTCGTGAAGGTCCACAGTCCCACTCTCTGTCATGTGCCAGCCGTTGTGCATGGCAGTCTCGTGCACGTGCCTGCGGGCGTACGCCCGGGCACGGCAGCCCCCGGCACAAACTCACCACAGTCTCCCACAGAGCGGGACAAGTCGCTCACGCCTCCGACGGCTCCCACAGTGCGGGACGCGTCACTCCCGCGGTGCGGGGACGGTGCCCCCAAGGTGGCGCCGGGCGGGCACCGAGTCGCCGCTGTCGCGGTGCGATGATGTGCCCATGCCCAGCGCCCGCGTGTCCACCCCCGGCACCCTCATCACCGTCGCCCCCACGGGGGCCGAGCTGGCCAAGGAGGACTTCCCCCAGCTGCCCACGACGCTGGAGGAGCTCGTGGAGACCGCCCAGGCGTGCGAGGCGGCCGGCGCGGCGATGATCCACCTGCACATCCGTGACGCCGAGCACCGCCCCACCCTCGACCGTGGCCACCTCAAGGCCAGTGTGGACGCGCTGCGCGAGCAGACGTCCCTGGTGATCCAGCTGTCCACGGGTGGCAGCGTCCACGACCCGCTCGAGCAGCGCCTCACGGTGCTCGACGCCGAGCCGGACTCGTGCAGCCTGACCTGCGGCACGACCAACTTCGGCGACGACGTCTTCCTCAACCCGTGGGGGTTCATGTCCGACCTGTACGTCCAGGCGCAGGAGCACGAGGTGGTCCCCGAGTTCGAGCTCTTCGACCTCGGCCACGTCCACGCCCTGCGCCGGCTCATCGACACGCACGGGCTGCCGTTCGGTGGGAAGGTCCACGTCGACTTCGTGACCAACGTGCCGGGGGGTATGCCGGGGACGCCCGCCGCGCTCCAGGCGGGCCTGCAGATGCTCCCACCCGAGGTGACGAGCTGGTCGGCGACCGGCATCGGGCGCGCGCACCTGCCGATCATGGCCGCCGCACTCGCCGGGGGCGGCCACCTTCGCGTCGGGATGGAGGACAACGTCGTCTTCGCGCGTGGGGTGCAGGTGCAGCACAACCGCGAGCTCGTCGAGCGGGCGGCGCACCTGGCCGAGGTCATGCAGCGGCCGGCGATGTCGACCGACGACGCCCGGGCCCTGCTCGGCGTCAAGGACCGCCGCTGACCTTGGCGTTCGAGGGGTGCTGGCC
>Ga0247820_10001515_pt1 | contig 13089 bp, 13 predicted proteins | sample 13C_Glucose_Day1_2_FD_192480 | JGI IMG/M metagenome (GOLD analysis project Ga0247820, IMG submission 192480) | Soil microbial communities from agricultural site in Penn Yan, New York, United States - 13C_Glucose_Day14 | ecosystem: Environmental > Terrestrial > Soil > Agricultural land | place...
GGTGACCAACGTGGTGTTCCCGCAGGCCTTCGTGATCCCGATGAGCGCCGAGATGACGATCTCGCAGTGGCATGTGCCGGTCGACGACACGCACTGCTACTGGTATGCGATCTTCACCAGCTTCACCGGCCCGGTCGACAAGCAGCAGATGCGCGACCAGCGGCTCGCGCTCTACGAGCTGCCCGACTACACCTCGCGCAAGAACAAGCGCAACAACTACGGCTTCAGCGTCGAGGAGCAACTGACCGAGACCTACACCGGCATGGGCGACGACATCAACGTCCACGACCAGTGGGCGATCGAGTCGCAGGGCCCGATCCAGGACCGCACGCGCGAGCACCTGGGCAGCACCGACAAGGGCATCATCACCTACCGCCGGATGCTGGTGCGGGCCATCGAGAGCACGCAGGCCGGCGACACGGCGCCGATGCTGATCGACGCCGCCCAGGCCAGCGCACTCACCGGACCGCCGTCGATCGACGGCATCGGCGAGGCTGGCAACACCGACGGCTACTGGCAGAGTGCCGACCGCGAACGCCGCCTCAAGTCGGACTGGGCCTCGGCCCGCCTGGCCGCAGCCTGAGCACGCCCACGCCATGAGCTCCTTTGTAGACCGCCACGGCCTCTGGTCCGACGACCAGCACAAGCAGGCCCGCGAACTGGTTCGCCGCATCGATGCCGGCGAAGTCGACGTCGTGCGCTTCGCCTGGCCCGACCAGCACGGCCTGCTGCGCGGCAAGACCCTGGTCGCCAGCGAAGCCCGCGCCGCGCTGTGGGACGGCGTCAACCTCACTTCCACCCTGCTCGCCAAGGACACCTCGCACAAGACCGTGTTCCCGGTGTTCGCGGCCGGCGGCGGCTTTGCCATCGAGGGTTTCCAGGGCGGGGCCGATTTCACGGTCGTGGCCGACCCCTCGACCTTCAAGCTGCTGCCCTGGGCGCCGCGCTCGGGCTGGGTCCTGTGCGACGCCTACATGGCCGACGGCAGTCCCTGCCCCTACGCCACGCGGCAGATCCTGCAGCGCGCGGTGCGGCAGCTCGACGAGATGGGGCTCGACTTCATCGCCGGCCTCGAGGTCGAGTTCCATGTCTTCAAGCTGGAAGACGCGCGCATGGGCCTGGCCGATTCGGGCCAGCCCGGCGAGCCGCCGCGCGTGTCGCTGCTGTCGCACGGCCACCAGTACCTGACCGAACTGCGCTACGACCGCGTCGACGCCGTGATGGAGCTGCTGCGCTCGCAGCTGATCGCGCTGGGCCTGCCGCTGCGCTCGCTCGAGATCGAGTTCGGCCCGAGCCAGTTCGAGCTGACCTTCGGCCCCACGGCCGGCGTGCTGCCGGCCGACACCATGGTGCTGCTGCGCAGCGCGATCAAGCAGATCTGCCAGCGCGCCGGCTACCACGCCACCTTCATGTGCCGCCCGAAGATCCCGAACGTGATGTCCAGCGGCTGGCACCTGCACCAGTCGCTGCGCCGCAAGAGCGATGGCGTCAACGCCTTCATGCCCTCCGAACCGGGGCAGGACCTGAGCGAGATCGGGCTGCACTACCTGGGCGGCCTGAAGCAGCATGCCTGCGGTGCCGCCGCGCTGGCCAGCCCGACGATCAACGGCTATCGACGCTACCGGCCCTTCTCGCTGGCACCGGACCGCGCCATCTGGGCGCGCGACAACCGCGGCGCGATGCTGCGCGTGCTGGGCGGCGCCGGGCAGAACGCGACCCGGATCGAGAACCGGGTCGGCGAGCCGACCGCCAACCCCTATCTCTACCTGGCGTCGCAGCTGTTCTCGGGCCTGGCCGGCATGCGCAACAGGACGGACCCGGGTCCGTCGGCCGACGCGCCCTACGAAACGCCGGCCGAGCAGCTGCCGCGCTCGCTGGGCGAGGCGCTGGCGTGCCTTCGCCGCGACGAGATGCTCAACGCCCAGATGGGCAAGGGCTTCGTCGACTACCTGTGCCACATCAAGGAAGCGGAGATCGCCCGCTTCAACCTCGAAGTCAGCGAGTGGGAACACCGCGAGTACTTCGACATGTTCTGATCCCGCCCGCCATGCCCACGATCCACTACATCCTGAAGGACGGCAGCCGCCGCAGCGTCGACGCCAAGGCCGGCTCCAGCGTGATGGAGAACGCCATCAACGGCAATGTCCGCGGCATCGACGCGGAATGCGGCGGCTCCTGCGCCTGCGCCACCTGCCATGTCTACGTCGACGATGCTTTCATCGACCGGCTGCCCTCGGCCGACGAGATGGAAGGCGAACTGCTCGACGCCGTCGCCGCCGAGCGCCTGCCGGGCAGCCGCCTGAGCTGCCAGCTCACGATGACCGCCGAGCTTGACGGCCTCACCGTGCGCGTGCCCGAGACCCAGAGCTGATGGCCAACGCACCCCCTCTCGTGATCGTCGGGGCGTCGTATGCCGGCGTGCAGCTGGCCGCGAGCGCGCGCGAGCTCGGCTTCGCCGAGCGCATCGTGATCGTCGGCGACGAGGTCCATGCGCCCTACCAGCGCCCGCCCCTGTCCAAGGGCCTGCTGAACGGCAAGACCAGCGTCGACCAGCTGCAGCTGCGCGGGCCCGGCTTCTTCGAGCAGAACCGCATCGAGCTGCGGCTCGGACGGCGCGCCGAATCACTGGACGCCGGCGCCCGCAGCCTGCGGCTCGACGACGGCGCCGCGCTCGACTACGGCTGGCTTGCACTGGCCACCGGCGCGCGCTGCCGCCCCTTCACGCTGCCGGGCGCGCAGCTCGACGGCGTGCTGAAGCTGCGCACGCTCGACGATGCGCTGCGCGTGGCCCATGCCGCCGAGCGCACGCAGCGCGCCTGCGTCATCGGCGGAGGCTTCATCGGCCTCGAAGTCGCTGCCGCGCTACGTTCGCGGGGCGCCGCAGTCAGCGTGATCGAGGCCCAGCCGCATCTGCTCGCGCGCGCCTTGCCGCCCGCGATGTCGGCCTATGTCGCGAACGCGCATCGCCGCCGCGGCGTCGCGCTGCTGACCGGCCGCGGCGTGCGCGCGCTGCAAGGCGACCGGGGCCGTGTCGCCGCGGTCGAACTCGACGACGGCCGGCGCATCGACTGCGATCTGGTGGTGCTCGGCATCGGCGTGCTGCCGAATGACGGGCTGGCCCGACAGGCCGGCATCGCGGTCGACAACGGCATCGTGGTCGACATGCTGGGCCGAAGCTCGGCGCCGCGCGTGCTGGCCGCGGGCGATGTCGCCAGCATGGCGCTGCCGCCGGCGCCCGGCGCACCGGCGCGCCTGCGGCTCGAGTCGATCCAGTCGGCCAACGACGGCGCGAAGGCATTGGCCTCGCTCATCGCCGGGCGCGAGCAGCCCTGCACGGCCGTGCCCTGGTTCTGGAGCGACCAGTTCGAGCTCAAGTTCCAGATGGCCGGCCTGGCCGCACCCGGCGACGAGCTCGTGCTGCGCGGCGACATGGACAGCGACCGCTTCAGCGTCTTCCATCTGCGGCAAGGTACGCTCGTGGCCGCGCAGTCGGTCAACAGGCCGGCCGAGCACATGCTGAGCCGCAAGCTGATCGGCGCCCGGGCCCGTGCCGGCGCCAGCCAGCTCGCCGACGATTCCTTCGATCTCAAGTCGCTGGTCCCGAAGATGCCGGAGGCCCTGGCCGCTTGAGTTCCGGGGGCCGCGCCAGGCCCCCACCGCATTCCCGAATCACCCTTGCCCGCCGGTTCGCCGGCTTCACTGAACGGAGCTTCCACGATGATGTTGAACAAGAGAAACGCGCTCGCCACCCTGACGCTGGCCTGCCTCGGCGCCTTCGGTGCCATGTCGGGCGCGCAGGCCGCCGACGAGCCGCTGCGCATCGGCATGATCGCGACCTACTCGGGCCCCTACGCCGACTACGGACGCCAGTTCGACGCCGGCGTCGCGCTGTACCTCAAGGAGCACGGCGGCAAGATCGCCGGCCGCCCGGTCGAGATCATCAAGAAGGACACGGCGGGCCCGGCGCCCGATGCCGCCAAGCGCATCGCACAGGAACTGGTGGTGCGCGACAAGGTCAGCGTCATCACCGGCCTGGACTTCAGCCCCAATGCCTACGCGGTTGCGGCGATCGCCACCCAGGCCAAGGTGCCGACCCTCGTGATGAACGCGGCCTCTTCCGCCATCACGACCAGCTCGCCCTACGTGGCACGCCTGTCGTTCACGGTGCAGCAGGTCACCGACCCGATGGCGCGCTGGATGGCCAGGCAGGGCGTGAAGGAAGCCTACACCGTGGTCGCCGACTATGCCTCGGGCGTCGATGCCGAGACCGCCTTCAAGAAGGCCTTCACGGCCCAGGGCGGCAAGGTGGTCGGCGAAGTCCGCACGCCGATGAACAACCCCGACTTCTCGGCCTACGTGCAGCGCATCAAGGACGCCAAGCCGCAGGCGGTGTTCTTCTTCTTCCCCTCGGGCGTGATGCCGCCGGCCTTCCTCAAGGTCTGGAAGGAGCGCGGCATGGAAGAAGCCGGCATCAAGCTCTACGCCACCGGCGAAGCCACCGACGACAGCTACCTCGAAGCCACCGGCGACGCGGCGCTGGGCCTCGTCACCAGCCACCACTATTCGTACGCCCACGCGTCGCCGAAGAACCAGAAGTTCGTCAAGGACTTCGCGGCCGAGTTCGGCACCAAGCTGCGCCCGAGCTACTTCGCCGTGACGGCCTACGACACCATGGCCGCCATCGATCTCGCGCTCGCCAAGACGAAGGGCGACGCCTCGGGCGACAAGTTCATGGAGGCACTCAAGGGCCTCGCCTTCGAGAGCCCCCGCGGCCCGATCTCGATCGACGCGGCGACGCGCGACATCGTGCAGACGGTCTACATCCGCAAGACCGAGCGCGTGAAGGGCGAGCTCGTGAACGTGGAGTTCGACAAGTTCGAGCGCGTCAAGGACCCGGCCAAGGAAAACCAGTAATCCGCCAGCGCGGCGCGCCAGCAGCAACGGGACATCCATGGGTATCGTTATCTTCGACGGAGTGGCCTACGGCATGCTCCTGTTCCTCATCGGGGTGGGCCTGTCCATCACGATGGGCCTCATGAACTTCGTCAACCTCGCGCACGGCAGCTTCGCGATGATCGGCGGCTACGCCGCGAGCGTTCTGATGAACCACTTCGGCGTCGGCTTCTTCCCGTCGCTGGCGGCGGCCTTCATCGCCGCCGCGCTGGTCGGCGCGGTGCTCGAGTTCTGCTTCTACCGGCGGCTCTACCGCGCGCACCCGCTCGACCAGGTGCTGCTGTCGATCGGCATCGTGTTCGTGTCGGTCGCAGTCTTCACGTATTTCTTCGGCCCGACGATGCAGGCCTTCCGGCTGCCGCCGCTGCTGGACGGCCGCATCTCGCTGCTGGGACTGGAGGTGGGCCGCTACCGCCTGTTCCTGATCGTCTGCGGCGTGGCGGTGCTCGCGGCCCTGCTGCTGGTGCTCGGCAAGACGCGCTACGGCGCGATGGTCCGGGCCGCGGTCGACAACCAGCGCGTCGCCGGCGGCACCGGCATCCATGTGCAGCGGCTGTTCTTCCTGACCTTCTCGCTGGGCTGCGGCCTGGCCGGGCTCGGCGGCGCGCTGAGCCTCGGCATGCTGGGACTCGAGCCTTCGTTCCCGCTCAAGTACCTCGTGTACTTCCTGATCGTCGTCTGCGTCGGCGGCGCCGGCACCATCACAGGCCCCTTCGTGGCCGCGCTGCTGGTCGGCATCGTCGACGTCGCAGGCAAGTACTACCTGCCGGAAGCCGGCGCCTTTCTCATCTATGTCGTCATGATCATCATGTTGCTGGCCCGGCCCAACGGCATCATTCCGCGCAAGGGCCTGGCATGAAGCCGCTCGCGCTGTCCCCTGCCCGCCTGCGAGGCATCGAGGTCTTCTTCTGGCTCGCGCTGGCTTCGAGCTTCTTCCTGCTGCCCGACAAGCTCACGCTGATGAGCCAGATCATGATCTTCGGCCTGTTCGCGGTCTCGCTGGACATGGCGCTCGGCTACGCGGGCATCCTCACGGTGGGCCATGCGGCCTTTTTCGGCGCCGGCGCCTATGCCGCCGGCCTCTTGGCCAAGCATGGCTGGAGCGAGCCCTTCAGCGGCCTGCTGTTCGCCCTGCTGCTGTGCGTCGCGCTCGGCTATGTGCTGAGCTACCTGGTGGTGCGCGGCGCCGACCTCACGCGGCTCATGATCACGATCGGCGTGTGCATGCTGCTGGCCGAGCTGGCCAACCGGCTGTCGTCGATCACCGGCGGCACCGACGGCCTGCAGGGCGTGGTGATCGCGCCCGTGCTGGGCCTCTTCGAGTTCGACCTGTTCGGCAAGACGGCCTTCGCCTATGCCTACGGCGTGGTGCTGGTGGTGTTCCTCGGCGTGCGGCTGGTGCTGCGATCGCCCTTTGGACTCACGCTGCGCGGCATCCATGACAGCCGCAAGCGCATGCTCGCGATCGGCTCGCCGGTCGAGGCGCGCCTGCGCATGGCCTACGCGCTGTCGGCCGGCGTGGCCGGCATCGCGGGCGCGCTGCTGGCCCAGACCACGCAGTTCGTCGGCATCGAGTCGATCGGCTTCAACCGCTCGGCCGAGGTGCTGATCATCCTCGTGCTCGGCGGCACCGGCCGGCTGTACGGCGGCCTGATCGGCGCGATCGTCTACATGCTGGTGCACGACTGGTTCGCCGACCTCAACCCGCAGTACTGGATGTTCTGGCTCGGCATCTTCCTGATCGCCGCCGTCATGCTGGGTCGCGGCGGGATCATGGGCGCGCTGTCGCGCCTGGTGAAGACCGGGAGGGCGTCATGAGCGCCGCCCGGCCGCCCGAAGGCGCTCGCACCGCAGTGCGCAGCACGGAGGTCTTCCTATGAATGGCGCCGCACTCCGCACGCGCGGCCTGGGCATCTCCTTCGGCGAATTCCGCGCGGTCGACGACGTCAACCTGACGCTCGAGCCCGGCGCACGGCAGGCCCTGATCGGCCCGAACGGTGCCGGCAAGACCACGCTGATCAACCTGCTGACGGGCGTCTTCAGGCCCACGCACGGAACGATCCACATGGGTGAGCGCGAGCTTACCGCGCTCAGCGCCGACAAGCGCGCCCGCCTCGGGCTGGCGCGCACTTTCCAGATCAACACGCTGTTCCCGAGCCTCACGCCGCTGCTGTCGGTGGTGCTCGCGATCAGCGAGCGTGACGGGCTGGGCGCGGTCTGGTGGCGCCCGCTCAAGCGCAACAAGGCGGCCTTCGACGAAGCGCATGCGCTGCTCGGCCGGCTCAAGCTCGACGCCCTGGCCGACGTGCCGGTGGCCGAGCTGGCCTACGGCAAGCAGCGCCTGCTCGAGATCGCGCTCGCGATGGCCGCCCGGCCCCGCATCCTGCTGCTCGACGAGCCGGCCGCCGGCGTGCCCGAGGACGAGAGCGGCGAACTCTTCGAAGTCATTGCCGAACTGCCGCAGGACATCAGCGTGCTGTTCATCGAACACGACATGAATCTCGTTTTCCGTTTTTCGCGCCGCATCTCGGTGCTGGTCGCCGGCCAGATCCTGACCGAGGGCAGCCCGGCCGAGATCGCCAGCGACCCGCGGGTGCGCGAGGTCTATCTCGGCCATTCGGCCCACCGGGGGGTGGCCCATGTCTGAGATGCTGGCCTTCGACCAGGTGGTCGCCGGCTACGGCAACGCCGTGGTGCTCGACCGCCTGAGCTTCTCGCTCGCGCAAGGGCAGAGCCTCGCGATCCTCGGGCGCAACGGGGTGGGCAAGACGACCCTGCTCGAGACCCTGATGGGCAACACCCGCGTGATGCGCGGCGCGCTGCGCTGGTGCGGCGAGGACATCACGCGCTGGCCCGCCCACCGGCGCGTGCGCGCCGGCCTGGGCTGGGTGCCGCAGGAGCGCGAGGTGTTCCCGTCGCTCACGGTCGAGGAGAACCTGACCGTGATCGGCCGGCCCGGCCCGTGGAACCTGCAGCGGGTCTACCAGTTCTTCCCCCGGCTGCGCGAGCGGCGCGGCAACTACGGCAACCAGCTGTCGGGCGGCGAGCAGCAGATGCTGGCCATCGGCCGCGCGCTCATGACCAACCCGAAGCTGCTGCTGCTCGACGAACCGATGGAAGGTCTGGCGCCCATCATCGTCGAGGAGCTGGCCCGCTCGATCCGCCATCTCTGCGAGAGCGAGGGGCTGGCGTCGATCGTGGTCGAGCAGCACCCGGTGCTGGCGCTCGAGATGACGCACCAGGCGATCGTGCTGGAACGCGGCACGGTTGTCCATGCCGGCCCGAGCGCGGCGCTGGCCGGCGATGCGGCGCTGCTCGAAGGCCTGCTCGGCGTCGGCATCGCCGAAGTGCCGGCCTGAAGGGTCGGCGCCGATGAAGCCGATCGCGGTCTTCCAGCACACCGAAGTCGGGGCACCGGGCGCGGTGCTGCCGATCCTCGAGGCACTGGGCCGCGAAGTGGCGCTGGTGCGCATCGTCGACGGCGACGCGGTTCCTGCGGACGCTTCAGGCTTCGGCGGCCTGGTCTTCATGGGCGGCGCCGTGGGCGCGCACGACTCGCTGCCCTGGATCGCGCAGGCACTCGCACTGATCCGCGACGCCGATGCGCGCGGCATCCCGGTCGCCGGCCATTGCCTGGGGAGCCAGCTGGTGGCGCTCGCGCTGGGCGGCGAAGTCCATCGGCACGACCGGCCCGAGATCGGCTGGTGCGAGATCACGGCCGAGGCCAGCGACACGGCGCGCGCGTGGTGGGGCGAGCACGCGGGCGAGCGTCTGCAGACCTTCCAGTGGCACGCCGACACCTTCGTGCCGCCGGCCGGCGCCATCCCGCTGGCGCGCGGCGCCTATTGCGCCAACCAGGCCTTCGTGCTGCGCGACCTGCATCTGCTGCTGCAGTCGCACCTCGAGATGACGCCCGCCCTCGTCGAACTGTCGATGGCGCGCAACGGCCAGCAGCTGGTGCGGCAGAACGCGCTCGCGAATCCGGCGGCGAGCGCCTGCGGCGACCTGCTGAACGATCTGCCGCAGCGCACGCAAGCCATGCACGCATTGCTGGCGCGGCTCTACGCCCGTTGGGTGGTGGGCTGCGCGTGACCCTGCGAGAAGGCAAGAGACAGCCTCCCGAAGGAGGCATGAATCCGTCTTGGTATGGCGCCCCGATGCTGTCTCCGAGCCAGGCTTCGCTGCACTGAAGGGGAAGGGCCTGACGCGCTTAACCCATGCACCTGAAGCGCGCGACCCGCTGGTCTTGGCGGGAGCGCTGGAAACCATCGGCCAGCATCACCCCGACGAAGTCGTTTGGGTTGATGCCGCGGCCTCCGCAGGCTGACCGTACCCGGCCACAGGCCGACCTCCACGCGGCACGCCTGATGGGCTGGATTCCAGCCGACCTTTTCGGGCTCCCGGTTCGCGCCCGGCACGTGTCAGTTCGGCGGCTTTGACGGCCGGCGCCTTCCGATTGCCAATCCGATAGAGATGGCAAAGTACCCGGCTACCAGGCTGATTGCTACATACGCCGCCGCGACGACGGCGCCAGCCGCCGAGGCTGCCATCAATACGGCAACACCGTAGGCGAAGCTCGAGAACGTCGAAAGCCCGCCCGAAACGCCCGTTCCCAGCAGCGTGTTCGCACCATCGGACACGAACTTCCGGCTATGCAGTGCGGTGACCCACCCAAGCAGGAACGAGGCGACAAGGTTTGCGACGAGGATGTCCAGTGGAAATCCATCGAGCAGCCTTGGCACCCGCAGCATGAGCACCTCGCGAAGGACAGCGCCGAGCGCGCCCCCGGCGAAAATCAAAACGATGGTCCTGAACATCAGCCGCTCCCTTCTAAGCGTGCACGCGGGCAATCGCAGCCCCGAGCATCGCGGCGAGCAGCCCGACAGCGGTTGAAAGCAAGAGATAGAACATTGCAAGCATGCCTCTCTTCCTCGCTTTCAACTCGGCGGCGCCAAGCTGCATGCTGCTGAACGTCGTGAACCCGCCCAGCAGACCGGTCAGGACGGCGGCATTGAGCGCGGAGCCGTACCGGTCGCGCCAATCGACCTCGAACAGCACGGACAGGAAGCCAATGACGAATGCACCTGAGACGTTGATGACCAAGGTACTGAGTGGAAAATCGCCGACGTAGCGTTCGGCGACCAGTTTTCCGGTCCACCACCGCAAGACGGAACCCAGGCCACCGCCCAGCCCAACCCATAGATAGTCCGCGGGGCTCATGCCGACTCCTCAAAAGCGGCTTGCATTACACAGCACGGTCCGAGAAGCTTCAATTGCACGGCGTCCGACGGAGGCGCACCGGGTTGCCTCCATGTGCAACGACCGCGGCCGGAACCCGCCTTCTCTCGCCTGCGTTGGTTGCTGCCATCTCTCCGAGGCCAACTCCCGAGACAGCCATGTCACCAGGGCCGAGACACGCGCCACGCCTGCCGCCGCTTCGGCACATGGGCCAGGAACCAGGTTTCCTGCAGCGCATAGGAAGGCAGCACACGCTGCAGCGAACCATCGTCGAGTGCCTGCTGCGCCACGTAGGCCGGGAGCACGGCAATGCCGAGCCCGGCCACGGCGGCGCCCAGCAGGGTGCGGTTGTCGTCGGCCAGGAGGCGTGGGCGCAGGTCGACAGCGATGGCGCCGCGGTTGCTCTGGAACTGCCAGCTGGCACCCGAGGGCTTGAAGCACAGGCAGCTGTGGTCGACCCACTCGCGTGGATGGGCCGGCGAACCGCGAGCTGACAGATACCCGGGCGCGGCGCAGACGACGGCGTCGACAGGGCACAGCGGGATGTCGACCACGCCCTCGTAACTGGCCGAGCGGCCGCTGATCGCGACGTCGAAGCCCTGTTCCGCCGGGTTGGTCGACAAGTCGACGAGCGCGAGCGCGAGCGTGATGCCGTCGTGCCGGCCCAGGAATCGGCACAGCGACTCGCCGAGGAACAGCATGGTGAGCGTGGTGGGCGCCATCACGCGGAGGTGGCCTTGGAGCTTGCTCTCGTCCGTCGAGACACTCTCCAGCAACTCGTCGAAGCTCGTTGAAGACGGCCAAGCCAGGGAGCACGTTACTGTCCGCGCGAAGGAATCGCTCGAAGTCGTAGGACTCCGATGCGCCGATGCCGAGTAACTCTCGCTGCTGCGCATTGGCCCAGAACGTGCGGCCAGGGATGTCCTGCACCAGCTCTCCAACGAGTTCTTGGGGCTGGATGAACCATTGCGCCCGATCAGTTGGAGCGGATCTTCGAACCCTTCGTTTCGAGCAAGGAGCTCGGTATCGGCCTGGGGCTGGCGATCAGCTGGAACATCGTCGCCGCGCATGGCGGACGTCTATGGGCAACCGGGAATCCAGATCACGGAGCGACATTCAGCTTCACGCTGCCGGTCTAACGGTGCAGTGGCACCGTCCATTCCGCAGGCGAACAGAGACTGTGGCGCAGCCCTCGCCGCGATGACGGACGGATCCGATCGATGAGCGATGGCCTGCCCACGGTGTTCGTCGTTGACGACGATTCGCTTGTGGGCCCCAGACGAGACCTTGGCAATGCAGATCTGGCCGCCCGGAAGCCGACATTGGCCATAGCGGTCGGCAACTCGTTTGTGCGACGCGGCGATCTAGGCGATCGGCGTCAACGGGGTCGCGCCATGTCGCGTTTAATGAGGTGACCCTTTCACCCCCAAGGAGTTGCAATGAGCAAGATAGTCGCAATCATGTTCACCGGCCTCTTCGCAGCCGGTGCCTATGCCCAGAACCCCGCCAATACGACATCGCAGGAGCAGGTGATCACCAACAGCAAGCAGCAGGACAAAGCTCAGGCCAAGGTCGATGCGCGGCCGCAGGGCAACGTCAAGAAGCCTGTCGGCGACACGGCGAAGTCGGAAGAGCTCAATCCGGTTGGCTCCGGCGGCAAGGCCGCAGCAGCCGGCGAGGCGCGCATCGACACCCGAGATGCTCGCCGTCCGAACCGACAGCCGGCCAAGCAGGGCGGCACGCCTGACATGGCGGGAGCGAAGTAAGCAGGCGGCTTGAGTCACGAGCTATGGGGAACGTGATCGTCCCCCATAGCAGCCGCCGATGTACGCCTTACGTGCGCGCACGCGGCACAATCTTCGGATGACGCTGGATGAGCCTTGCCCCGAAACAGAGACACCTAGATCACTGGTTGTTCTGGGCCAATAAATCCGCAAACAGCGACCCAGGCGGCGCGCGGCATGCCAAGCTCCTCGAGCTTTAGCTCGCCGTAGCAAATGCCCGAACGACGACAAGCCGAGGAGGCTCGGACGGCAGGCAAACTGCCAATACCCAAACTAGGTCGGCGCGTCCTGTGTTGATCGCGACGGCCGCGTCGTTGTGCCCCTCGCGAAGGCCGGTGGAAGCGGCCTCCCCGAGTTGCCAGCAGCATCCACCAGGCGCCGTTTCGTTCGAACGCCTATTGATCGCGAGGGCGATCAGCAGCAAAGCGCCCCCTCCGCAAACCGCCGCGCGAAGCGCTGCACACACACTGGCCGCAAGGCAGGATCCGGCCCTGAACGGCTGTGGAGAAGCCCTAAATCGAGGGAACGTCAGCCAAAGGAGACGTTGATGGCCCAAAGAAGGCCTAGCACGATCACGAACAAGGCAATGAAGAGCGCCCATCCGACAGCAAATGCATGCTCATCCAAAAACTCCGGATCACCCTTCTTCGGTGGGCTTTGGTCGACAGGCAAACGGCTCATGCCCAAATGTACAGGGCGAGCTTGAAGAAGCCGCTGCTTCGCGAAAGTGTTACAGCAGCGCCCAGCGCGACAAGGAATACCACCGCGCCGTGTATCAGGGTGCCGCGTGAGTGAGGCAGACAGAGGTGGGCCCATGTCTCGACGTGTTCATTCCAGGTAGTCAATGAACTGCGGGATGGCCTCGCTCAGAAAGCGGATTTCCTCAGCGGGAATGCTGCGCGGCTCCAGGTCGAAATGGATGAAGGTGCCATAGGGCGTACCGCACTCGCGCGACAGCAGCCGGCCGTAGTACGACTCGACCATGCCGGCATACGGCCGGCTCGTCAGGCGCCTATCCTTGGAGGCATGGGTGGTCACGAACTCGCCATGCTCGAGTGCGTGCTGGCAGAAGCTCTTAGGTAGAGGAACCACCTTCAGCCAAGTGCGGTATTCG
>Ga0247820_10001517_pt1 | contig 13084 bp, 11 predicted proteins | sample 13C_Glucose_Day1_2_FD_192480 | JGI IMG/M metagenome (GOLD analysis project Ga0247820, IMG submission 192480) | Soil microbial communities from agricultural site in Penn Yan, New York, United States - 13C_Glucose_Day14 | ecosystem: Environmental > Terrestrial > Soil > Agricultural land | place...
GTTGCGGTTGTTGGCCGGCGAGGTCGTGCCGTTCCCCCTTGTCCTTGGCAAGATCGAACAATTGCCAGGCATCGCCCGGCTTGCCGGAATACACCAGCTTCATCGAACCGAGGCGCAGTGCCGCGCTGCCGTCCACTTCCCAACCGACTACGCTGCGATCGCCGTTGAGGGTCGTGGCTCTCGGATCGCGCAGAAGCGGAACGAACGACTCGCCCTGCAACGGATGAACGGGGCGACCGGCATATTCGATGCCAGGTACCGGAACCTTGGCAAACTCCAGAATCGTCGGCATAAGGTCGCGCACATTGAGCAGCTCGTTTCGTTCTCCCGGTGAGATACCTCCCGGCAGGCTGACAATGGCGGGTACTCGCGTGCCCCCCTCCAGAACGCTCTGCTTGGCGCCGCGCAGTGGCGTGGCGCTGACCGCAGCCCAGTCTTTGCCATAGGCGACGAAAGAGTTGACCCGGCCCATGTTGGCGAGACTGTTGTCGAAATTGGCATTCACCCATTCAGCGAGGCGACCGTCGTAGTCCTTACTTTCCGGGCCGTTGTCGGACATGAACACGATCAACGTGTTGTCGTACTGGCCGGTTTTCTTCAGGTGTTCGACCAGCCGTGCGACCTGGTCGTCCAACTGTTCCACCATTGCGGCATAGATTTCCATCTTGCGCGCAGCATGCTGCCGGGCTTCTGTCGACATGCCGCTCCAATTCGGTGCATCCACGCTTGCGCTGGCGGCTTCTTCCTCGCTCAGCAGCCCCAACGCATGCATGCGCTCGACACGCTTGTTGGCGATCGCCTGGTAACCTGCGTCATAGCGGCCTCGGGTCTGTTGCAGATAGCGGTCCGGGGCCTGCAGCGGCCAGTGCGGGGCGGTGTAGGCGGCGAATGCGAAGAAAGGCTTGTTTTCGCGCCGGGCAGCGTCGATCGATTCGATCAGGTGATCGGTGTAGTTCACCGTGGCATTGAAGTCAGCCGGGAGCTCCACCTGCTTGCCATTGTGCAGGAAGGTCGCCGGGTAGTTGGGGAACAGGCCCATTTCCTTCTGCCGATAGTTCGCCGAACCGCCCTCCAGCACCACATAGGACTCTTCGAAACCGCGATTTTGCGGCTGCAACTCAGGCGCTCTGCCAAGGTGCCACTTGCCGGAAATAATGGTTTTGTAGCCAGCGTCGCTTAAAAGCTGCGGCAAGGTGACGGCGTTTTTGTTCAGCACGCCTTCGTATCCCGGCAGCACGGGTTGGCTGGCGAAGCGACGCTTGCGTACTTCGGCCATCAGGCCGAGGCCGGAGAGGTGCTGGTCGTTACCTGTCAGCAATGCGGCACGCGTCGGCGAGCAACTGGGCGCGGTGTGGAAATCGCGTAGAACTACACCACTGCTGGCCAAAGAGTCGATCGTGGGCGTATGTATCTCGCTACCGAAGGCACCGATATCCGAGTAACCAAGATCGTCAGCCACCACCAAAAGGATATTGGGCCGTTGATCCGCAAGCGCGAATGGGGCGGAGCACAAGGCCGTGACAAGCAATGCGCAGGCACGAAAGCGCCGAGTTGGAATTGTCATTTGAAGGCTCTCTATAGCAGGATGAGGGGCGGGGTGTCAGATGTGGCGGTCGCGACGCGCCGACAGACAGAACATCGCCACGGCGGCGACCACGATGCCAGGCGCCGACGCGAGCATCACACCGAGGGTGCCGCCGCCGAGGGCAAGCACCTGACCGGCCACCAGCGGCCCACTCATGGCACCAATACGCCCGACCGCCAGCGCACTGCCGACGCCGGTGACGCGCACATCGGTGCGGTACAGCGGCGGGGCCAATGCGTACAGCACGCCCTGGCCACCTGTAGCGAAAAAGCCAGCGACCGCGCCAGCGAGCAACATCGAGGGGAACTCGCTGGAAACGCCGATGATGGCGAGAGCAGCAAGGATGCCGGCGTAGACCAGCGACGAGATTGCCCAGGCCGGTAGCCGTTGGGCCAGCGCCCCGAGCACCAGCGTGCCGACCGCTGCGCCAATCTGCAGGGAGAACATCACCCAGCCGGCCTGCGCCGGGCTGAAGCCCTGGTCAACCAACAGGCTCGGCAACCAGTTGATCAGGATGTACACCACCATGAGCGTGAAGAAGTAGCTGACCCAGAGCAGGAGCGTGACAGTCGCGGCGCCCTCTTGGAACAGCCCCTGCCAGACGCCGGTACGCGGCGTCTCGGACTGCGCCTCACGCTGGATAAAAGCCGGCGATTCGGGCAGGAACAAGCCAAGCAGCGGCACGATCAGGAGCGGCACCACGCCACCAACGATGAACACCGTCTTCCAGCTTCCGGCATAGCCGGCGATGCTGATACCTGCCGCGAGCGCTGCCCCCAGCGGCACGCCACAGTACATGAGGCTGACGGCGAAACCGCGCAGCCGTCCTCCAGCACACTCACTGGTCAGGGCGATGAGGTTGGGCAACGCGGCTCCGAGACCAAGGCCCGTAAGCAGGCGCGCGCCCAGCAAGCTAGGGAAGTCCCAGGCCTGGGCGGTGGCGAGGGAAAATATCCCGAACAGCGCCACCGAGGCCATTAGCACCCGTTTGCGACCGATGCGGTCGGCCAGCCAGCCGCCGACAAATGCGCCGGGTAGCAAACCAAGGATGCCGGCGCTGAAGACCCAGCCCATGTGCAGGTTGTCGAGGGCGAAGTCGGCGGCGATGCCCTGAGCGGCGATACCGGCAGCCTGCAGGTCGAGACCCTCCATCAAGGCGACCAGAAAGCACAGGCCGATGGTGAGCGATAGGTGAGTGTTGCCAGCCGGCGCGGCTTGCTGGGCGGCAAAGTTGTGCAATGCTTTCATCGTTGATACCCGAATTGTTGTTGTTGGGTCGATGGGGAGCCGGCATGAGCCGGCTCACGGTAGTTCAACGGCGAGCGAGCAGGTCCAGTGCTACGTCGACGATCATGTCTTCCTGGCCACCGACCATGCGTCGTTTGCCCAGCTCGACAAGAATGTCCACCGCCTTGATGCCATAGCGGGCAGCGGCCATCTCGGAATGGCGCAGGAAGCTCGAGTAGACCCCGGCATAACCCAGCGCCAGGGTTTCGCGGTCCACCCGCACCGGCCGGTCCTGCAGCGGACGGACCAGGTCGTCGGCGGCATCCATCAGCGCGTATAGGTCGGTGCCGTGGTTCCAGCCGAGCTTGTCGGCGGCGGCGATGAACACTTCCAACGGAGCGTTGCCGGCACCGGCGCCCATACCGGCGAGGCTGGCGTCGATGCGGTCGCAGCCCTCCTCCACCGCGGCGATGGAGTTGGCCACCCCCAGGCTGAGGTTGTGGTGCGCATGGATACCGGTCTCGGTGTCCGCCTTCAGCACCGCCTTCACGGTGCGGAATCGCGCTCGGATATCTTCCATGTTCATCGCGCCACCCGAGTCCACCACGTAGATGCAGGTGGCGCCGTAGCTCTCCATCAGCTTGGCCTGCTGCGCCAGCCCTTCAGGCGTCTGCATGTGGCTCATCATCAGGAAGCCCACGGTGTCCATGCCCAGCTCGCGGGCATACTCGATGTGCTGGCGCGAAACGTCCGCTTCGGTGCAATGGGTGGCCACGCGCACGATGCGGGCACCGGCGTCGTAGGCGTTCTTCAGATCATGGATAGTGCCGATCCCTGGCAGCAGCAGCGTGGCGATCTTGGCGTGGCTGACCGCGTCGGCGGCTGCTTCGATCCATTCGAGGTCGGTGTGGGCACCAAAGCCGTAGTTGAAGCTCGAACCCTGCAGGCCATCGCCGTGGGCGACTTCGATGGAGTCGACCTTGGCCCGATCCAGGGCGGTGGCGATGGCCCGCACGTCATCCAGCGAATACTGGTGGCGGATGGCGTGCATGCCATCGCGCAGGGTCACGTCGGAGATGTAGAGTTTCTTGCCGTTCATGCCAGGGGCCCCATTGCTTGCGCCATACGCTCGGCGGTGGCCAGCGCGGCTGAGGTCATGATGTCGAGATTACCGGCGTAGGCCGGCAGGTAATGGGCTGCGCCTTCGACTTCGAGGAACACGGAGGTCTTGAGGCCTGTGAAGGTCCCCTGCCCCGGCAAAGTGAGGTTGTGCACTTGTTCGAACTGCACCTGCTGCTTGAGGCGGTAGCCCGGCACGTAGGCCTGCACCGAGGCAGCCATTTCCTCGATGCTTGCCGCGATCTGCTTTTGGTCGGCGGTCTCGCTCAGCACGTACACCGTGTCGCGCATCATCAGCGGCGGCTCGGCGGGGTTCATGATGATGATCGCCTTGCCCTTGGTCGCGCCGCCGATCACTTCGATGGCTTTGCTGGTGGTCTCGGTGAATTCGTCAATGTTGGCCCGGGTACCGGGGCCGGCGGACTTGCTGGCGATCGAGGCGACGATCTCGGCGTAGTGCACCTTGGCCACGCGCGACACCGCCGCGACCATGGGGATGGTGGCCTGGCCACCGCAGGTGACCATGTTGACGTTGATCGCCTGCAGGTGCTGTTCGAGGTTGACCACAGGCACGCAGTACGGACCGATGGCCGCCGGGGTCAGGTCGATCATGCGCAGGCTGGCCTTGTGCTGGCGCAGGAAAGCGTCGTTCTTCACATGGGCACCAGCGCTGGTGGCGTCGAAGACGAAATCGATGTCCTGAAACACCGGTAGGCGGGTCAGGCCGTCTACGCCATCAGCGGTGGTGGCCACGCCCATACGGGCGGCGCGGGCCAGCCCGTCGGAAGCCTGGTCGATACCGACCATCGCGGCCATTTCCAGGTGCTTGGCGTTGCGTAGGATCTTGATCATCAGGTCGGTGCCGATGTTACCGGAGCCGATGATGGCGACTTTGCGTTTCTGGCTCATGGAGGTCTCCGTCACTCGCCGCTGAAGGTCGCGCCGACGCGGCCAAGGCCGTCGATCTCGGCTTCGAAATGGTCGCCCGGCGCCACCGCCACCATCGGCCCGAGGGCGCCGGTGAGGATGATGTCGCCAGCACGCAGCGGCTCGCCCAGGCTCGCCATGGTGCGGGCCAGCCACACGGCGGCGTTGAGCGGATGACCGAGGCATTCGGCGCCAGTGCCGCTGGACACCAGCTCGCCGTTGCGGGTCATGCGCATGCCCGCGCTACGCAGGTCGAGGTCTTGCAGTTGGCGGGCCGGGCCGCCAAGCACGAAGCAGCCACTGGAGGCGTTGTCAGCCACGGTGTCGGCGAAACGGATATTCCAGCCCTGCACGCGGCTCCCGACGATTTCCAGCGCCGGCAACACATGGCCAGTGGCGGCGATCACGTCGGCGAAAGTGGTCTGTGCGCTGGGCAGGTCGTGGGCCAGCACCAGGGCGATCTCGGCCTCGATCTTCGGCTGCATGACGCTGGCGTACGGCACGCTTTCGTTGTCGCCATAGCACATGTCGGCGAACAGGCTGCCGAAGTCCGGCTGGTCCACGCCCAGCTGGGCCTGTACCTTGGGATTGGTCAGGCCAATCTTGCGGCCCACCAGGCGACGCCCGTCAGCCAGGGCATGGGCAACGTTCAAGCGCTGGATGGCGTAGGCCGCCTCGGCATTTTCCGCGCCGATGACGTCCCGCAGCGGGGCAATGGCCTCACCCTGTTGCTGGGCACGGCGCAGGTCGGCAGCCAGGCGCTCGAGGGTTTGCGAATCGATGGTCATGGGATGTACCTCAAATCAGTGCTGGAGGAAGTCCAGTACCAGGCGGTTGAAGGTGTCGGCGTGCTCCCACTGCGCCCAGTGGCCGCAGTTGTTGAACACGTGCAGTTCGGAATTGGCGATACCGGCAATCAGGCGCAGGCCGACATCCATGGGCACGAAGCGGTCGTTGCGGCCCCAGATCACCAAGGTCTTGGCCTTGATTTCGGCCAGACGCGCGCTGAAGTCGGGGAACTGTTTGGGGTTGGCGGCCAGGCTGGCAACGAAGTTTTCAAGGTGGTCGCGGCGGTTGAGCATGTTGTCCAGGCGGGTCTGGAACAGCGCCTCAGTGAGGTCGCTCGGGTCGTAGACGAAGACGTTCATCATCTTCTTCAGGTTGTCGATGGTCGGCTCGCGGTACAGACCGTTGATCAGTTTGATGCCTTCGGTGGGCATCGGCACGAAGGGGCTGGCGCCGCCGGTGCCCCCGCCCATCAGTACCAGTTTGCCGACCCGTTCGGGGTAGCCCAGGGTGAAGGCCACGGCACTGTGCCCACCCATGGAATTGCCAAGGATGTGCACGCGCTCAAGGCCGAGAACGTCGAGCAAGCCCTTGAGCGCGGTGGCATTGAGGTCCGAGCGCGAGCCGCGGCAGACAATCGGGTCACTCTTGCTCCAACCCGGGCAGTCCATCAGCACCACACGGTAGCCGGCGGTCAACAACGGTTCGATGTTGCGGTTGAAGTTGGCCCAACCGCTGGCACCTGGACCGGACCCGTGCAGCATGACCACGGTCTCGGCGCCTTCGCCCAGGTCGTTGTAGTGCACTTGCAGGTCCAGCTCGCCTTCGCGGATGTGGGCGAAACGGCTGCTTGCAGCTTCGCTGATGGCAATGCGGGTCATGATGGGAGTTCTCCGTTCATCAGGTAATGGAATGGGCACTGAGCGAACTGAAACCGGCGATCCACTCGGGAATCGGCCGGTAGTAGCGCTCACGGGCCTGGTAGTCGCCGAATGCAGCGAGCGCGGCGAAGGCCGCCACCCAGGTCTTGACCTCGTGGGTTGATTTGCCGGCCAGGGTCGACAGCTCGGCATTGCCCATGCCATCGAGCTCACCGAAGCGCTGTTGTTCGAGCAGGTCGAGGAAGTGGTTGTCCCAGGCTGGGTTGAGCGGGTGTAGGCTGTGCTGGTCACGCACGAAGCCCTCGGCGGCGCTGATTACCCGTTGCTGGCGGGCTTCGCGTTCGTTGGCCGGCAGGTCGCGGCCGCTGCCCATTAGCCGGTCGGCCATGCGCGCATCTACATGGGCCAGCTCCGGCACCGGCGGCTGGTGCGACAGGCCACCAGAGCCCAGGAACAGCACGCGTTTTCCAGTGCCCTGGGCGAAACTACCGATGGCTTCGCCGAGCAGCCGGGCGCGAGCGAAGCCTGGCAGCGGCACAGCCACGCTGTTGATGAATACCGGGATCACCGGCTTTTCCGCCAGGCCACCGAGCAGAAACTCCAGCGGCTGGGCAAAACCATGGTCGACCTGCATGCGGTAGGACACGGCCACGTCCACTCCGGCTTCCAACACCGCAGCGGCACAGGCCTCGGCCAGCTCACGGGGCACGTCGAGCGGTCCGGCGGCGCTCTGAAAATCGCCGATGGCGGTAGCTCCCATGCCGATGCAAAAGGCCGGCATGACGTCATAGAAGAAGCCGTTGTAATGGTCCGGGGCAAACAGCACCACCAGCTCGGGGTCGAATGCAGCGATGCGTGCGCGGGCGGCTCCGATCACTTCGTCGACCTCGGCCAGCACGGCTTGCGGCGGGTCGACATAGCCGACCAACGGGGTATGGGACAGGCAGTGCAGGTAGGCGCTCATCTCACGCCACCTTCGATGCCAGAGACGCCTGAGCGCTTGGCTGTGGCTGGGCAGCCAAGGCGCGCAGCAGGGTATCGCTGGCCTGACCGATGGTTTGCGGGATGGCCACCGCGCCGACGAAGCGGTCCGGGCGCAGCAGTGCGATGGATACCGGGTAGAGACCGAACCATTGCTTCAGGCGGCCCGTGCAGTCCCCCACGCGAATCACCCCATCTCGCACTTTGCGACCGGCCTTGAGTTGCACGTCCGGCACAACCTGCATGAAGCAGGCCCCGAGCGCACGCCAGGCTTGCTCCTGGTCGGCGCTCAGACCCCAGAGCGGATCGCTGCCCCAGGCAATGATGGCGAAGTTGCTGCCGATGACGTCATCAAGCAGGCGGATTTCGCCCGATTCGGTGACCACTTTGGGCTGGATGAACATGCGCCCGACTGCTGTCGTCTTGCTGTCCTCGGCGCCGACCAGCGCCCCCTTCGTATACTGGGGCATGGGTTTGAAGCGCATTTCCAGGAAGTAGCGCTTGACCGCCGGGAGGTAGTTTAGCGCCCAGGAAATTCCGTCGCGCAGCGCGCCCTGCCAGCGTTTGGGCGGCGCCAATACATGGCCGGCCAGCACCGACAGGTCGATCATTGCCTTGGCATGGTCGCGGCGCTCCTGCTCATAGGTGTCGAGCAGCGCTTCGCCGGCCAGGCCCTTGACCACCAGGGCCAGCTTCCAGCTCAGGTTGCTGGCGTCACGCATGCCGCTGTTGTAACCCTGGCCCTGCCAGACCGGCATGATGTGCGCGGCATCGCCGGCCAGCAGCACCCGCTTATCCCGGAAGCGGCCGGCCAGGCGGGCATTGTGGGTGTACACGCGTTTGCGGATAAGATCGACGCGGTCCGGATCGGGCAGCACCTTGGCCAGCAGCTTGCGCAGGTTCTCCGGCTTGCCCAGCTCCTGCTCGGTCTCACCCGGCATCACCATGAACTCGAAGCGCCGTACACCATGGGGGAGCGCCGCCGATACGTAAGGGCGTACCGGGTCGCAGCACAAGTACACATTGGGGGTGCCCAGCGGGTCGTTGGCGATATCGATGACGATCCACTGGTTGGGGGCGGTCTTGCCCTCGAAAGAGATTTCCAGGGTACGACGGATCAGGCTGTTGCCGCCGTCACAAGCCACCAAGTACCGCGCCCGCACAGTTTCCTGACGACCGTCCGGAGCAGTCATCTGCAGGCTCACGCCTTCGTCGTCCTGCTGGAACTGCACCACATCGCGGGAGAACAGCGTGCGCACATGGGCGAAGCGTTCCAGACCACGGTGCAGCACCGCATCGACCTGCGGTTGGATGAACGCATTGCGGCGCGACCAACCGAACTCGTCGGTAGTCGGCTGGATATCGGCAAAGCAACGGCCCTTGGGCGTGAGAAAGCGCATGGCGTGCCACGGCGTGGTGTGTGGCAACACCTGCTCGACCAGGCCGATGGCCTGCACGGTGCGCAGCGACTCGTCATCGATGCCGATGGCGCGCGGGTAGTCGATCAGCTGGTCGAGCTTCTCGATCTGGAGCACCTGTACGCCAGCCTGGCCGAGATAGTTGGCGATGGCCAGCCCAACGGGCCCGGCACCGATGATCACCACGTCTGCGGTGTAATCGGCCTGAATGTGATCTGGATGCGGCTTATTCATTGTTGTAATCCTCGACACTGCCCTCGGCGGCCCGGAAGGTTTCCAGGCAAGCCGCGACCGTCCTCGCGCTGACAGGCGCAAGGGGGATGACTGGGCGTTTTGACTGGTACGGGTCTAGCGGAATGTCGCTACGCTTCGCAGGGCAAAGACGCAGGCAATGAATGCAGGTAAAAATGGCGAGTGCAGGCAGGCATGGCGCATGGTGTGTTCCCCTGTCAGGGTGTTTGTAGTTGTTGCGGCGAGTATAGGAATGGCACCGATTGCCCTACAATGAAAAACAGTCCCACCGAGCACTTAGTGCACATCATTGTTTTTTATGGATTTTTGTGAATAGAGACCGAGATTCCGATTACAAGACCGTGCGTGGCCTAAGCCGCGGCCTGGCCCTGCTCAACGCCTTGAACCGTCTGGATGGGGGCGCCAGCCCAACGCGCCTTGCCGAGCTCACTGGCTTGCACCGCACGACCGTTCGGCGCCTGCTCGAAACTTTGCAGGACGAGGGCTACGTGCGCCGCAGTGAATCCGACGATAGCTTCCGCCTGGCATTGAAGGTCCGTGAACTCAGCGAGGGTTTTCGCGACGAACAGTGGATTTCCGCCATCGCCGCCCCCCTGCTTGGCGACCTCCTGCAGCAGGTGGTCTGGCCGACTGACATATGCACCCTGGAAGTCGACGAGATGGTGGTCCGCGAAACCACCCACCGCTTCAGCCGCCTGTCGTTCCACCGCTCCATGGTCGGGCGTCGCTTGCCGTTGCTGCAGACCGCCACGGGGCTGGCGTACCTGGCATTCTGTGATGAAGCGCAGCGTGAGCAGATCCTGGCACTGCTAGCCAGCAGAGACGAACCTGAGTACCGCCTGGCGCGTGATCGCTTGGCGCTGGATAACATCCTGCGCAAAGCGCGCCATCGGGGCTGTGGCGAGAACTACATGGGCTGGAACCAGGAAGCCAACATCGCGTCCATTGCAGTCCCTTTGTACGACGATACCCAGCGACTGCTGGGCTGTGTAAGCCTCATATACATTGCAAAGGCAATGAGTATCCAGCAGGCAGTCGATCGCTATCTGCCAGCCCTGCAGACATTCGCTCAACAAGTTCGGCAAAACCTAACTCGTGAATCGCTTGCGGGGTCTGTAAGCCCTCAATAGACGCTTTTGGCCGATTTCTGCCCGTTGCCACCGACAGCTTCGGGTCCAGGCTGTGTGAAAACGCAGTAAATACATCGATAATTCAGAGTCGAGCTGACTGCCTGTGGAATCAGCACGCGAGAGCGCGAATAGCCTCACCCAGCGAAAAAGACGTTTGCAGCGCTATATGGGCCGCGTCAGCGGCCCATATAGCTGTTTGCGGGCCAGCAAACAGCGGGGTTTACGCCCTGATCGCCTCAAGTAACCCTGCGATGCCGAAGATGCTCATCATTCGTTTGAGGTTGTAGGCGAGCACGTGAAGGCTCATTTCGGTGCTTACCCTCGGCAGGGTTTTGGTCAGGAAGTGGGTACTTCCCATCCAGAATTTGAGCGTGCCAAAGGGATGCTCCACCGTCTGCCGGCGAACCTTCATCTTCCCCGGATCATGCTCCAATCGAATCTGCACTCCTTCGACTACGGCTTCATGCTCCCAGCGCTTTAATCGCCGCTCTTTACCGGTCGTACACTGCTTCTGCATCGAGCAGCTCACCAGTAGCAGTGCAGTAGCATGCCGTCTTCCACTGAGGAATGCCGGCGCGTCAGCAACTGACCCGCAGGGCATCGATATTCGTCCGAAGCAGCCATGTAGATGAAGTCCTGCTTGCCGAATCGGCCTTCCGCTTTGCTGCTCGATGTCAGTGGTTTAGGTACAAAGGTGGTGATGCCAGCTTGCTCGCAAGCAAGGATTTCCGAGCCTTTGTAATAGCCTCTATCAGCAACCACCGTCAGCGCCTCAGCACCGATTTCTTCCCGTGCCTGGTTAGCGCTGCTCTGGTGCACCTGGGCCCTGTCGCCCGCGGCTAATCTAATCCAGTAGGTATGTCCTTTCAGCGTCGCCTATCAGACGCTTGATACCTTGGCTCGAACCGCCAGCGGCCCAGGCGCGTGCTTCTAATGATAAGTGAAGGTTAAACCATCACCATGCCTGCCAACTGAAAAAGCCCGCTTGCTCGATCTGAGCAAGCGGGCCTGGATCCACAACCCGGGGATCAGTTGAACATCTGTTTGACGTTGTTCATGGCCCCGTCTGCAAATCCTTGGAGAAATGCCTGGAAAGCTGGCAAGTCTTGTGCCGTGCCGGTATGAGGCTCTCCGATGATCGTCCAGATGGCCAGTGCTTGGCCTGCTCCCTGTTCCGTGACTTCCATGCGTGCCCAGAGATTCCCGATGTTCAGTGATGTATAGATCAATGACCAAGTCATGACCATTTGCTGATCATCATGGGTGTTGAGTTGCTCGATCACCACATTGCCATCCTTGAATAGCTTCTTGCGTACGGAACGTACACCGGAACCGGTCATTTCAATGTGCGAAAGGGTCGGAATAAATACTGGGAAACCGGCAAAGTTACCCACAATGTTCCATACGCTGCGTGGGGATTCCATGGCCATCCGGACACCGATTCCACGGCCATTCGGACACTTTCAGGCAGGCAGCAACGCAGGATTATTCACTACCATCGACCTCTTTTATCGAAGCGAAGAGGTCGTCGTGGAGCGTTTATCCATGCGTAAAATCCGAGGGGTACTACGCCTAAAGTTCGACGCCGGCCTGTCCGTGCGCAAGATCGCCGTCAGCTTGTCCATCGGCCATTCGAGTGCAGGAGATTACCTTTGCCGGTTCGCCGCTAGTGGGCTTCAGTGGCCTATCGATATTTCTGATGCGGAGCTGAATCGACGACTGTTTCCACCGGCAGTGTCGGTGCCCACCGCTCAGCGCCCGATGCCTGACTGGGCGTGGGTACACGCCGAGTTGCGCCGCCCCGGCGTAACTCTGGCCTTGCTCTGGCAGGAATATCGACTGGCGCACCCGCAAGGCTTCCAGTACAGCTGGTTCTGCGAGCACTACCGCCTCTGGGCGGCCAAGGTCGACGTGGTCATGCGCCAGGAACATCGCGCCGGCGAAAAACTGTTCGTCGACTACGCCGGTCAAACCGTGCCGGTCATCGACCGGCAGACCGGGGAAATCCATCAAGCCCAGATCTTCGTCGCCGTCCTCGGGGCGTCCAGCTACACCTTCGCCGAAGCCACTTGGTCGCAGAAACTCTCTGATTGGCTGTGCTTGCATGCCCGCTGCTTCGCCTTTCTCGGCGGAGCATCGCAGATACTGGTACCCGACAATCTGCGCAGCGGCGTGACCAAGGCACATCGCTACGAGCCCGACATCAACCCCAGTTACCGCGACCTGGCCGAGCATTAGGGCGTAGCCGTGCTGCCCGCGCGCTCGCGTAAACCCAAGGACAAAGCCAAGGTTGAAGTCGGCGTACAGGTCGTCGAACGCTGGATCCTCGCGGTGCTGCGCAACCGCCAGTTCTTCTCGTTGGGCGAACTCAATACCGCTATCGCACTGCTTCTGGAGCGCCTCAATCACAAGCCCTTCAAAAAGCTGCCCGGCTCACGCCGCTCAGCCTTCGAGACCCTCGACCAACCCGCGCTGCAACCGTTACCGGAACACCCTTACGTCTACGCCGAATGGAAAAAGGTACGCGTCCATATCGACTACCACGTCGAAGTCGATGGCCACTTCTACTCGGTGCCATACCAGTTGGTGAAGCACCAACTCGAAGTGCGGCTCACGGCCCAGACCGTCGAGTGCTTCCACGCCAACCAGCGGGTGGCCAGCCATCTGCGCTCGCCACATAAAGGCCGCCACACCACCCAGATCGAGCACATGCCCAAGAGCCACCGCGAACACGCCGAGTGGACGCCCCAGCGGCTGATCCGCTGGGCTGAGCAGACG
>Ga0247820_10001519_pt1 | contig 13077 bp, 16 predicted proteins | sample 13C_Glucose_Day1_2_FD_192480 | JGI IMG/M metagenome (GOLD analysis project Ga0247820, IMG submission 192480) | Soil microbial communities from agricultural site in Penn Yan, New York, United States - 13C_Glucose_Day14 | ecosystem: Environmental > Terrestrial > Soil > Agricultural land | place...
GCTGGACCAGGGTGTCGGCGAGGATGCCGATGACGTCGTGTCCGTCCGGGCTGCCGGCGAGGGCCATGAGGGCGACGGCGGTGCGCTCGGGGGTGGAGATCAGTCCGGCGAGGTCGCTGATCCCGTCGAGGATCTTGTCGACGGCGGGGTAGATGCCGGTGAGTTCGTCGATGCGGGTCTGGAGGCCGGCCGGGGCCTGGGTACCGGCGGCGGTGGTCGGTTCGGTACGGTGCTGCATGCGGTCGCTCCGTCTCTTGCAGGGATAGCGGTCGCCGGGTCCTTCGCGGGGCCCCCAAGAGGTCCGGGTGTCGTTACCACCCGGGCCTTTCGGCATTTCTGGCCGCCGCATAACTCGACTTTGCCGCTTGGTTCACACAGAACCTTGCGACGCGACCAACGTACACAGTGAACCCTCATGGCGCAAGACATGGCACCTTCGCGGCTTCATGATGTACCTTGAATTCCAACAGAGGTACGTAACGAGAGCACCGATAGAGGGAGGAACCGTGGCATACCGAAGCGCTGGGAACGGCTACGCGGACGTCGCAGCCCATTTCCGGGAGAAGATCGAGAACGGTGAACTGGCGCCGGGTAACTCCCTGCCGTCGGTGGAGGAGATCCGCACCCAGTTCAGCGTCTCCGCGAAGACCGTCAGCCGCGCCCTGAAGGTGCTGAAGGACGAAGGGCTGGTGGCCCACCGCGGGGCCCTCGGGACAGTGGTCACCGAGCGTCCGATGGTGGCGCCGGCGAGCGGCGCGGACAGGGTGGCCCGCACCCGCAACGGCGGCCCGAACTACGCCGCTGGCGAGACGTCCACCGGGCACACGGCCGCGATGCTGTCGTGCGCAGACCCGGGCATCTGCCGGGAGCTGGGCATCGAGCCGCACGAGGAAGTCGTCATCAGGAAGCGCGTCTTCAGGGTGAACGACAAGCCCGTGGTCATCGGTTTGGAGATCATCCACCCCCGCGCGCTCCAGGTGGTCGCCGACCTGCTGAAGCAGGGCCCCCGCGGCTCCGTGCACTGGTTCACGGAGTACGAGGAGAGCACCGGTAAGAAGATCCATGGATCGCCGGAAATGCGCATCGCGCGTTTCGCCAGCACGGACGAGTTGCAGGACCTCGAGGTGTCGGTGCCCGACTCCGACGTGGCCGTGCCGGTCCTCGTGACCCGGACGACCTGGCACGACGAAGACGGCCCCATCGAGGTGATGGAAGACGTCTTCGCCCCGGGCATCTGGCACGCCGCGCGGAAGTAGGAACTCACTGGTCAGACCCCCCGCCTAGGAGCGGGGGGAACACTAGCCACTTTTTATGCCAGGGTCGGTTTAGCCGCTTCAGCGTTCTGGAGGAGAAATGCCCTACGCAAAGCCGGAGATCACTCCGGAGTGGGTGAAGGCCACCGAGGTCGCCGCCGCCCTCGGCATCGACACGCGCACCGTCGTACGCATGATCCAACGCAGTGAGTTGAAGATGCGCGCCCTGAGGCTCGAAAGGGGCGTCCTGATCCACCGCGAGGACTGGCAGGCCGAGATGGAACGACGACGCATCGTCTCGGCCGACGCCTAGCAACACCCCCAGAACGCGCCGAAGCCCGGTGCGGTCAACACCGGGCTCCAGATGCGTTTCCGCTGGTCGGATCAAGATTCGGGAAGGTCCGACCGGCACTGAACTCCATAAGCAAGGAAGCTCGATGCCCAAGGTACCTGGTCGCGGGGACGGCCGGTAGTTGGGGCTCGTGTCGACACCACCACACGCGCTTCCGCAGACTCCATAGGAGCACTACCTATGGCGACCCCCGCCACCACTGCACCATCCGCCGCCACCACGCCGCGGCCCGTATCCGTTGCCCTCTGGCTTGCCGGACAGGGCATCCACGTCCATCCGCTGATCCCCGGCCGGAAGATTCCGCCCCGCGGATGCGCTCGCTGCTGGCGAGGCACCAAGGAACAACCCAACGCCTTCTACATCGAGCACTCCGCCCAGGAGTGCCCCTGCCTCACCGTCGGCCGGTACTGCCACGGCGTCCTCGCCGCCACCACGGACCGGAGCATCATCGAGAACTGGTGGCACGAGATGCCCGACGCCGGCGTGGGCGTCGCCACCGGAAAGTCCGGCCTCCTGATCCTGGACGTCGACCGACACGGGACCGACAAGCCGCCGCTGGACAAGATGCTGCCCGGCCTGACGCTGCCCGAGGACGTCACCGCCGACACCGTCCACGACGGCCTGGACGTCCTCGCCCTGCTGTGCGAGATCCGAGGCGTCATGCCGCTCACGGCCACGGACAGCACCATCACCGTGCAGACCCCCAGCGGCGGCCTTCAGCTCTGGTTCCGCGTCGATCCTCGAGCACCGTGGACCCCGAGCGCGGGCAAACTCGGCTGGCAGTTGGACGTCCGTGCGGGCCGCTCCTACGGGATCGCCCCCGGCACCAGCACCCCTAAGGGCACGTACGCCGCCCTCGGCACCTGCCGGTCGGTCGAAGACCTCCCGGGCTGGCTGGAGCAGGACCTGATCCGTACCGGGCACCAGAGGCAGACCACCACGCCGATCGTCCCCCGGGACTGGACGCCGCCGAAGCTGGCCGGCGGACGCGGGTACGTCGCCACGGCGCTCCGCGGTGAGCTGGAGAAGGTGGCAAGCGCTCCGAACGGGCAGCGGTCCGAGGCCATCAACTCGGCTGCCTACTACCTGGGGCAGTTCGTTGGTGCGGGACTGCTGGACCGGGAGGCCGTTCGCGCCGCCATCACCGAGGCCGCCGCAGCCGCCGGGGTCGACCCGGGCGAGCGCAAGGCACAGGACACCATCCATCGAGGCATCGAGGCCGGCATGCGTCGCCCGCGAGTGATCGGAGACCGCGCGTGACCACCAGCCCCAACATCGACCTGGACGCCAAGGTCGCGGACATGACCAGTCACCTCTCCCGCGGTCCCCTTCGACGCGTTCCGGAGCAGGGCGAACCGGTCCAGCACCGTGGCCAGGTTCGGATGGCCGAACGGTTCATCGAGGACCACTCCGAAGCCCTGCGGTACGTCCACGGCCTGGGATGGCACCTCTGGGAATCCGGCCGGTGGATGCTGGACGAAGAACGCCACGACCTCGCTGCGGCTGTCGAGACGGTGAAGAACACCCTTCGGGCTCTGTCCTACTTGGAAGGACAGGAGCGTGACGACCTGTACAAGGACGTCCGCAAGTCGGAGTCTGCGTCCGGCCTGGAAGGCATGCTGAAGATCGCGTCTTCCAAGAAGCCGATCTCGGTCGCGTCCAAGGCATTGGACGCCCACCCGTACCTGTTCAACACCCCGGAAGGCACCGTGGATCTGCTGGAAGGCAGCATCCGCGAAGCGTCCAGGGAAGACCTGATCACCAAGGTGGCCAACGGGTCTGTAACCGAAGCCCGGAACGAGGAGTTCGAGCAGTTCCTGATCCGCATCCTGCCGGATGAAGAGGTCAGACGGTTCGTCCAGCGGCTGATCGGCTACGCCATGCTTGGCAAGGTCACCGAACACGTCATGCCGATCTTTACGGGCATGGGCGCGAACGGTAAGGGCACCTTGCGAGACGCCGTCTTGAACGCCTTCGGCGACTACGCCATCGAGGTTTCCCCCGCACTGCTGATGGAGTCCAAGCACGAACGGCACGGCGCGTTCCTGATGCGTCTGCGCGGCGCCCGGCTCGCCTTCTGCTCGGAGACGGACAAGGACCGCAAGTTCGCCGAAGCCACGATGAAGCGGCTGGTCGGTGGTGACCCCATCGAGGCGAACCTCATGCATCGGAACCCGATCACCTTCGACCCGTCGCACACGCTCATCATGCTGACGAACCACCTGCCCAAGGTGTCCGGCGACGACCCTGCCGTTTGGCGTCGCATCCTGGTCGTCCCCTTCGACGTGGTCATCCCCGAAGAGGAGCGTGACGGCGGTCTGCCCGACCGCTTCAAGGACGCCAGTGACGCCATCGTCTCCTGGGCCTACCAGGGGTGGCTGGACTACCAGGAGCAGGGCCTGAACCCGCCCGAGGCCGTACGGGTCAAGACTGCTGAATACCGGGCCTCCAACGACGTCATGCAGCGGTTCTTCGACGACGGTGTCCACCAGACTCCGCACGGGTTCGTGAAGGCCCGCGAGCTGTTCACCGCGTGGTCCAAGTGGTGCCATGACAACGGCTACCCGGCGGAGGTCGTGGGGACCGAGGTCAGCTTTGCCGACTCGATGAAGAAGCGCGGCTTCGAGAAGAAGCGGACCAACGCAGGTCAGGTGTACCGGGGCTTGATGCTCCTCAGCAACCGCGACGAAGACGACTAGCCGACCCTGCACACTGGCCCACCTGAGCCCCCGTTCCGCACTGGACGGGGGCTCAGGCGTGTATACCCTCGAAACGCTCTGACCTGCGAAAGTGTAGGGCTGTGCAGGGTTTCCCGGTTTCTCTCCATGTGCGTACGCATGGAGAGTTTCGGAAAAGGCTGCACAACCCTACACGCGCCCCGGTAGCGGATCGCCGCCCGCCAGGAAGCCACGGGATGAGCGGGGGGAACACTTCCCGCATTTGCTGCCACGCTTGATCTAGGCGCGGGGCCGGTCACGGCCCGGACTCCACCAGTCCGGGCCGGCCGCCCGTCGACGATCGGACCCGCGCCGATGCCCACCCGCCTCGCCTACGCCATCGCCCAACACTGGGCACGCTCCCGCAAGCACCCTCCGCCGGCCGTCCTCCGCGAGGACATCGCCCAACAGGTACAGCGCCACCTGGATCACGGAGCCAGCGCCGACTACCTCCGCCGCATCGCCTGGTGGATGGCCGTCGAACAGCCGGCCTGGTTCGACCTGGACCTCGCCATGCGGATGAGCAGCGCACCGCAACCCGAACAGACCGCAGCACCCACCGGCCGGTCGGCCCGCTGCCCGTGCAGGGCGCAACTGGCCGCCGCCTGACGAACGGGGAAGTGATGAGCGAGCTGGAGTTCACCACCGAGGACATGGCCCAGATGCGCCGCGAGGGCACCAGGAGGGCCTTCTTCCGTCTGGTCAGCCGGCCCTCCGCCGGCCCGGTCCGGGAAGCCGCGGAACCCGTGTCCTCGAGGACGCCGGCCGACCACAAGCCCGGAGCGTGGCCGGTGGCCCCCAGCGGAGCCGCCGACGACGTCCACGGGCCGGTCTGCGCCTGCAGCCGGTGCGCTTCGTTCGCCAAGGGCCAGCCCGAGCTGGACGAGCTGCTGCGCCGTACGCAGGAGTACCTGGACGGCCAGAGCGCCTGACCCCGGGCACGACGAAGCCCCCGGACTCGGCAACAGTCCGGGGGCTTCGTGCCACCACTACCCGCCCGTCCGCGACTCCCCACGAACGCAACACGACCATCATGCCGCCCGGCACTGACAGCGTTCCCCCTGCCCGCGGCACAGAGGCACAGAGGCACGGAAGCCCGTGCCTACCGTTCGTCCAGGCGCTGCGCCACCTCACCCAGCACCCGCCGCGCCAACACCGGAGTGAACTCGTCATCCCACGCCGGATCGTCCCGGGTCGCGGTCAGCATCTCGATCAGGATCCGCACCACCTCCGCCCCCGCCACCTCCATCACGTCCAGCTCGGTCGCCGCATACCCGGTCCACGCCTTCAGCTTCCGACGCAGATGCGGCGGCATGTCCACCGTCATCCGCGCCTTCTTCGTCCGCTCCGCCGTCGCCCGCCGCGCCGGCTGAACCCCCGGCACCCGATTGCGGCCCTCCGCCGCCTTCGCCAACCGCTCCTCGCGCTGCGCCGCCGTCTCCGCCATCACCGGCCCGCCACCTCCAGCAGCTCCGTCGCCAGCTGGTCGTACGCCGTGTTCGTCTCCGGCTCCGCACCGAAAGACTGCGCGAACACCTCAAGCCGCGGGATCGCCGTCGACAGCACGTCGTACCCCCGCCCGGTCAGCACCCGCCGCGCCGACGGCCCCGACGCCGCCCCCGACACCACACGGTTCAGCAGCACGCACGTCCTCGCCCCGGGCCGCATCACGTCCTCCATCTCCTCGAGGACGTTGCCCAGCGGCGCCATGCGGTCCAACTCGATCCCCGTCGGCGCCACCGGCACCACAAGGATGTTCGCCCACCGCATCGCGGACCGGGCGATCGGGGCGTGGTCCTCGATCTGCGGAATGTCCCCGATCACCACGTCCGTGGCGAACTCATCGGCCCGCCGGTGGAAGTCCCGCACCGGAAGACCGCCGATCTTGAAGGGGAAGCCGTCGGCCTGGTCGGACCACTCCAGGGCGGAGGCGCCCGGGTCGGCGTCGGCCAGGGCCACGGACAGGCCGCGGCGGTGGAAGGCGTACGCGAGCCACACGGCCGACGTCGTCTTGCCGGTGCCCGGCTTCAGGTTGATGAACGCGATTCGCAGCATGCCGGGACGCTACCGCCCCGCTGTGATCACGGAGGCACGCGGGTCCGTGCCTCCGTGCCACGCATCCACGGAGGCACACAACCACAGAGGCACGGACGCACAGAAGCACAGAAGCAAGTAAGGTGACGGCACGCGGTTCCCCGAACGGCGAGGCCCCCTGAAGTCGACGCAGGGCGTGGCCGCCGGCGGTCCCTCCCGGTCCTGCGAAACGGGAGGGCACGCCGGAGCACACCAGGACCGGCCGGGATCGCAGCACCGGCCAACGGCCCCGTTCCCGCCCCCCGGGAACGGGGCCGGCGTCGTCTCCGGGGTTTTGGGACTTGTGGGACCGCCCCACGCACGCCCGCGCGTAGAGGGGTCCAGAAAGTCCAGAAACCTCGAGCGCCCGTACGGAAGGATGACGGCATGAGCCCCGTCACCGTCGTCGATGCACACACCGGCTGGACCTGCCCGGCAGGCGCGTCCCTGATCGCCGACGCCAACAGTCCCGGAAAGGGCAGCCTCCCGGACCTCAACGGCGTCATCTACGTGTGCCCGGACCACCGGGACGACGCGGAAGCCCGGATCACCGCCGCGGGGTACAACCCCGACGTCCAGCCGGCGCCCCCCGGCCATCGCTGGGACCCGTGGCCGTGCGGCCACATCACCGCCTACAGCCAGGCTGCCGCGGACGCCCTTACCGCAGCGCAGCAGCCCTAGAACAGGCCGACGACCGCGGCGAGCTCTGGGCGGTCGACGACGTCCTCGGGGGAGACGAACAGCAGCAGCTCGCCGACGGGCGGTCGCACCGGCTTCAGCGATCCCGGGCAGCTCATCAGCTCCGGGGTGCGGCCCGACGCGGGATCGTGCCGCCATGTCCGGCCCTGAAGGCTGATCGCCACATCGCGCCCACACACGGCGCACTCGGTTCGGGGAAGGGAAGCCATGCGGGGAAGTCTCGCGGAACCCCTCCGGGACCCGCATTCCCGCAGGTGGAACTACAGAATAATGACCCTTATCCTGTAGTCATGGACACGCTTCCCGTCCCGGCCACCGGGACCGCCCTCGAGCGACCGGCCGCACCGGGCCTCACCCTCCGGGGCACGCCGCCCGCCGCCGACCCCACCGCGCTCCTCGCGCTCCTCGCCGACGCCGGCGCCTCCCCCGCCGTGCTGAAGTCGACGCGCTCCTGGCTCGCCCGCCGCCCCAGCGGGCACAGCCGCACCGCCTACGCCAAGGACGCCGCCTGGTGGCTCGCCTTCTGCGCCGCCGCCGGAGTCGACCCCACCCGGGCCCGGCCCACCGACGCCGACGACTACGAGACCGCGCTGCGCGTCACCGGCCTCGCCAAGTCGACCCGCGCCCGACGGCTCGCCGCGGCCTCGAGCTGGTACACGTACCTGATCCGCGCCGACGTCGCCGACCGCAACCCTTTCGAGGGCATGGACCGCCCGTCGGTGTCCGCCGACGACTCCCCCACCCGCGGCCTCACCGCCGCCCAGCTCGGCACGCTGCTGGCCTACGCCCGCGACCACGAATCGACCCGCACCTACGCGCTGCTGGCCACCCTCGCCACCACCGCCGGCCGCATCGGCTCCGTCCTCGCCCTCACCGTCGGCAAGCTCGGGCACGACCAGGGCCACCGCGTCGCCGACCTGGTGGTGAAGGGCGACCACACCAAGCGCGTCGTCCTGGTGCCGCTCGCCGTGGACGCCATCGACCGCCACCTCGGCACCGGCCGCCGCCGCGCCGCCGACTACGTCTTCGCCACCCGCACCGGCAAGCCCATGGACGAACCCGCCGCGTTCCGCCTCATCCGTCGTGTGGCGAAGGCCGCCGGCATCCCGCACCACGACACGCTCTCCCCCCACTCCCTGCGCCACTCCTACGCCACCGCGCTGCTGTCCAAGGGCGTCCCCCTCGCCGACGTCCAGGACGCCATGGGCCACGCCGACCCGCGCACCACCAAGCGGTACGACCGCGACGCCGGAAAGCTGCACCGCTCCCCGAGCTACCGGATGCAGGACGAACTGGCGAAGGCGATGCACACCGACGCCTGAACACGACGAAGCCCCCTCTGCACCGTGCGGAGGGGGCTTCGTGCTGCGCGGTTACTTCTTCTTCGGCCCCGGCTTGGCCGGCTCGATGCCGTTGTCCCGGGCGATCCGCCGCACGTAGGCCGCGGTGAACGGTGAGCGGGCGGTGACGTCGGTGGGGCGCTCTCCGCCTTTGAGGGCCGCGAGGACGGCTTGGACGGCTTCGTCACGGGCGGCGTTGTGGGCGGCTTCGGTCTCCCGGTAGCGGGCTGTCGCCTGGTCAAGGCTGGTCATCGAATCCATGCGCCACAGAGTAGCGCAATCGGCTTGCGCTCCATAGGAGTAAACCGATAGCGTGTATCGCAACACGAAAGCGCAACTCTGTTGGGGGACCGCATGAACACCACCACCACCGCCCGCGAACGCCGCGCCCGCCGCCGCGCGCTCCGCGCCACCATCCGGACCCGCGCGGCCCAGCACCGCCTGGTCGCCTCCGTCCGCCGCCGCCCCCGCAGCCTCACCACGGTCTGCCTCGCCGCCGGCGTCGACCGCACCACCGCCTCCGGCACCGCCAACGGCCTCCGCTCCGTTGCCAAGCGCCTCGCCCTGGTCCCCGCCCAGACCGCCCGCACCCGCCGCACCGTCCACGGCGGCCGCGCCCACCAGACCCACACCGTCACCCGCTGGACGCTCGGTCAGGTGCGGGTGCTCATCAGGGCGTACCGCCCGCGCAAGCCCGAATACCGCGCCGCCGTCACCCGCATCGCCGCCCTCTGCGAGGTCACCGCGTGAACCGCCTTACCAACGACCAGGTCAACCTTCTCCTCGGCGGCATCGCCGGCAGCCGCATCGGCAAGGACGGCAAGGGCTTCGCGCACGTCGAAGCCTGGGACATTCGTCGGCACCTCATCCGGTTCTTCGGCTTCGGCGGCTACGACACCGACCTTCTCGACGCCTCCCTGGTCAGCGAGACCAGTCAGATGCTGCGCAAGAAGAACCGCAACGGCGAGGAGTACGGCGACCCCTACGAAGCCTGGACGGTGATCTACCGCGTGTCCGTGAAGCTCACCGTCAAGACCATCGACGGCAGCGAGCTCGGGCACTGGCACGGCACCGCCACCGGAGACGCCACCAACCAGCCCTCCCGCGCCGACGCCCACGACCTCGCCCTCAAGACCGCCGACTCCCAGGCGTTCAAGCGGGCCGCGGTGAACTTGGGCGACCAGTTCGGCCTGTCGCTGTACAACGACGGGAACGCCGCTCCGGTGGTCCTGTCGTCGCTGGCCTACATGAAGCCCCCGGAGAAGCCCGCACCGGCCGTCCAAGCCGCCTGAACACCCCGGTCCGGGACTGTCACGCTGGCAGTCCCGGACCGCACCCGGAAGGACCCGCCGTGTCCCGCGAAGGCCTCCACCTCATCGTCGACGACCTCATCACCCGCACCGAAACCGCCGTGAACGACGTCGCCGGCCTCTGCCTCGAGACCGGCATCCGATTCCACATCACCGACGTCGTGGACGCGGTAGAACGCGCACTCCCCGCCAACTACCCCCTGCGCAGCACCCCCGACACCGACCGCCGCGACATCATCCAGGACCTCGCCCACAAGATCCTGACCGGCGAGATGTACGAAGACGACGACGAACCCGCTAACCCATAGACCCGCTAACAACGGCCGGGGAATGCCACCATGGCGGCCCCGGCCTACGGAGGGAAAGACCCCACCGCCGCCAACCAGGATCACGAGGACGACATGACCGACCAGCCACCGACCACCACTGACGACGTACGACCCGGGCCCGGATGGTGCGACCACGACAATGAGGACCATGCTTACACGATGGCTCCGTGTACCCGGGAGCAGCGGACGCCGCCCCCGACCCGGGTCTGACCAGCAACGTGTGAACACGTGAACCCATAGAGATGTGAACACGGCCCCTCCCCGGCTCCACACCGGGCGAGGGGCCGACCCATTTGCCACGCCACCCGCCACGCCCTGAGACCCGCCTCGCAGGCCCTACGGCGCGCGCTCACCTGCCACGCATAGATGTGCCACGCCCGCCCGCTCCGTGGCATGTCACCTGCCTCGCCAGAACAAGGGCCGCGCCGCGGACGTGCGAACCAATAGGGACGTGCGAACACGGGCCCTACTTGCCAACCCATAGACGTGCCAACACGGGCGAACGTTGGAACCCATAAGACGCTGGAATCCGGGCCGTTTCGAGCGGGGGGAACAGCCTGCTCAGACCGCCCTAGCGTGGACGTAGCGGCTTGGATCCCCCCAGGCCCGACACCGCGCAGACCCGCGCGGAGAGAAGGCGGTCAGGCCGTGTCCGAGTGGAATCTCTCCGTACGCCTCACCGGCCAGGGGACCGGCCTCGCCCGCACGCTGCGCAGCCTCTCCACCGACGCCGACAACGCCTCCGACAACATCAACGCCCTGCGCCGCGACCTGACCGCCCTGCGCGCGGAAGCCGCCAACGACGTCCGCGTCGGGTTCGACGTCGACACCGCCGGCCTCCGCCGGGAAGTGTCCGCCGCCCTCTCCACGGCCGGCGCCGGTCAGGGCCTCACCGCAGACCTGCGCCTGGGCAACAGCGCGCAGCTCCGCAGTGAGGTCGCGGCCGCCGTCCGCTGGGCCGCATGGGGACACCGCATAGAGATCCCCATCGGACTGCGCGACCCCATGCAACTCCGCAGGGACGTCACCGCGGCTGTCCGGTGGGCGCAGGACAATCAGCGGATCCGGCTCCGGGTCGACGTCGACCGGTCCGCCCTGCGCGGCCTGACCACCAGCCTTCCCGGAGGTGGCGGCGGTGGGGGCGGTGGCAGTCTTGGGCTGGGCAGTCTCATCCCCCTCGCCACCGCCGCAGTGCCCCTGATTGCCGGTCTGGCCGCCAACCTTGCCCCCCTCGCGGGCATGTTCGGTGCGGCCGCCGTCGGCGCCGGAGCGTTCGGCATGGCCATCGCCGGGCAGGCGGAGGAGCTGGGGGAGCTCGCCGACGCGGAGAACGCCTACCAGGAAGCCGTACGCGACCACGGGCGCGGCTCCCTCGAGGCCGCCCAAGCCCAGCAGGCCTATCAGCAGCGTCTCGCCGCCCTCCCGCCGGAGACGCAGCGCGCCGCGGTGGCCATCTCGTCTCTGAAGCAGGAGTTCCAGGGCTGGTCGGATCAAATGTCCGGCTTCACCATGGTGCCGGTCACCAAGGGTGCGGCGATCCTGGAACAGCTCCTCCCGCGCCTGTCGCCCGAGGTCAAGTCGTTCTCCACCCAGCTGGATCGGCTGATGGACGTCGCCGGCGGGGCCATCAGCACCCCCGGATTCGATGCCATCTCCGATCGGGTCGCCGACTTCACGGACTCCCGGCTGGACTCGTTCACCGACCAGGTCATTCACCTGCTGCGCGTCGTGTCCGAGGGGGACGCTGGCGGCGGTGCGCTGGGGCAGATCCTGGACTACGCCCGGGAGAACGGGCCCGAGGCGCGCGCCGCTCTGGACGCGATCGGGGACGCGGTGGGCACCCTCGCTGCGGGTGCTGCGGAGGCCGGCCCGACGATGCTGACCCTCGTCACGGCGGTGGCGAACCTGGTGGCGGCGCTGCCTCCGGAGGCGGTCGCTATCGCCCTTCAGCTCGCTGCTGCGCTGAAGCTGATTCAGTTGGCGGGGCTGGGCGCTGCGGCGGTCGCTGGGGGCGTCACACGGCTGTCTACGGCTGTTGGGGCGTTGGGGGCGACCTCGGCGGCTGCTGGTGGCGGTATCGCCGGTCTGCGGGCTGCTGTGGCGTCTCTGTCGACCGGTGCGAAGTTCGGTCTGGCGGCCGCGGGTGTGGGCGCCCTGGTCCTCGCCCTGCACGAACTGTCCGACAACAAGCCGGCGGTCCAGGTCGACGAACTGTCGACGTCGCTGAACACGCTGCTGTCCACCGGCCGTATGACCGGCACGCTGAGCAGCAACCTCGACGAAATGTCGTCGTCCATCGCGATGGTGTCCAAGTCCGCCTCGGACAACAAGCTCGCCCAGTGGACCAGCGATTTCGGCACCTGGGTGGGCATCGCCGAAGGGCCCGGGATCTCCACCGCCCGGGAGAACGTAGACGCCTGGGACAAGTCCATGGCGCAGCTCGTGCGCTCCGGGAACCCCAAGCAGGCCGCAGCCCAGTACGAACTGCTCAAGGAGTCGTGGCAGGCCGGCGGCGGGGACCTGGACCGGCTGAAGGAGTTCACCACCGACTACAGCAACGCCCTCGCAGACGCCGCGTTCGAACAGGAGATGGCGGCCGCCAGCATGGGCATCTTCGCGAAGGCGTCACAGGACGTGTCGGCGGAGCTGAACGCGCAGAAGGGCGCCGCGGACGGGCTGCGGGCCTCGCTGCTGGCGTTGAACGAGACGAACCGGGCCGCGCACGATGCAGAGGTGGCCTTCGAGCGGTCCATGGACGACCTGAACGCCGCGTTCAAGGAGAACGGCAACACTCTCAGCCTGAGCACCGAGGCCGGCCTGAAGAACCGTGAGGCCATGTCTCAGGCCGCCGCCGCCCAGGACAAGATGATCGAGTCTGGTCTGGAGGCCGGCGACTCCTACGAGGAACTGGTGGGGAAGACCGACCGGCTCCGTGAGTCGATGCTGGAGCTCGCCACGAGGGGGTTCGACGGCAACCGGGCCAAGGCAGTGGAGTACGTGAACA
>Ga0247820_10001522_pt1 | contig 13064 bp, 21 predicted proteins | sample 13C_Glucose_Day1_2_FD_192480 | JGI IMG/M metagenome (GOLD analysis project Ga0247820, IMG submission 192480) | Soil microbial communities from agricultural site in Penn Yan, New York, United States - 13C_Glucose_Day14 | ecosystem: Environmental > Terrestrial > Soil > Agricultural land | place...
CCCCCACCCAGGCCGCGCCGGGTGAGCAGGTCGACCACCTCGCGCTTGATGCCGGACACCGCGGCCTGGGTGGGGGTGATGTCTTCCGTGAACTCCCAGCGCCCGCGGTCGTCCATGACCACCGGGTAGCGGAACGGCGCGTCCACGCGCACCTTGTGGCTCACCAGGAGGCACTCGTCGTCGTTGTCCGGGTTGCGCTTGAGCTGGGCCACGACGACCGCCGAGCCCGCCACGCCCGTCGACCCGGAGACTTCGCCCGCCTTGTTGGTGTGGTGGACCATCACCATCGCCACGCTGTAGGCCAGCGCCAGCTTGTTCAGGCGGCGCAGGCAGACCGCGTCCCACTCGTAAGCGTTGACGCCGTGGGGCTTCGCGCCGAGGAAGAGGCGCATGGTGTCGATACGGACGTACCCGTAGGGCTGGCCCTGGTCCACCGCGTACTGCAACCGCTGCTCGAGGTAGGCGAGCCGCTCGAAGAAGTTCTGGCCGCCCACCTCTGTCTCATACTCGATATCCGCGGCGAGGGGCCGGCCGTGGTCGCTCGCGAGCAACCCCCACGGGGTGTTCGCCAGGGAGCGCTCACTGGCGAGCCGCATGTCGCCTTCGAAGTCCAGAACCAGACACCGCTGTGCGTGCTCGGGCATCCAGGGGCCGAAGGGCCGGCCGTAGGCCAAATGCTCCTCGACCGCTCCCGTCAGCATCGACTTTCCCAGGCCAGGCTCTGAGAAAAGCACGGTCAGCCCTACGTATAGGAAGCCGTCGAGGAGTCGCGGGTGCTCTCCGAGGTCTGCCGCACGGGCCTGGGAGATGGTGAAACTCGTTGGGAGCGTCCGGGGGTCAATCGTCTGCATCCGGCCAGAACCCCCGTTCATTTGGTGCTGCTGCTCGTCCGGTGGGTACACTCGGACCGTTCCTTCCTCGCCGACAACGGGTTGGACGTATGGGGCCCAGCTGGTGCAAACAGCTAGGGCCCCGCAGTATGTTCGAAGCGTAGTCGCTTGATCACGATGCTTTGAACATCGGGGGATTGGCCAGCAGATAGCCGAGCCGCTCGGCGATCGCTTCCAGGCCGCAGATCAGCCCGTATGGTGCGGCGGCCCCCTTCCGGTCGACGAACTGCCCGGTGATGGTGATGTGTCCGACTCCCGAGAGCGCCGGAAGGATGCGCTCCAGCTCGGAAAGCCTGGTCCACCACCCGTCGCCACAGTCCAGGACCACAGCGGCGCCGTCCGGGAACGGGCGCACGGGCCCGTCCAGGACACTGAAGGTGATCCCTCCATACCCGTCAGTACCGAGGGGAACCCTGTGTACTGCGCGGACGCTAACCTTGTCCATGGAGAATGCACGCTCCTTTGATCAGAGAGCCCCTGGTGACCGCCGGGGGCTCTCGCCTTATCCGGTGGTCTTGGGCTGGGGTGCGTTCGTCTTGGGTGGGGGGCAGAGCAGGACGTAAGGGCGGCCGTACCGGGTCAGGAGGATGGTCTCGCCCTGGAAGACCCTCTCGAAGATGGCGCCGGGAGCCTTGTTGGCCTGTGCGCTGGGGACTTCGGTGATGTGTGCCATGAACGCCAGACTACCTGACTTACGAATCAGTCGTAAGTCAGGTAGGGCGTGTCACCGCGTCAGTCTTCGTCGTAGAAGTGGTCACCGAGGAGCCTCGACGTGCGCCGGCGCGGCTTCTTCGGCGGCGCCTCCTCCTTCGGCTTCTCCGCCTTCTTCGGCGGCGCCGGCGGCTTCGGCTTCTTCAGGTCAGTGTTCTCGACGGTCAGCCGGCCGTTCTCCTCCCGGAGACGGGCCAGCTCCGCACGGTCGGCGATCACGTCGTCGTCCGGCTCCGGGTCAGGCTCGGGATCGGGCGCGGGAGGCTCGGGCGCCGGGGGCTCTTCCTTCGGCGGGTCCTGGGGTTCGATCGCTGTCGTCATTGCTGCACTGCCTCCCAGTACTTCAGCTCTGCTTCCATCGCCCGCCGTCCGGCCCACAGGGCAACCTTGTGGTACATCTCCATCGCGCCGTGCCACCCGGCCGCCTGGGCCGGGACGGTCACCGCACTTTCCGGCTCGGGCCGCGTCGCCGCGTAGACCGCCGCGGCCAGCGTGACGGCCGCGAGCAGATGCCAGCCGCGCGGCTTTCTCAGCTCATTTCCGGCCATGATCTGTCTCCCTGTGAAACTACGCGATTACACGAGGTTTTGGTTCCGGGTCTGGAGATTTCGTGAAGGGACCATCTACGCGGCAGGCTCGGCGATCCACCAGGCCACGGTGGACGTGTCCGTGCCGGACGTGCTCGTGATGGTGAACGACGTGCCCGCCACCCTGGCCGTGACGCCCGGGGAGCCCCGGGTGCCGGCCGAGGTCTGCGCGGTCAGGAAGATGCGGCTATTGGCCGTCACCTTCGTCGTGTTCACCGTGACCGTGCCCGCGACCAGCGTCGCGATCCCCATCGTGGCGTTGGCGCCTTCCTTCACCTGGAGCCCGCCGCCGGCCGCCGTCAGCACGAACGAGCCGTCCGTGCCCAGCTGCCCGGCCGCGGGCCGGAAGAACCCGACATCCCGCGCCGCCGCACCGCCGGGCCCGAAGTCCATCCGCCCGTCCGCGCGCCGCCGGAAGCGGTCCACGGTGTCGCCGGTGACGAGCGACGCGGCCGCGACCGAGGCCGCCGCCGAGCCCGTCGACGTCATGGTCCCGGCCGTCGTGATGTTCTTCGCGACGTCCAGGCTGTTGTCGGTGTGCAGCGTGTCCACCGCGGACGAGAACAGGGTCACCGACCCGTCAGACCGGAACAGGAGCTGGCCGTTGGTGAACCGCAGCGCCCCGGAGATCTCCAGACCGCCGACCGCGTACCGGCCCACGCTCACGTCCGGCACGGCCCCGCCGGAACCCCACCTCAGCGTGCCGTCAGCGTCCACTGTGAGCCGCGGGAGCGTGTCCCCGGACACCTGGGTCGTCACCACGTCCGTGGCCGCTGTGGCGCCCGTGTAGGCCGCCGAGGTGGCCCCCTGGAGCACGCCCCGGGAGGTCACCTGGAAGCCGGTGGACGGGTCCTGGCCCTGCTCGTAGAAGTACAGGACTCCGGGCGCCTCCGGGGAGGTGCCCGGGTCCCAGTCCAGGATCGGCATATCAGTCCTCCGGCCCCTGCTCGGCGACCGGCTCGGTCAGCGCGGCCTCCAGCTGCACGACACGGGCAGTCAGGTCCACAACCTGACCCGCCAGTTCAGCCATCACCTCAGCGCTGAGGAAGAGCCGCGCCGGGTCGACCGTCTCTTCACCGTCCGTGGAGCGCAGAAGGTACGCCTTGCCGTCGATGGTCTCGCCGGTGGTGGTGTCGGTGTAGGACATGGTCACGCCTCTCTGTAGGAGCCCTGGATCACCAGGGTGGAGCCAACCAGCAGGTCAGCCCCGGTGATGTTCTGGTTGGTCGACGTCCGGAGACGGTCGATGGTGGCGCCCGAGCCGCCGGCGAAAGCCAGGGCCGCGCCCGTCCCCCGCAGCGCCGCGGTGATCCCGTCCCAGTGCCCGGGAATCGACTGACGGCACGTGCGGTCGATGCTGGTCGGCATGGTGATGGCGACGGCCAGGGCCCCCGACCCGGCCGTCGACACGACGACCATGATGTTGACGAAGATCTCGTCGCCGATGCGCTTCCAGTAGCCGTTGGTGCCGACGTAAGCGGCCGTGCCACCGTTGGTGACCGTGGTGACGAACGGGGTCCACGAGGAGTAGTCCGTGATCTCCCCGAACACCTGTAGGTCGTTGTTGACGGACACCCGGTCGGTGGCCACCAGGATGTAGGTGTCGGTGGTGGTCGGGCCGCCGCCGACGAGCGTGATCTGCGACTGGGCCGTGTTGACCGTGGTGGAGGGCGACTGCACCACCACCGAGGGCCGGTCGGCGGCGGCCAGTTCGGTGGCCACCTCACCATCGAGCCACGTGGTCCCCACCAGGTCCCGGGGCGTCAGCAGGACGTTCGCCTGACCCACCCCGCCAGTGCTGAGGGCGACCTGCGAGCCGTTCGACCCGGTCACCCACAGGGTCGAGCCGTCCGCGACGAGCTGGCCGTCCGCCCCGTACACGGAGAAACCCTGCGGGTAGGCGTTGCCGTAGGCGTCGGTGCCGGCCCCCGCCGCGATGCTGAGGATCAAGTTCCCCGCGGCCGGGGGCCCGCTGTAGTACAGGGCGAGCCCGGAGACGACCGTCCCGCCCCGGATGACCACATTGTTGAATTCCGCACTACCGTCCTGGTTGATCTGCCAACCGGACACCCCCGTCGCGAAGTTCTGCGACTGGATGGCCTCACGGATCAGGGTGGCGCCGGCCACGATCGCGTTCCGGAACCCCATCTCAGGATTCCTTCCAGCCGGTCAGGGACAGGGTGGCGGTGTCGCCGACCTGGCCGCCGGTCCACACCGCGAGCAGGTGCTGGCCGCGCACCACGTCGATGTCACAGTCGCTCTCGTCGCGCGAGCCGTCGTAGGTGGAGCCCTGGTCTGCGTCCGGCGCCTGCTCGTTCAGGTAGACCGTGCACGTGGGGATCGGCGCCCGCCCCGGCCGGGACGTGCGCACCATCATCTTGGTCACGTTCCAGTACGGCGCCCCCCGGTCCGGCCCCAGCTCCACCGTGCCGGTCACCGTGCCCGCGACGGTCGCGAGCGTGGTCGACTTCGCCACGTTCAGCGCCTGCCGGCGCGGGGCGGGGCTCATCCCTGGGCCCACAGGTAGGTGGTCACCGACACCCGCGTGGACTGCCCCGTCTCGGCGGACAGGACGTACACGTCCGTGGACGCGTCCACCTCGAACGGCACGCCCTTGGGCCAGATGCTGGAGCCAATCGCGTCCTGGATACCCGCCTGCGAGAACGCGATGTAGATCTCGCGGTCCATGCTCATCAGGACGGCCCGGCGCCTGCGCGGGTCCGGCTCCAGGAAGTGCTCGGGCCGCGTGTCCGAGACCGTCTTGGTACGGGTGCCGCCGCCCTTCGCCGGGAGTTCCTGGACGCGCACCGGGCCCTTGACGGTCACGCACCCCGCCACCTGCATGACGTAGTCCGGCTCCTCCTGGAGCACTTCGCCTGTGTCCGGCTGGAGGTCAGTCACTGCCGCCGCCCTTCGTCGTCGTCTTCTTCACGGCCGGGCTGGGCTTCTTGGCCGCCGCCGCCTTCTTCGCCATGCCGCCGGCCGCCTTCGCGATGCGTCCCGCAGGGGTGCCGGCCATCAGGGGCTTGGCCACGATGGACAGGCCCATGCCGACGAGCAGGGCACCGCCGGCCACATAGCCGACGCGCACCCAGTTGCGCGGGTTGCCTAGCCACACCGCGCTCTTGGTGACCGCCTCGGCGATGGTGCCGATGCCGGTGGCGACGTCGCCGATTCCCGGGGCGATGGACCGGTCGGTGGAGCCGTCCTCGGTGTCGAACCAGTCGTTGAGGGTGTCGCCGCCGATGCTGTCGGGTGCGTCGCCCCAGTCGTCCGGCCACAGGCCGAAGGGATCGTTGAAGTCGAAGACGGGCGTCACGGTGGAGCCTCCGCCCGACGACGTCGACCCCTTGTAGTACTGGCGCCACGGCCCGTCCGAGCCCTTGCCGTCCGGCCCCGTGTACGCCTCCCACCCGCTCCATCCCTGCTGGCGGTAGATGACCGCCGCCGCCTTCGCGTTGTTCACGGGGTTCTGGAGCCACTTGACCGTCCAGGTCGGGTGCGTGCGGATGTGGACCGGCTGATTGATCTGCCACAGCCCCACGCACCCGATGGAGTTGATCACGTCGGTCCGGCCCGAGGACTCCGCCATGGCGACCGCGGCCCAGATCTGCGGGTCACCGGGCAGGCCGCCCGCGCGGGCGACCTGCACGATCTGATCCTGGGTCAGGGTCGCCACCGGTCAGCCCTCCAGGAACTGCGACTCGGCGAACATCTCGTACGGCTGGGTCTCCACCGGCGCCGGGCCGGTCGCCTGGGTGCCGGCGGAGGCCGCCTCCGCAGGACTCAGGTAGCGGCCCACGATGGACTCGGTCCACGTGCTGTGGTCGGACCACACCTTCATCCCGACGACCGCACCGGACCCGATGAGCAGGATCCCTGTGTCCCGCGCGAGCAGGCTGATCCCGCACACCGCCACGATGGACAGCCACGTGGCGGAGCGGTTCGCCTTGTCGATGTCCGGGCTCCCCTGGGGCAGCCCCTTCATGTCCGCCTGCGACGGGCTGGCCGCCTGGTGGATACCGAAGACGAGACCGGCCACGGCCAGCCCGCCGAGCACGGATGCTTCCGGCTTCAGAGCCATTTCCGGCCCCTCTCTACTTGGACTTCGTGGTGACCGAGATCGCCTTCGAGGCGGGTCCCGGTTCCTGGTTAGTCGTGTCCGCTCGCACGGTCACGGAGTAGCGGGTCTTCTTCGCCAGCCCGGTGACCCTCACCGACGACGAGCCACCGTCGGCGGTGCCCCGCAGCTGGCCGTTGAAGTACACGCGGTAGGCGGTGGCGCCCGAGACCTTCGACCAGGAGACGGTCGCGGCGGTCGCGGTGACACTGGACGACTTGACCCCGGTGGGGGCTGCCAGCTTCACCGCCTGCGTCTTGCCCTTGACCGCCGAGGACTTCGGGCCCGTCTCGCCGCCCGTGGACACCGCCGCCACCTGGAACGTGTACTCAGTGTTCGGCTGGAGCCCGGCGATCGTCGCCGCAGGCGAGTTCGAACGGACCGCGTTGGCCGCCGCACCCGAGCGGAACACGTCGTAGGAGGTGGCGCCGGACACCGCGCCCCAGGACAGGGAGACGGCCGTGCTGGACGTGCTCGTGACCTTCAGACCCGTCGGGGCCACGGTCACCTTGACGTCCCCGCCCGGAATGATGACGTGCGAGCCCTCGGGCGGGTAGCCGGCCACCGCGATGGCCGCCTGGACGATCGTCTGATCGGCCCCCGTGAGCGCCTTGTTCGTGACGAACTTTCCCAGCGCGGACACGATCGCCGAGTAGCTCCAGCTTTCCGAGCCCTGGGACAGCTGATTCGCCGCGTACTGGGTCCACTGGTCATTGGTCGTGCCCCGGAAACCGTAGGAGTCGGCCGACGACCCCCCGGAGCCGTCGGGCAGGCCGTAGGCGCCGTCCTCACGCACCGCCCCCGCGACCGAGGGCAGGACCCCGGGGTCCTCCATCCCCGGGTCGACCCCCTCGGCGGCCGGGTCGTAGGCGTCCGCGCTGCGGGCCTGCCACCACTTCCACCCCAGGAACGCCGCCCCCAGGCCGCCGACCCCGAACAGGACGCGCTTGTCGACGTCCCCGACTCCGGGGACGTCGACCTTTCCCGTCAGCATGCTCACAGCCGCTCCTCCTCGAGGAAACCGGCCGCGCCCTCCCAGTAGGCCTCCGTGGCGCTCGCCTCATAGTCGGTCGCGGACGTCTCGCCCGGGAGCGCGAACATGCTGGGGATGTTGAAGGCGGGGGTCAGGTAGCGGTCCGTGCCCCGGGAGTTCGGGGTGTACGGGGCGGTGTCCTCCAGGCGCGGCTTGTCCACCGGGAACGCGGGCGACAGACCGGTGTACGCGCGAAGCTCGCCGTCCTGGCCCTGCTTCTGGGGGAAGTCGTAGTGCCCGAAGTCCTCGGTGCTGTAGCCGAGCCGGTAGCGGCCCACGTTGACCGCGTCCCCGCCGTACACCTCGTTCGGCGCCTGGGTCTGGTCGTAGGCGTTCTTGCCCATGACGAGATACGCCATGGTGTCCGCCACCGACTCGCCCGCCTGCCACGGCTCACGGCCCGGGACGAACCGGTACGTGCGGCCCTGGGTCGCGTGCTTGTAGTTCGGGTAGGAGTCGGGCCGGTAGTCGACCTGGGCATGGTTGTGGACCATCCGGACCGTGGTGGCGATGCCGGCCACCTCACCCGGCACCGCCGACTCCACCGGCGGCTGGAGATGGGCCCAGTGGTCCACCGGCCGGTCCTGCATCTCCGTGTGGGTCGGGATCTCCTCGGGCGTCCAGACGTCATACGGGGCCGCCTGCACGCCCTCCATGACCGGCTGGAAGGGGTCCGGGTCCGGGTCCGGGTGCTCGTGCTCGGGGTTGACGCCGGGCACGGGCGGCCGGAACGAATAGTGCGCGTTGCGGGCCGCCGTACCGCTGTAGGGGAGTTCCATCTGTCACCCCTTCCTGGGGATCGGTGGGTTGGGGATCAGCCGCGGCCCTGGGTGGACTTCGTCCACTTGGCCAGGCCGTCGAAGAACTTCCCGATGATGTTGGCCGTCTCCCTACCGGGCAGGGCCGCCGAGGTGATCATCGAGCCGACGGCCAGGATCACCGCGACCTTCTGGAATCCGTTCATGTCTGCTGGCTTCTTCCTGTGATGCCGCCGCCCCCGCCGCCGCCACCCTTGTCCCACCAGGACAGGGCGCTTTCCACGGGGCTCGGCACGTCGGGCTGGGTACGCGAGAGCAGGACCGTGGCGAAGGTCCCCCACGCGAAGATGACGGCCCCCTTCGGCCACAGCCTCTCGGCGAGGCTGAAGCCGATGGCGGCCAGGCCCGTGGCGACCGGCACACGCCAGTCCATGGGCTCGTCGTTGAAGATGGTCTGGTTGGCGATCGTCAGCGCGCCGGTGGCGAGGATCGGGCCGGTGGTCCTGCTCATGTCGCCGCCACCCCCCCGGACGTCGCCGGCGCCGCGCCGGTGTAGCGGCGCGGGTTCCAGGACTGGCCAGACATGATGGACGCGATAGGGCCGACCTGGACGTTGACCCGGCCGTTCTGCTGGCCGATGGCCTGGGTAGGCGACACCGCGATGGCGATGTGCCCCGGACCGCAGAGCAGGTCGCCCGCCTGGATGTCGTCGCGCGAGACGGTCTTCAGCTTGGTCCACACCAGGTAGGAGCCGGTGACCGAGCCGGACGGGGGCGTGACCCCCACGTCCTTCAGCGACTTGCCCACGAAGCTGGAGCAGTCGCTGTATCCCGTCTCCCAGCGCCGTGCCTGGGAGTACTTCTCACTCCGGTGGGTCATCGCCGCTGCCACGAGCCGGGCACCGATCTCCGACGAGCCGACCGAGCCGCCGGTCCAGCTGGCCTGGGTCGCCCTGCCCACAGTCGTCGGGTCGTTGCTGAAGGCGACCGTACTGGGCTCCAGGGTCTTCGTCTTGCCCGCCGTAATGTCCTTCAGGGCGGCGATGGGTGACTGACCCTGGAAACCCGCGTACAGCAGCACGCCGCCGGCGGTGGCCAGCGCCACCGCGACGCCTGGGATGCCGCCGCCGGATGCCATGGTCAGCCGACCTTCGACATGACCTTCGGGACCACCCAGTAGCCGAGGACGATGCCTACGGCCAGGGTGCTGAAGGGCTTCAGGTACTTCATGGTGTTCCTCCCTCACGCGGGGTCGGATATATGAAACTGGCCTGCCTGAGCCGCAGGTCAGAGGGGGTACGGCCGTGAGCACGTCGTGCTCCTGGCCGTGGCCGTCAGCGTGCGGTGAGGCCGCGGATGTTGCCGCCGGGCGGACGCACGAAGTTGACCATCGTGGTCAGCTTGTGGGTGCCCGAGCCGCCGATCGTGCCGCGGAAGCCCAGGGTGTCGGCGGCCGAGACGGACAGGTAGCGGTACCGGGCCTCGGCGCCGGCCTTCAGGCCGCCGTCCGTGATGAAAGGCAGCACGAAGTTCCCGTAGTCCCGGCCGCCGGCGGTGTTCACCGTGTTCACGTAGCCGTAGGCGCGCTCCATCTTGCGGAGCCAGAGGTTCTTCGTCCGGTCCCACGGCACATCGTTGTTGAAGTACACCGTGGCCGGGTCCGGCCAGTCCGAGTCGCCCTGCTGGCGGGAGAGGTTGGAGTCCCGCAGCACCAGGTGCAGCACGCGGTAGGAGCCCTCGGGGACGTTGAGTTCCTCGTCGACCTGGCCCACGGACAGGTCCATGGTGTTGCGCCGCAGGTACAGGACCGCGCCCAGGCCCGGGGGAGTGGTCACGGCCTGGTTCTTCTGGCCGTCCTTCCCGGAAGACTGCCGGTAGGCGTCCTGGTAGATCTTCACCGTGTACGTCGGCGCGTTCGTCGGCGCCACGGAGTAGGTCTGCGCGATCGTCGAGAGGGTCACGTCGACCTGGTACGAGTTGTTCGAGTTCGTGTTGGGGAGGGAGCCGAGCGGCTCCTTCGCCACGAACTGAATCGGGACCTGGAGCAGCCAGGAGAAGCTACCGCCGGTCGCGCCGGTGCCGGTGACCTGACTGTAGGTCTGGGAGTCGCGCGGGTCGTCCGAGAAGCTGAAGCCTCCGTGCTTGACGAAGATCATCAGTTCCCAGCCCGTCATCGGGCCGAGGATCGGCTGACCGCCGGTGTCGGCCAGCTGGAAAGTCGCGACCGTGCGCCACGGGAAGTCCTCGTTGAACGCCACGTTGGCGGAGTTGCCGGCCGCGACGGCCGTCATCTCCAGCCACATGTCCGACAGGTAGCCGTTCGTCTTCGGGTAGTACGTGTCGAGCGGGATCTGCTGAGTCGTCAGCGTGCCCGTCTTGACGTAGGTGTGGGTCTCCAGGTCGAGCGTGCCGGTGAAGAACGGCCGCAGCGCCATGGGCGCCTGCTTCCCGTCCTTCGCCTGCTTGGGTGCCGCCTGGGGCTGCGCGGTGGCGGTGGCCATGCGCGCACCTCCTTTAGGTTCGAAACGTTGACGCCTGGACTAAGGATGTCTTATGGTCCGGCGCCTGTCCATTAGCTTCGCTTATGGCTCGACGATGCACATCGTCCGCGAGTCCCGGTGGATATACAGCCACTCGTACTGACGCAGGCTCGCCACCACCTCCCGGACCAAGAGCTTGTCGACGGCCGCCCCGATCTCGGACAGCCTCTTCTGCGCGTCATCCGTCGGGTCGTTCCCCAGGAACAGGTGGTGCGCCTGGTAGGCCCACATGGAGATGTGCGCCGGCCGCTGCGACGCCGACCAGATGCCGCACTCCATCGAGCGGCCCTTCGTGTGCACCATCCGCAACCACTTCGTCAGGCCGCCGTTCGGCAACTCGTTCTCCAGGGAGTACGTCTCGTCCGCGAAGAGGATCCGGTTCCCCTTCCGGTACGAGTCCTGAATCGCCTGCCGGAAGATGGCGTACTGCCGCGAGTCGTCAATATCCGGATCGAAGGACGTCTTGGGCCACAGCGCCCAGCCCGCCGGCTTCGACTGAAGCCGCGCCGTGACCGGCGGGGGCCACTGACGCACCGTCCGGAAACCGGTCCTCTTCGTGAATTTCTGGACCGTCTCATCCCGTGGCTTCATGACGAAGACGATCGCCTGAAGGTCCGGCCGCGCCGTGACTTCCAGAAGCTCGTACGACAGGTGCGTTTTGCCGCCGCCGCTCGGCGCCAGGATCGTGACGTGCTCGCCCGCCCGGTAGTCGAAGACTTCGTCCAGGAACTCACGGTGGCCGTACCGGTGGACGTCCGCCGGGTCCAGGACCGAGCGCCGGACCACTACGCGGCTCGCTGCTCGGGGATGGACGGCTCCTCGACCAGGCCGAGCGCCGCCGCCTCCTCCTCGATGGCCGCCGCGTACCGCGCCGCCCGGACCGCCACCATGGACCGCGCCGCATGCTCCAGCTCGGGCGCAGGGTTCACGTGGTTCTGGCCCACGGCCACCACCATGCTCATGAAGGCCTTCGCCATGATCAGCTTGGGCGCCGCCTCCTCCGCCCGGTCCATCCACGCGAGCAGGCCCGGACGCTTCTCGGCCTCCATGATCAGGCCGTCGAGGAAGTCGGGCGCCACCGCCTGAACGATGACCGCGTGGCCCATGATGGCGCCCGCGTGCCGGTCGCCGATCCGTGACCGCACCGGGGCGGAGTCGGCGCCCTTCGCCACGGCCGCCGTGAACTCACCCACCAGCTCCATGAGCTGATACTTCGTCTGGGCCTTCGTCCGCGCCTTCGGCCGGGCACCCGTCTTCACGTTGCGCTCGCTCTTCTTCGGCGGAGCCGCCACCCCCGCCTTGTCCCCGGGGCGCCGGCCCCGGTTGGACTTCCGCGGGTTGCCTTCCTGGGTGTAGCCGAACGGCGCCTTCGGCACTCCGTCGTCGTCGCGACCGTGCGGGGCAACCGTCTTCTCGTCGTCATCCATTGCTGAACGTCCCTCCCGGCGCGCACGCCATCTGCCGGCCCAGCCACGGAGCCGCCAGCTCCATCCGCATGGGCACGATTGGCTCCTCGTTCTGGAAGACCACGCCCGACTTCTTCGCCTGCCGCGCGTAGCCGAGCACGACCCAGGCCTCCCGCGGCTCAATGCCGCCGGGCGAGACCTTGACGTAGAAGCACCACGGGTCATCGAGGTTGTGCCGGACCGCGTCCGCCCTGGTGTCGTACAGGGCCCCGTCCGGGCTCCGTCCGTCTTCCAGCCGGATCGCCACGTATTTCCCGAAGGCTTCGCCTCCGAGCGCCTGCACGTGGATGTTCACCGCGTCGCAGAGCCGCTGAACCGCGTCCTTCTCCTCCTGGGTGGCGAGTTCCAACCCCTTCAGCGTCATTTCGCAACCTCCTGACCTGCACGGATGTATGCGGCAGTGGCGATGCCGAGCGCGAAGAGAGAAACCGCGGAAACCGCGATCAGAGCGACCGTGGCCCACTCGGTGGTTTCGACCACCTTCCGGGACGCGGTCTGCACGTCCGTGAGCGTCTCGCGCGCACTGTCGAGCGCTGCCGTTGCCTGTCCACGAAATTTCACACCTAAATAGTACGCATCTGAACTGTGATCTAGCTACACACTTCGCTGGTAAAAGGTCCAGGTCTAAAAATTCCACCACGAGAAAGGTGCACATAGCTCATTGATGACCTAGGCTGAAGACCGAAGGCCGAACCCCCCGGGTCCATGGGAGGTCCCCGCGCTGGCTGCGCTCCGGGGGTCCGGCCGGGTCCCGGTAGCGGCTGCACGACCTCCCCCCTCGGCCGGCCGCTACCGGATGGACGAAGGGCCCTGGACTACGACGCTCCGCGAGTCCAGGGCCCTTCGGCGCGCCCTGGGGTACAGAGCGTCAAGATCGTGTTACTGTGACCACAGCTTCACCGAATGGCCCCCGCTTCCGCGGGGGCCATTCGGCGTTTCTGGGACTCGGGGTCACCGGGG
>Ga0247820_10001524_pt1 | contig 13061 bp, 6 predicted proteins | sample 13C_Glucose_Day1_2_FD_192480 | JGI IMG/M metagenome (GOLD analysis project Ga0247820, IMG submission 192480) | Soil microbial communities from agricultural site in Penn Yan, New York, United States - 13C_Glucose_Day14 | ecosystem: Environmental > Terrestrial > Soil > Agricultural land | place...
GTCTGCGTCTCCCCGGCGATGACGAAGAAATCCGGCCGCAGCACCTTGTAGCTCACGACACGCCCCGGCGTCTGGATGGCGAGGTTGCGATCGTAAAGCGATTGCAGGGTGGCATCGGGCGGCGCGGTGCGCGTGTCGAGGGTCACTCTGCCGTCCTGGCTCTGCCAGCGGCTGCCGCCGCTCGAATTCAGATCCTGCTTGGGAAGCACCTTCGTCGGAATGGCGATGCGAATACCGGTCTTCGGGTCCTCGAGGAGGGTGAAGCCGGCGGCGATCCGGGCCTGCTGTGCCACAGCCTGAAGGTTTGCAAGGGCCTGAGGCGTGAGAATGCCGTTCGGCTGCTGCCTCGTGCGCGTCTGAAAGGCCGCAAGGGCCGAATAGGTCTGGCGCCCGAAAGTCCCGTCCGCGGCGCCGCTGTAGTCGCCCGTCCAGATCAGGGCGTCCTGGACCGCCTTCCGGTCGGCCTCCGGCAGCGCCTCGAAGGCCGCGCGGGCAGCATCGAGGATCAGATCGCCCGAAGCGACCCGCGGCATCGGGAGCGGGGATTGCGCTCCGGCGGTCCGGGCGGAGAGGGCCATGAAGGTGGCGAGCACGACAAGGGGCGGCACGAAGGCTCGCAGGCAGGCGCAGTCCATTCCGGGTTCCTCGAGAGACGGAGCATTTTCACAAACTCTGCGTCCCGAAGCTAGTGCCGAGCCGCAGGCGCGGTGCTAGAGTTCCGCAGCCTGTCGACAGGCGAATGCAAGGAAAGAAGCCATGGTCCGGACTCTGCTGCTTGGCGCCCTCGTTGCTGCGGGCCTGATGACCGGAACTCTGGCGGCCCAGGCCCAGCAGAAAAGCTATGTGCAGGAGGAACTGGCGAGCCAGGCCGTACGGCTCGAGCAGACGCTCAAAACGGAGGGTGCTCGCTTCATCGGCGGCAAACCCGGGGCCCAATTGCGCCGGGAGGGCGATGTCGCCCTGTCACGGGGTGGTGCGCGCCTCGCGCTCAATCTCTATACCGGCGCTATCGCGGCCGAACCGGCCAATCCCTCCAGCTGGACCGGCTATGCCCGCGCGGCCCTCGCGGTCGATCCGGGCAACGATTGGGAGGAGCGCTACCGGCTGCAGGAGCGCCGGGTCGCGGCCGCTTACGCCGCCTATCAGCGCGCTTCGACGCCGGCCGACGAGGCCGCGGCCCTGGCTCTCCTGGGCGAGGTCTATGCGGCGCAGCAGGCATGGCGGCCCTCGCTGAATGCCTATGCGGCGAGCCTCAAGCTCTTCGACAACTCCACCGTGCGCTCGACCTACGAGCAGCTCCGCGAGGAGCACGGCTTCCGGGTGACCGATTTCAAGGTGGATTCGGATTCGGCATCGCCCCGTGCCTGCTTCCAGTTCTCCGACCCGCTTGCAACCGGCAAGGTCGATTTCGCGCCTTATGTGGCCGTCTCGGGGAATGCCAATGCGGCGGTGTCGGTGGAGGGCGCTCAGCTCTGCGTCGATGGGCTGAGGCACAGCGAACGCTATGCCGTCGTGCTGCGGCAGGGCCTGCCTTCCTCCGTGGGCGAGAGCCTGCTCAAGCCCGCGGATTACGAGGTCTATGTGCGCGACCGGGCGCCGCAAGCCCGCTTCACCGGCCGCAACTACGTGCTGCCGAGCACCGGCCAGGAGGGCATCCCCGTCGTATCGGTGAACACGTCCAAGGTCGACGTGGAGGTCTACCGGATCGGAGACCGCAACCTGCTGCCGACGGTTCGCACCTACGATTTCCTCGGACAGCTCACGCGCTACTCGGCCGCCGAGATCGCCCGCGACAAGGGCATGAAGATCTGGAACGGCACCCTCGATACGGCCTCCGATCTCAACCGCGACGTGGTCACGGCCTTTCCCGTCATCGAGGCGGTCGGCAAGCTGGAGCCCGGAGTCTATGTGATGACCGCGAAGCCCCATGACGGCACCGCCATCGACAATGAAAGCGATGAGGATTACGGCAACATCGCCACCCAATGGTTCGTGGTGTCCGATCTCGGGCTCACGGCCTTCACAGGCAAGGGTGGCGTGCAGGTCTTCGTGCGCTCGCTCGCCGGCGCCGAGCCGCGCGCCGATGTGGAGGTCAGGCTCGTCGCCCGCAACAATGAGGTGCTGGCGACGAAGAAGACCGATGCCATGGGCGTTGCCGCCTTCGATCCGGGCCTCGCGCGCGGCGAGGGCGGACTTGCGCCCGGTCTGGTGGTCGCGACGGAAGGCGTCGATTACGGATTCCTCGATCTGGGCTCCGCCGCATTCGATCTCACCGATCGCGGCGTGAAGGGACGCGCGGTTTCGGGTGCGGTCGATGCCTATCTCTACACGGAGCGGGGCGTCTATCGCACAGGCGAGACGGTGGCTCTGACGGCGCTCCTGCGCGACGCCAAGGGCACCGCCGTCCCGGGTGTGCCGCTGACCATCGTCGTGCGCCGCCCGGACGGTGTCGAATATCGCCGCGCGCTGGTGGAGGACCAGGGGCTGGGAGGGCGCGCCCTGTCGCTTCCCATCCTGCCGGGATCCCTGCGCGGCACGTGGCGCATCGCAGCCTATACGGATCCCAAGGGATCATCCGTCGGCGAGGCGAGCTTCCTGGTCGAGGACTATGTCCCCGAGCGGCTGGAACTGAATCTGACGCCCAAGGCCGAAGCGCTGCGGCCGGGCCAGCCCGCGCCTGTCGATCTGGCGGCCCGTTATCTCTATGGCGCTCCGGGGGCCGATCTCGCGGTTAGCGGCGAGGTGACGGTCGCGGCGGCCTCGACGAGCGGCATCAAGGGGCTCGACGGCTACACGATCGGCCTTGACGATGAAGCGGTCGAAGCCTCCACTGCGGAAATCGAGCAGAGCGCGACCACGGACGCGCAGGGACGCGCCAGCCTGCAGATCCCCGTGCAGGACGTTGCCGCGCCTCGACCCACCGAAGCCCGGATCACCCTGCGCGTGGCCGAGGCGGGCGGTCGCGCCGTCGAGCGCAGCGTGACGCTGCCGATCCTGCCGAAAGGACCGGTGGTGGCTGTCCGCAAGGCTTTCAGCGGGCAACTCGGCGAGGGGGCGAACGCCACCTTCGACGTGGTTCTCGCCGACCCGACGGGACGGCGCCTTGCCAGTTCCAATGTCGCCTGGCGGCTCTCCAGGGTCGAGCGGCGCTACCAATGGTATAATTCCGACGGACGCTGGGGCTACGAGCCGGTTCAGACAACGCGCCGCGTAGCCGACGGACGCCTCAATGTCGTGGCTGGTGCGCCGGCGCGCATCTCGGCACCCGTCGAATGGGGCACGTATCGGCTCGACGTGAATGCCGCCGATCTCGGCGAGACGGCGCAGACCAGCCTCTCCTTCACGGTTGGATGGTCGGGCGATCAGACGGCTGACACGCCGGACCTTCTCGACATGACCCTCGACAAGGCGAGCTATCGCGATGGCGAGACGATGCAGCTGCGCCTCAACCCTCGCTTCAAGGGCAAGGCGACCCTCGCGGTCGTCGGCGACCGGGTGCACGACATCCGCGTGGTCGACGTGGCGGCGGAAGGCTCGACGGTGAGCCTGCCGGTGCAGGGCTCGTGGGGGCCTGGCGCCTATCTGGTGGCATTGGCGCATCGGCCGCTCGACCAGGCGGCCAAGCGGATGCCGGGACGCTCGCTGGGCACCGCATGGTTCGAGATCGACCGTGAGGCCCGGTCGCTGCAATTGAATCTCAACGCCCCGGAGAAGATCAGGCCGCGCGGCAGGTTGAACCTGCCGATCAAGGTCACCGGGCTGGCGGCGGGTGAGGAAGCGCGCATCACGGTCGCGGCCGTGGATGTGGGCATCCTTAACCTCACCCGCTACGAGGCGCCAAATCCGTTGGCTTATTTCTTCGGACAGAAGCAACTCTCCTCCGAGGTCCGCGACCTCTACGGCTACCTCATCGACGGCATGCAGGGCACGCGCGGCGCGATCCGCTCGGGCGGCGACATGGAGCCCAAGCCGCTCGACGGCATTCCGCCCACCCAGGAACCGCTGGCGCGCTTCTCCGGAGTGGTGAAGGTGGAGTCGGACGGATCGGCGATGATCGATTTCGACATGCCGGCCTTCAACGGCACCGCGCGGGTCATGGCGGTGGCTTGGACGAAGGATCGTGTCGGCAGCGCGAGCGCCGACGTGATCGTGCGCGATCCCGTCGTGCTCGCGGGCACGCTGCCGCGCTTCCTGTCCGTGGGCGACCGCTCCCGCTTCTTCATGCAGCTCGACAACGTGGAGGGACCGGCCGGCGACTATACGGTCGATCTCGACATTCGCGGCCCCATCCTGGTGCCGGCGGACGCTCTGCGCTCGACGGTCAGGCTCGATGCCAGGGCCAAGGGCGGCATCGCCATCCCGGTGACTGCGGGCGGGCAGGGCACGGCGGTGATCGATGTGACCCTTAAGGGGCCGAATATCGAAGAGCTGACGCAGAGCTTCACGGTCGCCATCCAGCCCGGCACCGGCGCGCTCGCGCGCCGCACGGTGCAACCCATCGCCCCGGGCTCAAGCCTCACCCTGTCGAAGGACCTCGTCGCCGACATCCTCGTCGGGACCGGAACGGTCTCCGTGTCGGTCTCGCCGCTCGCCGGCCTCGACGTTCCGGGCCTGCTGAAGGCCCTCGACCGCTATCCCTATGGCTGCACGGAGCAGGTCGTGAGCCGCGCACTGCCGCTGCTCTACGTTAATCGCCTCGCCGAGGAGGAGAACCTCTCCCTCGACGCCAAGGCGGACGAGAGGGTGCGGAGCGCCATCGAGCGTATCCTGGCGCGTCAGGATTCCAACGGCTCCTTCGGCCTGTGGTCGGTGGGCGGCGACGACATCTGGCTCGACGCCTACACGAGCGACTTCCTGACCCGCGCCCGGGAGCGCGGCTTCACGGTGCCGCAGGTGGCGTTCAACCTCGCCCTCGATCGTCTGCGCAACTTCGTCGCCAACACCACGCAGGTGGAGGAGAACGCATCGAACCTCGCTTATGCGGCCTATGTGCTTGCCCGCAACGGACGCCCGGTGATGGGAGACCTGCGCTATCTCGCCGATACGAAGATGGATGCCTTCGCGTCGCCGCTCTCGCGCGGCCAGATCGCGGCGGCGCTTGCGCTGCTCGGTGACCGCGCACGGGCCCAGAAGGCCTTCATGGCGGCGGTCGACGTTCTGAGAAGCGGGCGCGACACGGGCGAGTACCGCGCCGATTACGGGTCCCGCCTGCGCGACGGCGCAGGGCTTCTGGCTCTGGCATCCGAGTCGGACAATGCGTCGACACTGATCCAGCCGGTCGCGAGGATCGTCGACGAGGAGCGCGGGACCAGACGCACGAGCACGCAGGAAGAGGCGTGGCTCGTCCTGGCCGCTCAGGCGGTCGCCCGCGACGCGCAGAACATCGTGCTCCGCGCCGACGGCGCCGACCATCGGGGTGCCTTCTACCGCACCTACAAGGACGTCGTCCTCGGCGACAGTGGCTCCGTCACCCTCGCCAATGCCGGTTCGGCGCCCGTCCAGGCTGTCGTCACCGTGTCGGGCAATCCGGTCGAGCCGGAGCCCGCCATGTCGCATGGCTATACGGTGGAGCGCAGCTATTACCGGCTCGATGGAAGCGAGGCTGAGCCTTCCTCCGTGCAGCAGAACGACCGTCTCGTGGTCGTTCTGAAGGTGACCGAGGCGCAGGCCCGGGAGGCGCGCCTGCTGCTGGTGGATCGTCTGCCGGCGGGTTTCGAGATCGACAACCCGGCGCTCGTGGACAGCGACACGGTGGCGGGTCTCTCCTGGCTGAAGCGCGACGTGGAGCCGGCGCATACGGAATACCGCGACGACCGTTTTGTCGCGGCCTTCGACCGGCAGCCGGATCAGCCGGCCTTCTTCACCGTGGCCTACATGGTGCGCGTCGTGTCGCCCGGTCGCTATGTGCATCCCTCCGCTCAAGTGGAGGACATGTATCGTCCGGAACGTTACGGCCGCACCGGCTTCGGCTCCGTCGAGGTGGTTCAGGCGCGCTAGTCATGGACAGACAGGGCAAGGGCAGGCGGATGTGGCGGGGCGCGATCTTCGCGGCGGCCGCGTACCTGCTTGTCCTGGCTTTCATGGCCTGGCGCTTCACCGACGGTCTGGGACCCCTCGATCTGACCTTCGCCGAGAACCGTTCGACCGTGGTGCTCGATCGGCAGGGGCATCTGCTGCGCCCCTTCGCGACCCGCGCGGGGCGCTGGCGCCTTCCCGTCGAAACGACGGATGTCGACCCGCGCTATCTCGCCATGCTCAAGGCCTATGAGGATGCGCGCTTCGACCGGCATTTCGGAATCGACCCAGGGGCGCTCCTGCGGGCGGCGGCGCAGTTCGCGGGCAGCGGCCGCGTCGTCTCCGGCGGCTCGACGCTGACCATGCAGGTAGCGCGTCTGCTGGAGCCGCGGGACGAGCGCACGATTCCCGCAAAGCTCCGCCAGATGGTGCGTGCCGTCGAGCTCGAGCGCCGGCTGTCCAAGGACGAGATCCTGCGGCTGTACCTGACGCTGGCGCCCTACGGCGGCAATCTGGAGGGCGCGCGGGCCGCGAGCCTGTCCTATTTCGGACGCGAGCCGAAACGCCTCTCCTTCAGCGAGGCCGCTCTCCTGGTTGCCCTGCCGCAATCGCCCGAGACCCGCCGTCCCGACCGCTTCGCGCAGACCGCGCTGGCGGCCCGCAACCGGGTGCTCGACCGGGCGCGGGAGCGGGGCGTCATCACTGCGGCCGAAGCCGAGGCCGCGAAGGCCGAGCCGGTCCCGCGTGCGCGCCGCCCGTTCCCGATGCTGGCCGCCCATGCGGCGGAGGCCGCCGTGGCGGAGCGGCCGGACGGGAATACGCAGCGCCTCACCATCGACGGACGCCTTCAGGCAGGCCTCGAACGGCTGGCGCGGGACCGGACGGAGCGGCTCGACCCAAGGCTGTCCGTGGCCATTCTCGTCATCGACAATGCCACCGGCGAGGTGCGGGCGCAGGTCGGAAGCCCGGACTACATGAGCCGCGATCGCGCCGGCGCCATCGACATGACGCTGGCCGTCCGCTCGCCGGGCTCGGCCCTGAAGCCCTTCATCTACGCGCTCGCCTTCGAGGCTGGATTGGCGCATCCGGAGACGCTCCTGGACGACAGGCCGTCACGTTACGGCCTCTATCAGCCAGAAAACTTCGATCTCGCCTTTCAGGGAACGGTGACGGCCCGCAAGGCCCTGCAGCTCTCCCTCAACGTGCCGGCGGTCGAGCTGCTGAACGAGCTCGGGCCGGCCCGCCTGCTCGCCCGATTGCGTCAGACGGAAATTGCCGTCGCCATGCCGAAGGAGGCCGCGCCTGGGCTTGCGATCGGCCTCGGCGGCCTCGGCATCACTCTCACCGACCTCACGCGGCTCTATGCGGGGCTCGCGCGGGGAGGGGAGATGCCGGGCCTCGTGCGCCATATGGGCGAGGATGCGGCCATCGTACCCCGGCGCGTCGTCGATCCCGTGGCAGCCTGGTACGTGTTCGACATCCTGCGCGGCGCTCCGCCGCCCGACAACGCCCTGGCCGGGCGCATCGCCTTCAAGACGGGGACATCCTATGGCTACCGGGATGCCTGGGCGGTCGGGTACGACCGGCAATTCACCGTCGGAGTCTGGGTCGGGCGGCCCGACGGCACGGCGGTTCCCGGCCTCGTTGGCCGCCTCGTGGCCGCGCCCATTCTCTTCGATGCCTATGGCCGCCTTGGCACGGAGCCGGAGGCCTTGGCGATGCCGCCCTTCGCCCTTCAGGCCACCACGGCGACACTGCCGCCGCCCTTGCGTCATGTGCGCCAGGACGTGCCGAAAACCATCGCCTCGACCATTCAGGCTCCGCTCAAGATCGCATTCCCCCTCGACGGGTCGCGGGTGGATCTCGGCTTCTCGACCAAGCCCGAGGAGCGCAGCAGCCTCGTTCTCAAGGCCTCCGGCGGCGTGCTGCCTCTGACCTGGATGGTGGACGGCGCACCGGTGGAGACGGCCTCCCTGCGTCGGGAGGCGTTCTGGCAGCCCGAAGGGGCCGGGTTCGTGCGCCTGTCGGTGATCGACGCGCGGGGATCCACCGACAGCGTGACGGTCCGACTCGAATGAGGACTCGTCCGGGCCGCGATCCATCGCCCTGGACAAGGCATCGCCCGGCCCATACATCAGCCCCATGTTCACATTGACCGCTCTTCCCGAATCCACGAGCAAGCAGGATCTCTACGCGTCGCTCGCCCAGCAGCTCTCGGGGCTGCTCCACGGCGAGCCCGATGCCATCGCGAATGCCGCCAATATGTCGGCCCTGCTTTACGATCTCCTGCCCGACCTCAACTGGGCCGGGTTCTACTTCATGCGCGGATCCGAGCTCGTGCTTGGCCCGTTCCAGGGCAAGGTGGCCTGCGTCCGCATCGCGGTGGGGCGCGGGGTCTGCGGCACGGCCGTGGAGCGGCGGTCCTCCATCGTGGTGCCCGATGTTCATGCCTTCCCGGGGCATATCGCCTGCGACAGTGCCTCCCGGTCGGAACTCGTCGTGCCCCTCGTCAAGGGCGGCAGGGTCCTGGGCGTTCTCGACCTGGACAGCCCCAGCCCGGAGCGCTTCGACGAGGATGACCGCGCGGGATGCGAGCGGCTGGTCCAGATCTATCTCGAGGCTTCGGACATGGCCGAGGGGTTCGGCGGCGTGTGAGCCGCTTGCGCCGGTTCCGTTTCGGAAAACGGAATTCCCATGCTACTGATGCAGCCGGCAGGCCCCTGGTCGCCGGTCGGAATCTGGCATGGATGAAGGGTGATGCAGCGCTCGGGACGAAAGCCGCTCCTCTGGTCCCTTCAGGCGGTCGTCGCGCTCGTCTTCACCCTGATCGTCCTGGCGATCTCGGGAGCCTTGATCGGCTTCAATCACCAGCAGCTCACGGCGCTCACCTTCCGTGATGCGGAGGAAGACTTCCAGCGGATCACCGGCAGCATCAAGGACGAGATCGCCGGTAGCCTCCGGGTCGCCGGGTCCGTGCTCGACACGGTGTCGCTGACCATCGATCCCGAGCTTCCTCCGGAGCAGCTGGCTGCGGTGCTGACCCCCGTTCTCAAGGATCTCGACCGGGCTCTGCCAGCCGCGACAGGCATTTTCGTGGGCCGCCGGGACGGCAGCCTCGTGGTCGTTCAGACGCTCGACGATGTGCGGCCGCCCGAGATCGGGTCCGGTTTGGAGAATGCCACCTACGCCCTCATGATCGTGGAGCCCACGGCGGACGGGCCGATGGCGCGGTGGATCGTTTCCGACGGCCAGGGGAGGGAACTCCGCCGCATTCCTCCCCGACCCACCACGTTCGACCCCCGCAAGCGGCCCTGGTACGCCCCAAGCGTCGCGAGCACCGGCACCATCCTGACGCCACCATATCGCTTCGCCAGCGTGCCCGAGGCGGGGATTACGCTCGCCCGGCAGGCGCGCCAGAAGGACGGCGCCGTCTTCGGCGTCGACATGACCCTGGCCCGCCTCGATCAGTACCTCGACCGGCTGCGCTTCCCGCCCGAACTCGAACTGCTGGTCTTCGATGCCACCGGCACCCTGATCGCGCATCCCCGCGGCAGTTCGTTCCGCCAGATCCGCCAAGCCGACCTGGAGGACAAACTCCTGACGATCGACGAGCTGGGGTCGCCGCTCCTGAGCGGCATGTTCCGGATCTACCAGCAGGCTCCGGGAGGGCAGGCGCGGAGCACGTCGTTCTCTGTCGAGGGGAACGACTATTTCGGCCGTACGGAGAGGGTGGGGCAGGGGTTCGACAACCTCTTCATCAGCCTCGCCATTCCTTACGACACGATGATGGGTCCGGCCGAGAGCATCCGGACGGGGCTACTCGTGATCTCGGCCGCGTCGGTGGCGCTGGCCCTGCTGATCGTGATGCTTGCCTCACGACGTCTCGCTTTGCCGTTGCGCAAGGCCGCGGACGACATTCGCCGCATCATGAAATTCGAGTTCGGTCATGCGCGTCGGCTACCGTCCCAGGTGGTCGAGGTCCAGGAACTGTCGCGCGCCATCGACACGTTGGAGATCGCGCTCAGCAACTTCATGCGCTATGTGCCGAACGCCCTCGTGCGCGGCATCGTCGGACGCACCTTCTCGTCCGATCTCGGCGGAAAGCGCCAACCGGTCACGGTGCTGTTCACGGACGTCGCCGGCTTCACCTCCATGGCCGAGACCCTCGATCCCGAGGCGGTGATGGCCAAGACTTCGCGTTATTTCAATGAGGTCGGAAGCGAGCTCGTGCGTTCGGGCGCGACGATCGACAAATATATCGGCGACAGCATCATGGCGTTCTGGAACGCGCCCGAGGAGCGCGAGAACCACGTGACGCTGGCCTGCCTCGGCGCCCTGCGCGCCGCCCGGCGTCTCGACCGGCTCAACGCGGAGTTCGTCGCAGAGGGTGGATCGCCGATGCTGACCCGCTTCGGGCTCCACACGGGCGAAGCCGTGATCGGGAATGTCGGCTCCATCGACCGAGTCAACTACACGGCGCTCGGTCACACGGTGAACATGGCCTCGCGCTTCGAGAAGCTGAACAAGCGTTACGGCACGACCATCCTGGTGAGTGAGGACGTCCGCAGGATCGCGGGCGATGAATTCGTCTTCCGCTTCGTGGACGAGACGGTGCCCGACGGAGCGCATCATCCGATTGTCGTCTACGAGCTTCTTGGCGCCACGTTGCCGGACGAGCCCGACCTCGCGCCTCCTCCCGAACGCCTGGGCACCCTCGAAGCCTGGGATGAAGCGCGCCGCAGCTGTGAGGCGGGGCGCTGGGAGGGGGCCGGGACGCAGCTCGAGGCGCTGATCGCCACGGCCCCCGACGACCGGCTTTTCCAGGTTTATCTCCATCGATGCCGTGCTAAGCTCGGCGCTCCGCAAGTCCTCTGAGGTCCCGGCCCGGTCGCCAGGCGGCATCCTCCACTCCATCCCGCACTGCCGAACCATGCCAGCCTACATCGATTGCTATTACAGCCGGACGCTCGCCACGCCCGAGAACCATCCGCGCGCCGAAGGGCGCATCAAGGCGGAGATTTGCATCGTCGGCGGCGGCCTTGCGGGGCTGACGGCGGCTTTGAGCCTGGCGCGCCGCGGACGCTCCGTCGTTCTGCTCGAAGCCCAGCGCATCGCTTGGGGAGCGTCCGGACGCAACGGTGGCTTCGTGTCAGCCGGCTACGCGACGGGGCTTGCCGCCATCGAGCGGCGTGTCGGGACGGATCAGGCGAGGGAACTGTACCGACTGTCGATGGAAGGGGTCGAGATCGTCCGCCGCCATATGGCCGAACTCGGCATCGCGGAGGCGCAGCCCGTTCCAGGTATCGTGAAGGCGCTGCGCTACGATTCCCGCGGAGCCCTGCGCCGCTCCCGCGACCGGATGGAGCGGGATTTCGGTCTGAAGCAGCGCTACCTCCCGCGGGACGAGGTGAGGGCGACGTTCGTATCGCCGAAGTACCACGAAGCGGTTCTCGACGAGGACGCCTTTCACTTCCACCCTTTGAACTATGGGCGCGCCCTGGCGCGGGAGGCCGTGAGGCTCGGGGCTGGGATCTACGAGGGCTCCGCCGTCGTCTCGGCCGATCTGGACGGGCCGCTGAAGCGCTTGCGGACGGAAGGCGCCGAGATCGAGGCGGAGCACGTGCTGGTCGCCACGGGCGGCTATACGGGCGCGGTCCTGCCGGCCTTGAAGAGATCGTTCCTGCCCATCGCCACCTATGTGCTCCTCACCGAGCACGCGCCGGATCTGGTGCGGAGGGCCGTCCGCACCCCGGCGGCAGTGCTCGATGACCGGAGGGCGGGGGACTACTACCGCCTGGTCGACGGAGGGAGCCGGATGCTCTGGGGCGGGCGCATCACCACCCGCGTCACCGACCCGAGGGACATCGCCGCCCTGCTGCGGCGTGAGATGGTGAGCACCTATCCGCAACTCCGCGACCTGAAGGTGGAGGTCGCTTGGTCGGGACTCATGTCCTATGCACGCCACCTGATGCCGCAGATCGGCCAGCTTCGGCCCGGGGTGTGGTTCTGCACCGCCTTCGGCGGCCATGGCATGAACACCACGGCCATCGGTGGGGCTGTGATCGCCGAAGCCATTGCGGGGGACAGCGACCGCTACCGCCTGTTCTCGCCCTTCGGCCTGCCCTGGAACGGAGGGGCCTTCGGACGGGCGGCCGCCCAGCTGACCTATTGGGCCTATCAGGCGGCCGATGCGGCGCGGGAATTCCGCGCGTCCTGACGGGACGGAGGCTCCTCGAGGGCAACGGCTGGTGGGGCAATCCACACAAGGCCGATGGCCCTCGTGTTCGGCCTCATACTGCCGGTCGACCGTTCTCAGCCGCCAACGGTTCCCTGCATCGTTCCGAAGCGACGGCTCTCGCACGAGCAGGAATCGCCCTGGGACATGGATTCCCCGATCCAGCAGACACCCTTGGGCGTGACGCATGTCGCCCCCTGGTGCATTCCGGCCCTGGTCCTCTCGTAGGCCCGAAGCCGGTGTTCACGGAAATAGGAGCGATCGCCCGAATGGAACTGGGCCTGCGCAGCGTCCTGATCGAGGAGCGGTTCCGCATCGGCGGCAAAAACTGTCGCGGCCGGTGCCACGAGAAGAACGCAGCAGGCCGCTAGGAACGATCGCATCACTACCTCCAATCCGAATCTGAAAAGACATGCATGAGGGTCTCCCTCTCACCGTTGCCTTAGGTAATGCAACACCACGCACGAAGGATGCAGGGCGGCCCGGATCGGCGACGGCAGGCGGCGGGAGCCTGGGGAAGCAAGGCTGCGCAACCGTTTCGCCGTCGATGATGGCATCTTCGGAAGCCCCGGGACATGCCTGTCACAATCCCTTGAGCACAACGGCCGCCGGGGCTACGGCCGAGTGAGTGTCGGCTCAGGCCTTCTGCCAGCCGCCCCTTCGAATCAATGCATGTTCTCTTTCCGGAACGCTCCCAGGGGGGAGGCGCCGACCTGCTCCTGGACGGCCTTCAGCTCCTTGACCCTGTCGCGGAAATGCTGGGCGATCGCCTCTGACACCAGAGCCGTCGCCTCCGCGGTCGGCGGAACGT
>Ga0247820_10001527_pt1 | contig 13058 bp, 12 predicted proteins | sample 13C_Glucose_Day1_2_FD_192480 | JGI IMG/M metagenome (GOLD analysis project Ga0247820, IMG submission 192480) | Soil microbial communities from agricultural site in Penn Yan, New York, United States - 13C_Glucose_Day14 | ecosystem: Environmental > Terrestrial > Soil > Agricultural land | place...
TCGCCGGTACGGGCCGCCAGCAGGCGCCAACAGGGTCGCCTCATCGCGCGATGAAGTACTCTTTGATTGGACAGCCTCGCGCGCAGTGACCCAAGGACTCACGATGCCCAAGCACCGCATCTTCACCACCAAGTTTTCAAGTGTGTATCCGCTGTATGTTCAGAAGGCGGAGCGCAAGGGTCGTACAAAGGAAGAAGTCGATCGAGTCATCTGCTGGTTGACTGGGTATGGCGAGGCTGGGCTGCATCAAGAGCTCCAGCGGGATAGCGACTTCGAAACGTTCTTCGCTCGAGCTCCAGCCATCCATCCAAATTGCTCGCTGATCACGGGCGTCGTGTGTGGTGTTCGAGTGGAAGACGTAGAAGATCCGCTGATGCAGACGATTCGCTACCTGGACAAGCTGATTGATGAGCTTGCCAGGGGAAAGTTGATGGAGAAGATCCTGCGGCAGGCGGCGACTGGCTAGCGCTAGCGCGCCTGCTGTGACGCAGCCGCGCGGAACCTTCGCCGATCAACGCTAGCCGACGGGCATCGATGCATCGAGCAGCCCAGCCGACTTCAGATCGCGCCACAGGGCCTCCGGCACCGCATGGTCCGCATCGGTCGCGTTCGCCGCGACCTCGGCGGGGTTGGCGGCTTCGTCAGCGGCTCCGGTGTAGAAAGACGCATGCCAGGGCCAACACAGCTGGAGGACCTGCTGGCTCGACAGCGGGTGGTCCTCATCGACGGAGGTCTCGCGACCGAGCTCGAGCGCCGCGGCGCGGACCTGGACGATCCCTTGTGGTCAGCCCGTCTGCTGCTCGACGCGCCGGACCTTATCCGTCAAGTGCACGTCGACTACTACGCGGCCGGCGCCGACATAGCCACCACGGCCAGCTACCAGGCGAGCTTCGAAGGCGGGCGTGGGTCAGCTTCTCGTGTCGGGACGGCGAGCACGTCGGCCAGGGGGAGCCGCTGGCCCAATGCATCGACGCGATCGAAGGCTGTGCACAGATCGTGGCTGTCGGCGTCAACTGCACGGCGCCGCGGCACATTTCCTCGCTGGTCGCGATCGCGTCGTCCCGCACGGCCAAGCCCGTCGTGGTGTATCCGAACTCGGGCGAGCGCTTCGACGTCGCGGCAAGGCGCTGGCACGGCGACGTTGCGGTGGGAGCGACGCTCGCGGAGCAAGCGGACCAGTGGTACCGCCTCGGTGCACGGTTGATCGGCGGCTGCTGCCGCACGACCCCCGACGACATCCGCGCATTGCGCGCCTGGGCCGCCTCACTGCAATAGCACGCGATCCAGGGTCCGCAGCTCGCGACTCCACAGGACAATTTCCGACCAGCGCCAGCGCAAGGGGTCTTCACGACCGTGATCGCAGCAGATTCGGCGAGCTATTTAGCCAACGCACAGCCGAGCGTAGTCGGTCCAGTAATGACGGCCGTCGTTCCCGACAGGTCGATGTTCAGCGTCGCGTGTTGCCTCGACGCAGCGTTCTCAATTGCTGAACGGTAGCGCCAGAGCGAGCGCCAGATCGCAGGTACTCCGCGTTTCGGCTGCGGCCGTCCGTGTGCCTCGCGAACAACGTCGTTCCAGCGCCGTGGTCGGTATCCCTTTCGCAGACCTTGGTCGCGTGACACACTGTGCGGCGCCACCCGTCGAAAGGAGTACTCATGACCAACGGCAAGTCCGCGGCTCCCAAAGCCGGCACCGCAAGTCAGCCTACCAAGGAGGGCGCTCTTGCGAAGAAGCGGCTCGCCGCCTCGAAGCCTGCCGAAAAGCCGACAACGAAGAAAACCGCGCCTCGCGCACGCCGGGCCGCGCCGCACAAGCCGGCCGCCGATGGCGTCACCGGGCTGACCGCACAGGAGCGTCACGCGCTCGTGGCGCAGGCCGCGTACTTCCGCGCCGAGGCCCGGGGCTTTGCAGCCGGAGGCGAGTTCGAAGACTGGGTCGCGGCAGAGGCCGAGGTCAACGCGCAGATGGCTAGCTTCTAATGGCCGACGATCTACGTCAAGACGGCCGAGAGCGGGGCACGTCGGGCGCAAGCGTCGCGGATGATCCGTCGACCTACGGCTGCGCGTAGGCTGCATCGAACAGCGACGGTTGCTCACGCCGACCAAGCAGGTCTGGTGCCGGGGCCACCGTAAGGGAGCTCTCCCAGGCGACTTGCCCAGTCGTGATCAGCGGACACGATTTCGGCCAGTGCGTGGATGTCCCGTCGCACAGCCAGTAGGTCGTCAAAGTCCCCTCTGCAGCACCTTGGCGCGTCTCACGCGATGATGACCCTCGCAGGTCAACAACGCGCAGGAAGGAGACCGGAGTGAGAACGATCGACGAGATGCTCACGCGACGACTGCTGACGCCAGCGCAGCACCACGAGATTCGAGCCTGGATTTCTACAGCCCGGACACCGGAAGCGATCATGCACATGCCCGCCGGCCTGTGGCGCTCGCTGGAACTCGCAAGCGTGTTGATGGGCGTGGACGCGGACCTCTCGCAGCCGCCGTGCTTCGACGCTGCGGCGTAGCTTCGGAAGACCTGCCCCACACTCGCTTTTCGCCACAACCGTTATGTCGCAGGGACAGGCGGCTCGTGGTCCTGGAGCGCAACATCCTCTCTCTGGACGTTGGTGTTTCGGCCGGCCGTGCGGTCGACTCATCGCAGGTCGCCGTCCACGTAGTACCAGCGGCCCTCCTCGCGTACGAAGCGGCTTGTCTCGTGCAGACGCGCGGCCCGGCCGCCCAGTTTGCTGCGAGCTACAAACTCCACCGTGGCATGGCCGGCGTCCTGGACCCAATGTCCGCGGACTTCCAGTCCCAACCAACGCAGGCCAGGTGGATGCGGTTCCAGTTGGGCGGGGCGGGTGCGCGCGTGCCAAGTGTCGAGCAGGTAACCAGTCAGGTTGCGCACGTGGGCGCTGTAGCGCGAACGCATGAGTTCCTCAGCATTCGGTGCCTGCAGGTGGAGCGGGCCGGCGTGGTAGCGACCGCAGCAGTCTGCATAGGGGCGTGTACGCCCGCAGTCACAGTTCATGTCGGGATTCTCAAGGAGGACGTGCCCTCGCTCGACGAGGCCGGGGTGAAGGCTTCTACGCCAACAGCTAGTACGGGCTCGCTATCGAAGCCTGGATTAGTCCGCTGACCGCTCGCTGATCAGGCTGCGCCGGGGCGGGCCTATAAACTGCGCCAAGCGGCTCTTCGCGTCCCGACCGTGTTCCGCCCGCTCGACATCGACCACATCGTCCTCCGCGTCGTCGACCTGGAGACGATGCTGCACTTCTATTGCGACGCGCTGGGCTGCACGGTGGATAAGCGCCAGGACGGCATTGGTCTCATCCAGCTGCGGGCCGGGCGCGCGCTCATCGACCTGGTGCCTGTGGACGGCAAGCTGGGAAGTGCAGGCGGCGCGCCGCCGGGCAGAGAAGGGCGCAACCTTGACCACTTCTGCCTCCGCGTGGATCCCTTCGACCCGGTGGCCATCCAGGAACGGCTTGCGCGTCACGGCCATGAAGCCGGCCCTGTCGAGCAGCGGTATGGCGCCGAAGGGAACGGTCCGTCCATCTATGTCACCGACCCCGAAGGGAATGTCGTCGAGCTCAAAGGGCCGCCGGAGCGCGAAGCCGTCGGCCCGGGCGACGACGTTCGCGCGGGCAGGGGCCGGCCCGGTGATCAAGTTCGTGCGCGTCGGCACGCTCGATGATCCCGACCGGTTGCCGCCCGACATCCACATCTTCACCGCGTCGAAGCAGCCGTGGGTCGTGCTGCCGGAGGGCGCGGCCGCAGTGCCGGAATACTACGACCGGGAGGCGTTCTGGCCGCCGGACAGCTTGGCCCGGCGGCGCGCCATCCTGCCGCTGATCGAGGCGTGGAAGGCTAAGCATGCCCTCGGATTTCGGATCCCATGACCGACGCCGTCAGAGCTTCCAATATCCAGTGCCTACGGCTTGGCACTGAGCGCCGCGATACTCTGTCGACCATCCGGACGCCCGTGCATCTCCATGCCTCGTCGACTCGATCCCTACAGCCTCCAACTCTTCGTCGCTGCCGCCGACGAAGGCTCGATCGCTCGTGCAGCTTCGAAGGAACACATCGCGCCGTCCGCCCTGAGCCGCCGGATCGCAGACCTGGAGCACGCGTTCGGGCTGTCCTTGTTCAGTCGCTCGGCCCACGGAATCGTGTTGACCGACGCCGGCCGGGTCGCTTACGAGCGAGCGCGGCAGTTCGAGACGGGACTGGACTCGCTGCTGCGCGATGTGCAGTCGTTGGGTGGGGTGGTTTCCGGGCGCGTGCGGCTCTTTGCAAACGCATCGTCCGTGATCGGCTTCCTGCCCGAGCGTCTCAGGAGTTTCAGCGCCGGCTTTCCGATGGTCTCCATCGAGCTGCAGGAGCGCTTGAGCGGCGATGTGATCCGAGCGTGCCTCGACGACATCGCCGATGTGGGTGTGGCCGCGGTGAACGAGGTCCCCAACGGGCTCGAATCCTGGCACTTCGCAAACGACCCGCTCATGGTGGTGCTGCCGCAGGGTCATGCGCTGAGCGACAAGGCAGCACTCGGGTTTCGCCAAGTCGCGGAACATCCGCTCGTCTGCATCCAGTCTGGCGGGTCGCTGGACTGGACCCTGCGCGATCGGGCCGCCGCCGCGGATCTGGCTCTCAACGTGGCGGTCACCGTGAACAGCTTCGACGGCGTCTGCCGGATGGTCCAGGCGGGCCTTGGCATCGCCATCGTCCCCACCAGCGCCGCCTCGGCTTACGCGGGTTCCAGCCACTTCGTGCGCCTGCCGCTCGATGAGCCGTGGGTGGACCGGCAACTGCGTCTCGTCGCGCTGCGGAAGATCCCGCGCTCGGCCGCGGTAGAAGCGCTCATCAACGCACTGCGCAGCTGACGGGGCGCCGCGCGCATCTACCTAGGGTAGATCCGGGCATCGCAATCCGAGATGCCCGGGCTGCTGAGGCAGCACTGGCCCGTTCGGAGCCGTCCGCCTAGATTTGCGGCCATGGCGATTCTCGAACTTCCCGGCCGCGTTCTCTACCTGTCCGACGACCCCGCCCGCATCGAGGCGCAGCTCGCCGGCCAGCGCTTGTCGCGGCGCGATGCCGGCCCCCTGCGCGACGACGTGTCGACCGACGAGATCACGCCGGTCCCCATCCTCACGCACTACGACGACGCCCTCGGCCGCTTTCCGTACACCGGGTTCAAAGCCGGTGGCCTGCGGCCCATTGCCGCTGGTGCGGTTCGACAGGGCGGGTTCTGCGTCACGGTCGCCGGAACGCGCTACGGCAAGGGCTCGTCGCGAGAGCACAGCCCCACCGCCGAGAAGCTGGCCGGCATCCGGCTGGTGATCGCCGAGAGCTTCGAGCGGATCTACCGCCAGAACGCCGACAACATCGGGCTATTCACGTCGACTGATTTCGGGCTGCTCGAGCGCATCGAGGCGGGTGAGGCGATCGATGTCGAGGAACTCCTGGCGGGCCGCGATGCGCTTGCAGCCGCGATCCTCAGAAGCGGCGGCCTGCTGCGCTTCGGCCAACGATCGATGCGCGATGTGCGGCCTGTGCCGCTGCGCGACGATGCAAGCCCGCGCACATTGTTCGAGAAGATCGTCGCCCGCCACGCGCTCGCCACCGAGGTGACCGCCGCATACCCGGTCGCGGGCGACGGGGCCTTCGTGCGTGCCGACTGGCGCTTCATCCACGAGTACTACACCGGCATGTGCGCGCACATGCTGCATGCCACGTTCGGCCGGCCGCTGCAGTTGAGGGATTCGGCATCGATCGTGGTGTTCGAAGACCACACGTCGTATGTCGGCGTGAGCCCGGCCCACGTGCGCGGCGGCCTGGTGCCGAATGTCCTGGCCATGTGCCGCGCCCAACGCGACTTCGTCGCCGAGTACGGCTTGCGCTCCCACCGCACGCTGACCGAGGAGGAGGCGGCGCTGGACGACGGCAGCAACGTCGCCGGGATCTCGCACGCCATGATGGCCGAACACTACGCGCTGCCCGGGCAGCTGGTGGTCGGGACGGATTCGCACACGCCGCACAGCGGGGCGCTCGGCTGCGTGGCTTTCGGCGTCGGGACCACCGACATGGCGAATGCGTTCGTGACCGGCGCGGTCCGCTTGACGGTGCCGCAGACCTTGCGCGTCCAGCTCGATGGCGCCCTGCCGCCCGGCGTGACGGCCAAGGACGTCGTGCTGCATCTGTTGGCCCTGCCGCCCATCCGGTCCGGGGGTGGCGTCGGGAAGGTCTTCGAGTTCGGCGGTCCGGTCGTGCGGGCGCTCGCGACCGACGAACGGGCGACGCTCACGAACATGGCCGCGGAGCTCGGCGGGTTCACGGGCATCGTGGAGCCGGACTTGGAGACTGTCCGGTTCCTGAAGGAGCGCCGTGGCGTCGAGTTCGACATCGAGCCGTGGATGCGCAGCGACGAGGGCGCGACGTACGCGGAGGTCATCCGCGTCGATTGCAGCAGCCTGGCGCCCATGGTTTCCCGGCCCGGCGACCCGGGTAACGGCGTCTCGCTCGACAAGCTCGACGAACGGGCACGCATCGACATCGCTTATGGCGGCTCGTGCACCGCGGGCAAGCGAGAGGACTTCGACCACTATCACGAAGTGCTCGCCTGGGCTGCCGGCCAAGGCCTGCGAGTGCCGGACGGCGTCAGGCTGTACCTGCAGTTCGGAACCACCGCGGTTCGCGACTACTGCATCGAGCGCGGCTACCTGGACGCCTTCGAGAAAGTGGGTGCCGAGCTGCTGCAGCCCTCGTGCGGGGCATGCGCCAACTGCGGCCCCGGGTCGTCCACGGACGTGGCCCAAGTCACCGTCAGCGCGATCAACCGCAACTTTCCCGGCCGCTCGGGCCCGGGCCAAGTCTGGCTTGCAAGTCCACCGACGGTGGCAGCGAGCGCCATCGCCGGTCGCCTGGTCTCGTTCGACGAACTTCGAGCGCAGGTTCAGGGCGCCACGTCCATCCTCGCCTAGATTTTTCAGGAGACACCATGTTCACCAGAAGTTCAACCCGCCGCGCGGCCGCCATTGCCGTCGGCGTTGTCTTGACGGCCGTCAGCGGCTTGGCGCCCGCGCAGTCCGACAAGCCCATCCGTGTCGTGGTTCCCCTGTCGACCGGTTCCACCGTGGATACGGTGGCCCGCGCGATGAGCAACCAGATGGCCAAGGTGATGGGTCACCCCATCGTGATCGAGAACCTTGCCGGGGCGGGGGGCATGACAGGCACCGTGCAAGTCGTGAACGCGCCAAAGGACGGATCGACGATCGGCCTGATCTCCTCGAACCACGTCATCAACCCCAGCATCTACAAGAAGGTGCCGTTCGATTCGCTGAACGACATTACGCCCATCACGGTGATCGGCACTGTGCCGCTCGTGCTGGTCGTGAACCCGGCCCTGCCGGCGAAGACCACCGGCGAGCTGGTCGCCCTGATGAAGGCGAAGCCCGGCACGCTCAACCTGGGGTCCGCCGGCAACGGAAGCACGCTGCACCTGGCCGGCGAGATGTTCGGCAACGAAGCCGGCGTCGAGATCAAGCACATTCCCTACAAAGGCACGGGGCCCCTGACGACGGACTTGCTGGGCGGGCAAGTGGACATGGCGTTCATCTCGGTCACGGCGGCGGCCAGCCACATCAAGGCCGGCAAGCTCCGGGCCATCGGCGTCTCGACGAAGCAGCGCTCGTCCATCCTGCCCGACGTGCCCACGCTCGCCGAGTCCGGCCTTCCGAACTACAGCTTCGACGCGTGGATCGCGGCCGTGGGCCCGGCCGGCCTGCCCAAGCCGATCGTGCAGAAGTACTACAACGACTTCAAGACGGTGCTGGCGCAGAAGGAAGTGCAGGACGCGCTGGCTGCTCAAGGCATCGCGGTCATCAACAGCACGCCCGAGGAGGCCGCGCCCTTCTTCAAGTCCGAACTGGACAAGCATGCGGTGCTGGTGAAGAAGTCCGGCGCCACGGCCGACTGAAGGCACGGGCCGGACGCTGCCGAGGGCGCGCGATGAACGCTCCACTGAACATCGCGGTCCTGCCGGGCGACGGCATCGGGCCAGAGATCGTGGCCGAGGCCGTCAAGGTGCTGGAAGCGCTGCGAGGGCCGGCCTTCCAGTTCATCGTGCGGAGCGCGCCGGTCGGTGCGGCGGCCTACCAGCTGACGGGGCACCCGTTGCCGGATTCGACGTTGCGCATGGCTCTGGACGCCGATGCGGTGTTGTTCGGCGCCGTCGGCGACTCGCGGTTCGATCACCTGGAGCCTGCACTGCGGCCGGAGCGAGCGATCCTCGGACTGCGGCGCGAGCTGGGTCTGTTTGCCGGGTTGAAGCACGTCAGCGTTCCGATCGAACTTGCTTCCTTGTCGCCGCTGAGGAGCGAGCTTGTCGCAGGCGTCGATCTATTGGTCGTGCGCGAGTTGAACGGAGATGTCTACACCGGACAGCCCCGGGGCGAGCGCCTCGCACCTGATGGACCATTTGCCGGCGAACGCGAGGGCTTCGACACCATGCGCTATGCCGAAGGCGAGGTGCGCCGCATTGCGCACGTTGCGTTTCGGGCAGCCCGTGGCCGGTCTCGGCGGGTGTGCAATGTGGACAAGGCCAACGTGCTGGCAACGTCTCGAGTGTGGCGGGATGTCGTCGTGCAGGTGGCGCGCGACTATCCCGATGTCGAGCTCAGCCATCTCTATGCCGACAGCGCCGCCATGCAGCTCATCACGCGGCCGGCCGCGTTCGACGTCATTCTCGCGGGGAATCTGTTCGGCGACATCCTGTCCGATGCTGCGTCGGTGCTCACCGGCTCCATCGGCCTGCCGGCGTCCGCGCTGCTGGGTGTCGACCGGCGGGGCATGTACGAGGCCGGCCACGGCACGGCCCTCGACATCGCCGGGCGTGACCTGGCGAACCCGTTGGCATGCATCCGCGCGTGTGCCCTGATGCTGCGGCATTCGTTGGGGCGCGAAGACCTCGCTTCCGAGGTCGAGCGCGCCGTCGTGCGGGTGCTTCGCGAAGGTCTCAGGACCGCCGACCTCCCGGGCGAACGTCCAGCAATCGGCACGCGAGCGATGGGCGATGCCGTCGTCGGTGCGCTGGCGGGATGACGCGGCGCCGCGTCATTCGTCCGAACGAACGCCCACGGCCACCTGCAGATACCGGCGCAGCGCCTCCGCAACATGACTCAGCCGTCGGCCCTTCGCCCAGATCAGCCCGACCTCCATCGGCGGGATGGGATTCTTCAGCGACACCGTACGGATGCGGCGTCCATCGAGCGACCAGGGGCGGAAGACCATGTCCGAGAGGATCGTCACGCCGAGGTCGAGGGCAACCATCTCGCGCACCGCTTCCATCGACGAGGTGCGGATGAACGACACGGGCTGGAGTCCGGCCTCGTTCCAATAGCGCATGGCCGCGACATCGCCTTCGTCGACCATCGGAAGCACGTAGGGAAACGGGGCGGCATCTTCGAGCGACGCCTGTGCGAGATCGGCCAGAGGATGGCCGGCGGCCACCCAGAGCTGCCGACGCGAGCGGGCCAGTACGACCCGCTGGAAGCGCTTCGGGTCGAGCATGTTCGAGGTCAGCGCGACCGCCAGTTCAATCTCACCGCTGGCGACGGTTTCTTCGATACGCGCGCGATCCGCCTCCACGGGAACAATCCGTGCACCCGGATGCCTCTTCTGGAACTTCGCCAGGAACGGCAGGAGAAAGTAGCCCAGGACGGTGTAGCTCGCGGCAAGCTCCAACGTTCCGGACACGTCGCTGCGCTCGCGAAACGGATGGTGGGCCGCTTCCGCGGCCGCCTCGAGCACGTTGTTCGCGTGCTGCAGGAAGAGGTGCCCCTCGTGCGTCAGCGTCACGCCCTGGCGCCCTCGCTCGAACAGCAACGTGCCCAGCGCGCGCTCGAGCTCGGCGATCGCCGCCGTCATGGTGGACTGAGTGACGTGCGACTCGGCCGCCGCGAGCGAGATCTGGCCGGTCCGGGCGACCGCAGCGAAGTAGTGCAGCTGGCGCAGCGTGAAGCGGATCTGGGGCGCCGGAGTAGTCATCGATTTCTTCGATATGACATAGCAACTATATGCGTTTTACGGGGGCAGTCACGTCACCCAAACTGAACGCATTCCACCTGCGTACGCGTCGAGCGCGCGCTCCTTGCGAGACACGATGAGCACCCAATACACCGAGACCCCGTCGACCGAGATTCCCGCCCCTGTCGCGCCGGCGATGGCCGGCAGCGGAGCAACGGACGCGGTCCCCAGCGCCACGGCCGGGCAGTACGGATCGATCGAGCACGGCAACGACACGCCGGTCGCGCTGGACGACAAATACCTGAAGCCACGAGGCCGCGTGTACATGACGGGCACGCAGGCGCTGGTGCGGCTGCTGCTCGCGCAGAAACAGCGCGACGCCGCCGCCGGCCTGAATACCGGCGGCTTCGTCTCGGGCTACCGCGGCTCGCCGCTGGGCGCCGTCGACCAGGAGCTGTGGAAGGCGCGCAAGCACCTCGACGCGAACAACATCCAGTTCGTTCCGGGCCTCAACGAGGAACTGGCCGCGACCTCGGTCTGGGGCTCGCAGATGGTCAGCCTCGACCCCAAGGCCAAGGTCGACGGCGTCTTCGCACTCTGGTACGGCAAGGGCCCCGGCGTCGACCGCAGCGGCGACGTCTTCAAGCACGGCAACATCGCCGGCTGCGCAAAGCATGGCGGGGTTCTGCTGATCGCGGGGGACGATCACTCATGCAAGTCCTCGAGCCTGCCGCATCAGAGCGAACATGCATTCATCGCGGCAATGATCCCCGTGCTCAACCCATCGGGCGTGCGCGAGTTCATCGAGTTCGGACTGCACGGCTACGCGATGTCGCGCTACTCGGGTTGCTGGGTCGGCTTCAAGTCGATCAGCGACACGATCGAGTCGTCGTCGTCGTTCGACATCGACCCGATGGCCGTCGAGATCAAGGTGCCGGACACCTACCCGATCCCGGCCGACGGCTTTCACATCCGCTGGCCCGATCCCCCGCTGGAGCAAGAAAACCGGCTGCAGCGCCAGCGCCTGTACGCGCTGCTCGAATACGTGCGGCTGAACGGCTTGAACCGCCAAGACTGGGTCGCGCCTGCGGCGAAGCTCGGCATCGTCACCACCGGCAAGAGCTACCTCGACGTTCGCGAGGCGCTCGCGATGATGGGCATCGACGATGGCGGCGCGAAGGCGCTTGGGTTGCGTCTGCTGAAGATCGGGGTGTCATGGCCGCTGGAGCCGCAATGCATCCGTGAGTTCGCCGAAGGGCTGGACGAGATCCTGGTCGTCGAGGAGAAGCGCCAGATCATCGAGTACCAGCTCAAGGAGCAGCTGTACAACTCGCCGCCCGCGTCTCGCCCCCGCGTGGTGGGCAAGTACGACGAGACCGGCGAATGGGTGCAGGTGCCGCACGAAGGCATCCTGCTCTCTCCCAACGGCGAGCTGACGCCGGCAGCGATCGCCAACGTCATTGCCGCGCGTATCGCCAAGGTGCTGGGCGCCGAGCGGCTGGGGCCGCTCGCACGCGACTACCTCATCGAGTGCAGGGCGGCCGACGGCTTCACGAGGGTCGAGCCGGGCAGCCAGCAGCGGTTGCCGTACTTCTGCTCCGGCTGCCCGCACAACACCAGCACGAAGGTGCCCGAGGGCTCGCGGGCCACGGCTGGCATCGGCTGCCACTACATGGCTCAGTGGATGGACCGCCGCACCGAGACCTTCACGCAGATGGGCGGCGAGGGTGCCACGTGGATCGGGCAGGCGCGCTTCACCGACACGCCGCACATCTTCGCCAACCTCGGTGACGGCACGTACATGCACTCCGGCTCGCTGGCGATTCGCGCCGCCGTGGCAGCGGGCGTCAACATTACCTACAAGGTGCTCGTCAACGACGCGGTCGCGATGACGGGTGGGCAGCCGGTCGAGGGTGCGCCCACGGTGCCGCAGATCCTGCAGCAACTGGCCGCAGAGGGCGTGCAACGCCTTCACCTCGTGAGCGACGAACCCCATCTGTACGAGGCGATGGAGGGGCTGCCGAAAGGCGTCGAGGTCGGCCACCGCGACGGAATGGATGCTTTGCAGCGGCAGCTGCGCGAGACGAAAGGCGTGTCGGCGATCGTCTACGCGCAGACCTGCGCGGCGGAGAAGCGGCGGCGTCGCAAGAAGAAGGAACTGGTCGATCCGCCCAAGCGAGTCGTCATCAACGAGGAGGTCTGCGAAGGCTGCGGGGACTGCGGCGTGCAGAGCAACTGCGTCTCCATCCTTCCGCTGGAAACCCCGCTGGGGCGCAAGCGCAAGATCGACCAGAGCTCGTGCAACAAGGACTTCTCCTGCGTGAAGGGCTTCTGCCCCAGCTTCGTCACGGTCGAAGGCGGGGCGCTGCGCAAGCCGGGCAAGGCCAAGGCGACGCCGCCGGCCAACCTGCCGAGCCCGACGATCCCCGCGCTTTCGCATCCGTGCAACGTGGTGGTCACCGGCGTGGGCGGGACCGGCGTGGTGACGATCGGTGCGCTGCTCGGCATGGCGGCGCACCTGGAGGGCAAGGGCGCGCTCGTGCTGGACATGGCCGGGCTCGCGCAGAAGGGCGGCGCGGTGATGTCGCACGTCCGGCTGGCAGCGACCCCCGCCGGGCTGCATGCCGCACGCGTCGCGGCCCGGCAGGCCGATGTCGTGCTCGGCTGCGACCTGATGGTGGGCGCGGGCAAGGAAGCGCTGGGCACGATGGACGCGAAACGCACCTGCGCGGTGATGAACACCGACGTCGCCCCAACGGGTGCATTCACGCAGAACCCCGATTGGCAGACTTCGCCCGACGCGATGCTGCAGCGGGTGCGCGAAGCGGCGCTGGTCAGCGAGTCGCTCGATGCCACGTCGATTGCCGTGGCCCTGATGGGCGATGCCGTGGCCACCAACGTCTTCCTGCTGGGCTACGCGTGGCAGCGCGGCTGGATCCCGCTCGGTGAAGCCGCGCTGCTGAAAGCCATCGAGCTGAATGGTGCGGCGGTGCCGATGAACCAGGCCGCGTTCGCGTGGGGTCGCCAGGCCGCGCTGGACCTGCCGGC
>Ga0247820_10001528_pt1 | contig 13057 bp, 17 predicted proteins | sample 13C_Glucose_Day1_2_FD_192480 | JGI IMG/M metagenome (GOLD analysis project Ga0247820, IMG submission 192480) | Soil microbial communities from agricultural site in Penn Yan, New York, United States - 13C_Glucose_Day14 | ecosystem: Environmental > Terrestrial > Soil > Agricultural land | place...
GGCGGTGGCGAAGACCGAGCAGGCCGGGGCCAACGCCAAGGCCAAGACCGAATCGGCTGCCAGCACCGTCGATGCAGCGGTCGATGATGCGTCCATCACGGCCGCCGTTTCGACCGGCCTGGCGAAAGATCCCGACCTGAGTGCGATCAAGATCGACGTCGACACCAAGGGCGGGCAGGTGACGCTCAGCGGACCGGCTCCCAACGCAGCAGCGAAGGCCCGCGCCGAGGAGATCGCCAAGTCCGTCAAGGGCGTGAGCACCGTCGACAACAAGCTCCAGGTGAAGATGTAGCCGACCCCTGAGCCCGCATCGACACCCAGCAAAAAAGCCCGGTTCCCCGGGCTTTTTTTCCGTCTTCGATGACAAACGGGCTCAGTGGCCCAGCCAGTCCTTGAGCTCGTCGGCGTGCTCTTCCTCGTCGGTCAGGATCTCTTCCAGCATGCGCCGGGTCGTCGGGTCCTTGTCTCCGATCAGGGCGATCATCTGCCGGTAGGTCTCGACCGCGATGCGTTCGGCCACCAGGTTGGCGCGCACCATCGCCTGCAGATCGAGCGCGGCGTCGTAGTCCGCGTGACTGCGGCCTTGCAGGGTCTGGGGATCGAAGTCGGGCTCTCCGCCCAGCTGCACGATGCGTTCGGCGATCCGGTCCGCGTGGGCCGACTCCGCGTTGGCATGCACCAGGAACTCTTCGGCGATGGCCGGGGAGGCCTCGCCGCTCGCGGTGAAATAGTGGCGCTTGTAGCGCAGCACGCAGACCAGTTCGGTGGCCAGGGCGTCGTTCAGCAGCTTGACGATGTCGTCTCTCCAGGGGCCGTAGCTGGGCGTCACGGCGCCCTCGTCGAGGCTCTTCGACGCTGCGTCGATGGCGTTCTGGTCGAGCGTCAGGGGTTGATGGCGTTCTTTGACGGCGGTGCTCATGGAAGGTCCTTTCGTGGGTTGGCGTCTTTCTGCATCAGGGTCGTGACCATGTCGGCGACGTCCGATGTCTTCAGGACTGCGGCGAGCACGGCAGTGATGGATAGCAAACGCCACGGCCTGACCAGGACCACCAGGGCGCCGGCCGCCGCTGCCGCGCCGACCAGCTTGGCCGGTTCTTCGCGGGCATAGCGCTCCAGCAGCGGCCGGGCCACTTGGCCGACCGCGTTCGCAGGATGCCGGCGCCACCAGCGGCGCACCACGCCGCGAGCCACCGAACTCCAGGCAAAGTGGTCGAAGCCGCCCGGGCCGCCTGCTGGAGGCGCTGCCACGGGGTAGAGTTCCTCCTCGGAGGCGTCACGGCGTGGGCCCTGCATCTGAGCGACAAGCGCCCGGCGTGACTGCGCGAGGCGCTGTTGGGGTGTGGGCTCCTCCCGCTCAACGGACACGGTTTTCTCCAGCGGCACGCAGAGCCCTCAGGTCGGCGTCGAGCTGCGTGCGCACATCGGCGAACGCGTGAAAGGGCCGCGGCCGCGCGGCGACCAGCGCGGCGATCGCCGCGACTGCGACGGCCGCTCCGGGCACTGCCGCCAGCACCCAATGAAAGCTCCCGTGCAGCACGCCGAGCATCACGGCGACGCCGATCAACCCCAATGCCAGCATGGCACTGACCGCTGCCAGGACGCCCGCGATGACCCGAGCCACCAGGCCTTCGCTTGCATCCTGGGCCTCTTGCCTGACCAGCGCGCCGTAGTTGGCGAGATGGTCGGCAACCAGCTCGGGGTGGCCGAGCACCGTCGAGTAGATGGGATGGATCATGGTGCTGCGGCCGAATCCCGGCTCAGTAGTCGTCGCGCCGGCGGCTGGCCAGCACGATCAGCGCGGTGATCGCGGCGCCGGCCGCGGCGGCCACGAGCACCGAGCGCACCGGCTGGTCGGAGATGTACTTGCCTGTCACGTCAGCCGCGGCTTCGAGGCGCCGCTGGGCGCGGGCGCTGGTGGTCGACGCGGCGTCGAGGCCGCGCTGCACCGCCTGCTGCACCCGCGCCGCCAGTTGTTCCACCGCCGGCTCGGCATCACGACGCAGGTCGCGAACCTTCTCGCCGGCCGCGTTGACCGCGTTCTGCGCATAGGCGCGGGTCGTGTCGATGGCATCGTTGGCGGTCTGTCGCGCTTCGTCGGCGAGTTGCGAGGGCGTCTTGGTGGTCGTGTTCATGAGTTGAGTCCTTCCGGAATTGATTGCGTTGCCTGTCCATCGTAACGACGCTAGCGTCGTCGCATCAAGCCCGCGATGAAACTGGCGAGGGCCAGGACGAGGAAGATCACGAAGAGAATCTTCGCGATGCCCACCGCGCTGGCGGCGATACCGCCGAATCCGAACAGCGCGGCGATCAAGGCAATGACCAGGAACACGACTGCGTAGTGCAACATGCTGACTCCTTTTCGAGGGTGGCCTCGTTGATGTGAAAACCGGCGCGCCCGGGATCCGAACGGCTTGGCATCCACGTTAGGTGCAGCGGCGCAGGGGCCTTGTCAGCAGCAGCGGCCTGGGGGCGTAGGAGAGAACCGAAGGGGAGGGCGGCCGGGCGTCCAGCGGCCGTTCAGGCCGGCTTCGCAGGCAGGATCGCGCTCAGGTGAGTGCCCTTGCCCGGGGTCGACGAAATGCTCAGCTTGCCCTTGGCGGCCTCCACGCGGTGCCGCATGCCGGCCAGGCCGTGGGTCGACGGGCGGGCGTGCTGGGTGTCGAAGCCCTTGCCGTTGTCATGGACCTCGACAACCACGTGCGTCCCGTAGTTTTTCATCACGATGCTGGCCTCGGTGGCCTGTGCGTACTTGCCGATGTTGGTCAGGCTTTCCTGCACCATCCGATAGGCCGTGAGCTGGTTGTCCTCGTCGAGCTCGACCGGCTCGAGCACCATTTCGATCTCCATGCCCGAGTGCTCGGCGAATTCGCGGCCGAGGATTTCCAGCGATGCCACCAGGCCCAGGTTGGACAGCGAGGAGGGCCGGAGATCCTCGATGATGCGGCGCTTGAGTGCGATGCCGCTGTTGAGCAGTTCGTTGAGGTGCTGCAATCGCTGCGTCGCATCGGGCGCGTCGTTGAGCCTGGACTTCAGGCGCGCGACGTCGAGTTTGGCGGCCGTGAGCAGGGAGCCCAGTTCGTCGTGCAGTTCGCGCGCCAGGAAGCCGCGCTCGGCCTCTCGCACCTGCTGCAGGTGGGTCGCCAGTTCGCCAAGCGTCGCGGTGCGTTCGCGCACCTCGCCCTCGAGTGCGTTGCGCTCGCGCTGCAGGGCCTCCTGCTGGCGCTCGCCCGCGGAGCGCAGCGCATGGGTCTGTCGCAGGTAGAGGTAGAAGGCCAGCAGGCCCGCGAGCGTGACCAGGCCGATGCCGATGCGGCCCAGTCGCAGCGACTTTGCGATCTGGAGCTGGCTGCGTGCAAGTTCCTCGTTGCTGATCGCGATCAGCGAGCGGACCTGCTCGCGGATCGCCTCCATCTCCTCGCGGCCGACATCGGTCGTGATGACGAACTTCCAGGCGTCCTCGTTGCCGCCCTGCCGCAGGCGCACGCTCATTTCCATCTCGGCGAGCTTGCGCGCCACGTGCTTGGACAGTTCGCCGACCTGCGCGAGTTCGTGGGGCCGCCCGGCGTACAGCGCTTGCAGCGTCGCCAGATGGCCGTCCACCTGCTTCACCGCTTGATCGTAAGGTTCCCGATAGCGTGCTTCCCCTGTCAGCAGAAAGCCGCGCTGACCCGTTTCTGCATCCAGGACGTTCTGCAGCATGAGATTGAGCGTGCCGCGTGCCTTCTGGGCGTCTCCGACATCCTGGAGGGCGCGGTGCGATCGCTGGTAGCCGGCCTCGTTGATGCCGATCAGCGCGAGCGCCGCCAGCGCGGCGAGCGTCAGGCCGAGGGCCATCTTGGGGAAAGCTAACCAGCGCATGAGGTTTCCGAGCAATGCCTGCAGATCAAATTCGGGAATAATCGGAACCGACCAGGGACCGGCATGTTGCGACGCACAAGGCCGCGATACAACGACGAAGGTAACAGATGATCAAGATCGGAATTGTGGACGACCACGCCATCGTGCGTTCCGGCTTGCGCCAGTTTTTCTCGGAGCATGTCGATCTGCGCGTGGTCGGTGAGGCGGCCAGCGGCCGCGAGGCCATCGAACTGGTTCGGACCACCGAACTCGACGTGCTGGTCATGGATCTTTCCATGCCCGGCCAGAGCGGCATCGATGCCCTGGCGATGATCCGCGCCAAGGCGCCCGACGTGGGCATCCTGATCCTCAGCGGCTACCCCGAGGAGCACTACGCGATGAACCTGATTCGCCAGGGCGCGAGCGGGTACCTCAACAAGGAATGCGATCCGATCGAGATCGTGAACGCGATCCGCACCATCTCGCTGGGCCGGCGCTACATCACGCCGGCAGTGGCCGAACTGCTGGCCCGCCAACTCGATCGCAAGGACGACGCCGCTCCGCATGAGCAACTGTCGGAGCGCGAGTTTCAGGTTTTCCTCAAGCTGGCCAAGGGCGAAACGGCGGGTGACATCGCCAAGACGCTGTCGCTGTCGGTGAAAACGGTGAGTACCTACCGGACCCGACTGATGGAGAAGATGAATCTGTCGTCGAACAGCGACCTGACCTACTACGCCCTGAAGAACAAGCTGATCGATTGAGCTTGTGGCCGCCGCGTTCAGTTCCGGGCGGCCTTGAGCACCGCGGCCTGCGCGATGCAGAAGTCGATCAGGCCGTCGATCTCGTTCGATTTGTCGAACACGGCATCGACGCCGAACTGGGCGCAGCGCTTGCGGATGTCTCGCGTGGCGTAGTTGCTGAGCACCACCACCTTCTGTTCGGGCCGCCGCGTCCGGCAGGCTTGCAGCACGCCCAGCCCGCTTCCCTGCTTGAGGAACAAGTCGACGATGGCGAGCTCCCAGTCTTGCGCGTTGTCGACCAGCCATCGGCTCGCCTCAGCCTCGGTCTCCGCATAGCCGATGGCCGAGATGCACGTGAGTTCCTCCAAGGTGCCGACCAGATTCTCTCGGATCGTGACGTTGTCTTCGACGATGTAGGTTTTCAATCTTGGGTCCATGAGAACCGCCCCCTGGCGAGCCTCGCCGGCCTGGCTTGCCCCCCAAGGAAAGCTGGCAGTTGCAATGCTAAGGATTATCTGTCTGGGCCATGAAGGCGTGCAGGGCTTGAAGCTGTAGGCTTGTTCTTACGGCCGCATGGGAATTCGGCCGTAGGTCGGACCCCACATCCAGTGCGGCCGGTCGCCGACCCGGCCGGGTCCGGCGGACGTTCATGCTCCAGCCAGGACTCGGCGTGCCGTCGCGCCAGTCACCATCTTCCACCAAGGTGCACCAATGAACATCGTCTGGAGTTCCGTCGCGATCACTCTCATCGCACTTGCCGCCGGTGCTGCAGTGGCTGGCGGCGAGCCCGCGATGGCCGAACTGCGACTGGCCGATGCGGCGAGGACGGCGGCCGTCGCAGATTTCACTGCCGTCAGCCTGCTCGAGTCCGATACCGATTCGGCGGCTCGCGCCGCGGTGCCGATCGACTGACTGCCATGTCGACCGCGCCTGCCGTCTCCGCGCTGCACGGCCGGTTCTGGCTGAAGCTCGGTGCGGTGCTGCTCGGGCTCTTCGCTGCCATCCTGCTGGTCCTGGCCCTGTTTCCCTGGGACATGCTGCGCGAGCCGCTGAACCGCTACGTCAGCGAGAAGACCGGACGCCGATTCGAGATCACCCGCAGACTCGACGTTGAACTCGGCTGGCGACAGGCGACGGTGCGCGTCGATGGCATCGAGTTCGCGAACCCCTCGTGGGCCCGCGAACCCTACCTGGTGCGTGCCGAACGCGCGGAATTCGACCTCAGCTTCTGGCAATTGCTGGCGCGGCGCGTCGTGCTGCCGCGCCTCTTGCTGACCCAGCCCTCCCTTGGCCTGCAGATGGAACCGGACGGCCGCAAGACATGGGCGCTGGGCAAGGGCAATGACGACGAGAGCACGGTGCCCACCATCGGTCTGATCCAGGTCGACGGCGGCAGCGTCGATTTTCTGGCGAAGGCATTGGAGCTCGACCTGCGTACCGAATTCAGCTTCGACAGCCAACGTGGCGAGATGCCGTTGAGCTACCAGGTCAAGGGCCGCTACCGCGCCCAGCCGCTGACCGCGGCCGGCCGGACCGGCAACGTGCTGCAGCTCACCTCCGTCGGCCAGCCGCCCTTTCCGATCGAGATCGACCTGAAAGCTGGTCAGACCCGCCTGAAGGCGAGCGGGACGGTGGCCGAGCTGGCCGACCTCGATGGACTCGATGCCCACTTCGAGATGCGGGGGCCCGACCTGGGCCGCCTCTATCCGGCGCTGGGCATCGCTTTGCCGCAAACGCCGCCCTATGCGCTCAGCGGCAACCTGCGCAAGAAGGCCGCGCTGTGGGAAGTGCGTGGGCTGAAGGGGCGCCTGGGCCTTTCGGACATCGGCGGCGACATGCAGTTCGACAAGTCGCAGAAAGTGCCCCATCTGGGCGGCACGCTGCGCTCGAGGGTCATGGACATGGACGATCTGGGCCCGCTGATCGGTCTGCCGCCGACCGCGCGCTCCGCCAATGCGGTCGAGGGCGTGGCGCCACCGCCGACGATGGCCGAGGCGAACAAGCGCAAGCGGAACGACCCGTCACGCAAGGTACTGCCCGACGCCACCCTGGACTTCGAGCGTCTGCGCGCGATGAACGCGGATGTCAGCTACACCGCCGAGCGGATCCAGAACGTACGCGAACTGCCGCTCGACAAGGGTAGCGTCCAGGTGAAGCTCAAAGACGGCGTGCTGACCCTCGACCCTCTGGACCTCGGCGTGGCCAGCGGCAGGATCGCCGGCGCGATCCGCATCGATGCGACCCAGAATCCGGCCGACATCCGGGCCGCGCTCGACATCCGGGCGATGCAGATCAACCGACTGATCCCCAAGGTCGAGACGCTGAAGACCAGCTTCGGCCGACTCGACGGACGGATCAACCTCTCCGGCCGCGGCAACTCGGTGGCGAGCTGGCTGGGCGGCGCCTCGGGCGATGTCGCGGCCATCACAGGGCGAGGCCAGTTCAGCAACCTGCTGCTGGAGTTCCTGGGCCTCGACGGCGGCGAGATCATCAAGTTCCTGCTCGAGGGCGATCACAACGTCGAGCTGCGCTGCGCGGCCGTGGCCTTCGACGTCGAGAAGGGGGTCATGAACGGCCGCAGCCTGGTCTTCGACACCAGCGACACGGTCTTCAACGGCGCCGGCAACATCAATCTGGCCAGCGAGAGCATGGACCTCGTGGTGAAGCAGCAGCCCAAGGACATGAGCATCCTGGCGCTGCGCACGCCGCTGCGCGTGCGCGGCACCTTCGCCTCGCCGAAGGCGGGGGTGGAGGTGGCGCCGCTGGCGACGCGCGGCGCCGCGGCGCTGGCGCTGGCCGCGATCAATCCGCTGCTGGCGCTGGTCGCGACCGTGGAGACCGGCCCGGGCAAGGACGCCGATTGCTCCGATGTGCTGGCCGAGGCGAAGAAGCCGTCGTCGCGCGCCGCTGCGGCCGGTGCCAACAAGGCCAGGCAGCAGCCCGCACCCGGAAGCTAGCTAGGGCGCCCGCGGGCGATGCCCGCACACGGGGCAGCCCGGGTCGCGCGCGACGCCGAGCGAGTCGAAGGCCGTGCGGCGGCCGTCGAACATCAGCAGGCGGCCGGCCAGCGACGGCCCGATACCCGCCAGCAGCTTCAAGGCCTCGCTGGCCTGCAGCGTGCCGATGGTGCCGACCACCGGTGCGAACACGCCGAGCACGGCGCAGCGCGTTTCCTCGAAGTCGGCGTCCGGCGGGAACAGGCAGGCGTAGCAGGGAGAGCGCGCATCGCGCGTGTCGTAGACGCTGAGCTGGCCGTCGAAGCGGATCGCGGCCCCCGCCACCAGCGGCTTGGCATGGGCGACGCAGGCGCGGTTGACGGCATGGCGCGTGGCGAAGTTGTCGCTGCAGTCGAGCACCACGTCGGCGCCGGCGACCAGCTCGGCCAGCAGGGCGTCGTCGGCGCGCAGGCGGTGCGTCTCGATGCGGATGTCCGGGTTGATGGCCCGCATCGCCACGGCCGCCGATTCGACCTTGGGCATGCCCACGCGGTCCGTCGTGTGGGCGATCTGGCGCTGCAGATTGGTGAGGTCGAGCGCGTCGTCGTCGACCAGCGAGATGCGCCCGACGCCGGCCGCGGCCAGATAAAGGACGGCGGGCGAGCCCAGCCCGCCGGCACCGATGACCAGGGCATGCCCGGCGCTCACGCGCGCCTGGCCGTCGATGCCGAATTCCTCCAGCAGGATGTGGCGCGAGTAGCGCAGCAGGTCGTGGTCTTCCATGCGCCGCGCGGAAACGGATCGCCGGTGGATGGCTCCCGAAGAAGCCGCCCGGGATCAGTTGTCCTTCTTCTCTTCCTTGTTGTCGACGATGATCTGCGTCTTGCTGACCACCACCGGCTGGCCCTTGAGGCTCTTGACGGCCTGCGCCAGCGCGAAGTCGTCGGTGGCTCCGAACTCGGGCACCTTGCGGTCCTGCGGCGGCTTCTTGGCCTCTTCCTCGAGGCGCTTGCGGGCCTCGTCGCGGGCCTTCTCGCGCTCGGGGTCCTTGCTCTCGGGGCCCTGGCCGCTGGCCAGGTGTTTCTCGAGGTCGGCCTCGCGCATGCGCAGGGCGGCGAAGGGGCTGCCTTCGGCGCTCTCGTCGACCAGCACGTTGGGCACGATGCCCTTGGCCTGGATCGAGGTGCCGCTGGGCGTGTAGTAACGCGCCGTGGTGATCTTCAGGCCGGTGTCGGGGCCGAGCGGGCGCACCGTCTGCACCGAGCCCTTGCCGAAGGTCTGGCTGCCCATGATGGTGGCGCGCTTGTGGTCCTGCAGGGCGCCGGCGACGATCTCGCTGGCCGAGGCCGAGCCTTCGTTGACCAGCACCACCAGCGGCACGGACTTGAGGGCCGCGGGCAGATTGCGCAGCGGATCGCTGCCGGCACGGCGCTGGTAGAACTCGGGCGCCGCCTTGTAGACCGACTTGCTCTCGGCCAGTTGACCGTCGGTCGACACCACCGTGACGTTCTCGGGCAGGAAGGCCGCCGAGATCGCGACCGCGGCGTCGAGCAGGCCACCCGGGTCGTTGCGCAAATCGAGCACCAGGCCCTTGAGGTTCGGGTCCTGCTTGTAGATCTCCTCGACCTTCCTGACGAAGTCGTCGACCGTGCGTTCCTGGAATTGCGACAGGCGGATCCAGGCGTAGCCCGGCTCCATGACCTTGCCGCGGACCGACTGCGTGCGGATCTCTTCGCGCGTGATCGTGACCGGGAAGGTGCGGTTCTCGTCCTTGCGGAAGATCGTCAGCAGCACCTTGGTATTGGCCTCGCCGCGCATGCGCTTGACGGCCTCGTTGAGCGACAGGCCGCGCACCGCGGTGTCGTCGATCTTGGTGATCAGGTCGTTCGGCTTGAGGCCGGCGCGGTAGGCGGGCGAACCCTCGATCGGCGACACCACCTTGATCAGCCCGTCTTCCTGGGAGATCTCGATGCCGACGCCGACGAAGCGGCCGGTCGTGCCTTCGCGGAATTCCTTGAAGGACTTCTTGTCGAAGTACTGCGAATGCGGATCGAGCCCGGCGACCATGCCCGAGATCGCATCCGAAATCAGTTTCTTCTCGTCGACCGGCTCGACATAGTCGCTCTTGACCATGCCGAAAACCGCAGCCAGTTGTTGCAGTTCCTCGAGGGGCAGGGGAGCCAGCGAGCCTCGCGCAACGGTTTGTAACGAGACGGTGGTCAGCGCGCCGGCAAAGGCGCCCGCGGCGACCCAGCCGGTGATCTTCATTTTCTGGCCCATGTGAAAGTGTCCTTGTCGCCTGTCAGCCCAATATACACAGCTTGGAAGCAAGTTGTCGGCCGGGGTTCCGTGCCCCGTCGAACAAATTGAGAATTTCTGTTACGCCTTGCCCTGCGACGCGACCGCTGCCATGGCCTTCTCGGCGGCCTCGGCGTCGCCGAGGTAATAGTGCCGCAGCGGCTTGAGCTCGTCGTCGAGCTCGTAGACCAGCGGAATCCCGTTGGGGATGTTCAGGCCCACGATGGCGTCGTCGGAAATGCCGTCGAGGTACTTCACCAGCGCGCGGATCGAGTTCCCGTGCGCGGCCACCACCAGCCGGCGGCCGGCGCGGATGGCGGGCGCCATCGATTCGTTCCAGAAGGGCAGCACCCGGGCCACCGTGTCCTTCAGGCATTCGGTCAGGGGCACCTGCTCGGGCGCCAGCTTGGCGTAGCGGACATCGCCGCGCTCGCTGCGCGGATCGCTCGGCTCGAGCGGCGGCGGCGGCGTGCTGTAGCTGCGGCGCCAGACCAGCACCTGCTCGTCGCCGTACTTCTTGGCCGTCTCGGCCTTGTTGAGGCCCTGCAGGCCGCCGTAGTGGCGTTCGTTGAGGCGCCACGAATGGACCACCGGCAGCCAGGTGCGGTCGAGTTCGTCGAGGGTGTGCCAGAGCGTGCGGGTGGCGCGCTTGAGCACGCTGGTGTAGGCGACGTCGAAGTCGTAGCCCTCGGCCTTGAGCAGCCGGCCGGCCTGCTTGGCCTGCTCGACGCCGGTCGGCGTCAGGTCGACGTCGGTCCAGCCGGTGAAGCGGTTTTCGAGATTCCAGGTCGATTCGCCGTGGCGGATCAGTACCAGTTTGTGCATGGGAGAGGCCTTTGGGAACGCGTGCGGAAAGCCGACATTCTAAAATCCGGGGTTTGCCACAGAAGGAATACCGTGAAATTCATTGTCGACAACTGGATGCTGATCCTGATTGCGCTCAGTTCGGGTGGCATGCTGGCATGGCCGATGGTGCGCGGCGCGAACGCCGGTTCGCTCTCGGCGCAAGGGGCGGTGCAACTGATCAACCGCGAGCGCGCGGTGGTCGTCGACGTCCGCGAGCCCGAAGAGTTCGCGGCCGGTCATGTGACGGGCGCCAAGAACGTGCCGCTCAACCAGCTCGAACAGAAGCTGCCGGGCGCCGTCAAGAACAAGTCGTTGCCATTGTTGCTTGTGTGCGCCAGCGGCGCGCGGGCGCAGCGCGCCGTGGCCATGGCCAAGAAGCTCGGCTACGAGCAAGCCCAAGCGGTGGCCGGCGGACTCAAGTCCTGGAAAGAAGCTAACCTGCCCCTTGAAAAGGCCTGAAACCCCACGAACTGGACCCGATGCAAGCCGTCAAGATGTACACCACCGCCGTCTGCCCCTACTGCATTCGCGCGAAGCAAATCCTCAAGTCCAAGGGCGTCGAACAGATCGAGGAGATCCGCATCGACAGTGATCCTCAGGCTCGCGCCACCATGATGGACATCACCCGCAGGCGCACCGTGCCCCAGATCTTCATCGGCGACACCCATGTCGGCGGTTGTGACGACCTGATCGCGCTCGACGGGCGCGGCGGGTTGGCGCCCTTGCTGCAGGGCGCCTGACTCTTCCGGCCGGCGCCGCCGGGCGATAATGCCCGGCTACCACCAGCAGCCCGCTCCGGGACACTCCGGGCGGGCATTGTTTTGATCTCCCGAAAGTTTGAGCCATGGCCGACCAGCAAGCACAAGACCCCGTTTTCCAGATCCAGCGCGTCTACCTCAAGGATCTGTCGCTCGAGCAGCCGAATTCGCCGGCCATCCTGCTCGAACAGGAACAGCCGACCGTCGACATCCAGCTCGGCGTCGACGCCCAGCCCGTGACCGACGGCATCTTCGAGATCACCGTGTCGGCCACCGTGCAGACCAAGATCGGCGACAAGACCGTGTTCCTGGTCGAAGCCAAGCAAGCCGGCATCTTCGAGATCCGCAATCTGCCGGAAGACCAGATGGGCCCGATCCTCGGCATCGCCTGCCCGCAGATCGTCTACCCGTACCTGCGCGGCAACGTGGCCGATGTGATCCAGCGCGGCGGCTTCCCGCCGGTGCACCTGGCCGAGATCAACTTCCAGGCGATGTTCGAGCAGCAGCAAGCCCAGGCCGCCGGCCAGGCTTCGCAGATCGTCACGCAGTAAGCCGGCATCAGCGGCCCTTCCGCCGATGAAGATCTGCGTGCTCGGCGCCGGCGCCTGGGGCACGGCGCTGGCGATCAATGCCGCCGGGCGCCATGCGGTCACCCTTTGGGCGCGCGATGCCGCCCAGGTCCAGGCCATGGCTTCGGCGCGCGAGAACGCGCGCTACCTGCCCGGCATCGGGTTCCCCGCCGGATTGAGCATGCGGGGCGGCGAGGCCTCGTCCGCGTTCGAGGACGCCGGGCTCGTGATCGTGGCGACGCCGATGTCGGCGCTGCGCGGGCAACTCGAGTTGCTGCGCCAGGCCACCTGTCCGGTGGCGTGGCTGGCCAAGGGGGTCGAACCGGCGCAGGCCGGTTCCGCCGAGATGGGGCTGCTGGCCCACGAGATCCAGGCCCGTGTGGCGCCCGGGCTCCAGGCCGGCGTGCTGAGCGGCCCGAGCTTTGCGCAGGAGGTGGCACAGGGCCGGCCCACGGCGCTGGTGGCCGCCAGTCCGCTCGCGGGGGTGCGCGATGCGCTGGTCGAAGCCTTCCATGGCCCCGCGCTGCGCGTCTACGCGAACGACGACATCGTCGGGGTCGAAGTCGGCGGCGCGGTCAAGAACGTGCTCGCGATCGCGACCGGCCTGGCTGACGGGCTCGACCTCGGCCTCAACGCGCGGGCTGCGCTCATCACGCGCGGCCTGGCCGAGATGACGCGCTTCGGCGTCGCGCTCGGCGCCCGGCCCGACACCTTCATGGGCTTGTCGGGCCTGGGCGACCTCGTGCTCACGGCGACCGGCGACCTGTCGCGCAACCGCAAGGTCGGCCTGTTGCTGGCCCAGGGCCGGACGCTGTCGCAGGCGGTGGATTCGCTCGGCCACGTGGCCGAAGGCGTGTATTGCGCGCGCACGGTGGTGCAGCGCGCGCGCCATCTCGGGATCGAGATGCCGATCTCGGACAGCGTGGTGGCGGTGCTGGATGGCCGGCTCAGGCCGGCGGCAGCGGTCGCCGGCCTGATGGCGCGCGAGCCGGGCGTCGAGTCCGTCTGAGGCAGGCCCCGCGGACAGCGGGGATTCACGCCGGCGTGTACGCCAGCCGGACGTAGATCGGCGC
>Ga0247820_10001529_pt1 | contig 13055 bp, 11 predicted proteins | sample 13C_Glucose_Day1_2_FD_192480 | JGI IMG/M metagenome (GOLD analysis project Ga0247820, IMG submission 192480) | Soil microbial communities from agricultural site in Penn Yan, New York, United States - 13C_Glucose_Day14 | ecosystem: Environmental > Terrestrial > Soil > Agricultural land | place...
GCAAGCCCGACGCGCGCCTGGCCTCGCAGTGGTCGGCCGCGCTGCGCGCGATCCTGCCGCGGCGCGTCTGGCCTTACCTGGATACCGGCCTCGGCCACTTCCTGCTGCTGACGACGGTGATCGTGCCGCTGCTGGCCGCGGTGTTCGGACTGCTCTACCACCAGGAGCTGCGGCCGCTGCAGGAGCTGATGCCCGACGCGGCCCGGACCGCGCAGGAAGCGTTGCGCGCCGGCTTCCTCAAGGCCTACTTCGCGCTGCTGGTGATCGCGGGCATCGTCGCCTGGTGGCTGGTGCTGGCGCACAAGAGCCGGCAGGTGGCGCAGGAGGAATCGAACCGGCAGACCCACCTGCTGGTGCGCGAGATCGAGTCGCACCGCCAGACCGACCAGGCGTTGCAGGAGGCCAAGCGGGCCGCCGACGAAGCACGCCGCGCGGCCGAGCAGGCCAACCAGGCCAAGAGCCGCTACATCAGCGCCATCAGCCACGAGTTGCGCACACCGCTCAACAGCATCCTGGGCTACGCGCAGCTGATGGGCGAGGACGCGGCGCTGCCGCCGCACCGGCGCCAGGCGGTCAACGTCATCCGGCGCGGCGGCGAGCACCTGCTGTCGCTGATCGAGGGCACGCTGGACATCGCGCGCATCGAGGCCGGCAAGCTCACGCTGAGCGCCAGGCCGATGCAGTTCGCCGACTGCGTGCACGAGATGGCCGGCCTGTTCGAGCTGCAGGCGGCCGCCAAGGGACTGGGGTTCCGCTTCGACGTGGTGGGCACCATTCCCGAGGTGGTGCGGGCCGACGAGAAGCGCGTGCGGCAGATCCTGATCAACCTGCTGGGCAACGCGGTGAAGTTCACCGCCGAGGGCCGCGTCACGCTGCGGGTGCGCTACGCGCGGGAGATGGCCAGGCTGGAGATTGCGGACACCGGCCCCGGCATGTCGGCCGCCGAGATCGCGCGCGTGTTCGAGCCGTTCGCACGCGGCGAGGGCGCAGGCGCTTCGGCGCCGGGCGCGGGCCTGGGGCTCACCATCGCCAAGATGCTCACCGACCTGATGGGCGGGCAGCTGGCCGTGCACAGCGAGCCGGGACGAGGCTCCACCTTCGTGGTCCGGCTGTTCCTGCCGCAGGTGCACGGTGTCACGTCGCGGGCCGCGGCGCCGGCGCGGCCGCGCGGCTACGAGGGCGAGCGGCGCCGCCTGCTGGTGGTGGACAACGAGGAGGCCGACCGCGAGCTGCTGGTGCAGCTGCTGGAGCCGCTCGGCTTCGAGCTGCGCACCGCCGCCAGCGGCCACGACGCGCTGGACCTGCTGGCCGCGGGACTGGCACCCGACGCCATCCTGATGGACCTGGCCATGCCGGGCATCGACGGCTGGGAGACCTTGCGTCGCGCGCGGCGCTTGCCGGGCGGGCGCGCCCGCGTCGCCATCGTCTCGGCCAACGCCTTCGACAAGGGCCTGGACAACGATGCGGGCGTGCGCGCCGAGGACTTCATCCTCAAGCCGGTGCGGCATGCGGAACTGCTGGACTGGTTGCAGCGCGCGCTGTCGTTGCACTGGACTTACGGCGAGCGGCCGGCGATTCCGGTGGCGCCTGTGCTGCGTGCAAGCGATCCCGTGCGGCCCGACGGCGAATCGCTGGCCTCGCTGGCGCAACTGGTGCAGCTGGGTTATCCGCGTGGCGTGCTGAACAAGCTCGACGAGATCGAGTCCGCGCAGCCGGCGACGGCGGCGTTCTGCCAGGCCGCGCGCCGCCTCGCGCAGGCGTTCGAGTTCGAGGCGCTGGGCCGCCAGATCGCCGGCGGCCCCGGCCAGGAGGCGCTGCGATGAACCCGTCCTCCTCGCTGCATCCGGCCCTGGACCGCGCCAACGGCGACGTGGTGCTGGTGGTGGACGACGTGCCGGACAACCTGGCGGTGCTGCACGACGCGCTGGACGAGTCCGGCTACACGGTGCTGGTGGCCACCAGCGGCGCCGCGGCGCTGGCGCGCGCCGAGCAGGCGCTGCCCGACATCGTGCTGCTCGACGCGATGATGCCGGGCATGGACGGCTTCGAGGTCGCGCGCCGCCTCAAGTCGGCGCCGCGCACGGCGCACATCCCGATCATCTTCATGACGGGCCTCACCGAGACCGAGCACCTGGTCGCCGCGCTCGACGCCGGCGGCGTGGACTACGTCACCAAGCCGATCAAGCCCAAGGAAGTGCTCGCGCGCATGAACGTGCACATGCAGGGCGCGCGCCAGGCCCGGCAGACGCGCAACGCGCTCGACGCCTACGGCTACGCCAGCATCGCGGTGCGCGTGAGCGACGCACGCGTGCTGTGGCAGACGCCGCTGGCGCGCGAGCTGCTGCAGGCGTACTACGGCAGCGCCGGTCCGCTGGCGCCGGCGCCGGTCGCCGAGTGGCTGCGCAGGCACCTCGCGCTGGCCTTGCGGCAGGTCGAGCCGCCGCGGCTGACGGCCGAACTCGGCGCGCGGCGCCTCTGCTTCCGCCTGCACCAGCAGATCGGCCAGGACGAGGAGGGCGGCGACTGGCTGATCGTGATGCGCGAGGTGTCGGACACGGCGGTGATCGAGTCCATGAGCCTCGCGTTCAAGCTGACGGCGCGGGAGGCGGAGGTGCTCTACTGGGTCGCGAAGGGAAAGATCAACCGCGACGTCGCCGACATCCTGGGCGCGAGCCCGGCGACGGTGAAGAAGCACCTGGAGCGCATCCTCGCCAAGCTGGGCGTGGAGACGCGGACGGCGGCCGCGGCGATGGCGATGAACCGGATGCGGCAGCTGCATCCGGGGTTCGGAGAGTAGCGGGGGTCAGTGCCCCCAGCGCGCCGGATTGAGCCACTGGCTCCTGGACGTCGTGGCCGGCGTCCTGCGTGCCAGCAGCAACCCGCCCGCCGCCGCCAGCGCGCCCGCCGCGGCCAGCATGGTGCCCGTGCTCATCGACCGCGCCATGCTTCCCGCCAGTTCGCCGCTGCGCGGTCCGATCAGCTGCATGCGGCGGCGCGTCATGCGCGCGCCCATCTCCGACAGCTGGCTCGTGAGCAGCCGTTCCGCCTTGGGCAGCAGCTGCGACTCCTCGTCGGCCACGTGGTGCAGCACCGTGCGCATCAGGTCGAACATGGTCTGGTCGAACGCCGGATCGGTCGGCTGCAGCACGCGCAGGCGCGCGATCAGGCCGCGCATCTCGTCGTGCTCCGGCTTGGCCTTCTCCACCGCCTCGTCGGGCGCCACCTCGCGCAGCGCGGGATAGAAGATCTCCTCTTCCAGCTGCGCGTGCACTTCCAGCGCCAGGCAGATGTTGTCCGCCAGCCCCTTCTTCACCCGCGCCGGCGTATCGACCTGGTACTGGTGGAACGCGGAGACCACGTGCGTGTGGTCCATGCGGATCATGTTGGTGATGGTGGGCGACACCTTGCTGAGCATGGAAGTCATGGACGGTCTCCTTCGGATGGGCAACTTGCAGGCGGGCCATGATGCCCAGCCATCCTCTCGGCCCATGTAGGAACAGAACGTCGTCGAGCTTTGTTACCGCGGCCGCGTACGCCACTCGGCGTATTGGCTCCGGCTGGACCGCTCCCTAGCATGGACCTCGTCCATACGGGCTTCCTTCCACTCACTCCCGGAGCGCAGCAGATGCAAAGACGATTCACCCTCAAGGCGTTGACCGCCGCGGTGGCCCTGGCGGGCACCGCTTCCCTTCCCGCGCTGGCGCAGTCCGGCGGCACCATCAAGGTCGGCATCCTGCACAGCCTGTCCGGCACGATGGCGATCTCCGAGACCGTCCTGAAGGACACGGCCCTGATGGCCATCGAGGAGATCAACGCCAAGGGCGGCGTGCTCGGCAAGAAGCTCGAGCCGGTGGTGGTGGACCCCGCGTCCAACTGGCCGCTGTTCGCCGAGAAGACCAAGCAGCTGCTGACCCAGGACAAGGTGGCCGTGATGTTCGGCTGCTGGACCAGCGTGTCGCGCAAGTCGGTGCTGCCGGTGGTCGAGGAGCTCAACGGCCTCCTGTTCTACCCCGTGCAGTACGAGGGCGAGGAGCTGTCCAAGAACGTGTTCTACACGGGCGCCGCGCCCAACCAGCAGGCGATCCCCGCGGTGGAATACCTGATGAGCAAGGAAGGCGGCGGGGCCAAGCGCTTCGTGCTGCTGGGCACCGACTACGTCTATCCGCGCACCACCAACAAGATCCTGCGCGCCTTCCTGAAGTCCAAGGGCGTGAAGGACAGCGACATCGAGGAGAAGTACACGCCGTTCGGCCACGCCGACTACCAGACCATCGTCGCGGACATCAAGAAGTTCTCCGCCGGCGGCAAGACGGCGGTGATCTCCACCATCAACGGCGACTCCAACGTGCCCTTCTACAAGGAGCTGGGCAACGCGGGCCTGAAGGCCAAGGACGTGCCGGTGGTCGCCTTCTCGGTGGGCGAAGAGGAACTGCGCGGCGTCGACACCAAGCCGCTGGTGGGCCACCTGGCCGCCTGGAACTACTTCATGTCGGTCAAGAACCCGTCCAACGACGAGTTCACCAAGAAGTGGGCCGCGTACGCCAAGGCCAAGAACATCGCCGGCCACAAGGACAAGCCGCTCACCAACGACCCGATGGAAGCCACCTACATCGGCGTCTACATGTGGAAGCAGGCGGTCGAGAAGGCCAAGTCCACCGACGTGGACAAGGTCGTCGCCGCGATGAGCGGCCAGACCTTCAAGGCGCCCTCGGGCTTCACCGCCAAGATGGACGAGAAGAACCACCACCTGCACAAGCCGGTCTTCATCGGCGAAGTGAAGGCGGACGGGCAGTTCAACGTGGTGTGGAAGACGCCCGGGCCGGTGAAGGCCAAGCCGTGGTCTCCGTTCATCGACGGCAACGACAAGAAGAAGGACGAGCCGGACGGCAAGAGCAAAGTCTGAAATCGCTCCGCGATTCCAGACTTCCCCGGCCAGTGCGACAAGGACCGGCAAAGCCGGATCCTTGCCGCAAAGGTGACCGCGTTGCGCGATGCTCCACGCGGTCCGACAGGCCGACTTCGTCGGCCGTCGCGGGACCTGTTTCAAGGCCGGCGCGCCGCCCTTGAAACAGGTTCCTGAATGAAGCGACTTCTCCTCCTCCTGGCCGCGGCGGCCTGCGTGCATGCGCATGCGCTCACCGCCGACGAAGCCAAAGCCATCGCCATCGGCGAAGCCGACGCGCGCATCGAAGCCCTCAACAAGGCGATCGCCACCGCCGACGACAGGACCGTCGCCTTCCTGCGGGCGCTCGGCGACGACGCGGTGAAAGCCGCGGGCGGCAAGGTGTTCATCGTGCGCGACGGCCAGGGCGTGGACCCGGTGAGCGGCGCCGCCGCCGAACTGCCGGCCGATGCCGAGGACGTGGTCAGCAACAACCGCATGCGCGGCGAGATCGACGGCGCGCTCGCTGCGATCAAGCTGATCTCGCCGGACCGCGCGCTGCGCGCCGAGGCGGTGGCCGCGCTGCGCCGCGAGCCGGACGAATCGCGCCTGCCGATGATCGAGAAGGCGTACGCCGCCGAGCCGGACCCCGGCATCAAGGCGCAGCTGGGGCTGGTGCGCGCTGCGGCCCTCCTGGGCAGCGAGGACAAGGCCAAGCGCCTGGAGGCGGCGCGCCTGCTGGGCGACAGCCGCAGCCCGGCCACCAAGACGTTGCTGCTCGAGCGACTGCGCGAAGAGAGCGAGGCCGACGTCAAGGCGGCGCTGCAGGCTTCGCTGGTGAAGGTCGAGTCGGCCCTGGCCTGGGCCGACCGCGCGGCGCAGGTCTTCACGGGCATCAGCCTCGGCTCGATCCTTTTGCTGGTGGCGCTGGGCCTGGCCATCACCTACGGGCTGATGGGCGTGATCAACATGGCGCACGGCGAGCTGATGATGATCGGCGCCTATGCCACCTACGTGGTGCAGGGCGTGTTCCGCAGCTGGTTTCCCGGCGCGTTCGACTGGTACCTGGTGGCCGCGGTGCCGGCGGCGTTCGCCGCTTCCGCGCTGGTCGGCGCGGTGCTCGAGCGCGGCGTGATCCGCTTCCTGTACGGCCGTCCGCTCGAGACGCTGCTGGCCACCTGGGGCATCAGCCTGATGCTGATGCAGGGCGTGCGCAGCCTCTTCGGCGCACAGAACGTGGCGGTGGAGAACCCGAGCTGGATGAGCGGCGGCGTGGTGCTGGTGGAGAACCTGCAGCTGCCGCTGAACCGCCTGGTCATCGTGGGCTTCGCGTTCGCGGTGCTCGCGGGGATGGCGTTCCTGATCGCGCGCACGCGGCTCGGCCTGTTCGTGCGCGGCGTCACCCAGAACCGGCCGATCGCGTCCTGCATGGGCGTGAACACGGCGCGGGTGGACACGTACGCGTTCGCGCTCGGCTCCGGCATCGCGGGCCTCGCGGGCTGCGCGCTCAGCCAGATCGGCAACGTCGGTCCCGACCTGGGGCAGGCCTACATCGTGGACTCGTTCATGGTGGTGGTGCTCGGCGGCGTGGGGCAGCTGGCCGGCACGGTGTACGCGGCGCTGGGGCTGGGCGTGCTGAACAAGTTCATCGAGGGCTGGGCGGGCGCCGTGCTGGCCAAGATCGCGGTGCTGGTGCTGATCGTGGTGTTCATCCAGAAGCGGCCGCAGGGGCTGTTCGCGGTCAAGGGCCGCAGCGCGGAGGCTTGACATGGACCGTGCACCCGACGCCCTGCTCACCTCGGCGACCGCCCCGGTCCGGCTGCCTGCGCACAGGCCGCTGCTCACCCGCACGGGCTGGACCGCCTTCCTGGTGGCGCTGATCCTCGTCTGCGCCGTCGCGCCGGTGCTCAACCTCGTGGTGCCGCCCGACAGCGCGTTCCACGTCGGCGACTATGCCGTGGCATTGACGGCGCGGATCATGTGCTACGCCATCGCGGCCCTCGCGATGGACCTGATCTGGGGCTACACCGGCATCCTGTCGCTCGGCCACGGCCTCTTCTTCGCGCTGGGCGGCTACGTGATGGGCATGTACCTGATGCGGCAGATCGGCCGCGACGGCAACTACAAGTGCGACCTGCCCGATTTCATGGTGTTTCTGGACTGGAAGGCGCTGCCCTGGCACTGGACCTTCTCGGACAGCTTCCTCGCGACCTGCCTCCTGGTCGTCGCAGTGCCGGGCCTCGTGGCCTTCGTGTTCGGCTACTTCGCTTTCCGCTCGCGCATCAAGGGCGTGTACTTCTCCATCATCACGCAGGCGCTCACGTACGCGGCGATGCTGCTCTTCTTCCGCAACGAGACCGGCTTCGGCGGCAACAACGGCTTCACCGACTTCAAGCGCATCCTCGGCCTGCCGCTGCAGACGCCGCAGATGCGCATGGTTCTCTTCGTGATCACCGGCGTGACGCTGCTCGGTTTCTTCCTGCTGGCGCGCTGGCTGGTCAGCGCCAAGTTCGGGCGCGTGCTGCAGGCCGTCCGCGACGCCGAGTCGCGCGTGATGTTCTCCGGCTACAACCCGGTGGGCTACAAGCTCGCGGTGTGGACGCTGTCGGCCGTGATGTGCGGCGTGGCCGGAGCGCTCTACGTGCCGCAGGTCGGCATCATCAACCCCGGCGAGATGAGCCCGGCCAACTCCATCGAGATCGCGGTGTGGGCCGCGGTGGGCGGCCGCGGCACGCTGGTCGGACCGATCGCCGGCGCCTTCGTGGTCAACGGCGCCAAGAGCTGGCTCACGGTGAGCGCGCCTGAGTTCTGGCTGTATTTCCTCGGCGGGCTGTTCATCGTGGTGACGCTGTTCCTGCCCGACGGACTGGCGGGCCTGGCGCGGCGCGTGTTCAGGAAGAGGAGGTCGGCATGACACCCGACCTGATGGAGGAGGGGGCGCGACGCGCTGCGGCGGCACGGGAAGCCGCGGCCCCCGGCAAGACCGAGTCCGGCGGGCGCGCCGCCGGATTCGCCCACCCGCTCACGCGCGGCGAGGTCGACGTGAGCCACGGCCGCATCCTGTACCTGGAAGACGTGAACGTCAGCTTCGACGGCTTCCGCGCGATCAACGGCCTGTCGCTGGACATCGCGCCGGGCGAGCTGCGCTGCGTGATCGGCCCCAATGGCGCGGGCAAGACCACCATGATGGACATCATCACGGGCAAGACGCGCCCGGACAGCGGCACCGTGTTCTTCGGCAGCACCATCGACCTGCTGCGCTACAAGGAGCCGCAGATCGCGCAGCTGGGCATAGGCCGCAAGTTCCAGAAGCCCACGGTGTTCGAGCAGCTGACGGTGTTCGAGAACCTGGAGCTTGCGCTCAAGACCGACAAGGGCGTGCGCTCGTCGGTGTTCTTCCGCCTCGACTCCGGGCAATCGGACCGCCTGGCGTCCGTGCTGCGCACCATCCACCTGGCCGGGCACGTCGACCGCCTGGCCGGCACGCTGAGCCACGGCCAGAAACAGTGGCTGGAGATCGGCATGCTGCTGATGCAGGACCCCAAGCTGCTGCTGCTGGACGAGCCGGTGGCCGGCATGACCGACGAGGAGACCGCCCGCACGGCGGAACTGTTCCTGTCGCTCAAGGGGCAGCACTCGCTGATGGTGGTGGAGCACGACATGGGCTTCATCAAGACCATCTCGGAGAAGGTCACGGTGCTGCACGAAGGCTCGGTGCTGGCGGAAGGCTCGCTCGAGCAGGTGCAGAACGACGAGCGGGTGATCGAGGTGTACCTGGGCCGCTGACATGCTGAACGTCAAGACCATCAACCAGTACTACGGCGGCTCGCACATCCTGCGCGACGTGAGCCTGCAGGCGCGCGCAGGACAGGTCACGGTGATCCTGGGCCGCAACGGAGTGGGCAAGACCACGCTGCTGAAATCGCTGATGGGGCTGGTGCCCATCAAGTCGGGCTCCATCGAGCTGGACGGCCGCGCCATCCAGCAGTGGACGCCGTACCAGCGCGCCCGCGCCGGCATCGGCTTCGTGCCGCAGGGGCGCGAGATCTTCGCGCGGCTCACGGTCGAGGACAACCTGCGCATGGGCCTGGCCTATCGACCCGCGGGAACACCGATCCCGGGCGAGCTGTTCGAGCTGTTCCCGGTGCTCAGGCAGATGCTGAACCGCCGCGGCGGCGACCTGTCGGGGGGCCAGCAGCAGCAACTGGCGATCGCGCGGGCGCTCGCTGCCGGGCCCAAGCTGCTGGTCCTCGACGAGCCCACCGAGGGCATCCAGCCGAGCATCATCAAGGACATCGGCCGGGTCATCCGCATGCTGGCTGCGCGCGGCGACATGGCCATCGTGCTGGTCGAGCAGTACTACGACTTCGCGCGCGAACTGGCCGACCGGTATCTGGTGATGGAGCGTGGCGAGGTCATCGCCGAGGGCGAGGGCCGCACCATGGAAGAGGACGGCGTGCGCCGCCTGGTGGCCATCTGAGCGGAAGCGGTCCGGCACCGGTAGGCGGGTACCTACCTCGTCTGGTGCCGCCGCCCGGCACGCACCGCCCGGCGTCCGAAGTACCTTGAGGACATCGACAACCCCCAAGGAGAAATCAAATGCCGGTCATCCTCTGGCTGCTGGGCGTCCCGCTCGTCGTCATCGTCCTGCTGATGCTGTTCGGCGTGCTCTGACGCCGTCCGCGCGTCAGGGTTTGCCTTTGACGCTTTCGAGCTGGTCCAGGTTTCGCCCGGACCGTTCGGCGCGGTTGCCGACCGCATAGTGCTCGCCCGCGGTAGCGGCGGGCACGTTCGGCGTCTGGTTCCCGTAGGGTTGCCGGCCCTGCAGCCAGGCGTGTCCGATCGGCGGATCTTCATGGCGGCCGGAGCCGCCTTCCCAGTTCATTTCGTTGCGATAGCCGTGGCGCGCGTGGCCGTCCGGATTGGGCGCCGCGCCGGCGGGCTTCTGCTGCTCTTTCACTGCTAGGACCCTCTGTGTAATGCGGCCCCGAAGGCCATGACGCGACGGCGGTCGCGCTCCGCTAGCCTAGCGACGGGAACGTGCGCTCCTGTAGGACAACGCCCCGTCTGCGCTCTGTTACGGAGCGCAGGACGGGGCGTGTTGTTTGGAGCGTGAATGCGGGTGACGTGATCGTCACTGCTGGGGCTTGACTTGCACCGAAGGAACGGGAACCAGCACCACCGGGTCGCTGGTCTTGGGTTCGACCTTGACCTCGCTCGCACCCGGCGGCAGGACCACCGTCTCCACTTCGCGCAGCACGCCGCCGGAGGCCACGCTGCCGGTGGTGTTGCCATAGCCCATCACGCGCGCCTGGCAGGCGGCCTTGTCCTCACCGGCCAGCGGCTCGCAGCGGGCCATCGCATTGGCCTCGAAGTTGGGCGCAGGGCGGGCCAGCGTTCCGCTGCGGCGCTCGGCCTGCGCATTGCGCGCTTCGCGCATGCAGGTGTCGATGTCCTGTTGCGTGCGGCCGCTGCGGCAGGACTGCAGTTCGGATTGGTAGTTGCCGGTGGCATCGATGCCCGTGGTGCCCGCCCCGCCGCCGGCGACCTGGGCCGTAGCGGCGGTCATGGCGAGCAGGGCCGCGGCGGCGAAGGGCAGCAGGCTCTTGCGCGGACGCATCGGTGGCTTCCTGTTCATGCGGACTCCTTGCGAATCTGGATGGGCTCACTCTAGGCATCCCGTCGGGCAACGGGTGCCGGAGGAGGCCAGCGATCCGGGGCGGCAGGCTCCGGCGCGGGCCGTAGGAACCTGCTTGCAGGCAGGTGCCTACGAGCGGCCGAGGTTCACAGCGCCCACAGGCGCGGGGCGATCGACGACAGATCCCACATGGCGGGCCGCCACGCATCGCGGATGGAGCGCAGCAGCGCCATCGCAGGCTCGACCAGGGGCGCGAGCACGCGCACGATTACCACGCCGTCGGCCGGGCTCGTGGCTCCTGCGTGAGGTGCCAACGGATGCGCCGCGATGGCCTGCCGCGCCAGCTCCAGCGCCTGCTCGCGCCGATCGCGCGAAAGCGGCTCGCCGGTCGCGAAGAACAGCGTGGCCACGCAACGCTGGCCCGCCAGCCCCAGCGGACCGTCCATCAGGCGCGCGTTGGTGGCGACGATGCGCCCGCGCTCCAGCCATTGATCGCCCAGCGACAGGTTCTGCAGCAGGCTGCCCGAGACGAACGGCTGGTGCGCTTCGGGCAGACCCAGCGCGCACAGGTCCCAGCCCATCGCCTCCGCGCCGGGCGCGAGCTGCAGGTGCAGGTGGTTCTCGGCGATGCAGCCGCTGTAGCAGATCGCCTCCAGCGGAAGCCATTCGAAGCGGCCGCCGGCCTCGACCTCGATGCGCGTGCGCTGGATCGCCGGCGCGCCTTCGCTGCGGTAGAAGCGCGCCGCGCCCGGCGTGGTGACGAGGCCGTGTGCACCGGCGCCCACGCGGATCTGCACATCGAGCTCGTCGCCGCCCACCAGCCCGCTGGGCGGATGCACCAGCACGTTGTGGCTGATCGCATCGCCCTCGGGGTAGAGCGTCTGCAGCAGGCGCAGCGGGCCCTCGTGCTCGTGGCGCGCGACGCAGCGCCCGCCTTCGCGCCGCAGGTCCAGCCGCAGCCGCGCGTGCCAGCTCATGCCTTCGCCTTCCTCAGGTGTCCTGCGAGCCGCGGTGCGCCCACGCGGTGGTGTGGCGCTCGAGCCAGCTGAAGGCCTCGTACATCGCCATCGCCATCACGCTGATCGCCACCAGGCCGGCAAAGGCCAGCGGCATGCGCTGCTGGCTGCCGGCGCTCTGGATCAGGTTGCCGATGCCGGAGTCGCCCGCCGTCATCTCGGCCAGCACCGTGCCCACGAAGGCCAGCGTGATCGCGATCTTCAGAGAGCCGTAGAAGTACGGCATGGCGCGCGGCAGGCCGACCTTCACCAGCACGTCCCAGCGCCTGGCGCCGAGCACGCGCAGCACGTCCTCCAGTTCCGGCTCCAGGGTGGCCAGGCCGGTGGCGATGTTCACCATGATCGGGAAGAACGAGATCAGGAACGCGGTGAGGATGCCCGGCCCGATGCCGATGCCGAACCACACCACCAGGATCGGCACGATGGCCGCCTTCGGCACCGCGTTGAAGCCCACCATCAGCGGATAGACCGCGGCGTAGGCCAGGCGCGAGGAGCCGATCAGGAACCCGAGCAGCACGCCCACCAGGATGGCCAGGCCGAAGCCGACCATCGTGACCCAGAAGGTGCTCCACGCGGCGGCCATCAGCGGGCCCTTGAACTCGGCGAACTGCTCGGCGATCTGCCAGGGGCTGGGGAAGATGAAGTCGGGGACCTGGAAGGCCATCACGCCGACCTGCCACACGAGCACCAGCACGGCGGCCAGCAGCAGCGGCGCCCAGCGCTCGAAATGCCGGTTCGATTTCACGGGGCCACCTCCGCGCTGGTCTTGCGGATGGCACCGATGTGCCCGCGCAACTCGAGGACGATGTCGGTGAACTCCTTGGTGTAGGTGATCTCCAGCTCGCGCGGTCGCGGCAGCTCGATCTGCTTCCTGACCACGAAGCGCCCGGGGCTGCGGCTCATGACGTACACCGTGTCGGCGAGGAAAACCGACTCTCGCAGGTCGTGCGTGACCAGGATGACGTTGAACCGCTGCTCGGTCCACAGGTCGCGCAGGATGCACCAGAGCTCCTCGCGCGTGAACGCGTCGAGCGCGCCGAACGGCTCGTCCAGCAGCAGCATCTTGGGCTCGTGGATCAGCGCGCGGCAGATGCTGGCGCGTTGCTGCATGCCGCCCGACAGCTGCCACGGGAACTTGTCCTCGTAGCCGGCCAGGCCCACCTTGCGCAGCAGGGCGCGGGCGCGCTCCTCGTACTCCTTGCGCTTCGCCTTGAAGTGGCTGCGGTACGGCTCGACGATCTCCAGCGGCAGCAGCACGTTGTCGACCGTCGTGCGCCAGGGCAGCAGCGAAGGCGCCTGGAACGCCATGCCGGAGATCTTGAGCGGGCCCGTGACCGGCTGGCCGTCGATGCGGATGCTTCCGCGCGAAGGCATGCGCAGCCCGGTGGCCAGCTTCATGAAGGTGGACTTGCCGCAGCCGGAAGGCCCGACGATGGCGATGAACTCGCCCTGCGTGACCTGCAGGTCGATGGCCTCCACCGCGAACTGCCCCTGCTGGAGCAGTTCATCGTTGTAGGCC
>Ga0247820_10001530_pt1 | contig 13055 bp, 11 predicted proteins | sample 13C_Glucose_Day1_2_FD_192480 | JGI IMG/M metagenome (GOLD analysis project Ga0247820, IMG submission 192480) | Soil microbial communities from agricultural site in Penn Yan, New York, United States - 13C_Glucose_Day14 | ecosystem: Environmental > Terrestrial > Soil > Agricultural land | place...
CCGCTGGTCGACCCGGCGATGGAGACCAGGGCCCGGGCCCCGGCCCTCTTGAGCCAGGGCAGGTCGGTCCGGACGAACGCCTCGATGCCAGGGCCCTGCAGGCCGATGGAGTTCAGCATCCCTGACGGTGTCTCGGCCATCCGGGGCGTGCCGCGGCCAGAGCGCGGCGCCGCCATGACCGACTTCGTCACGAACGCCCCGAGCTCGGCGACGTCGAAGAAGCGGTGCAGCTCCCTGCCGTTCGCCGCGCAGCCGGACGCGGTCATCATCGGGCTGGGCAGAACGGCCCCGGCCAGGTCGACGGACATGTCCACCGCCGGCGCTGCCTCAGCCGCTCGCGCCGCGGCTGCGTCGGCCGCATCGGAGGCCGAGTGTCCCGGGTGGGTGATGGCGCTGGAGACACGCGTGCTGCCGAAGACTCCCATTAGTGACCGCCCTCCTTCGGGGAACCGAGCGCGTCCTCCGGGACGCGGCACCAGCCGTTCTCGAAGGCATCCCAGCGGACCCGGTCACCTCGGAAGACCGGTCCCTCGACGCAGGAGCGGACCATCCTGGTCACGCCGTCGTTGCCGCGCACAGGCATCACGCAGGTCATGCACACACCGACGCCACACGCCATCGACTCCTCGACGGCCACCTGGGCCACCGCGCCCTCGGCGGCGGCGACAGCGGTGATGGAGCGCAGCATCCCCATCGGTCCGCAGCCGTAGACCACCCCGGCACCCGTACTGCGAATCAGGTCGGGCAGCACGTCGGACACCCAGCCTCGATGGCCGAGCGAGCCGTCGTCGGTCGTGATGGTGACGCCGTCCGCGCAGCGTCGCGCATCGACCACACCGAACAGCCGGGACTCGGTGGCGGCGCCGAGCACCATCTCGACCCGGCACCCCCGCTCACGCAGCGTCTCGGCCAGCCAGAACAGCGGAGCGCTGCCGTAGCCGCCCCCCACCAGCACCGTGGCCACCGGCTCCTTCGGCAGCGGGAAGGCCCGACCGAGCGGCCCGACGATGTCGACCTCGTCGTGCGCCCGCAGCCCGGCCAGCCACTGCGTGCCGGAACCATGGGCAGAGACGACGATGTCGACAGTCCCGCCGTAGGTGCCGGAGGGACTGACCCGGTGGATCGAGAAGCAGCGTCGCAGCAGGTTCGCCGAGGTGGGGCCACCGACGGCGAGGGCCACGAACTGCCCCGGGCGCGCGTGCTCCGCGATCCCCGGCGCCACGATGGTGAGGTGGTGGTAGGCGCCCGTCTTGCGGGTTGCGATGAGCTCGCCGGGGACCTGGACCACCCCGGTCTCCGGGCGTGCGGCGGTGGCGCTCATGCCCGCACTCCCCGGCCGTAGAGGTCGAGGTCCCGGGCGTGCTCCTGCAGCGACTTCACGCGCAGCTCACCGTGCAGCTGGGCCTCGATGCCCTGCACCGCGGCGGCGAGCTCCTGGACCGTGGTGATGATGGGCTTGTCCATGGAGGTGGTCGCGGCCCGGATGGCGTAGCCGTCGGCGCGGGCGTTCGGCCCCGAGGGTGTGTTGACCACCATGGCAATGTCGCCGCCGAGGATGAGGTCCACGATGCTCGGCTCGACCTCGGTCGCCGCGGCTGCACCGGTCTCTCCCCCAGCCCTGTCTGCGCTGGCCCTGCGCTCGCTCACCTTGCGCACCACCTGCGCGGTGATGCCGTTGCGGCGCAGCACCTCGGCGGTGCCGGTCGTGGCGATCAGCGTGAACCCCAGGTCGGCGAGCCGCTTCACCGGGAAGATCATGGCGCGCTTGTCGCGGTTCGCGACCGAGACGAAGACCGTTCCGTGGGTGGGCAGGCCGCCGTAGGAGGCCAGCTGGCTCTTGGCGAAGGCCGAGCCGAAGTCGTTGTCGATGCCCATGACCTCGCCGGTCGAGCGCATCTCCGGTCCGAGCAGGCTGTCGACGACCTGGCCCTCCTTGGTCAGGAACCTCTTGAACGGCAACACCGCCTCCTTGACCGCCACCGGGGCGTGGCTCGGCATTCGCCCGCCGTCGCCGACCGGTGGGAGCAGGCCCTCCTCGCGCAGCTCGCGGATGCTGGCGCCCAGCATGATCCGGGCGGCCGCCTTGGCGACGGGGACGCCGGTGGCCTTGGCGACGAACGGCACCGTGCGCGAGGCCCGGGGGTTGGCCTCCAGGACGTAGAGGACGTCCTGGGCGAGCGCGAACTGCACGTTCATCAGTCCTCGCACGCCGATGCCCTGCGCCAGCTTGAGCGTGGCCGCGCGGACCCGCTCGAGCTCTTCGTCGCCCAGGGTGACGGGCGGCAGCGTGCACGCCGAGTCGCCGGAGTGGATCCCGGCCTCCTCGATGTGCTCCATGATTCCGCCGAGGTACATCTCCTCGCCGTCGTACAGCGCGTCGACGTCGATCTCGATGGCGTCGTCGAGGAACCGGTCGACCAGGACCGGGTGCTCCGGCGAGGCGACGGTGGCCCGCGTGACGTAGCCGGACAGCGTCTCGTCGTCGTAGACGATCTCCATGCCGCGGCCGCCGAGGACGTACGACGGCCGGACCAGGACGGGGTAGCCGATCTCGCGCGCGACCTCGACGGCCTCGGCGGCGCTGTAGGCCGTGCCGTGCCGCGGGGCGGGAAGGCCGGCCTCGTGCAGGACGCGCCCGAAGGCGCCCCGGTCCTCGGCGAGGTCGATGGCCTCCGGCGAGGTGCCGACGATCGGCACACCCTCCGCCTTGAGTGCGTCGGCGAGCCCGAGCGGCGTCTGGCCGCCGAGCTGCACGACGACCCCCGCGATCGGCCCGGCCTGCTTCTCCGCGTGGTAGACCTCGAGGACGTCCTCGAGCGTGAGCGGCTCGAAGTAGAGACGGCTGCTGGTGTCGTAGTCGGTGGAGACGGTCTCCGGGTTGCAGTTCACCATGACGGTCTCGTAGCCGGCGTCGCGCAGGGCGAAGGAGGCGTGCACGCACGAGTAGTCGAACTCGACGCCCTGACCGATCCGGTTCGGCCCGGACCCGAGGATGATGACGGCCGGCTTCTCGCGGGGCTCGACCTCGGTCTCCTCGTCGTACGAGGAGTAGTGGTACGGCGTCTGCGCGGCGAACTCCGCCGCGCACGTGTCGACCGTCTTGTACACGGGCCGCACGCCGAGGGCGTGTCGCACCCCGCGCACCACCGCTTCCGGCATACCCCTGAGCGAGGCGAGCTGGACGTCGCTGAAGCCGTGCCGCTTGGCCAGGCGCAGGAGCTCCGGCGTCAGCTGTGGGGCGGCGGCCACGCGGTCGGCGACCTCGTTGACGAGGGCCATCTGGTCGAGGAACCACGGGTCGATGCCGGTGGTCTCGTGGACCTCCTCCACCGACAGCCCCCCGCGCAGGGCCTGCTGGACGGTGACGATGCGCCCGTCGGTCGGCGTGCGCGCCTCCTCGAGCAGCGCCCGGGCCTGCTCCGTGGTCGGAGTGTCACCGTCCCAGTGGAACGTGGAGCCCGACCGCTCCATCGAGCGCAGCGCCTTCTGCAGGGCCTCGGTGAAGTTGCGCCCGATGGCCATGGCCTCGCCGACCGACTTCATCGTCGTGGTCAGGGTCGGGTCCGCCGCGGGGAACTTCTCGAACGCGAACCTCGGCACCTTGACGACGATGTAGTCGAGCGACGGCTCGAACGACGCCGGCGTCTCCCGGGTGATGTCGTTGGGCACCTCGTCGAGGGTGTAGCCGATCGCCATCTTCGCGGCGATCTTGGCGATCGGGAACCCCGTCGCCTTGGACGCCAGGGCCGAGGAGCGCGAGACGCGCGGGTTCATCTCGATGACGATGATCCGGCCGTCGACGGGGTTCACCGCGAACTGGATGTTGCAGCCGCCGGTGTCGACGCCCACCTCGCGGATCACGGCGATGCCGATGTCGCGCAGCCGCTGGTACTCCCGGTCGGTGAGGGTCAGGGCCGGGGCGACCGTGATCGAGTCGCCGGTGTGCACGCCCATGGGGTCGAGGTTCTCGATCGAGCAGACCACCACGACGTTGTCGGCGTGGTCGCGCATGACCTCGAGCTCGTACTCCTTCCAGCCGAGGATGGACTCCTCGAGAAGCACCTCGGTCGTGGGGCTGGCCTGGAGGCCGGCGCCGGCGATCCTGCGCAGCTCGACCTCGTCGTGGGCGAAGCCGGACCCGAGCCCGCCCATGGTGAACGACGGTCGCACGACCATCGGGTAGCCGAGCTCCTCAGCGGCAGCGAGGCACTCATCGATCGAGTGGGCGATGACAGAGCGGGCCACCTCGGCCCCACAGCGCTCCACGACGCCCTTGAACGCCTGGCGGTCCTCGCCGAGCTCGATGGCCTCGACGTTGGCGCCGATGAGCGGGCAGCCGTACTTCTCGAGGACGCCGGCCTCGTGGAGGGCGATCGCGGTGTTGAGTGCGGTCTGCCCGCCAAGGGTGGCGAGCACCGCGTCGGGACGCTCCTTGGCGATGATGGCCTCGACCACGTCGGGCGTGATGGGCTCGACGTAGGTGGCGTCGGCGAACTCGGGGTCGGTCATGATCGTCGCCGGGTTGGAGTTGACGAGGACGACCCGGATGCCCTCCTCGCGCAGCACGCGGCAGGCCTGGGTGCCGGAGTAGTCGAACTCGCAGGCCTGCCCGATCACGATGGGGCCGGAGCCGATGACGAGGACGGACTCGATGTCGGGGCGGCGGGGCATCAGGCGCGGCCTTCCTTGTTGTCCATGAGGGCGATGAACCGGTCGAAGAGGTAGGCGGCGTCGTGCGGGCCGGCAGCAGCCTCGGGGTGGTACTGAACTGAATAGGCAGGCACATCAAGGCATTCCAGCCCCTCGACGACGTCGTCGTTGAGGCAGACGTGCGAGACGCGGACGCGCCCGTATGCCGTGCCGCTGGCTGCGTCGCTCGGCGCTGGCACCGTCTGGTCGAGCGGTGCGTCCACGGCGAAGCCGTGGTTGTGCGCAGTCACCTCGACCTTTCCGGTGGTCCGGTCCATGACCGGCTGGTTGATCCCCCGGTGGCCGTACTTCAGCTTGTACGTGCCGAACCCGAGGGCGCGGCCGAGGAGCTGGTTGCCGAAGCAGATGCCGAAGAACGGGATCCGGGCCGCGAGCACCTCGCGCAGGACCTCGGTCTCGTGCTCGGCGGCCGCGGGGTCCCCGGGGCCGTTCGAGAAGAACACGCCGTCGGGGCCGCGCTCCCCCACCGCCTGGACCTGTTCGAACGTCGCGGTGCAGGGCAGCACGTGGACCTCGATGCCGTGCTGGGCCATCAGTGCCGGCGTCATCGCCTTGATGCCGAGGTCGAGCGCCGCGACGGTGAAGCGCTTCTGCCCCACCGCCGGGACGACGTACGGCTCGGTGGTGGTCACCTCTGCGGCCAGCGCGGCGCCGCTCATCGGCGGCGCCTGCTGCACGGTGGTCAGCAGCTCGGCGTCGGGCCGCCCGGCGCGCTCGCCGGAGAAGATGCCGACGCGCATCGCCCCTCGCTCGCGCAGGTGGCGGGTCAGGGCCCGGGTGTCGATGCCGCAGATGCCGACCACGCCCTGCTCCGCGAGCTCGTCCTCGAGGCTCCGCTGCGAGCGCCAGTTCGAGGGTCGCAGCGCGGGGTCGCGCACCACGAAGCCCGCCACCCAGATCCGGCGTGACTCGTCGTCCTCGTCGTTGACGCCGGTGTTCCCGACGTGCGGGGCGGTCATGACGACGACCTGGCGGTGGTAGCTCGGGTCGGTCAGGGTCTCCTGGTAGCCGGTCATCCCGGTGGAGAAGACGGCCTCGCCGACGGTCTCCCCGACCGCCCCGAAGGACTCACCGTGGAACGCCCGGCCGTCCTCGAGGACGAGCACGGCGGGCTCGCGCAGCGGGGTCAGGCGGTCCCGGGGTGCCGCCCCGGCCTCCGGTGCCTCGATGGTGGTGTCTGCAGTGGTGGTCACGTGCTCGGGTCCCCTTCTCGGGTCTCGGGTGCGCTGTCGATGGTGGCGCCGCCCTGGTGCCACCACAGGGCGGCCTCGAGCCGCTCGAGGTCGGCGCGGTAGCGGGGCAGGAAACCGGTCTCGTAGAGGGCGTCGTCGTCGGCCCGCCAGCGCAGGACCAGCAGCCGGTTGGCTCCGACGAACTTCCCCGCCATCCCCCGCTCCCGGCGCACCTCGACGAGGCGGCCGCGCGGGATGACGACGTCGGACTCGCCCTCGCGCTCGTAGCGGACGAGCTCCTCGGGCACGCCACGCCGGACGGTCATGGTCGCCCGTGCCCGGTTGCCGAGACCGGCGACGGCGACCCGTTCGTGGCGGGAGGCCGCGGTGGTCGTGCTCACGTACGTCCCCTCGGCACGAACCGCGCTGTCGGGCGCGGCACCGGCGGCGGTGCGCGCCGCGTCGCCACCCGCCACGGCCACTGCCGCAGAGCCGTGCCGCCGGCGCTTGCGGACCCAGGCGGCATACAGCAGGGCGTAAACGAGGCCGAGGGCGACCAGGAGGACCCCGACCGCCTGGGGTCGGGTCACGAGATGGCCCCCTTGAGGGCGGTGACCCGACCGCGCAGCACGGTCGCGTGGACAGCGCCCCGCAGGGTCCGGCCGTGCCACGGGTTGTTGCGCGAGAGGGACAGCGAGGCGGAGCGGTCCACCGTGACCTCGGCCGAGGGGTCGACGAGCGTGAGGCTGGCGGGCGACCCCGTGGCCAGCGGCCGACCGTGGTCGGCGAGCCCGGCGATGCGCGCCGGGGCGACCGACATGACCCGCGCGACGCCCGCCCAGTCGAGCAGCCCGCCGCGCACCATGGTGTCGCTGACCACGGCCAGGGCGGTCTCGAGGCCGAGCATCCCGAAGGCCGCGTCGACGAAGGCGTGCTCCTTGTCGTGGCGCGCGTGGGGGGCGTGGTCGGTGGCGACGGCGTCGATGGTGCCGTCCGCGAGCGCCTCGCGCAGGGCCTGCACGTCCTCCAGTGGCCGCAGCGGCGGGTTCACCTTGAAGGTGGGGTCGTAGCCGGAGACGAGGTCGGTGGTGAGGACGAGGTGGTGCGGCGTCACCTCGGCGGTGACGTCGATGCCCTGGGCCTTGGCCCACCGGACCACGTCGACCGACCCCGCGGTCGACACGTGCGCGATGTGCACCCGGGAGCCGGTGTGCCGCGCCAGCATGACGTCACGGGCGACGATGGTCTCCTCGGCGATGCCCGGCCAGCCGGGCAGCCCGAGCCGCCCGGAGAGCTCCCCCTCGTGGCAGCAGGCCGTGGGGCCGGCGAGGTGTGGGTCCTGCGCGTGCTGGGACACGACGCCCCCGAAGGCGCGGACGTACTCCAGCGCGCGGCGCATGACCCGGGCGTCGTGGACGCACTTCCCGTCGTCGGAGAAGACGCTCACGCGGGCGCGAGAGCGGTGCATGAGGCCGAGCTCGGCGAGCTCCTCCCCCGCGAGACCCTTCGTGACAGCCCCGACCGGCTGGACGTCGACGAGTCCGGCCGCCCGGCCCAGGTCGAGGATCCGCTCTGCGGCCTCGGCGGTGTCGGTGACGGGGCTGGTGTTGGCCATGGCCAGCACCGCCGTGAAGCCGCCGACCGCCGCTGCCGCCGACCCCGAGGCGATGGTCTCTGCGTCTTCGCGCCCGGGCTCACGCAGGTGGGTGTGCAGGTCGACGAGCCCCGGCAGGGCGACCAGCCCGTCGGCCTCGAGGACGTCGGCGCCCTTGGCGGTGCGCACCGACCCGACCTCGGTGATGACGCCGTCCTCGACGAGGAGGTCCTGGGCGCCCGCGCCGGCGAGGTCGGCCCCGGTGATCAGCAGGGCGCTCACGACGCGCTCCCTTCTTCGCCTGCGAGCAGGTGGTAGAGGACGGACATCCGGACGGCCACCCCGGCCGAGACCTGGTCGAGGATGAGGGACTGCGCGGCGTCGGCCGCGTCCGCGCCGATCTCGAGTCCGCGGTTCATGGGCCCCGGGTGGCAGATGACCGCCTCCGGGTTCGCGGCGACGAGCGCGTCGAGCCGCGGGCGCGTCAGGCCGTAGCCGACGGTGTACTCGCGGGCCGTGGGGAAGTAGCCGCCGCTCATCCGCTCGCGCTGCACCCGCAGCATCATCACCGCGTCCACGGTCGGGAGCACCGCGTCGAGGTCGTGGGACAGCTCGAAGCCGTCGGACGCGGCCCACGAGGCGATGCCGCTGGGCATGAGCGTCGGCGGGGCCACGAGCGTGACCCGGGCGCCGAGCTTGCCGAGGCAGATGAGGTTGGAGCGCACCACCCGCGAGTGGGTGAGGTCGCCGACGATGGCGACGTGCCGGCCGGAGAGGTCCCCGAGCCGCTGCTGCATGGTGTACGCGTCGAGCAGCGCCTGGGTGGGGTGCTCGTGGGTGCCGTCCCCGGCGTTGATGATGTGGGCGTCGACCCACTGGCTGACCTGCTGCGCGGCGCCACTGGCACTGTGCCGGATGACGAGCGCATCGACCCCCATCGCCGCCACGGTGAGGGCGGTGTCGCGCAGCGACTCGCCCTTGGAGGTCGAGGACCCCTTGCCGGAGATGTTGATGACGTCGGCCGACAGCCACTTGCCGGCGATCTCGAACGAGCTGCGCGTGCGGGTCGAGTCCTCGAAGAAGAGGTTGACGACGGTGCGCCCGCGCAGGGTGGGGAGCTTCTTGACCTCACGGCGCTGTACTGCGTGCATCTGGGCAGCGGTCTCGAGGATCTCGCGGATCCGGTCGGTGGACAGGTCGTGGACCGAGAGCAGGTGCTGGCGCGTGTGTCCCGGGCTCGTCTGCGCGGTCAGGATGGCGGTCATCGGGGCTCCCCTCCGGCGATGCGGACCTCGTCGCCGTCGCCGTCGTGCTCGGCGAGCCGCACCTGCACGCGCTCGCTGCTGGACGTCGGCAGGTTCTTGCCGACATGGTCGGCGCGGATCGGCAGGTCGCGGTGGCCGCGGTCGACGAGCACCGCGAGGCGGACAGCGCGGGGCCGGCCGAGGTCGGAGAGCGCGTCGAGCGCCGCCCGGACCGTACGGCCCGAGTAGAGGACGTCGTCGACGAGCACCACGACCTTGTCGTCGATGCCGGCACCGGGGATGTCGGTGTGCATCGGCGATCGCGTGGGCTGGCGACGGAGGTCGTCGCGGTGCATGGTGACGTCGAGCGCACCGACCGGGACGGAGGTGCCCTCGACCTCCTCCATGACCTTCACGAGCCGCCTCGCGAGCGCGACCCCGCGGGTCGGGATGCCGAGGACCACCAGGTCGTCCGCACCCTTGTTGCGCTCGAGGATCTCGTGGGCGATGCGGCGCAGGGCCCGGGAGACGTCACCGGAGCTCATCACTGCGCGGGCCGCGGAATCCGCGGGGACGGCGTTGCCGGGTACAGCAGAGTCAGGACGCGTCACAGCGCCAGGACCTCCTTCCCTGCCTCACAGGACAGGTCGTTAAAGGATGTCTAACGGGCAGCACTGTAGCCGCTCCACCGGCTGCTCGTCGCACCGCCTCGCCCGGTGGGACCGGGCGGGTTCGCTGGCGGCAGCGGGTGGGGCATCGAACGGAAGGCCGCGTCCGTGAAGGCCGCAGGGACGCCGAACGGCCCGCTCCCGGCGGGAGGGGCCGTTCGGGCGGGGAGTGTCAGGCCAGCGTGGGCTTGACCTCCGCGAGCCGGGCGAGCAGGCCGTTGACGAACTTGGGCGACTCGTCGGTGCTCAGGGTCTTGGCCAGCTCGACCGCCTCGGCGATGGCCACCCCCTCCGGCACACCCTCGGCGTAGAGCACCTCGAAGGCACCGAGCCGCAGGATGGCGCGGTCGACGCTGGGCATGCGCTCCACCGACCAGCCCTGGCTGTACGTCGCCAACAGCTCGTTGATGTCGGTCCAGTGCTCCACGACGCCCTCCACGAGGTCGGCGGTGTACTGGTTGAGAGGCGCCTCGGTCACCGGCTTTGCGAGCCGGTCGGCGAGCAGGTCGCGGGCGTTCACACCGCGCTGATCGGCCTCGAAGAGGAGGTCGACGGCGCGCTTGCGGGCCTTGCTGCGAGCGGACAAGTCAGTTCACACGACCGAGGTACGACCCGTCGCGGGTGTCGACCTTGACCTTGGTGCCGGTCTCGAGGAACAGCGGGACGTTGATCGTCGCGCCGGTCTCGAGGGTTGCCGGCTTGGTGCCGCCGGTGGAGCGGTCGCCCTGCAGGCCCGGCTCGGTGTACGTGATCTCGAGGACCACCGAGGCCGGGAGCTCGACGTAGAGCACCGTGCCGTCATGGGTCGCGACCTGGGCGGTCTGGTTCTCGAGGAGGTAGTTGGCGGTGTCGCCGACGGTGGCCTCGGGGATGTGGATCTGGTCGTAGGTCGTCCCGTCCATGAAGACGAAGTCGGTGCCGTCCTTGTAGAGGTACTGCATGTCGCGGCGGTCGACGGTCGCCGTCTCGACCTTGACTCCGGCGTTGAAGGTCTTGTCGACAACCTTGCCCGACATCACGTTCTTCAGCTTCGTGCGCACGAACGCCGGGCCCTTGCCGGGCTTGACGTGCTGGAACTCCACGACGGACCACAGCTGGCCCTCGATGTTGAGCACCATGCCGTTCTTCAGGTCATTGGTCGATGCCACAGGCTGGTTCGCTTTCTTGTGTCTGGGGGTGCCGGTGCCCGCGCGGCGCGCGCCACACCGAGGCGAAGGTCGAGGGATCGCCGTCCATCCTAGCGTCGACGCCCCACCGGCCCACCACGCGCGGCCCTGGGGCGGTGCCGTCACACCCCGCCCGGTGCCGCCACCCCGCACGTGCGGTCACACCCCGATGGTGAGGTTGGCGACGAAGCCCGAAGAGGCGTCGCCGGTGACGGTGGCCAGCTGGTGCACCCCGCCGTCGTCGCCGAACACGTGGTCCGACGTCAGCGAGGACCCGGCGAGGTTCTGGGCGCTGCGCTCGTAGCCCGCGGTCCGGTACGCCTGCTCGCAGGCCGCCATCGGCAGCGCGATCTGGCTCGTCTTGACGATCGGGCCGCTCGTCGTGGCGTCCTCCACGCTGGAGTAGACCTCGAAGTGGATGTGCGGCCAGCGCCCCGAGTACGCCCCCGGGAAGATGGTGGTGAAGGTGACGGCGCCCGCCGCGTCACTCTCCTGGACGCCTCTGAGGTAGTTCTCGCTCTCCAGTCCCGGTGAGTACAGGGAGTAGCTGCCGTCCCGGTCGCAGTGCCAGAGGTACACCGCCGCGCCGGCCAGGGCGGCATACCCCTGGGCGACCCCCGTCAAGGTGAGGTTCACGGTGAGGGGCACCCCCTCGGCCCGGGTGGTCGCGGTGTCGTAGCTCGTGGTGATGTCCGAGCGCACGATCCCCGAGTCGTCGAGGACGTTCGGACCGTTGGAGCCGTCCCCCGGGTAGGGACCGCCGGTCTCGTCCGGCACCTCGGCTGTCGGCGGGCCGCCCGTCGCACCGGCCGACGAGGCAGAGCTCGCGGCCCCAGGCGCTCCCGGTGTGGAGGTGAGCCTGCCGGCGCTCGTGGAGACGCTCTCGGCAGCGCAGCCGCCGATGGCCAGCAGGGAGACCCCGCCGAGGAGCTTCAGCGCGCCTCGGCGGGCCAGCAGCGTGCCGACGTCGAAGGCCAGCCCGCGGTCGTGGTCGTCATCGAGGTCGTCTTCGTGGGTCGTCATGCCACCACGGTGACCCCCCGAGCCTGCTCGGGGCCATGGGCGGGCTGTGTGGTGCCTGTGAGGCGGCAGGGACATCCGGGCGGGAGCGGACACGCGCTCTGGGGCGTGGGAATCCACCACGTGCGAGTGGGTGATTATGGTACTTTTCCCCCGCACGAGCGTGCTCACATTTGCTTGCAGGGGAGAACATCACATGCGCGGTATCAAGGTGGCCGCTGCCACCGTCGGTCTTTCAGCTGCCCTCGCCGGCACTGCTGTCGGTCTTGCTGGCCCGACGAGCGCAGCGCCGCGGGCCGGTTGCTCGCAGGGCACGTACCCGCCGGCGGCGTCCGCCATCGCGCTCAGCCGGAGCCGCGCCGAGGTCGGCATGACGATCTCGTTCGAGGCCCGCTGCTTCAAGAACAACGACACGGTCACGGGCACCGTCTACTCCACCCCGGTGCGGGTCGGCACGTACGACGCCAACGCCAGCGGGGTCGTCGACGGCGAGTTCACGGTCCCCAACGTCCAGCCCGGACGCCACACCTTCCGCCTCGTGGGCACCGACGGGGCCCAGACCTCGGTGGGCTTCACCGTCGTTCCGAGCCAGGCCGCGGCCGCTGGGGGCAGGGGCAACTCGTCCTCCGGCTCGCTCGCCTTCACCGGCACTGACATCGCGATGACTGCCGGCGTCGGCACGCTCCTGCTGCTCGGTGGTGGCGCCCTGGTGCTCGCCGCCAAGCGTCGCAAGCACGTCAACGCCGCTGTCTGACCCGTTCCTCGTCCGTTGGGTGGTCGTCGGCGTGCCCTGCGCTGGGGTGCGCTCGTCGTCCTCGCGGCCGCGGCACTCTGTGCGATCGCGCTGGCGGTCACCGGCTACCTGACCCACCGCCACCTGCGCGACGCGCAGGCAGCGGTGGGTCAGCTGCGTCTGGGGCTCGCGTCCACCGAGACGCCGACAGCGCAGATCGACGCACTCCTGCGCGACATCCAGTCCGAGGCACGGGCTGCCCGCGAGCTCACCGACGGCCCGCTCTGGGGCCTGCCGGCACGCCTGCCCCGGGTGGGCGCCCCGTTCGAGACCGTGAGGGGCGCAGCCGCTGCCATCGACACCGTCGCCCACGACGTCCTCCCGCCGGTGCGCGGGGCGCGCGACAGCCTCGTCGGGGTGGACCTCCGCCGGCACGGCGGTGGCCTCGACCTCGCCCCGGTCTCGGCTGCCGCGGCTCCGCTCGGCCAGGCCCGCGGCGCGACCGACCGAGCCCTTTCGCGCGCCGAGAACCTTCCCTCGACCGGCGTCCACCAGATCGACGCCGCCCGGGGGGAGCTGCTCGCGCAGCTCGGCGCCCTGTCCGCCCAGCTCCGCTCCGCCCACGAAGCGGTGACGCTCCTGCCACCGATGCTGGGCGCGAACGAGCCCCGGCGGTACTTCGTGGCCTTCCAGAACAACGCCGAGGCGCGCGGCACAGGGGGTCTGCCCGGCGTGTATGCCGTGCTGC
>Ga0247820_10001532_pt1 | contig 13048 bp, 15 predicted proteins | sample 13C_Glucose_Day1_2_FD_192480 | JGI IMG/M metagenome (GOLD analysis project Ga0247820, IMG submission 192480) | Soil microbial communities from agricultural site in Penn Yan, New York, United States - 13C_Glucose_Day14 | ecosystem: Environmental > Terrestrial > Soil > Agricultural land | place...
CGCGATGGACGAGGCCGTCGTCGCGCACAGACAGGAAGCCTTCGGCGTCCAGGTCGACGGTGATCAGCTTGGCGTGCTTGGCGACGGCCTCGTCCATCGCGTTGTCGAGGACTTCGGCGAAGAGGTGGTGCAGGGCGCGCTCGTCGGTGCCGCCGATATACATGCCGGGGCGTTTGCGGACGGGCTCCAGCCCCTCCAGCACCTCGATCGAGGAGGCGGAATAGCCGGTGGCGGCGGCCGTCGCCGTGCTGGCGTGGCTGGCGAGCTCGACCCTGGGTTCGTGCACAACGGGCGTGGATGGCGCGATTGCTGGCTGAGGCGAGGCGGGCGCCTTCACTTCCGCCTCGGGGCGGGTGGGTTCAGCGTCGTCGAGGGTAGAGAACAGGTCGGCCATCGGTTCAGTCTGAGGCGATTCGGGGACCGGTCTGGTAGGCCGCGCGACGGTTGGGTGCAAGCGTGACGCGCTCAGGCCGTGGTTCGGGATAGACAGCGCGCGCCAGGATGGCCAGGCACAGGGTCCAGGGCATGTTCTGGGCGCTGAGCAGGACGCTTTCGGACAGGGTCAGCACCAGATAGACGCTGAGGTAGGCGATGCTCCAGAAGCCTTCGCGGCGGCCAGCCCAGGGCAGGCGCGCCACAGTCAGCGCGTAGGATGAAAGCATCAGGGTGCCGATCAGAAGGGCTCCGGGCCAGCCGAGCTGCACAAGGAGGTCGATCCAGCCGTTGTGGGCCGAAGGCACTGACCAGCCCGTCTGATGACGCACCCAGGTGGCGGGCTCGGAATCCTTGCCCCAGAAGGCGTTGTAGCCGTAGCCGGTCCACGGTCTTTGATCGATCATCCGGAACAGGGCGTCCCAGATCTCGGTGCGGCCCGTCAGGGTCGGATCCTTGCCGAGGCTCTGCAGAATTTCGCCTGACTCGAAGGTCCATAGCCACCAGGCGACCGCGGCGCCAATGACGCCGATCCAGATAGCGACGATGATCAGAGCGGGCCCTGCACGCTTCAGAAGCCACAGGATGGCGACGATGCCGACACCGAGCATGGCGCAGAGCAGAGAGGTCTTGGACTGCGTCGCCAGCACCAGCCCCAGACACAGCACGATGGTGGCGATCGGTACGGGGTGGGGGCGATCTTCTGCGGCGAGCCAGGCGGCTGCGGCGGTCGCGCCGGCCACCATGACAATGCCCATCTGGTTCTTCTGATACCAGACGCCGCGCCACATTCCGGCATTGATGTCGTGATGTACGCCGATCGAGGGAACGGCAAAGACCATGAAGAGACTGAGCAGCCCCATGACGAGGGCGCAGCAGGCCAGAAGGCGTGGCAAGTGGGCGTCGCTGAAACGAGAGCCCAGATACATGGCGAAGGAACCATTGATGGTCAGGGCGATGACGCGGCGCTGCGTCGTTTCCGGATCTATCGACCAGTATTTCGAAGCGAAGGCCAGGATGACCACGAGGCCCAGGGCCGCCCATGCTGGCCATGCCCTTATAACGGTCTTGAAGTGCAGCAGCAGCAAGCTTGCCACAAGGGCGTAAACCGGCAGCCAGACCAGGCGGAGGATCGGCGTCTCGCTCTGATCCGGGGCCAGAACCGGGCCGACAAGGGCGCCGGTCAGCATGCAGATGATGAAACCGGCGGCGATCTGCTCCCACAGCGGCGGGGCGGCCGGAGCCGCCATCGCCTCTGGACGGATCGTGCGCGTAGCGGCACGGTCAGCGATCTGCGGGGTGGGAAGGTAGGCCATGACCAGTCTGATGCGCGTTCGACGACCGGGAGAACACGCTCGGGTCGGTTTTGTCGAGCTGTTCTTTGACCTCGTCTTCGTCTTCGCCATCACCCAGGTCAGCCATCTGCTGCTGGCGCACCTGACGCCGCTGGGCGCGCTGGAGGCCGCGATCCTGCTGGCGGCGGTCTGGTGGGTGTGGATCGACACCAGCTGGATCACCAACTGGCTGGACCCCGAGCGGGGGCCGGTGCGGTTGATGCTGTTCGCCCTGATGGCGGCGGGCCTGATCATGTCCACCTCGCTGCCTCATGCGTTCGGAGACAAGGGGCTGTTCTTCGCCTGCGCCTTCGCCTCCATTCAGGTGGGACGCAGCCTGTTCACCCTGTGGGCTGTGCGCGGATCGCCCACGCAGAAGGCGAACTTTCAAAGGATTTCGTGCTGGGCCCTGCTGGGAGCCGCCTTCTGGATCAGCGGCGGACTGGCCGAGGGACAGACCCGGCTGGCGATCTGGCTTGTCGCCCTGGCCCTGGAATTCACCGCGCCGGCCGTGGCCTTCTTCGTGCCGGGGCTGGGTCGGTCCAGCACGACGGACTGGGACGTGGAGGGGGCGCATCTGGCCGAGCGGGTCGGCCTGTTCGTCATCATCTGCCTGGGCGAGTCTATCATCATCACCGGGGCGACCTTCGCCGAACTGGCGTGGACGCCGACGGTCGTGACGGTCTTCGGGTCGGCCCTGATCACCACCATCACCATGTGGTGGCTCTTCTTCAGCGAGGCTCATGAGGCGGGATCAGAGACCATCAGCCACGCCGCCGATCCCGGCGCTATCGCCCGACGCACCTATACCTATTGCCCGATCATCGTGGTGGCGGGGATCGTGGTGACGGCGGTAGGCGACGAGCTGGCCCTGGCCCATCCGTGGGGCGCGGCGGGCGTGGCGACGACGGTGGTCCTGATCGGCGGACCGATGCTGTTCCTGCTGGGGACCGCCCTGTCGGTTTACAGCATCTGGGGCAGGGTCGCCTGGCCGCGCGTCGCCGGGGTAGCGGCCCTGGGCATGGCGCTGCTGTTCGGGCAGGGACTGTCGCCGCTGGCCCTGACCATGACCTCGACAGCCATTCTGGTGCTGACGGCGATCTGGGAATCCATCGCTGGCCGTGGAAAGGCCTAGGAGGCCTTCTCCACGAAGGTGTCGATGACCTTCTTCTCGCCCGCCTTGTCGAAGGCGACGATCAGCTTGTTGCCCTCGACGGCGCGCACGGCGCCATAGCCGAACTTCTGATGGAAGACGCGGTCGCCGCGCGACCAGTCGCCGCTGGACTTGGGCGCGACGGGACGGCTCTGCCCCTCGATGATCGCCTTGCGGGCGGGTGCCGAACCCGAAGATGGGCGCGAAGGCGGGTTTGAGCTGAAGCTCTGGGCGCGTTTCCAGCCGGGGCTGGAATAGCCGGCGCCGAACGAGGGGCTGTCGTCCCAGCGGCTCTTGCTTGCCTGCTGCATGCCGGGCGCGCCGCCGCCGTTGTAGTAGCCGGTGTCAGATTGCGGATCGACGTGGGCGAGGGGCAGTTCGTCGACGAAGCGGCTGGGCAATTGCGAGGTCCAGCGGCCATAGACCATGCGGTTGGCGGCGAAGCTGATGCGCGCGTCGCGCTTGGCGCGGGTGACGCCGACGTAGGCGAGGCGGCGCTCCTCCTCGAGGCCCTTCATGCCCTTTTCGTCGATGCTGCGTTGGCTAGGGAAGACGCCTTCCTCCCAGCCGGGCAGGAAGACCAGCGGGAACTCCAGCCCCTTGGCCCCGTGCAGGGTCATGATCTGAACCGAGCCCGTCTCGGAATCCTGACCGGCGTTGCGTTCCAGGTCCATGACCAGGGAGACGTGCTCCAGATAGGCCTGCAGGGTGTCGAAGGCCTGCATGGCCTGGGTCAGTTCCTTGAGGTTGTCCAGGCGGGTCTGGCCGCTGGTGCGGTCGGCCTTCTGCATCTCGGTGTACCCGCTTTCGTCCAGCAGGGTTTCGGTCACCTGCCAGTGGGGCGTTCCCATGGTGGCCAGATCACGCCAGCGGTCGAGATCGCGCACGAAGTTGGCCAGGGGCGTGCGGGTGCGGGCCTGAAGCTCGTCCGTCGTGATCAGATGGCGGACGGCCTGCATGGCCGAGACGCCGTTCTCGCGGGCGATGTGCAGGATCTTCTGGACGCTGGTGTCGCCGATGCCGCGCTTGGGCACGTTGACGATGCGCTCGAAGGCCAAGTCGTCGTCCTCGGACTGGATCAGGCGCAGATAGGCGTGGGCGTCGCGGATTTCCGCCCGCTCGAAGAAGCGGGGGCCGCCGATGACCTGATAGGGGATGGCCAGCATCAGGAAGCGCTCTTCGAACGCCCGCATCTGGAAGGAGGCGCGGACCAGAACGGCCATGTCCTTGTACTTCATGCCCTGCTTGCGGGCGGTCTCGATCTCGTCGGCGATCAGGCGGGCCTCGGCCTCGCCGTCCCAGACGCCGCGCACGCGGACCTTGTCCCCGCTGTCGTCCTCGGTCCACAGGGTCTTGCCCAGACGGTCCTGATTGGCCGCGATCAGGGCCGAGGCGGCGCCGAGGATGTGCTTGGTCGAGCGGTAGTTGCGTTCCAGCTTGACGATCTTCGCGCCCGGGAAGTCGCGTTCGAAGCGCAGGATGTTGTCCACCTCGGCCCCGCGCCAGCCGTAGATCGACTGATCGTCGTCGCCGACGCAGCAGACATTGCCGGTCGAGGAGGTCAGCAGCCGCAGCCACAGGTACTGGGCGACGTTGGTGTCCTGATATTCGTCCACCAGGATGTAGCGGAAGCGGTTGCGATATTCCGCGGCCAGATCAGCGTGTTGCGACAGGATGGTGAGGTTGTGCAGCAGCAGGTCGCCGAAGTCGCAGGCGGTCAGCGTGGCCAGGCGCTTCTGATAGGCGGCGTAGAGAGCGTGGCCCTTGCCGTTGGCGAAGTCCTCGCCGGGCGGCAGCTTTTCGGGCGTCCAGCCGCGGTTCTTCCAGTGGTCGATCAGGTGGGCCAGGGACTTGGGCGTGTGCTTCTTGGTGTCGATATTGGCCGCTTCGAGCAACTGCTTCAGCAGCCGCTCCTGATCGTCGGTGTCCAAGATGGTGAAGCTGGACTTCAGTCCGACCAGCTCCGCATGGCGGCGCAGGATCTGGGCCGCGACCGAGTGGAAGGTGCCGAGCCAGCGCAGGCCCTCGGACGACGGGCCGATCAGGTGGCCTATGCGCTCGCGCATCTCGCGCGCGGCCTTGTTGGTGAAGGTGACGACCAGCAGTTCCCACGGCTTGGCCCGGCCGGTGGCCAGGATATGGGCCAGACGGGTCGTCAGGACGCGCGTCTTGCCCGTGCCGGCGCCCGCCAGGACCAGAACTGGCCCCTCGGTCGTCTCGACCGCCAGTCGCTGTTCGGGGTTCAGGCCGGACAGATAGTCGGCCGCGCCTTGTGGCGAGTGGCCGCGCGCCAGGTCGGAAATACGGGGGGGAGGCAGGTCGGTCACAGGATAAGCGGCTCACGCAAGGCGGATTCGGAGGAGAACATAAGCAGCACAGCGGCCAAAGTCAGGCCCCGTTGGAAATTGGCGGACGGGAACCGCCAAGCCTGACCCCCGTTCTTTCGGCCTTAGCGAAGCGATGAGGAGCCTGTGAATGACGGACCCCAATATCCCGCCGCCCGAACGTGTCGTGCATCAGACGACGATCAATACCGGCGCCGAGCGCAAGGGCGGCGGCGGGCTTCTGGCCTTTATTCTCGGTGGCGTGGTCGTGGCTATCGCCGTGATCGGCTGGTTCCTCTACTCGGGCGGAAACCCGCCCGCCGCGCCGGAAACGCCAGAGGTCAACCTGGACATCAATGTCCCGGCGCCCAAGCTGCCCGAAGCGCCGAACCTGCCGGATGTGCCGCGTCCGGCCGAGCCGCCGACCGTGACCGCGCCGAGCAGCCCGGAACCGCAGGGGTGACGTGCCCGGCCCGGTCATCCTGAAGCGCGCCTACGAGGCCGCCTCGACAGACGACGGGCAGCGCGTGCTGGTCGATCGCCTGTGGCCGCGCGGCGTCAGCAAGGAGAAGGCAGCGATCGACCTGTGGCTGAAGGAGATCGCGCCCAGCACGGCCCTGCGCCAATGGTTTGGTCATGATCCCAAGCGGTGGGACGGATTTCGGCAACGCTATCGCGCCGAACTGGACGCCAACAGCGAGGCCGTCCAGCAACTGAGGGATGTGATCCGCAAGGGTAGAACCACTCTGGTCTATGGCGCGCGGGATGAGGCGCACAATGACGCCGTGGTGCTGGCGGACTACATCGGTGAGCGGGGGCCTATTTCAGCCGATAGCTGATGGTGGTGACGACGCGCACCTTCTTGTTCAGCGAGGTCGCTTCGTCGCCGAAGCCGTCGCGCGGCAGGATTTCGAACGAGCCCTGGCCCGCCGACTTGATCGGCCCCAGCGGTGCGCCGGAATCCTTGGCGAACTGCACGGCGCCGGTGCGGGCGGCGGCGGTAGCCTCGGCGATCATGGCGGGGCGTACGTCGTTCAGCCTGGTGAAGATGTAGGATGGACCCTGGAAGTCCTGCAGCACCACGCCCTGACGCACCAGATCGTTCAGATTGCGGGTGGTGGTCTGGACCCGGTCGACGTCATTGGTCCGCACGATCACGGTCTGGGTCAGGATGAAACGCGGACCCCCGGTCTGACTGGCGTATTCGCGCGAGCGGGTGTCGGCGACGCCGAGCGGGCCCAGATCGACGGCGGTGTCGGGATAGCCCTGGGCCTTGAGGAACTGACGCACGATGGCCAGGTCGCCGTCGATGCGGGCCTGAACCTCGGACAGGATGTCGCCCGAGGCGGTGAAACGGATGGGCAGGACGGCCAGATCGGCCTTCACGTCCTTTTCCGCCAGACCGCGCACGGTGACGGAGCGGTCGCCGGCGCGGGCGTTGACCACGCCCTGACCGATCAGGGCGCCGCCGCCGATCAGGCCGACGGCCAGCAGGCCGCCAAAGACGGCGGCGGGGATCAGTCGCTTGTCGGCGGTCATGCGTCTTCTCCGGCGAAGCTGCGGTCGCCGCCGGCCCATTGCAGGGCCAGAACCCGGCAAGCCGAGGCGAGGGGGCGACGGCCGCGCCAGGCGTCGATGCGGATCAAGAGGGCGGCGCGGCCCAGGTTCAGTTCGGCCCCGATGGCGTCCAGCACGGCCCAGAACTCCGGCTCCAGCGCCACCGAGGTGGCGTGGCCGGACAGGAGGACGGAACGCTTGGCGAGGCTGCTCACGGTCTAGCGAACGCCGACCATCATGATGTCGGCCTTGTTCGACGCGCCGTTGGTCAGGACCGAATGGCGGGTGTCGGTGGTGAAGCGCAGGGCGCCGGCCGGGTCGCGGATCTCGGCGCGAACGGCGTAGGTGTGGCGCGGGTCGATCTGGCTGTTCGGCACCGACAGGGTGACGGCGTAGGGCGGGCCACGGCCATCCAGCGGTTGCTTGGTTTCGGCCATGACGCGGGCTGGGGCGTCCATCAGGCTGACGTCCTCGACCCTGACCGTCAGCACGTGGCCAGGCGTCAGCATGATGCGCTCGCGATAGGAGGCGGTCACGTCCACCTGGGTCGAGGCGGCCTCGTCGCCCGGCATGCTGGAACAGGCGGCGACCACGAGGGCGAGCGGGGCGATCAGCGGAAGGAAGCGCATGGCGGAGGGTCCTATGAGGGGATAGCTTAGCAGAACGCGCGAGCGTCACATAAGGCTGCAAGACGTGAGGCGCGGCGGTCGCGATCCGATGCTAACGGAGGTTCCGCTTTCGTTTTCGTTGAGTCGCCTTGAGGCCCCGCCCGTGACCGAGACCGCGTCCAAGCCCCTGATGTCTCCGGCCGTCCTGGCTCTGGGCGGAATTGGCGTCTGCGCCCTGATCTGGGGCACGACCTGGTACGCCATCACCTTCCAGCTGGGCGCGGTCGATCCGGTGGTGTCGGTGGTGATGCGTTTCGCCATCGCGGCGGCGGTGCTGGCCCTGGTGGTCAAGGCGACCGGCGGAAAACTGGCCATGACGCGGCCGCAGCACCTGATGGCCATGGGGCAGGGGTTCTTCTCCTTCGCGATCAGCTACGCCTTCGTCTATGCGTCCGAGGAGAAGATCGCCTCGGCCGTGGTGGCGGTGATCTTTGCGGCCCTGGCCTTCCTCAACCTGATCCTGTTCCGTGTGGCCTCGAAGCAGAAGGCGGCGCCGGCGGCCTGGCTGGGCGCGGGCATGGGCGTGATCGGTGTGGCGGTCCTGTCGGGCGGCGAGGTCATGGGGGCTGGGCTGGGACTGCACGCGGTCGAGGGCGTGACCTTCGCCGTGATCGCAGTCGTGGCCTCGGCCTTCGGCAACTGGTTCGCCTGGAAGGGGCAGCAGGCCGGGGCGCAGGTCCTGCCCGGCACGGCCTGGGCCATGGCCTACGGCACGGGGGCCCTGGCGCTCTACGGCCTGATCACCGGGGTGTCGTGGTCGGTGGCCTGGAGCCCGGCCTATGTCATTTCCCTGTTGTATCTGTCGCTGTTCGGCTCGGTGATCGCCTTTGGCCTGTATTTCACCATCGCCCGGGCGCGCGGCTACGCCTTGGCCAGCTATATCTCGGCCTTGACCCCGCCGATCGCCATGCTGGTGTCGGTGCTGTTCGAGGGGGCGAAGTTCGGCTGGATCGCCTTCGTCGGGCTGGGCCTGGTGCTGGCGGGGCAGTTGTTCCTGATCCGCGCGCCGAAGCGGTCGGCGGCCTAGGTTTCAGGCTCGTCCAGCTTGTGGCCGTCCAGGCGGGCGGCGTCGCGGTCGCGCTCCTTCTGCGTCGTCAGGCGCTCGGCCCTGGTGCGACCGAAGGCCAGGCGGTTGGCGTCGGCGGTGCGCCTGGCCTCGGCCTTGTCGCGGGCCTTTCTCGCCTTGTTCAGATTGACGATCTCGCCCATCAGGCGCGACCAGACGGGGGCGCGAACGGGAAGGTTGGCGACATCGTGAACTCCTTCGAGCGGCAATCGTGATGGACCCGTTCGCGACGCGGGCCGTTTCACCATCACCCCAAACAGCCATGGAGAGGGTCATGATAAACGCCTCGATGATCAAGGAACATCTTGAAGTCGTCGGTTCAGACGGCGGGCACGTCGGTCGAGTGGACCATGTGATGGGCGATCAGATCGAACTGGCGAAGTTCGACATGGGGTCAGGCCTGAAGCATCACATGATCCCGGTCAGTTGGGTCGATCATGTCGACGAGCATGTCCATCTGACCATGACCAAGGACGAAGCCAAGGCGCGCTGGATGGAAAAGCACTAGCCTCGCCTTACCGCGAATTCACCCAGGCCCCGCTGTAACAGGCGGGGCCTTTCGCCATATCAGGGACGTCACGCCGTATGGCGCATGGGGAGATGACCTTGATCCGACTGATCCTGAACCTGCTGTGGTTCTTCCTCGGGGGCTTCGCCTCCGGCCTGGCCTGGCTGTTCGGCGGGCTGTTGCTGGCCCTGACGGTCGTGGGGCTGCCGTGGGCGTTTTCGGCGTGGCGGATCGCCAGCTATTCCTTCTGGCCGTTCGGGCGCGAGATCGTCTGGCGCGATCCGAACCCGGCCGATCTGGGCGTCGGCTGCCTGGGCGTCGGGCTGAACGTGATCTGGTTGGTGCTGGCCGGCTGGTACATCGCCCTGGCCCATATCCTGATCGCCGTGCCGCAGTTCGTCTCGATCATCGGCATCCCGTTCGCGCTGAAGAACGTCGAACTGGCCAAGCTGTCGCTGGCCCCTGTCGGGCGGACTATTCGGGATCGTTAGGGCAAACAGAAACGGCGGCGAGATCGCTCTCGCCGCCGTCCTTGTTTCAGTCTGCTAGCGCCGATCAGCCCGGCGAGATCATCTTCTCGGGGCGGACGGCTTCGTCGAACTCGGCGTCGGTCAGATAGCCGCCGCCGACGGTTTCCTGACGCAGGGTGGTGCCGTTCTTGTGCGCGGTCTTGGCGATCTTGGCGCAGGTGTCGTAGCCCAGCTTGCCGTTCAGGGCCGTGACCAGCATCAGCGAGTTGTTCAGGCCGCGCTCGATATTGTCCTCACGCGCCTCGATGCCGACGACGCAGTTGTCGGTGAAGCTGATGGCCGCGTCGGCGACCAGACGGACCGACTGCAGGAAGTTGTAGGCCATGACAGGGTTATAGACGTTCAGCTCGAAGTGGCCTTGCGAGCCGGCGAACGACAGGGCGGCGTTGTTGCCGAACACCTGGGCGCAGACCTGGGTCAGGGCCTCGCACTGGGTCGGGTTGACCTTGCCCGGCATGATCGACGAGCCGGGCTCGTTTTCCGGCAGGGCCAGTTCGCCCAGACCCGAACGCGGGCCGGAGCCGAGGAAGCGGATGTCGTTGGCGATCTTGAACAGCGAGGCGGCGACCGTGTTGATGGCGCCGTGGCTGAAGACCATGGCGTCGTGGGCGGCCAGGGCTTCGAACTTGTTCGGGGCGGTGGTGAAGGCCAGGCCGGTGATGGCGGCGATGTTCTCGGCGACCTTTTCAGCGAAGCCGATCGGGGCGTTCAGGCCGGTGCCGACGGCGGTGCCGCCCTGGGCCAGTTCCATCAGCTTGGGCAGGGTCTGCTCGATGCGCTCGATGCCGTTGGCGACCTGTTGGGCATAGCCGCCGAACTCCTGGCCGAGGGTCAGGGGGGTGGCGTCCTGGGTGTGGGTGCGGCCGATCTTGATGATGTGGGCCCAGGCCTTGGACTTGGCGTCCAGGGCGGCGTGCAGGTGCTTCAGGGCGGGCAGCAGGTCGTTGACCACCTGCTCGGCGCAGGCGACGTGCATGGCCGTCGGATAGGTGTCGTTCGACGACTGGCTCATGTTGACGTGGTCGTTGGGGTGGACCGGCTTCTTGGAGCCCATCTCGCCGCCCAGGATCTCGATGGCGCGGTTCGAGATCACCTCGTTGGCGTTCATGTTCGACTGGGTGCCCGAGCCCGTCTGCCAGACGACCAGCGGGAAGTGGTCGTTCAGCTTGCCCTCGATCACTTCATTGGCGGCGGCGATGATGGCGTCGGCCAGCTTGGCGTCCAGCTTGCCCAGGTCGCGGTTGGTCTCGGCGGCGGCGCGCTTGACGACGCCCAGGGCGCGGACGACGGGCAGGGGCTGCTTTTCCCAGCCGATCTTGAAGTTGCCGAGCGAGCGCTGCGCCTGCGCGCCCCAATAGCGATCAGCGGCGACCTCGATGGGGCCGAAGGTGTCGGTTTCAATGCGGACGTTGCTCATCGCAGGCTCGTTCTCAGACGTGGCGGGAAGATGCCGGGCGGTGTAGCACGCAGACGCGGCGGGGCAAGGCGGCCCGACCATTGGCTAAGAGAACGAGGCGCGCGTGGAAGGCTGGATCGGCACGGGAAAGGTACGCGGACGCGAGGTCGGCGACACGGTGGAGATCACCATCGACGGCCTGACCACCCAGGCCAAATACTACAAGCCGCTGGCCTATGAGTTCTTCCGCAAGGAGTGGAGCGCGTGCCCGGCCTGGGGCGACTACGTCGTCGAGATCACCATGGAGCATGTCGGCGACGCGCCATGGATGGACCTGGATAACCTGGCGAAGGCCCTGCTGGACGCCATCAAGGGCTATCTGTTCCACGACGACAGCCAGGTCGCCCGTCTGCTGGTCGAACGGAACGAAGGCGAGCGCGAGCGGATCACGATCCGGGTGTTTCCGAGGAAATAGGCAAAGAAAAACGCCGGAGCTTTCGCCCCGGCGTCTTCATTCTTTTTGGGCCGTGGTCAGGAGACGAAATCTCCTCGACCCCGACACGGCCTTAGCCGCGCTGTTCGATCGGCACGTAGTCGCGCTGCGTCGGGCCGGTGTAGAGCTGACGCGGGCGACCGATCTTCTGCGACGGATCGGCCATCATTTCCTGCCACTGCGAGATCCAGCCCACGGTGCGGGCCAGGGCGAACAGGACGGTGAACATGGTGGTCGGGAAGCCCATCGCCGACAGGGTGATGCCCGAATAGAAGTCAACGTTCGGGAACAGCTTGCGCGAGGTGAAGTACTCGTCCGACAGGGCGACGCGTTCCAGTTCCTTGGCGACCTGGAACAGCGGGTCGTTCTCGCGCCCCGTCGCGGCCAGCACTTCATACGCCGACTGCTGCATGACCTTGGCGCGCGGGTCATAGTTCTTGTACACGCGGTGGCCGAAGCCCATCAGCTTGTACTTGCGGTCCTTAACGCCTTGGATGAACTCGGGAATACGGTCCGGCGTCCCGATTTCCTTGAGCATGTTCAGGGCTTCTTCGTTGGCGCCGCCGTGCGACGGGCCCCACAGGCAGGCGATGCCGGCGGCGATACAGGCGAACGGGTTGGCGCCCGACGAACCGGCCAGGCGAACGGTCGAGGTCGAGGCGTTCTGCTCATGGTCGGCGTGCAGGGTGAAGATGCGGTCCATGGCGCGCACCAGAGCCGGATCGACCACATAGTCCTCGGCCGGAACGGCGAAGCACATGCGCAGGAAGTTCTCGGCGTACGACAGGTCGTTGCGCGGCGAGATGAAGGGCTGGCCGATGTGGTACTTGTAAGCGCGGGCGGCGATGGTCGGCATCTTGGCGATCAGGCGGATGGCAGAGATGTCGCGCTGCACCGGATCATGGATGTCCAGGCTGTCGTGATAGAAGGCCGACAGGGCGCCGACGGTGCCGACCATGATCGACATGGGGTGGGCGTCGCGACGGAAGCCTTCGAAGAAGCGATCGAACTGCGCATGCAACATGGTGTGCATGGTGATGCTGTTTTCGAACTTCTCGTACTGGGCGGCGGTCGGCAGTTCGCCGTGCAGCAGCAGGTGGCAGACTTCGACGAAGTTGGACTTCGAAGCCAGTTGGTCGATGGGATAGCCGCGATGCAGCAGGACGCCTTCGTCGCCGTCGATGAAGGTCAGGGCGCTTTCGCAGGCCGCCGTCGAGGTGAAGCCGGGGTCGAAGGTGAAGGCGCCGGTCGCGCCATACAGCTTGCGGATGTCGATGACGTCCGGTCCGGTGGAGCCCGCGAGGACAGGAAGTTCGACGTTCTTGTCGCCGTAGGTGAAGGTCGCCGTGCCGGCGGGTTTCGCTTGTTCAGTCATCTAGGCCCCTTATTTTTCTTCGGGCCGGGCGCGGGGAGGCGTCCAGCCTGGATGGTTATGGGTGTTCACTTAGTCTGTTGCAGCGCATCATCCAAGCGCCCCAGACCTTCGTCGCGTCCCAGGGCGGCAAGAATTCTCGCAATGTCCGGCGACACGGACCCGCCGGTCAGGGCACCGCGCATGGAAGGTCCAATTTTTCCGAAGCCTACGCC
>Ga0247820_10001533_pt1 | contig 13045 bp, 11 predicted proteins | sample 13C_Glucose_Day1_2_FD_192480 | JGI IMG/M metagenome (GOLD analysis project Ga0247820, IMG submission 192480) | Soil microbial communities from agricultural site in Penn Yan, New York, United States - 13C_Glucose_Day14 | ecosystem: Environmental > Terrestrial > Soil > Agricultural land | place...
TTCGTACGGTGATCAGCACAGCCCGACACCTGCGTCCAGGTACCGCGGAAGAGCAAGTCATCCGAGGCGAGACGGACGCCCCCACCGAGGAAGCACTGTGGGAAAAAGCGCAGACATGACCTACGGACAGTCGTGTCGCCGGGCACCATTTGTCTCCACGTCGATGGGTTGGACCCCGTCAGCCCTTGTCAGGAGCTCCGCCGAGGGGCTTCACTGAAACCTGGTTCTCGATCGCTCAGGACGACAGACAGGGAGAATACAGATGCCCACCCATCAGGCAGTTCACGTCCAGGCCCCCGGCGAACCGCTGACACTCGTCGACGTCGAAACCGCATCGCCCCCTCGCGACCACGTACGCATAGCGGTATCCGCGTGCGGGGTATGCGGCACCGACCACGCGTTCATCAACGGCCAATTCCCGGAGATGTCCTGGCCACTGACACCTGGACACGAGATCGCCGGAACCGTCGCCGAACTCGGCGCCGGCGTCGACAACTACACCGTCGGCGACCGCGTCGCCGTGGGTTGGTTCGGTGGGCACTGCAACCAGTGCATCCCCTGCCGCAAGGGCTACTTCATTCATTGCGAGAAGTTGCAGGTGCCGAGCTGGCAGTACCCCGGCGGGTACGCCGAGTCCGTGACCGTTCCAGCCAACGCACTCGCCCGGATTCCGAGCGAGCTGTCCTTCGCCGAAGCCGCGCCGATGAGCTGCGCCGGCGTCACCACGTACGACGCGCTGCGGAAGACCAGCGCCGTCCCAGGCGACCGCGTCGCCATCCTGGGCATCGGCGGACTCGGCCACCTCGGTGTGCAGTTCGCCCGGGCGATGGGCTTCGAGACGATTGCTATCGCTCGCGGCGCCGACAAAGGCGACGACGCTCGTCAGCTCGGCGCCCACCACTACATCGATTCCACCGCCGGCGACGTCAGCGAAGCGTTGCGGGCACTGGGCGGCGTGGCGGTGGTCCTGGGGACCGCGGCGAACTCGAAAGCGATGGGCGACACGGTCGGTGGGCTGCTTCCGCACGGAGAACTCACCGTCGTCGGCGTCACGCCCGAGCCACTGCCGATCAGCCCTCTGCAGTTGATCACTCCCGGCCTCAACGTGACCGGCCACCCCTCCGGCACCGCCCGCGACGTCGAAGAGACGATGCAGTTCGCGGTCCTGTCGGGGGTGCGCGCCCGAATCGAGGAACGGCCTCTGACTCGAGCGGCGGAGGCCTATGCAGCGATGGAGGAAGGTCGGGCACGCTATCGCATGGTCCTCGCCATGTGACCATTCTCGGCATCGGTTGATCGACTGTCTTCAGCGGAGTTCGTTGTCACTCCGCCGTTCGATGCCCCAGGTGCCGGAAGGTCCGTGGAGCTTCTCGTACGCGGCCTTTTCGGCGTCGTGACGGGACGCCTTCCTCGGGTTCTCCAAGTCGGGCGGTAGTCCGTGCCTCTCGAGGCGTCGAGATCGGTTCTGCGCCATGTACGACACCGCGTAGAACACGGCGAGTAGCACTCCGAGCAGGACCATGGAGGCGCGCAGTCCGAGCGGTCCCGGGAACAGGAAGAACGCGGCGAAGACCGGAACGAACGGGACCATGCTGCGAATGAGGTGCCGGGGAACCGCCCAGTCACCGACCAGGTCGTTGCGGACCCAGTCCTGCATGGAGTCGGGAAGTTTGCGGCCTACCGCGTAGCCCAGCCACTGTATGGGTCCAGGCCGGCTTCGTTGCGTGTTACGCACCATGACAACTACCTGTTCACGTTGTGCTGGAGTCGAATTCGACATGATTGTCCTCATTGATCGAGCGCGCCCGCTCTGAGCGCAGCCTGATTGACGCGGGTGAGAACGTCGTGGAGTTCTTCGAGTTCGGCCAGGCTGACACCCAGCTTCTCGATCACGGCGGGCGGAATCTTCTCGGCTTCCGCACGAAGCGCAGCACCGGCTTCCGTCAGCTCCACATCCAATTGCCTCTCGTCGGCCCGACTGCGGGTGCGCGTGATCAGTCCGGACGCCTCGAGGCGCTTGAGGAGCGGCGAGAGGGTGGGTGAATCGAGTTGCAGCGCGGTCCCGATCTCCTTGACCGCCATCGGGGCCTTTCCCCAGAGAGCGAGCATGACCAGATACTGCGGATGCGTCAGCCCCATCGGTTCGAGCAGGGGGCGGTAGACGGCGAGCACCGCCCGGTTCGCGATCGCGAGCGCGAAACACACCTGCCGGTCGAGAGCGAGTAGATCGTCGCCGGCCTTCCCCTGCTGGATGTCTGCGGTCATGCCACCAGGCTACCAGAATGATTCGTGCAATAACTAATATTGCACGAATCATTCCGGAGGTTGCCGGCGATCCTCAAGGCAGACGCGCAACGAGGGCATCGAGTCCGGTTCGCGGGCCGGAGAAGAACGGCGTCTCCAGCCGAACGTGCCGGCGCGCGTCGGTCGCACGAAGGTCTCGCATCATGTCGACGATCCGGCTCGGGTCCGGAGCCTCGAAGGCGAGGATCCACTCGTAGTCGCTCAACCCGAAGGAACTCACCGTGTTGGCCCGCACGTCCGGGTAGGCGCGAGCCGCTCGGCCGTGTTCGGCGAGCTGCCGTCGCCGTTCGGCGTCCGGCAGCAGATACCACTCGAGCGATCGGTTGAACGGGTACACGCACACGAACTGCCCCGGCTCCTCATCGGCCACGTATGCCGCGATGTGACTGCGGTTGAATTCGGCCGGCCGGTGGAGCGCGACCGCACTCCACACCGTCGTACACGCCCGCCCGAGTCGGCAGCGACGAAAACCGGAGTAGGCGGCCTGCAATCCCTCGACGGTGTCGGCGTGCGTCCAGATCATGAAGTCGGCGTCTCCGCGTAGTCCTGCGACGTCGTAGATTCCGCGGATCGCGACACCGGACTCGGCAACTCGCTCGAGGTAGGTGTGCGCGTCCTCCACGACCTCGTCGCGCACGTCCGGAAGTGCGCCGGGGACCACCTGGAACACGGTGAACATCATGAACCGCACGCGTTGATTGAGTTCGGTGAAGCGAGAGCTGGTCAAGGCGGGCGCTACCTCTCGACCGGAACGCCGACCAACGAGCCGTACTCCACCCAGGAGCCGTCGTAGTTCCGGACCTCGGGGTAGCCGAGCAGTTCGTGAAGAACGAACCAACTGTGCGCCGACCTTTCGCCGATCCGGCAATAGACGATGATGTCCTTCGTGTCGTCGAGGCCGGCGCCGCCGTACAGGTCGCGGAGTTCGTCCTCGCCGAGGAAGGTGCCGTCGTCAGCGGCAGCCCTGGACCACGGCACGTTGACCGCAGTCGGGACGTGCCCCGGGACCTGGGGTTGCTCCTGCGGGAACTGCGCGGGAGCGAGGATCTTCCCGGAGAATTCGTCGGGAGACCGGACGTCGACGATGTTCTTGTTCCCGATCTGCTCGATCACCTCGTCGCGGTGCGCGCGGATTCCCGACACGGGCTCGGACGCCACGTAGTCGGTGGCCGGTCGGGTGACCTTCTCGCTCGACAAGGGCCGGCCGTCGAGCTCCCACTTCTTGCGTCCGCCGTCGAGCAGCCGGACGTCGCGGTGGCCGTAGAGCTTGAAGTACCAGTACGCGTAGGCCGCGAACCAGTTGTTGTTCCCGCCGTACAGGATCACCGTGTCGCCGTTGGCGATTCCCCTCTCGGACAGGAGTTTCTCGAACGATCGCCGGTCGATGACGTCGCGGCGTACCGGATCTTGAAGATCGCGCTTCCAGTCGATGCGGACGGCACCGTCGATGTGGTTCGTCTCGTACTGCGTGGTGTCCTCGTCCACCTCGACGAGGACGACGTCGGGGTCGTGTGCGTGTTCGACGACCCATTCCGCGTCGACCAGAAAACTGCTTCTACTCATGGTTCATCCTTCACTTCGTCGGAAACGGGGCGTGCACATATAATTAATGCACGATCTATTCGTCTACGCTACAGTTTCGTGCACACAGTTTCGGAGGAGTACCGATGACCGCACCGAAGACCCGCCCTGCCCGGGCGAAGGCCCCGCGCGCGGAGGGGCAGTGGGCCCAGGGCGACCGTGAGCCGCTCAATGTGAACGAGCAGGTCAAACAGGACGATGACGGCCTCAACGTGCGCAAGAGAATCGAGGAGGTGTACTGCCGTACCGGTGTCGCCGGCATCGACCCGACCGATCGGCGAAGCCGCTTCCGCTGGTGGGGGCTCTACACCCAGCGCGCACCTGGCATCGAAGGCGGCCGAACCGCCACGTTGCCGCCGGAAGAGCTCGAGGACGAGCACTTCATGCTTCGCATCCGCATCGACGGAGGGGCATTGACCACCGAACAATTGCGCGTCGTCGGTGAAGTCTCCCGACTGTTCGCCCGCGACACCGCGGATCTCACCGACCGCCAGAACATTCAACTGCACTGGATCAGGGTCGAGGACCTACCCGAAATCTGGCGAAGGCTCGAAGGGGTAGGCCTCACGACCGCCGAATCCGCAGGCGACACCCCGCGCGTGGTCCTCGGCTCGCCGATGGCCGGCATTGCCGTCGACGAGGTCCTCGACGCCACACCCGCTCTGCACGAGATCACCCGCCGATTGATCGCAAACCCCGACTACTCCAACCTGCCGCGCAAATTCAAGACCGCCATCTCCGGCCTTCAGGACGTGGTCCACGAGATCAACGATGTGGCTTTCATCGGTGTCGAACACCCGGAACACGGTCCGGGGCTGGACGTCTGGGTCGGCGGCGGTCTCTCCACAAATCCTCGGATCGGCGAGCGCCTGGGCGCGTGGGTTCCACTGGAAGACGTGCCCGACGTGTGGATCGGTATCGTCTCCCTCTTCCGCGACTACGGGTATCGGCGACTGCGGGCGAAGGCGCGCCTGAAGTTCCTCGTCTCGGACTGGGGTGTCGAGAAGTTCCGCGAGGTGCTCGAAAAGGAATATCTCGGACGCGCGATGCTCGATGGACCAGCACCCGAACCGCTCGACGAACCCCGCGATCACGTCGGTATCCAGCGCCAGAAGAACGGGCTGAACGCCGTCGGAATCGCACCCGTCGTCGGCAGGGTCGGCGGCACCGTGCTGACCGACTTGGCACGAGCAGCGGAAGTATCCGGATCCCGGCGGGTCCGCATCACCCCGATGCAGAAACTGGTGATCCTCGACGTCGAGGACGACAGTATCGACTCCCTCCAAGCCGATCTCGAAAAGCTGGGTTTCCCCGCTCGTCCGTCGCCCTGGCGACGGAGCACCATGGCATGCACCGGCATCGAATTCTGCAAGTTCGGGATCGTCGAGACCAAGGCGCGAGCTGCCGCACTCATCACAGAGGTCGAGAAGCGATTGGCCGACGTCCAGGATCATCTCGAGCACCCGATCACTGTGCACCTCAATGGGTGCCCCAACTCGTGTGCCCGCATTCAGGTCGCCGACATCGGCCTCAAGGGGATGATCGTGACCGACGTCGATTCCAACCAGGTCGAGGGATTCCAGGTTCATCTCGGCGGCGGCCTCGGGTTGGACACGAGCTTCGGGCGCAAACTGCGCGGCCACAAGCTTCCAGCCACCGAGGTGCCCGACTACGTCGAGCGGATCGTGCGACGGTACGTGGCCGACCGCGAGGGCTCCGAGAAGTTCGCGGCCTGGGTCCAACGCGCCACCGAAGCCGATCTCGCATGATCGGGTGGCACTGCCGGGCACCACGCACTCGAGGCGGACGAGAGACGCCGCGGAGCACCCGCCCGTCGCGGTCTGCTACGTGCCGGCGTCGGTGAGGGTTCGCGTCAACTCGCCTGCGCGTGCCGGCGGGGAGGAAGCTGGTTGACCAACTGCTCCCACTCTTCGAATCGGGCGGCTTCGGGCGAGCGCCGACGGGGCGAGGGTCCGGCGGCGAGGTCGACCAGGCTCCGGGCAGCGCCGAGGACGGTCAGGTGATGACGCCGGGCGACGTCGAGGAGTTCGTCGAACGCCTGGGCGTCACTGCAGCCGCGGCCGGCGATCAAGATCCCCTTCGCCGTGCCGAGCAGTTCACGTCCGTCGGGACGTCTACGGGGGATCAGGCGTGTCGGGCCGGGAGTCGGAGTGAGTGGTTCGGTGCTGTCCTCGATCATTCCGCGATGCTCCTTCGCTCTCATGCATCGACTGCCGGCCCGCCGGTGTGCCGACGATCCCGTCCGGACGCAAAATGTGAGTCACGTCACTGTCGATGCCTCAACAGTTCTAGCCGACGGCGCCGCACCTGTCATCTAGACAAATGTCCAACTGTGCCGTCACATGACAAAGAGCTCAGGTAGTGGCCACCAGCAAGTCCTCTCCACTCGACGGGCGCAGGCCGTCGGACCGATCGGCGAAGTAGCGCTCGGCGAGTGCCGTTCCCGCCACGTGCTGTGCACCCTCGAAGCCGGCGTCGCGGGCCAGGGCCAGCATTTCCTGCGGTGTGTAGAAGCTGATGAACGGTGTTCCGGCCGCCCGCGCACCGCTCTCGGACGCCTGGAGTCCGGGGCGATCGGCGTCGTCGAGAAGGTGGGTCGGCAGCAGGAACGTCATCGCCAGTGTCGAGCCGGCAGCGAGACCGGCGAGCTGGCGCAGGGTGGCCGCGGTGGCGTCCTTCGTGAGGTACATCGTGACGCCGGTCGAGACGACGACCGCAGGCAGGCGAGCATCGAAGCCCGCCGCAGCCAGTTGCTCCGACCAGGACTCGCTCGCCTCGAAGTCGACCGGCACCAACCGCAGCCAGTCGGGACTGCCGAAGCCCAGCTCGATCAGCCGTTTCCGCTTCCAGGCTTGGGGGCCGGGTTGGTCGACCTCGAACACCCGGATGCGGGAGGCGATCTCCGGCCTACGCTGGGCAAAGGTGTCCAAGCCCGCCCCCAGGATGACGTATTGGACGACACCGCGGCGTGCCTGCTCGCATACCAGCTCCTCGATGAATCGAGCACGCGCGACAACGGCCGCCCGAAACCCGCTGGTGCCGGCCGGGTCCATGTCCGGGCGAGCCCGCCAGCCCTCGTCCGGAGCCGCGAGCTGCAGGCCGATCTCGTCGACGAGCACGTGTGGCGGCGCGTCGACCTGTACGTGCATCGCCCGCCACAGGGCAACTCGCTCGGCCGTACTGTCCGGTCCGTCCGTCTGCTCGCCTGCCGTCGCCATGACGTTCTCGCTCCTCACGGTCAGTTCTCGAGCGTCCCATGCCACGCCCGGCTAACGCCCGCCGTTCCCAGCGTATATACCTCGTATGACACGTTCAGTGAAGCGAGCCACCGGCCTGTTCACGGCTACAGCAGCCGCTCTCCTCGCGTTCGCAACACCTGCGCAGGCAGACTCCCCCACCCCCGTCTACTTCCGTGTGGGGAACTTCAACTGCTCGATCGCACCCGACGACATCGTGGGATGCGATCTGCCACAACCATTGCCGATGGACTTTCCGATCCTCGGCGAGTTCGGACTGCCGTGGCTGGGACCAGTCCAGCACGTCGTGATCGACCTTCCCTGGCTTCCCGCTCACCCCGCCTACCCGCCCGGCACCCCGTTCACCCTTCCCGGTGGCAACCCAGACATCTCCGAGGTCGCCACCAGCGAGAGCATGTACCAGAAGACGATCACCCACGGGGGAACCACCTGTCTCGCAGGGTTCATGGGCGACCTCACCTGCACCGCCAAGGGACACAGCTTCGTCGTCACCGTCTACGGAATCCACGCCCGCTGAGCCGGTAGCACCCGAACCGGATACCGACTTCGTCGCTCACGTGCGCACCCTCACCGGGCGAGATGCCGGGCGAGATAGGCGGCGGTGGCGGAGCCGGCCGTCTCCGCAACGACCGTCGGTGGCCCCGAGGCGATGATCCGGCCGCCGCTGTCTCCCCCGCCGGGCCCGAGATCGATCATCCAGTCCGCCGAGGCAATGACCGGCATGTCGTGTTCGACGAGGACGACGGTATTTCCCGCCGCGACGAGCCGTCGCAACACCACCATGAGGCGATCGACGTCGGCGGGGTGCAATCCGGTGGTCGGTTCGTCGAGTACGTAGAGCGTGTGCCCGGATCGGATGCGCTGCAGTTCGCTGGCGAGCTTGACGCGCTGCGCCTCCCCGCCGGACAGGGTGGTGGCCGATTGGCCGAGTCGCAGATATCCGAGACCGACTTCGACCAGCATGTCAAGGCTTTTCGCCGCTGCCGGGACGTGACTCAGGAAAGCGCGGGCGTCGTCGACCGTCATCGCGAGGACGTCGGCGATCGTCCGGCCGTCGACGAGGACCTCGAGGGTCTCCGCGTTGTATCGTGCGCCTGCGCACGCCGGGCACGGCGCGGACGCCTCGGGCAGAAACAGCATACCGATGGTGATCGAACCGGCGCCCTCGCATTCCTCGCAACGGCCACCACTGACATTGAATGAGAATCGGCCCGGACTGTATCCCCGTTCACGGGCAACGGGGTGTGCGGCGAAGAGTTTCCGGATCGCATCGAAGAGACCGGTGTAGGTCGCGAGATTCGAGCGCGGCGTCCGCCCGATCGGGGTCTGGTCCACGCGCACCAGCCGGTTGATGTGTCCCAGCCCGTGGGCGGCCACTACCGTCGGCTCGGTGTCCTTCTCGCGCTCCTCGGCCAGGACGACCGTGGAGTCGTCGGCTTCGTCTCCCCCGGTTTCGGTGCGGGGTTCGCTGTCGAGGCCGACGTGTTGGGCGACGACGTCGGTGAGCACACGGCTCACGAGTGTGGATTTACCTGATCCCGACACACCCGTGACCGCGGTGAGCACCCCGAGCGGGATTCGCACGGTCAGATCCCGCAGGTTGTGCATCGTGATGCCGGCGAGTTCGATCCACCTGTTCGGCGGTCCGGGGTCGGGGTAACTCTCGGGGGTTCCGAAAAGGTATCGGCGAGTCACGGATTCGGGGACGTGAGCGAGACCGTCCACCTCACCGCTGTAGAGCACCCGCCCACCATGCTCACCGGGACCGGGACCGACGTCGACGATCCAATCTGCCGCCCGGACGACGTCGAGGTTGTGTTCGATGACGAAGACGGAGTTACCTGCCGCGCGCAGCCGCCGCACGGCGGTGACCAGTGCCTCGGTGTCGGCGGGATGAAGGCCTGCGGACGGTTCGTCGAGGACGTACAGCACTCCGAACAGACCCGATTGCAGCTGGGTGGCCAGCCGCAGTCGCTGAAGTTCTCCCGGCGAGAGGGTGGTGGTCGATCGGCCGAGACTCAGGTATCCCAGCCCGAGTTCGGTCAGACCCGCGAGGCGTCCGCGAAGGTTGTCTACCAGGGACGCCGATGCTCGTTCTGTCGCGTCGCTTGCGGCGGAATCGCGGGATGCGACGACGGCGTCGAGGACCGAGGCCAGATCGGCCAGTGACAGTTCCGTGGCGTCGGCTATGTCGAGGCCGGCGAACCGGACAGCCAGCGCCTCGGGGCGCAGCCGTTTGCCGTTGCATGCACTGCAGGGTCGGGACACCAGATATCGGGCGACCTTCGCCCGCTGGGTTGCGCTCTTCGTCGTCGCGTAGGTGTGCAGAACGTAGGTGCGGGCACTCGAGAACGTTCCCTGGTAGTCGCGCACCATTTTGCCCGGGTCGCGCACGGGTGACACCGTGACCGTGGGTTGCTCGTCGGTGGTGAGGATCCACTCACGCTGGTCTTCCGGGAGCTCGGACCAGGGGCGGTCCACGTCGATTCCGAGGGTTGCGAGGATGTCGCGGTAGTTCTTTCCCAGCCAGGCACCTGGCCATGCGGCGACGGCGCCGCCGCGGATACTTCGGTTCGGGTCCGGCACCAGGGCATCGATGTCGACGTCGTGGGTACGGCCGAGCCCGTGGCAGGCTGGGCATCCGCCTTCGGGTGTGTTGGGCGAGAACGCGTTCGAGTCGAGAACGGGGGCACCCGGCGGGTAGGTACCGACTCGGGAGAACAGCATCCGCAGCACGTTCGAGATGTGGGTGAGGGTGCCGACCGACGATCGGGCGGACGTGTGACCGCGGGCCTGCTGCAAGGCGACCGCCGGTGGAAGCCCGGTGATGTCCCCAACCCTGGGCGCTCCGATCTGATCCATCAGCCGGCGTGCGTACGGGGTCACGGACTCGAGGAATCGTCGTTGCGCTTCGGCATAGATGGTGCCGAAGGCCAACGAAGACTTCCCCGATCCCGAGACCCCGGTAAAGGCGACGATGCAGTCCCGGGGAATGAACACATCGACGTGGGCGAGGTTGTGTTCACTGGCGTCGAACACTGCGATGCCGTTGAAGTCCTGGGCACGTAGCGGTTCGGCCTGCGGTGCAGGATCGAAGGTGGGCACAACTGCTCCCGGTGTCGGTTCGTGCTCGGACAGGTTACGTCCCAGTCTTACTCGAGGGGTGGAACCATGTGTACTGGCGACGCTCTCTCGGGGAGAGTTCGCCCCGGATTCCGGCCCGACCAATGCCATCAGCTCACCTGTGCCAACTTGATCGCCGCGGCCTCGATGGTGTCCTCGGACAGCAGGACCTCGAGTGCGGCATCGCCGAGCGGAATGAAACTGTCGTCGCTCGTGACGCGTGCGAGCGGCCCGGTGAAGCCGTCGTCGACCAATGCCGCGACCACACCCTCGGAGACACCTCCCGATGTGCGGGTCTCGTCGACGACGAGCACCCGGCCGGTGACGTTCGCCTCCCGGACGATGTCGTGCACCGGCAGCGGTGCGAGCCACCGCATATCCACCACACGCGCAGCGATGTGCGCCTTCGCGAGCCGGCGCGCGACCCGCAGGCTCATCCGGACCCCGTTGCCGAACGTGACGATCGTCAGGTCGGTGCCGTCACCGTACGTGCGGGCGGAGCCGATCGCCACACGGTTCTCGGCCCGCTTCACCGGATCCGGATACGCGGCCAGCCACTGCTCGTCACCGTCCTCGTGCAGATCCCGGGTGTGGTACAGCGCAATCGGTTCCAGATACACACACACCGCCCCCGCGGTCCGCGCGGCCGCCACACACGTGTGCATCATGGCCGCGGCGTCGTCGGGGCGAGCCGGGGACGCCACGACGACCCCGGGAATGTCACGCAGCGCGGCGACGGCGTTGTCGTTGTGGAAATGCCCACCGAACCCCTTCTGATACCCGTACCCCGCGACCCGCACCACCATCGGATTGCGGTACTGACGGTCGGAGAAGAACTGCAACGTCGCACCCTCCCCGCGGATCTGATCGGCGGCATTGTGCAGATACGCCAGGTACTGGATCTCCGGGATCGGCAGCAGTCCGGACACCCCCGCGCCCAGCGCGAGCCCCAGGATCGCCTGCTCGTCGAGAAGCGTGTCGAACACACGCGCCGACCCCGCCTTCTTCATCAGACCCCGCGTCACCCCGTAGACCCCGCCCTTGCGAGCCACGTCCTCACCGAACACCAGCGCCTCGGGGTAGCGGGCCAGCACGTCGAGCAGTGCGCGGTTGATAGCGAGACCGGTGGTGAGCGGACCTTCCTCCTCCGGAAGCGGGGATCCGACGAACTGCGCGCGACGGTCCGAATCGACGCGCTCCGGCACGGCCGCGGCGGCCTCGACGGCACTGTCGGTGAGCGGTTTCATCACCGCCGCGGGACTGTCCAGTTGAGGTAGCTCGCCGACCTGCTCGGCCAGTTCGAGCACCTCGGCACGCTTCTGCTCGTAGAGGTCGAGGGCATCTGTGGGGCTCAGGTGTCCTCGCTCGACCAGCAGTTTCGCCGTGCACAGCACCGGGTCGCGGTCGAAGTCGGCGGCGATCTCCGCTGATGTCCGGTACGCGGCCTCGACATCGGATCCGGCGTGGCCCATCAACCGGACGGTGCGCAGGTGCAGGAACGCGGGCTTCCGGTGCCTGCGGACCCAGTCGGCGGCATGCTGCGCCGTCGCGTACGCCGCCGGCAGATCGGAGCCGTCCGCCTCGAAGTACTCGAGTCCCGCCCGGTCACCGAAGTTCGCGGCGATCCAGCCCTGCGGAGTCCTGGTGCTGATCCCGATTCCGTTGTCCTCGCAGACCAGTAGCAGCGGCAACGGCAACCCCTGGTAGGCAGCGTGCACCGCGGTGTTGATGGCACCGACGGCGGTGGAGTGGTTCGCGGACGCGTCCCCGAAGCTGCAGACGGCGACGGCGTCGGCCGGCCACGGCGAGGGCACGTGCACCTTCTCCGACCGGGCGATGGAGAACGCGACACCGACAGCGCGTGGGAGATGCGAAGCGATGGTGGAGGTTTGGGGAATGATATTGAGGTCGCGGCGGCCGAACACCTTGTGCCTGCCACCCGAGATCGGCTCCTCCGTCGCGGCCACGAGTCCGAGGAGGACGTCGCGCAGTGGATCACTGCCATCCACCTGCTGCGCCCGCGCCAGGAAGAAACCACCGGAACGGTAATGCAGCAGAGCGGGATCGGTGGGTCGCAGCGCGGCCGCGACGGCGGCGTTGCTCTCGTGCCCGGACGAACCGATCGTGTAGAAACCCTTGCCCCGCGACCGCAACCAGCGGGCCGCCAGATCGAGGTGCCTGCTGCCGAGCTGGGCGTCGAAGAGGTCCAGCGCGCCCCGCACCGACAACGGGAACGGCGGCTGGATCGGATCCTCCGGACCGACGCCGGGGCGGCTCTCCCCGGGGATCAGCCCCGACACGACAGAGGTGAAGTAGTCGTCGATCTGTTCGGCCATCCCTAGATCATCCTGTGGCGCCGATCAGCGGGCAAGAGTCGCAGGATCAGAGTCTCGATGCCTCACCGTAAGGTCGACTGGTCCTCGCGCCGGTCCGTGGCGTCAGCACGACACGTACTGTGGTCACGGTGCCCCTGCGGGCGCTCCGCCGACGGCTCCGATGTTCGAGCACATGACGTTCGGCGACACTGGTGTGGAGTCGCGGGATGGCAACATGTCTGGGTCCGACTCCGCAGACCGACTGCACATTCGAGAGGCCGCTGTGATCATGAACAATTCCCCCGCTGGTGAATACACTCTGGTGCGCAGTCGATGACCACGACGAGAACCAATGTCGCCGTGATCGGTACCGGCACTATGGGCTCCGCAATCATGTGGCGACTGTCGGAGCGCGGTATTCCTGCCGTCGGTCTCGAGCAGTTC
>Ga0247820_10001534_pt1 | contig 13042 bp, 10 predicted proteins | sample 13C_Glucose_Day1_2_FD_192480 | JGI IMG/M metagenome (GOLD analysis project Ga0247820, IMG submission 192480) | Soil microbial communities from agricultural site in Penn Yan, New York, United States - 13C_Glucose_Day14 | ecosystem: Environmental > Terrestrial > Soil > Agricultural land | place...
CGGCTGAGCTAATCACCCCCGCGATGTTGCTTGTTGCGTTTGCTTCGCTGAGGCCGCGAAATTTACGCAGGTACCGATGCTAAGTCAATACCCCCATTGAAGTTTTTTTCAAAAAGGGCAAAAAAGGTAGCCGCTGGGGCAGCCTGATCGCGGGGCAAGCCCGCTCCCACAACCCGATACCCACAGCGTGGGAGCGGGCTTGCCCCGCGACAGGGCCGGCACAACCGACAAAAAAAGGGGCTATAAGCCCCTTTCTCTTGCATCTCAACAGGTTACAGCTCAGGTGTAGATCATCTTGCGGGTCATCCCGCCATCGACCACGAACTCCTGGCCGGTGACGAACCCCGCCTGGCGCGACAGCAGCCACGCCACCAACGCCGCCACATCCTCGACCGTCCCTACCCTGCCCGTCGGATGCTGGGCATGGTCGGCATCAGTCAAAGGTTCGGCGCGTCGCTGCGAAGGATCACGGGCATCGATCCAGCCCGGGCTCACCGCATTGACACGGATCTCCGGCCCCAGGCTCATGGCCAGGGCGTGGGTCAGGGCGACCAGGCCGCCCTTGCTGGCGGCATAGGCCTCGGTGTCCGGCTCGGACTGCCGGGCGCGGGTGGAGGTCAGGTTGACGATCGCGCCACCATGGGCGCGCAGATAAGGTGCGCAATGCTTGGCCAGCAGCATCGGGCCATTGAGGTTGACCGCCAGCACCCGGTTCCATTGGGCCAGGGACAGGCTTTCCAGGGTCTGGTTATGCGGATTGGCGATCGCCGCGTTGCACACCAGCGCATCCAGCCGGCCGAACTGCCCGAGCACCTCGGACACCCCGGCACTGACCTGGGCCTCGTCGGCCACGTCCATGGTGATGAACCAGGCATTGTCGCCCAGGGCCTTGGCGACCTTGGTGCCGCGCGGGCGGTCCAGATCGCTCAGCACCACCTGCCAGCCCTCGCAGATCAACCAGGCGGCGATGCCCAGGCCGATGCCGCGGGCGGCACCGGTCACCAGGGCCACCCGGCCGTTATGGCCGGGTTCGCCACCCTTCCAGTCGATCACAGCGCCGCCAGGCCGCGGGCCAGATCGGCTTGCAGGTCGGCCACGTCTTCCAGTCCGACCGCCACGCGCACCAGGCTGTCACGGATACCCGCCGCTTCACGCTCCTGCGGCGTCAGACGGCCGTGAGAGGTGGTGGCCGGGTGGGCGATGGTGGTCTTGCTGTCACCGAGGTTGGTGGTGATGGAGATCACCCGGGTGGCGTCGATGAAGCGCCAGGCGCCTTCCTTGCCGCCCTTGACCTCGAAGCTGACCACCGCGCCGAAGCCGCTCATCTGGCGCTTGGCCAGTTCATGCTGCGGGTGGCTCGGCAGGCCGGCGTAGTGGACCTTCTCGATGCCGTCCTGGCGCTCGAGCCACTCGGCCAGCGCCTGGGCGCTCTCGCAGTGGGCGCGCATGCGCAGCTTGAGGGTCTCCAGGCCCTTGGTGAAGACCCAGGCGTTGAACGGGCTGAGGGTCGGGCCGGCGGTGCGCAGGAAGCCCACCACTTCCTTCATCTGCTCGCTGCGTCCGGCCACCACGCCGCCCATGCAACGGCCCTGGCCGTCGATGAACTTGGTGGCCGAGTGGAACACGATGTCGGCGCCGAGCTTGAGCGGCTGCTGCAAGGCCGGGGTGCTGAAGCAGTTGTCCACCACCAGCATGGCGCCACGGGCATGGGCGATCTCGGCCAGTGCGGTGATGTCCACCAGCTCGGCCAGCGGGTTGGAGGGCGACTCGACGACCAGCAGCTTGGTATTGGCCTTGATAGCCTTTTCCCAGCCGTTCAGGTCGACCAGCGGCACGTAGTCCACCTGCACGCCGAAACGCTTGAAGTACTTCTCGAACAGGCTGATGGTCGAGCCGAACACGCTCTGCGATACCAGCACATGGTCGCCGGCGCTGCACAGCGACATGACCACGGCGAGAATCGCCGCCATGCCGGTGGAAGTGGCCACAGCCTGCTCGGCGCCCTCCATGGCCGCCAGGCGCTCCTCGAAGGCGCGCACGGTCGGGTTGGTGTAGCGCGAGTAGACGTTGCCCGGCGTTTCGCCGGCAAAGCGCGCGGCGGCGTCGGCGGCCGTGCGAAAGACATAGCTGGAGGTCAGGAACAGCGCTTCGCTGTGCTCGGCCTCCGGTGTACGGTTCTGACCGGCGCGCACCGCCAGGGTGTCGAAACCGACACCCTCGAGGTCACTGTCCAGTCGACCGGCATCCCATTGATCGGTCATGCCGTCGCTCCCAAATCAGTTGTTGTACAGGTCGATGATCGCGCTGACCGCCTGGTTCTTCACCTTGGCCAGGTCGTTACGGGCCTGCTCGATGCGCTCGAGGTAGGCTTCGTCGATATCGCCGGTGACATACTCACCGTTGAACACCGCGCAATCGAAATGCTCGATCTTGATCTTGCCGCCACCGACCGATTCGATCAGGTCCGGGAGGTCCTGATAGATCAGCCAGTCGGCGCCGATCAACTCGGCCACCTGTTCGGTGGTACGGTTGTGGGCGATCAGTTCGTGAGCGCTCGGCATGTCGATGCCGTAGACGTTGGGGTAGCGCACCGCGGGGGCCGCGGAGCAGAAGTAGACATTCTTGGCGCCGGCTTCGCGGGCCATCTGGATGATCTGCTTGCAGGTGGTGCCGCGCACGATCGAGTCGTCCACCAGCATCACGTTCTTGCCGCGGAATTCCAGCTCGATGGCGTTGAGCTTCTGGCGTACCGATTTCTTGCGCGCGGCCTGGCCGGGCATGATGAAGGTACGGCCGATGTAGCGGTTCTTGACGAAGCCTTCGCGGAACTTGACGCCCAGGTGGTTGGCCAGCTCCAGCGCCGCGGTGCGGCTGGTGTCGGGAATCGGGATGACCACGTCGATGTCGTGGTCCGGGCGCTCGCGCTGGATCTTCTCGGCCAGCTTCTCGCCCATGCGCAGGCGCGCCTTGTACACCGAGACGCCGTCGATGATCGAATCCGGACGGGCCAGGTAGACGTGCTCGAAGATGCACGGCTGCAATTTCGGGCTTTCGGCGCACTGCTTGGTGAACATCTGGCCGCCTTCGGTGATGTACACCGCCTCGCCCGGCGCCAGGTCGCGGATCAGGGTGAAGCCGAGCACGTCCAGGGCCACGCTTTCCGAGGCGATCATGTACTCGACGCCTTCATCGGTGTGACGCTGGCCGAACACCACCGGACGGATGCCGTTGGGGTCGCGGAAGCCGACAATGCCGTAGCCGGTGATCATCGCCACCACCGCGTAGCCACCGACGCAACGGCTGTGCACGTGGGAAACCGCGGCGAACACGTCTTCTTCGGTCGGCTGCAGCTTGCCGCGCACGGCCAGCTCGTGGGCGAACACGTTCAGCAGCACTTCGGAGTCGGAGTTGGTGTTGACGTGGCGCAGGTCGGACTCGTAGATCTCCTTGGCCAGCTGCTCGACGTTGGTCAGGTTGCCGTTGTGCGCCAGGGTGATGCCGTAGGGCGAGTTGACGTAGAACGGCTGGGCCTCGGCCGAAGTGGAGCTGCCGGCGGTCGGGTAACGCACGTGACCGATGCCGATGCTGCCGACCAGGCGCTGCATGTGGCGCTGCTGGAAGACGTCGCGCACCAGGCCGTTATCCTTGCGCAGGAACAACCGGCCGTCGTGGCTGGTCACGATACCGGCAGCATCCTGGCCGCGGTGCTGGAGGACCGTAAGCGCGTCATACAGCGCCTGATTGACGTTCGACTTACCGACGATACCGACGATGCCACACATGCGACGCAACCCCTACTTTGATGAAACTTGAGTGAAGAGCGCTCAGGGCTTGGTCGGCCCGAGCAACTGCTCCTTGAACGGAAGGTCAACGGGTGCGCTGACCCCACTGGACATCCACTGGCCGCTGAACCCGAGAATGAGGTTCTTCGACCAATCGGCTACCAATAGAAATTGTGGTATCAGGCGTGATTCCTGCCACCACGGATCCTGTTGCACCGGCCCCAGGCTCAGCAGCCCGACCGCCACCACCACCAGCAAGCCCCCGCGCGCGGCTCCGAAGGCCATGCCGAGGAAGCGATCAGTGCCGGACAACCCGGTCACGCGGATCAGTTCGCCGATGAGGAAATTGAGCATCGCCCCGACCAGCAGCGTGGCGACGAAAAGAATGGCGCAGCCGGCAATGACCCGCGCTGAAGGCATCTGGATATAGCTTTCAAGATACTGCGCAAGCGAGCCGCCGAACATCCAGGCCACCGCACCGGCGACAATCCAGATGAGCAGGGACAAGGCTTCCTTGACGAAGCCGCGCTTGAGACTGATCAGTGATGAAATGACGACGATCGCGATGATCGCCCAATCAACCCAGGTAAATGCCACGGTGTTGCCTGCCGACGTTAGAGGCGGCGCATTTTACCAGAGCCAGGGGCTTGGAGTAAGCGGAATGTCAGGCGTTTGAAGGGCTGCGGGCTGACTCCGGGGACAGCTTTACACCCTGAAACAGACCGCCTGGCCTGCGCTGACTCTGTAGGAGCGGCCTTGTGCCGCGAAAGGGCTGCGCAGCAGCCCCAAGGTGTGAGCGGGGGCCGCGTTGCGGCTCTTTCGCGGCACAAGGCCGCTCCTACAGGGAGGGCGTGAGATGTGCGTCAGCCACGCTCCGGCTGGAAGCGCACCACAATACCCTTGAGGTTTTGCTGGCGGCTGATCACATCACGCAGGCGCTCGGCCTCGGCGCGCTCGATCAGCGGCCCGACGAACACCCGATTCATGCCGTCCGCCGAACGGATGTAGGCGTTGTAGCCCTGGCTGCGCAGGGTCTTCTGCAGATTCTCGGCACCGGCCCGGTTGGACAGGCTGGCCAGCTGGATCGACCAGCTCACCGGCAGGCCGTTGGCATCGATCTTCGACGGCGCGGCCGGCTTGGCGGCGGGCGCAACGCTCGGCGCAGGCGCCGGACGCACCTCCACCTTGGCGACCGGCGGCGTCGGCACTGGTGTCTGCGGCTTGGGCTGCACAGGGGGCGCCACGGTCGCGACCGGCGCGATGGGCTGGCTCGGCGCCGTCACCGGCGCCGTGGACTCGTCGACCACTACCGGCGGCTGCGCGTTCTGCTCCGGCAACGGCTGAGGCTCCGGCACCTGAACCGGCTCCACCTGCACCTGGGGCAGACTCGGCATGGCCGGCGCCTCCGGCGCCTCGACTCGCACCTGGCGCAGCTCGTCCTCGCGGGTGAACAACATCGGCAGGAAGATCACCGCCAGCGCCACCAGCACCAGCGCACCGACCATGCGCTGTTTCATCCCTTTATCCAGCACTGCCATCTACTCCATCCTCGGGGACCTGCCGTTCGAGCCAGGCCAGGGCCTCGCCGACGCAGAAAAACGAACCGAACAGCAGGATCTGGTCATCCGCCGTCGCCTGGGCGCACTGCCCTTCGAGGGCAGCCGCGACACTGGCGTAAGACTTCACTGTCGCACCCAGGTTCGTCAAGGCATCCGCCAGCTCCGTGGCCGGGCGGCTACGCGGCGTGTCCAGCGGCGCCACCGCCCAGTCGGCGACCTGGTCGCGCAGCGGCGCGAGCACACCGGCCAGGTCCTTGTCGGCCAACAGGCCGAACACCGCCAGGCGCCGCCCCTTCACCGGGCGCGCCGCCAGACGGCGGGCCAGGTACTCGGCAGCGTGCGGATTATGGCCAACATCCAGCAACAGCTCCACGCGCTTGCCTTGCAGCAACAGCTCGCGCCGGTCGAGACGACCGGTGATACGGGTGTCCAGCAAGGCCTGGCGAACCTTGCCGCTATCCCACGGCAGGCCCGTCAGCAGAAAGGCCTGCAAGGCCAGGGCGGCATTCTCCATAGGCAGGTCGAGCAACGGCAGGTCGCGCAGTTCAACGGGCGAACCGTCGAGCTGGCGACCACGCCAATGCCAGTGGTCGACGCTGCTATCCAGGTCAAAATCACGCCCGCGCAGGAAGAACGGGCAATCCAGCTCGCGCACCTTGTCCAGCAAAGGCTGCGGCGGATCCAGGTCACCGCACAGCGCAGGCTTGCCCCGGCGGAAGATCCCCGCCTTCTCGTAGGCCACCGACTCGCGGCTATCACCCAGGTAGTCAACGTGGTCGACGCCGATGCTGGTGACCAGCGACACGTCGGCATCCACCAGGTTGACTGCATCCAGCCGACCACCCAGGCCGACCTCAAGCACCACCGCGTCCAACGCGCAGTGCTTGAACAGCCAGAACGCCGCCAGGGTGCCCATTTCGAAATAGGTCAGCGAGATCTCGCCGCGCGCCGCTTCCACCGCGGCGAACGCTTCGCACAGGCGCTCATCGCTGGCCTCGCGGCCTTCGATCAGCACCCGCTCGTTGTAACGCAGCAGGTGCGGCGAACTGTACACCCCGACCTTGAGCCCCTGGGCGCGCAGCAACGCGGCCACGAAAGCGCAGGTCGAGCCCTTGCCGTTGGTACCGGTCACCGTCACCACCCGCGGCGCCAGCTTGCCCAGCCCCAGGCGCGCCAGCACCTGTTGCGAGCGCTCCAGGCCCATGTCGATGGCCGAGGGGTGCAACTGTTCGAGGTAGGCGAGCCAGTCGCCCAGGCTGCGCTGGTTCATCACGCGACCGCGGCGACCTCTTTGGCCGCTTCCGGGGTCGGCTGGCCGGTCATCTGCGCCAGCAGGCGCGCCAGGCGCGGACGCAGCTCGTCACGGGAGATGATCAGATCGATGGCGCCGTGTTCCAGCAGGAACTCGCTGCGCTGGAAGCCTTCGGGCAGTTTCTCGCGCACGGTCTGCTCGATCACCCGCGGACCGGCGAAGCCGATCAGCGCCTTCGGCTCGCCGACGATCACGTCGCCGAGCATCGCCAGGCTGGCGGAAACGCCGCCGTAGACCGGGTCGGTCAGCACCGAGATGAATGGAATGCCTTCTTCGCGCAGACGCGCCAGCACCGCGGAGGTCTTGGCCATCTGCATCAGCGAGATCAGCGCTTCCTGCATGCGCGCGCCACCGGAAGCGGAGAAGCAGACCATCGGGCAACGGTTTTCCAGGGCGTAGTTGGCGGCGCGCACGAAACGCTCACCAACGATGGCACCCATGGAGCCGCCCATGAAGGAGAACTCGAAGGCGCTGACCACGATCGGCATGCCCATCAGGGTGCCGCTCATGGAGATCAGCGCGTCCTTCTCGCCGGTCTGCTTCTGCGCGGCGGTCAGGCGGTCCTTGTACTTCTTGCCGTCACGGAACTTCAGGCGGTCGACCGGCTCCAGGTCGGCGCCCAGCTCGGCACGGCCTTCTGGATCGAGGAAGATATCGATGCGCGCGCGGGCGCCGATACGCATGTGGTGGTTGCACTTAGGGCAGACGTCGAGGGTCTTTTCCAGCTCCGGGCGATACAGCACGGCTTCGCAGGACGGGCACTTGTGCCACAGCCCTTCCGGCACCGAGCTCTTCTTCACCTCGGAACGCATGATCGAAGGGATCAGTTTGTCTACCAACCAGTTGCTCATGCTTGCTTTCTCCAGTATTGGCCAGGGAGACCTGCGCGGCCCCGCCCTGCCCTTGAGCTCAAATTCTTCTGTAAAGCGACGATGGGCCGGCCACGGCCGCCCCACCTCCAATTCTTCCCCGGCATGCCCCGCGCTCTGGCGCGGCCTGGCAGCACCGGGCTGCGAAAGCTATGGACGATGGCGCGCGGCCAGCCGTCACATTAGCGTTCACGCGTGTTTCACCGCCTGCATGAAGGCTTCGATCTTCGCCGCATCCTTGATGCCCTTGGCCTGCTCCACGCCGCCGCTGACATCCACCGCGTACGGGCGCACCTGGCGAATGGCCGCCGCCACGTTGTCGGCCGACAGGCCACCGGCAAGGATGATCGGCTTGCTCAGGCGCTGCGGAATCAGTGACCAGTCGAAGGCCTCGCCGGTTCCCCCCGGCACGCCCGGCACATAGGCGTCCAGCAGGATGCCGCGGGCGCCGGCGTAGTGGCGGCAGGCGGCCTCCAGGTCATCCCCCGGGCGCACCCGCAGGGCCTTGATCCAGGGGCGGTGGTAGCCCTCGCAATCGGCCGGGGTTTCATCGCCGTGGAACTGTAGCAGGTCCAGGGAAACCACTTCGAGGATCTCGTTGAGCTCGCAACGCGAGGCGTTGACGAACAACCCCACGGTGGTCACGAACGGCGGCAGCACGTCGATGATCGCCCGCGCCTGGCGCACATCCACTGCCCGCGGGCTTTTCGCATAGAAGACAAAACCGAGGGCGTCGGCGCCGGCCTCGACCGCGGCCAGGGCGTCCTCGATACGGGTAATCCCGCAGATCTTGCTGCGAACGTTGCTCATGGACGGCGAACCTTGGGTGATCGGGAAAGCGTCGATGGTAGCAAATGACCCGTGCCCCGTCAGTCTGACAGCGCCTCGTAACCGCTAAGAAAGTGTGGGCCGATGTAACGCTGCGGCAGCGCGTATTCCTGCGGATACTCCACCTGCACCAGGTAGAGGCCGTAAGGGTGCGCGGTCACTCCGCCGTCACGGCGGTTGCGCCCCTCCAGCACCTCGCGGGCCCACTCCACCGGACGCTCGCCGGCGCCGATGGTCATCAGCACGCCGGCGATGTTGCGCACCATGTGGTGCAGGAACGCGGTGGCGCGCACGTCCAGCACGATCATCCGCCCATGACGGGTCACGCGCAGGTGGTGGATGTGCTTGATCGGCGACTTGGCCTGGCACTGGCTGGCGCGGAAGGCGCTGAAATCATGGGTGCCCAGCAGATACTGCGCGGCCTCGGCCATGCGCTCGACGTCCAGCGGGCGATGGTTCCAGGTCACTTCCTCGGCCAGGTGGGCCGGGCGGATCGGATCGTTGTAGATGACGTAGCGATAGCGCCGCGCGGTGGCCTTGAAGCGGGCATGAAAGTGCGCAGGCATCGGCGCCGACCAGACCACGCTGATGTCGTGGGGCAGGTTGAAGTTGGTGCCCAGGGTCCAGGCGCGCTCGTCGCGCACGGCGCGGGTGTCGAAATGCACGATCTGCCCGCAACCATGGACGCCGGCATCGGTACGCCCGGCGCAGATCACCGAGATCGGCTCGTTGGCCACCGTCGACAGCGCCTGCTCCAGGGCCTGCTGGACACTGGGCACGCCGCTGGCCTGGCGCTGCCAGCCGCGGTAGCGCGAGCCTTTGTATTCCACGCCCAGGGCGATGCGGGTGTAGCCTTCGGCGGCCGATTCGGCGGCGGCGGTGTCGATGATGTCCAAGAGCGGCAAACCTGATGCTGAAACGAAAGGCGGGAGTATACCGGCAAACCGTGCAGGGGCCGAAATGATCGCGGGGCAAGCCCGCTCCCACGTGTTCTGTGGGAATGGGCTTGCCCCGCGCGGTGCAACGTCGCCTCAGACCAGGCGCGAGAGCATCTCGTTGGCTTCCTGGCGCTGGCTGTCATCGCCGTCCTTGACCACTTCGTCGAGGATGTCACGGGCACCCTGGTGGTCGCCCATGTCGATGTAGGCGCGAGCCAGGTCGAGCTTGGTGGCCACCTCGTCGGCGCCGGAGAAGAAGTCGAAGTCCAGGTCGTCCAGCGGCTCGGACTCCAGTGCCGCATCCTCGGCGGTGAACTGTGGCTCAGGCGCCGCTGCCGGGACATCGAGGTTCTGCGACAGCTTGTCGAGTTCGGCGTTGACGTCGTCCAGTTCCGAGGCGAAGTTCTTCGCCGCCGGCGAGTCGTCGTCCAGCGACAGCGACAGGTCGAAGTCCTCGGGCAGCTCCAGCTCGGAGATCGGGTCGAACTCCGGAATGGCCTCGAAGGCCGCGAGCTCCGCCGCCACGTCCACCGGGGCTTCCTCGCTGCTGGCCGGGGCCACCGGCTGTTCGGCGACATCCAGGTCGAACTCGGCCAGATCGTCGACATTCTGCGGCGTCGCCTGGGCCTGGGCAAGCAAAGCCTCGAAGTCGTCGTCGGCATCGGTTTCGGCAACCGCAGGCGCAGGCTCGGCCTCGATCTCGGGCGCTTCGACAACCAAGTCCTCAAGACCAGCCAGGTCCAGATGGTCATCTACCGGCAAGTCATCACCCAGGCTCAGGTCGAAGGCGCTGTCCAGGTCGGCCTCTTCGACGACAGGCTCAGGTTCCGGCTCCACGACGAGTTCCGGCGCGCTTTCGCCCAGCTCCAGCTCCTTGTCCTGCAGCAGGTCCTGGACATACTGCTCATCCAGCTCGGCTGCCAGGGCAGCGGCCCCGGCAGCGCCTGCCGCCACCGCCGCGACACCCAGCATGGCCGGGAAGCGCTCCTTGAGCGCGGCGACCTCGGCCTGGTTCGCGTCATTGACTGCCAGCTTGCGCTCCTGGCCGGCGAAGGCGTCCTGGTCACCCTGGCGGGCATAGACTTCCATCAGCTTCAGGCGCAGGTCGCTGCGCTGTGGCTCGGAAGCCACCGCCGCTTCCAGCAGGTCGGCGGCATGGTTGAGACGGCCACGGGCCAGGCTGTCGTCCACTTCGGCCAGCAGCGCGGCGCGCGGATCGACCGCCGGCGCGGCGGCTTCGACGGGGGCCGCAGGCTTTTCCGCGGCAACGGCCGCAGCCGCCGAGGCCGCCACCACCGCTGGCGACAGGGTCACGGTCGGCGCCGACACGTCGAGGCCTTCGAAGCTGCTGGGTGGCAGCTCCAGGTCAGGGCCGCGCTCGCCATCCTCGGCCAGCGCACGCGCCATGCGCAGGTGCTTTTCGGCTTCCTGCTGGGCCTTGCGCTTGCGCGCCAGGAGCAGCAGCAACAGCAGCAGGACCAGGAACGCGGAGCCGGCGATCAGGCCCAGCAGCAGCGGGTTGCCCAGCAACTGGTCGAGCATGCCGGGCTCTTCGCTGGCAGGTGCTTCGGCGGCTACATCCTGCGGGGCGGTGTCGGCGGCGGCCGGCGCTGGGGCAACCACCGGTTCGGCCGGGGTCAGCTGGGCGTTTACCGCAGGCTGTGCCGGAGCCGGCTCGCCCGGCAGCGCGCCAGCTGGCGGCTGCGGCGCCGCTGCGCCCTGGGCCTCCAGGCGCGCCAACTGGTCGTTCTTCAGCTCGATCAGACGCTGCAGCTTGTCCAGCTGGCTCTGCAGGTCGACCATGCGGCTCTTGAGTTCATCGTTGTCGCGACGGCTGGTGTCGAGGCTTTCCTGGGCCACGGCCAGCTTGTCGCCCAGCGCCTTGGCCTCACCGGCCGCGCCCTTGCCGCCCGGCGCCACCAGGCGCAGGTTGTCGCCCTGGGCGATGCGTGCCGGCGCGGCGCCAGCCTCGCCACGGCGGGTGGCGTCCAGTTGCCGTGCGCGCGGGCCGAGGCGACGGCCTTCGCGCCAGGCGGCGTACTGCTCGGCCACTTCGCGGTTGGCCTGGGCCTGGGGAATGCTCTGCACCTGCTGCTGATCGGGCAGGCGCAGGACCTGCCCGGTCTTGAGCTGGTTGATGTTGTTGCCGATGAAGGCATCCGGGTTCAGCGCCTGGATGGCCAGCATGGTCTGCTGGATCGAGCCGCCGTTGCTGTTGCGCGCCGCAATCTGCCAGAGGGTGTCGCGGCGCTTGGTGGTGTAGCTGCCCGCGCTGACCGCCGGGTTGATATTGGCCTGGGTCGGCTGGCTGCCCTGGGCCTGCGCCTGGTCGAGCAGCACGCTGTAGTCGCGCAGCAGGCGGCCCTGGGGCCACATGACCTGGACCAGGAACTTGACCACCGGTTCCGGCAGCGCCCTGCTGGAGGTGACCCGCAGCACGCTCTTGCCGTTGGGGTTGATCACCGGGGTGAACGAGAGGTCTTCGAGGTACGGCGGGAAGGCCACCCCGGCCTTGGCGAACTCTTCCGGCGACGCCAGGCTGGGCGCCATCTGCGCTGCGGTGAGGTCGCGCACATCGAGCAGTTCGATCTCGGCATCCAGCGGCTGGTTCTGCGCCGACTTGAGGGTCAGCTCGCCCAACCCCAGAGCGTTAGCCATGCCGGACGACAGCGCCGAGGCTGCCGCGATGGCCAGAACCAGTTTGCGAATTCGAAGCATGAACTCTTCCCTTGTATGAAGCGTCCCGAAAACCTTTGCGCGGTGCAGGACAAAATTGCTCGCAGTATCTTTTACGCCATGTGTTTTATCAACAATTGTGCCGCCTGCACGGCATTCAGCGCCGCGCCCTTGCGCACATTGTCGGTGGTCAGCCACAGGTTCAGTTGCTGGTCTTCATCGACACCATGGCGTACACGACCAACATAGACCACGTCCTGGCCCACTGCGTCACCTACCGGTGTCGGATAATCCCCCAATTCGACCAGTTCGATGCCGTCGGCGGCCTCCAGCGCGGCGTTGACGGCCGCCAGATCGACCGGATTACGGCTTTGCACCGCCACACTGAAGCTATCGCCGAAAAACACCGGGACTTGAATGCAGGTCACGGAAATCTTCAGTTGCGGCAGGTCGAGCACCTGGCGCAGCTCGCCAACCAGGCGCCGCTCCACCGTTGTGTGACCCTGTGCGTCGGGGGTGCCGACCTGGGGCAGCAGGTTGAAGGCGACCTGGCGATCGAAGAAGCGCGGCTCCAGCGGGCGTGCGTTGAGCAGCTCGGCGGTCTGCCGGGCGAGCTCGGTGACGGCCTCCCTGCCCTGCTCCGAAACCGCCAGGCAAGCGTTGACCTGCACGCGCTCGATGTCGAGCAGTCCCTTGAGCGGCGCCAGCGCCACAGCCAGGGCCACCGCGCCGGCGCTCGGGCTGGTGATCAGCGCGGGCCGCGCGAGTTCGGCGATGCGCTCGCCGTTGGCTTCCGGGACCAGGGCGGTGGCGCCGTCCAGGGCGCCGGACAGGTCGATCACCGCGCAACCGGCGGCGATGGCCTTGGGCGCGAAGCTGCGGCTCACGGCGGGGCTGGCGGCGAAGAACACCAGCTGGACCTGGGAGAAGTCGAAGCTGTCCACTTCGCGGACTTTCAGTTTCTTGCCGGCGAACATGACACTGCTGCCGGCGGATTCCATGCTGGCCAGCAGGTGCAGGGTGGAGACCGGGAAGGCCACTTCCTCGAGGATCTGGACGAGGGATTCACCGACAGTGC
>Ga0247820_10001535_pt1 | contig 13029 bp, 13 predicted proteins | sample 13C_Glucose_Day1_2_FD_192480 | JGI IMG/M metagenome (GOLD analysis project Ga0247820, IMG submission 192480) | Soil microbial communities from agricultural site in Penn Yan, New York, United States - 13C_Glucose_Day14 | ecosystem: Environmental > Terrestrial > Soil > Agricultural land | place...
CGTCGTGGTGACGTGCGTAAAGCCAAGCTGTACTACCTGCGCGACCTGTCCGGCAAAGCCGCTCGCATCAAGGAAAAACTGTCCTGAGTACAGTTTGCCTGGCGGCCTAGGCCGCCTTGCGAGAAAAAAGCAGCCTTCGGGCTGCTTTTTTGCTTTCTGAAACCCGCCCTTGCGATGTGACCCGAAGATGACCACCCGAGACCAGGAAATCCAGCGCCGCACCGAGCTGTCGGTGACCCGCGTGACCAAGGCGGTGTTCCCCAACACCACCAACCACCACAACACCCTGTTCGGCGGCACCGCCCTGGCGTGGATGGACGAAGTGTCGTTCATCGCCGCCACCCGGTTCTGCCGGTTGCCGCTGGTGACCGTGTCCACCGATCGTATCGATTTCAAGCACCCGATCCCGGCCGGTTCGATCGTCGAGCTGGTGGGCACGGTGATCAAGGTCGGCAACACCAGCCTGCAGGTGCAGGTGGATGTGTTCGTCGAGAACATGTACCTCGATGGCCGCGAGCGGGCGATCCATGGCGTGTTCAGCTTCGTCGCCATCGACGAGGACAAGCGCCCGGTGCCGGTGCTGCCGTTGGCCTGATTCCAGGGCCATTCATGGATCAATGCGCCACAGGCTGCTCGGTCAGCTCCGGCTCCACCAGTGCCACCAATGTCCACCCAGGCTGCGGCTTGAGCGGATTGTCCGGGCTGGCCACATGCACCCAGCCTTGCCCGTCCCGGGCGAACAGCAGCGTGGCCCGCGGACCATGCAGTTGCTGGTAGTCGCTCCAGCCGAAGGCCTCGGTCAGCGTGGTGCTGTACAGCTCGGCACCCTGGTGCAGCAGCTTGGCCAGCTGCCCATAGGTCATGGGGCTCGACCCAAGCAATTGCCCGCGATGCTCCTCGCTGGCCCGGTGCTTGTCGCTGCGCTGTTTTTCCAGGCCGCTGGCCAGCACGAACAGCCGGGCCTGGCCGAAGTCATGACGAAAACGCGCGCAGGCCAGGGCATTGAGCTCGCCTGCCGGTGACAGCCCCAGCAGGTGGCCCAGGCCGACCAGGTCGAGGTGGGCGTCGGCGTGCTGCGAGGCGGGGTTGCCGAAGTAGGTCGGCAGGTTGTCCATGCGCGCGGCGCGGATGTTCTCCCAGCTCGAGTCGGTCAGCAGCACCCGGCAGCCCAGTTGCTGCAGGGCCTTGGCAATGACCCGCGCAGGCGGGTTGGCGCCGACCACGAGAAACCCGCTCGGCGCCGGTTCCGCCACCTTCAGCAGGCGCGCCAGGGGCCTGGCGGTGGCACTTTGCAGCACCACGGTGCCGATGATCACGGCGAAGGTCAGCGGCACCAGCAGCAGCGCGCCGTCGTGCCCGGCCTGGTCCAGGCGAATGGCGAAGATCGCCGACACGGCCGCGGCCACGATGCCCCGTGGCGCGATCCAGGCCAGCAATGCCCGCTCCCGCCAGCTCAGCGGCGAGCCCAGGGTCGACAGCAGGACGTTCAGCGGCCGTGCCAGCAACTGGATCACCAGCAGCAGCGCCAGCACCGCCGGCCCCAGGGCCAACAGCGCGTGCAGGTCGAGCCGCGCGGCCAGGAGGATGAACAGCCCGGAGATCAGCAGCACGCTGAGGTTCTCCTTGAAATGCAGGATCTGCCGCACATCCACGCCGGGCATGTTGGCCAGCCACATGCCCATGACCGTGACTGCCAGCAGGCCCGATTCATGGACGATCTGGTTGGCGGCGATGAAGATGCCCAGCACCGCCGCCAGCGAGGCCAGGTTGTGCAGGTATTCCGGCAGCCACTGCTCGCGCATGACCTGCCCGAGCAGCCAGCCACCGGCAACGCCCAGCGCACTGCCGCAGAAGATCACCCCGGCAAAGGTCGCCAGGCTGTGGCTCAGGCCTTCACCGGCGGCGCTGGCGATGATGAAGCTGTACACCACCACCGCCAGCAGCGCGCCGATCGGGTCGATGACGATACCTTCCCAGCGCAGGATGTTGGCGATCGCCGCCTTTGGCCGCACCACCCGCAGCATGGGCACGATCACCGTGGGGCCGGTGACCAGGGTCAGGGTGCCGAACAGGATCGCCAGGGGCCAGTCGAAACCCAGCAGCCAGTTCGTGGCCAGGGCAATCACCAGCCAGGTGCTCAGCGCGCCGACGGTGACCAGGCGATGCACCACGCTGCCGATCTCGCGCCATTGCGACAGGTGCAGGGTCAGGCTGCCTTCGAACAGGATCAGCGCCACCGCCAGCGACACCAGCGGCATCAGCAGCGGGCCGAACAGCGCCTGCGGCTGCAGCCAGCCCAGCACGGGCCCCGCGAGGATGCCGCACAGCAGCAGGAACAGGATCGCCGGCAGCTTCAGGCGCCAGGCCAGCCATTGGCAGAGCAGGGCGGCAGCGCCGATGCCACCGACACTCAAAAGAATCTGTTGTTCGTTCACGCGGGCTCCCTCTGCATGCCGTGTTATGAAAGACTAAGCGTCATTTCGTCGTTTGCCACCGAGTCTTCATGCCTGCACTGGACCACCCCCTGATCGACCAGTTCCTCGATGCCCTCTGGCTGGAGAAGGGGCTGTCCGACAACACCCGCGCTTCGTATCGCAGCGACCTGGCGCTGTTCAATGGCTGGCTGCAGGAGCATGGCGTGGCACTGCCCGATGCCGGGCGTGAGCTGATCCTCGACCACCTGGCCTGGCGTTTCGACCAGGGCTACAAGCCGCGTTCGACCGCGCGCTTTCTTTCCGGGGTGCGCGGGTTCTTCCGTTACCTGCTGCGCGAGCGGCTGGTCGCAGTCGACCCGACGCTGCAGGTGGACATGCCGCAACTGGGCCGGCCGCTGCCCAAGTCGCTGTCGGAGGCCGATGTCGAGGCCCTGCTGCAGGCACCGGACCTCGGCGAGTCCATCGGCCAGCGCGACCGTGCCATGCTCGAGGTGCTCTATGCCTGCGGCCTGCGCGTGACCGAGCTGGTCAGCCTGACCCTGGACCAGGTCAACCTGCGCCAGGGCGTGCTGCGGGTTATGGGCAAGGGCAGCAAGGAGCGCCTGGTGCCGATGGGCGAGGAGGCGGTGGTGTGGATCGAGCGCTACCTGCGCGATGGTCGCGCCGAGCTGCTGGGCGGGCGCCCTAGCGACGTGCTGTTCCCCAGCCAGCGCGGTGAGCAGATGACGCGGCAGACCTTCTGGCACCGCATCAAGCACCAGGCGCGGGTGGCCGGCATCGACAAGCCGCTGTCGCCGCACACGCTGCGCCACGCCTTTGCCACGCACCTGCTCAACCATGGCGCCGACCTGCGCGTGGTGCAGATGCTGCTGGGCCACAGCGATCTGTCCACTACGCAGATCTATACCCATGTGGCCAAGGCCCGGCTGCAACAGCTGCACGCCGAACACCACCCACGTGGATGAATGCTTTTCATGTTCCGCCGACCGGTGCCTGAGTACCCCTACTGCGCCAGTTTGTTGTGGTAGGCTTGGACGGTTTGTTGCAAGGGCCGAATGTTCGCTACCCGCCAGGGTCAAGCAACGCCCCCACGGCCCCGTCCGCCTTCAGGAGTACCCCATGCGCGTGACCCAGATTTTCGCCGCCGCCGCCCTGGCGTTGGCCAGTACCTTTGCCGTCGCCGCGGCCACCGATGCCAATACCGGTGCCGAGCAGGCGATCCGCAAATCCTTGCAGAACCTCGCGCTGGAAGTGCCGGTCGAGAGCGTCAGCAGCAGCCCGCTCAATGGCCTGTACGAAGTCAAGCTGCAGGGCGGGCGCGTGCTGTACGCCAGCGCCGACGGTCAGTTCGTCATGCAGGGCTACCTGTTCCAGATCCAGGACGGCAAGCCGGTCAACCTCACCGAGAAGACCGAGCGCCAAGGCATTGCCAAGCTGATCAACGGCATCCCGGCCGGCGAGATGGTGGTCTACCCGGCCAAGGGTGAAACCAAGTCGCACATCACCGTGTTCACCGACACCACCTGCCCGTACTGCCACAAGCTGCACGCCGAAGTGCCGGAACTCAACCGCCGTGGCATCGAAGTGCGCTACGTCGCCTTCCCGCGCCAGGGCCTGGGTTCGCCGGGTGACGAGCAGCTGCAGGCGGTATGGTGCTCCAGCGATCGCCGCGCGGCGCTGGACAAGATGGTCGACGGCAAGGAGATCAAGGCCGCCAAGTGCGCCAACCCGGTCAGCAAGCAGTTCCAGCTGGGCCAATCGATTGGTGTAAATGGCACGCCGGCGATCGTTCTACAGAATGGCCAGGTGATTCCGGGTTACCAGCCGGCGCCGCAAGTGGCCAAGCTGGCCCTGGCCGAAAGCAAGTAATCAATTCAGTACGCCGTCGTCATGGGGTGACGGCATGTTTCACGGTCGGCGCAGGTGCCGGCCGTTCTATGGGGAGTTCACAGTGAAACCGGTCAAAGTAGGCATCTGTGGGTTGGGGACCGTCGGTGGCGGAACCTTCAATGTACTTCAGCGCAACGCCGAGGAGATCGCCCGCCGTGCCGGGCGCGGTATTGAAGTGGCACAGATTGCCATGCGCTCGCAGAACCCGAACTGCCAGATTACCGGTACCCCCATTACCGCTGATGTGTTCGAAGTCGCGAGCAACCCCGAGATCGATATTGTCATCGAGCTGATCGGCGGCTACACCATCGCCCGCGACCTGGTGCTCAAGGCCATCGAAAACGGCAAGCACGTGGTCACCGCCAACAAGGCGCTGATCGCCGTGCACGGCAACGAGATCTTCGCCAAGGCCCGCGAGAAGGGCGTCATCGTCGCCTTCGAAGCCGCCGTGGCCGGTGGCATCCCGGTGATCAAGGCGATCCGCGAGGGCCTGTCGGCCAACCGCATCAACTGGCTGGCCGGGATCATCAACGGCACCGGCAACTTCATCCTCACCGAGATGCGCGACAAGGGCCGCGCCTTCCCCGACGTGCTGGCCGAAGCCCAGGCGCTGGGTTATGCCGAGGCCGACCCGACCTTCGACGTCGAAGGCATCGATGCCGCGCACAAGCTGACCATCCTGGCGTCCATCGCCTTCGGTATCCCACTGCAGTTCGACAAGGCCTACACCGAGGGCATCACCCAGCTGACCACCGCCGACGTGAACTACGCCGAGGCCCTGGGCTACCGTATCAAGCACCTGGGCGTGGCCCGTCGCACCGCCGACGGCATCGAGCTGCGCGTGCACCCGACGCTGATCCCCAACGATCGCCTGATCGCCAACGTCAACGGCGTGATGAACGCGGTGATGGTCAACGGCGACGCCGCCGGTTCCACCCTGTACTACGGCGCCGGTGCCGGCATGGAGCCGACCGCGTCGTCGGTGGTCGCCGACCTGGTCGACGTGGTCCGCGCCATGACTTCCGACCCGGAGAACCGCGTGCCGCACCTGGCGTTCCAGCCGGACGCGCTGTCGGCCCACCCGATCCTGCCGATCGAAGCCTGCGAAAGTGCCTACTACCTGCGCATCCAGGCCAAGGACCACCCGGGCGTGCTGGCCCAGGTCGCCAGCATTCTTTCGGAGCGCGGCATCAACATCGAGTCGATCATGCAGAAGGAAGCCGAGGAGCAGGACGGCCTGGTACCGATGATCCTGCTGACCCACCGTGTGGTCGAGCAACGCATCGACGACGCCATCGTCGCCCTGGAAGCGCTTCAGGACGTGGTCGGCAAGGTCGTGCGCATCCGCGTCGAACAGCTCAATTAATTTCGGCGGCGGGCCGCGACGGCGGCCCGCGCCCAGCATCGAAGGTTTGCACCCATGCGCTATATCAGTACCCGCGGCCAGGCTCCGGCCCTGAACTTCGAAGACGTCCTGCTGGCGGGCCTCGCCAGCGACGGCGGCCTGTACGTGCCCGAGAACCTGCCGCGCTTCACCCAGGAAGAAATCGCCTCCTGGGCGGGCCTGCCGTACCACGAACTGGCTTTCCGGGTGATGCGCCCGTTCGTCGAAGGCAGCATCGCCGACGCCGACTTCAAGAAGATTCTCGAAGAGACCTACGGCAACTTCGCCCACGCCGCCGTCGCGCCGCTGCGCCAGCTCAACGGCAACGAGTGGGTGATGGAGCTGTTCCACGGCCCGACCCTGGCCTTCAAGGACTTCGCCCTGCAACTGCTCGGCCGTCTGCTCGACCACGTGCTGGTCAAGCGCGGCGAGCGCGTGGTGATCGTCGGTGCCACCAGTGGTGACACAGGTTCCGCCGCCATCGAAGGCTGCCGCCGTTGCGACAACGTCGACATCTTCATCCTGCACCCGCACCAGCGTGTGTCGGAAGTGCAGCGCCGGCAGATGACCACCATCCTCGGCGACAACATCCACAACATCGCCATCGAAGGCAACTTCGACGACTGCCAGGAGATGGTCAAGGCCAGCTTCGCCGACCAGTCGTTCCTCAAGGGCACCCGCCTGGTGGCGGTGAACTCGATCAACTGGGCGCGGATCATGGCCCAGATCGTCTACTACTTCCACGCCGCCCTGCAGCTCGGCGGCCCGGCCCGTTCGGTGGCGTTCTCGGTGCCGACCGGCAACTTCGGCGACATCTTCGCCGGTTACCTGGCGCGCAACATGGGCCTGCCGATCAGCCAGCTGGTGGTGGCGACCAACCGCAACGACATCCTGCACCGCTTCATGAGCGGCAACCAGTACGTCAAGGATGCCCTGCATCCGACCCTGTCGCCGTCGATGGACATCATGGTCTCGTCCAACTTCGAGCGCCTGCTGTTCGACCTGCACGGTCGTAATGGCGCCGCGGTTGCCCAGCTGATGGACACCTTCAAGCAAGGCGGTGGCTTCAGCGTCGAGCAGGATCGCTGGACCGAGGCGCGCAAGCTGTTCGATTCGCTGGCCGTCACCGACGAGCAGACCTGCGAGACCATCGCCGAGGTGTTCAAGGCCACCGGTGAAGTCCTCGATCCGCACACCGCGATCGGCGTCAAGGCCGCCCGCGAGTGCCGTCGCAGCCTGGATACGCCGATGGTGGTGCTGGGCACCGCGCATCCGGTCAAGTTCCCCGAGGCGGTGGAGAAGGCCGGTGTCGACAAGGCCCTGGAACTGCCGGCGCACCTGAGCGACCTGTTCAGCCGCGAAGAGCGCTGCACGGTGCTGGCCAACGACCTGAAGACGGTGCAGGCCTTCGTCAGCCAGCATGGCAACCGCGGCAAGCCGCTGTAAGCCGAGCACTACGCGAAAAAGCCCGTCCTAGACGGGCTTTTTCATGTCCACGACACAGGGTTTGGATCTTTCAGACTTTTCCCATGTAGTTCGATACATACCCCTACTAAAGTGGTCGCTCCAACCTACACGCCACACTGTTCCGGGGGAAGCTCATGCGTCAGCTCAATGTTCTTATCCACCAGGCTCGGCCCTACCACCAGATGCTGCTGCATCAGGCCTTCAATGCCCAGGGCGTCTACAGCGTCCGGGTCACCGATGACGTGCCGACCGCGACGGCGCGGCAGCGCCCGGTGGATGTACTGGTGCTCGACCAGCGCATGCCCAGGGGCTATGCCCGGCGCCTGTTCAAGTACCTGGTGCAGGCTTCCTGCGCGGGGGGATTGCTGTTCGTCGGGTGTGCTGGCGCGGGGGAAATGGATCTGGCGCTCGAGGCCCGCCAGTACGGTTTGAATGTGCTGGCAGAGTTGCCATGGCCGATGTCGATGGTAGGCCTGGAACAGGTGTTGGAGCGCCTCTGATCGGACGCTGGGTGGGCGCATCGAAACTGTCATGTTGTCCGCGCATGCTCGCGGTAACGGGCCACGGCGAACTTTCCGTCGGGCCCGATGGTCAGTTTCCTCGAACCTTAGCCAGCGAGTGATCCGGATGGAAAGAATCTGCAGACTGCTCAACGACGCCCTTTCCCCATACCAGGCCGAGCTTGGTACGCCCGACAGCCTTGGCAGTCGCCAGTTGACACTCTATGACGAGCACGGGGTGCGGATCCTGCAGCGCGGGGTCTGCACTCGTCAATTGGCGGAGCAGCAGTTGCTGGTTGATCTGGTCGATGGCCTGCACCGTGACTTGCAGATCGCCGAAGGCCGCCTGCAGCCCTGTGTGATCGCCGCCCTGCAACATCAGCGGCAGATACAAGGAACCTTTGCCTGACAGACCCATCAGATTCAGCAAGGGCCGTCTGATGGTGCTTTGCTCCGGTACCGTGCAGATTGTCACTGGAAGTCCCAAGGGCTTTCGCTTGACCCCGGTCGTCCTCCCCAGCGGCCGGGGTTTCTTTTTGCCCCGACTTCAAAACGCCCCTGTGCCATCGACTTCAGGGCGCTTCAGCGCGGCGACGGTTCACCCTGCTCGAAGAAGTGCCTGGCCTGCTCCAGGTAATCCTCCTGCAGCCCAGGGTCCAGCCAGTGGGCGTAGAGCTCGGGCAAGGTATCGCGACGCAATGCCGGCAGCAGTTGGTCGATATGGGCGATCGCCTCGCGCCCCAGCGGAGTATCCGAACAGCCTACATGCAGGAACTGGTAACGGTTCACGCCAAGGATGGGGTGGAAACTGTAGTCGTCCAGCGAGCCATTTTGCTGCTGGATCAGGTAACGCATCTCGGGCCAATAGCCGAGCACCAGTTGCAGGCGCCCCAATTGCTGCATCTGCAGCAGGCTGGCCGTGGCATCGTTGCCATAGTGTCGGCTGAACGCGGTATCAGGCAGTTGCCTGAGGACCTCATCGACCTGCACGCTGTAGCTGCGCTCGGCGACGATGCCCAGCTTCAGGCGGGTCTCGGCCAGCAAGCGCTGCAGGTCGACCTGCTGGCCCTCCAGGTAGGGCGCCAGCAGCGCCTGGTCTTGCTTGCGTACGATCAGGCCACTGCTCAGTACGCCGAGCGATGGTTGGGAGAAATGCACGTATCTGGCGCGGTCGGGGGTCCACAGCAGGGTCGGGTCGCAGGTGAAACTGGGCTCCTGGAGCATCTGGATACCCCGGGCCCGGTTGACCCGGACGATGCTGTGGTCGTACTCGGGCATCCGGGCGATCAGCATCGGCAACAGCTGGTCGATCACCCCCTGGCCCTTGGCCGGCCCTTCGAAGATGGTGAACGGCGGCAGGTCGCGCACCAGCCATAGCAGGCGCTCCCTGGCCTCGACCGCCTGCCCCGCGAGTGCGGTCAGCAACAGGCAGAGCACGATGGGCAGATGGCGGATACGCATGGGGCCTGGGTCAGACCGTACCGGCCGCGCGCAGGCGGGCTATGGTGGTTGCGTCGTAGCCCAGGCTGGCCAGCACCGTGGCCGTGTGTTCGCCCAGGGCGGGGCCGACCCACTCGGCGGAGCCCGGTGTGTCGGACAACTTGGGCACGATGCCCGGCATCTTGAATGGCTTGCCGTCCGGCAGCCGGGCCTGGAGGAACATCTCGCGGGCGAGGAACTGCGGATCGCCCAGCATGTCCTCGGCGGAGTAGATCCGGCTGGCCGGCACCTCGGCATCGTTCAGCGCCTGCATTACCTCGGCCAGTGGCAGGCTGTTGGCCCAGCGGTCGATGACCCCGTACAGCTCGTCGCGGCGCGCATCGCGGCCGTCGTTGGTGGCCAGGGTCGCATCGTTGGCCAGGTCGTCGCGGCCAATGGCCTGCATGAAACGCTTGAAGATCGCGTCGCCATTGGCGCCGATCTGCACGTGACGGCCATCGGCGGTGGTGTGGATGGAGGAGGGGGTGATGCCCGGCATGATGTTGCCGGTGCGTTCGCGGATGAACCCGAACACGTCGAACTCCGGGACCATGCTCTCCATCATGGCGAAGATCGCTTCATACAGTGCCACGTCCACCACCTGGCCCGCGCCACCGTTGACCTCGCGGTGACGCAGGGCCATCAGTGCGCCGATCACGCCCCACAGGGCGGCAATGGAGTCGCCGATGGAGATCCCGGTGCGTACCGGCGGACGGTCCTCGAAACCGGTGATATAGCGCAGTCCGCCCATGGACTCGCCGACCGCGCCGAAGCCAGGTTGGTCCTTCATCGGCCCGGTCTGACCAAAGCCTGACAGGCGCACCATGACCAGGCGCGGGTTGAGGGCGTGGAGCACGTCCCAGCCCAGCCCCAGTTTCTCCAGCACGCCGGGGCGGAAATTCTCGATGAGGATGTCGGCGTCGGCCAGCAGGCGCTTGAGCACGTCGCGGCCTTCCGGGTGCTTGAGGTTGAGGGTCAGCGACTGCTTGTTTCGCGCCTGGACGAACCACCACAGCGACGTGCCTTCATAGAGCTTGCGCCACTTGCGCAGCGGGTCGCCGCCATCGGGGGATTCGACCTTGATCACCTCGGCGCCGAACTCGGCGCAGATCCGCGAGGCAAACGGGCCGGCGATCAGGGTGCCGAGCTCGATGACTTTCAGGCCGGCGAGGGGTTTGCTGGGTGTAGGCATGGGGCATCCGTGGCGGCTGGGCGTGAGCGCAGGTTGTATCACAGCTCGGCGGTGGCAGGTATATCGGCGTTGTCTGATCCGGCGCAGATGGCCTGGATCGGTTAGACTGTGCGACTTTTCCCCCGCAAGAAGCCCAGCGCCCATGGCCCAGCCGTCCACCACCTACAAGTTCGAACTGAATCTGACCGACCTCGACCGCGGCGTGTACGAGAGCGTCAAGCAGACGATCGCCCGCCACCCTTCGGAAACCGAAGAGCGGATGGCCGTGCGCCTGCTGGCCTATGCCCTCTGGTACAACGAAAACCTGTCCTTCGGCCGGGGCCTGTCGGATGTCGATGAAGCGGCGGTGTGGGAAAAGAGCCTGGATGACCGCATCCTGCATTGGATCGAGGTTGGCCAGCCCGATGCCGATCGCTTGACCTGGTGCTCGCGTCGTACCGAGCGCACCAGCCTGCTGGCCTATGGCAGCCTGCGGGTCTGGACGACCAAGGTGCTGGGCGCGGTGAAGGGGCTGAAGAACCTGAACGTCGCCGCCGTGCCGCAAGAAGTGCTGGAAACCCTGGCCACCGATATGCCCCGTGCCATCAAGTGGGACGTGATGATCAGCGAAGGTACCGTATTCGTCACCGACGACCGTGGCCAGCACGAAGTGCAACTGGAGTGGCTGCTCGGCGAGCGCGGCTGACCCGATTCACACTGGATTATCGAAGACCCCATGCGTATCGAACCTCGTCCCCTGCCGTCGCCCCTGCCATTGCTGGGCAACCTGCCACCCCTGTTGACCCGCCTGTACGCCGCCCGTGGCGTGCAGTCCGAGGCTGAACTGGACAAGAGCCTGGCGCGCCTGCTGCCGTTCCAGCAGCTCAAGGGCATCGAAGTGGCGGTGGACCTGCTGGTCGAGGCGCTCGACCAGCGCCAGCGCATTCTCATCGTCGGCGACTTCGACGCCGACGGCGCCACCGCCAGTACTGTCGGTGTGCTTGGTCTGCGCCTGCTGGGCGCGGCGCATGTCGACTACCTTGTGCCCAATCGCTTCGAGTATGGCTATGGCCTGACCCCGGAGATTGTCGAGGTCGCCCTGCAGCGCCAGCCGCAGTTGCTGATCACCGTGGACAACGGTATCTCCAGCGTCGACGGCGTCGCAGCGGCCAAGGCTGCCGGACTCAAGGTGCTGGTCACCGACCACCACTTGCCTGGCGAACAGTTGCCCGCCGCCGATGCCATCGTCAACCCGAACCAGCCGGGCTGCGGGTTCCCGAGCAAGTCCCTGGCCGGCGTGGGGGTGATCTTCTACGTGCTGATGGCCCTGCGCGCGCGCCTGCGCAGCCTGGGACGCTACGAGACGCAGCCGCAGCCGAACATCGGCGACGCTGCTCGACCTGGTGGCGCTGGGCAGCGTCGCCGACGTGGTGCCGCTGGATGCCAACAACCGCATCCTGGTGCACCAGGGGCTGGAGCGCATCCGCGCCGGCCGCGCCCGCCCCGGGCTCAAGGCCATCCTCGAGGTGGCGCGGCGCGATCATCGACGCATCACCTCCACCGACCTGGGCTTCATCCTCGGCCCTCGGCTCAATGCCGCCGGGCGTCTGGACGACATGAGCCTGGGCATCGAGTGCCTGTTGTGCGATGACGCGGCGCTGGCGCTGGACATGGCCCAGCAGCTCGATGGCCTGAACCAGGATCGCAAGTCCATCGAGCAGGGCATGCAGCGTGAGGCGCTGGCCCAGCTCAAGGACCTGCCGGTCGAGTCCATGCCCTATGGCCTGTGCCTGTTCGACGCCGACTGGCACCAGGGGGTGATCGGTATCCTCGCCTCACGGTTGAAGGAGCGTTACCACCGTCCGACCATTGCTTTCGCTGATGCGGGGGAGGGGATGCTCAAGGGGTCGGCGCGTTCGGTAGCGGGGTTTCATATCCGCGATGCGCTGGATGCCGTGGCGGCGCGGCATCCGGCTTTGATCAGCAAGTTTGGCGGGCATGCGATGGCGGCGGGGTTGTCGCTGCCGGCCGAGCACTTCCCGGCGTTTGCCGAGGCGTTCGATGAAGAGGTGCGGCGGCAACTGCGTGAGGATGACCTGACCGGTCGGCTGTTGTCCGATGGCACCCTGGCGGTCGAGGAGTTTCACCTGGACCTGGCGCGGGCATTACGCAATGCCGGGCCGTGGGGGCAGCATTTTCCCGAGCCGTTGTTCCATGGGGTATTTCAGCTGGTCGAACAGCGGGTGGTCGGGGAGCGGCATCTGAAAGTGGTGCTCAAGAGCGAGTGTGGGGTGGTGCGGTTGGATGGGATTGCCTTTGGGGTTGATCGGGAGGTTTGGCCGAATCCTACTGTGCGGTGGGTGGAGTTGGCTTACAAGCTGGATGTGAATGAGTTTCGGGGGAATGAGAGTGTGCAGTTGATGATTGCTCACATGGAAGCTCGGTGATTTTGTTTTGATTGGTTAACTGGTTGTTTTGAGGGTTGTATGCGCATTCATTTGTGATGTCGACGCTTATTCACCTTTCCGCCCTTACGGCGGGTAACTTTTTGAAGGATCAAAAAGTCACCAAAAAATCCTCGCTCCATTCATCCGGCCCTACGCTTCGCTCCGGGTCCCCTCACTCCGGCCTTGCTCCCGGGAGGACCGCGCTGCAGGGCCCATCCTGGGCCCCAGCGCTTGACGGGCATGGATGCCCGTCAAG
>Ga0247820_10001537_pt1 | contig 13022 bp, 7 predicted proteins | sample 13C_Glucose_Day1_2_FD_192480 | JGI IMG/M metagenome (GOLD analysis project Ga0247820, IMG submission 192480) | Soil microbial communities from agricultural site in Penn Yan, New York, United States - 13C_Glucose_Day14 | ecosystem: Environmental > Terrestrial > Soil > Agricultural land | place...
GCCGTCACCGCGCCCGGCCTGCCCGCCCCACGACTGGTCAACGAGGGCAACAACGGACTGGTGGTGAACGGCACCACCGGTGAGTCCCCGACCACCAGCGATGCCGAGAAGGAGACGGTCGTCCGGGCCGTCGTCGACGCGGTCGGGGACCGGGCCACCGTCGTCGCCGGCGTGGGCACGTACGACACCGCCCATTCGGTCCGCCTGGCCAAGGCCGCGGAGAAGGCCGGGGCGCACGGCGCGCTGGTCGTCACCCCGTACTACTCCCGCCCGCAGCAGGACGGGCTGCTGGCGCACTTCGCCGCGGTCGCCGACGCCAGTGACCTGCCGATCATGCTGTACGACATCCCGCCTCGGGCCGTGGTGGCGATCGCGCCGGAGACGCTGCTGCGGCTGGCCGAGCATCCACGCATCACCGCGGTCAAGGACGCCAAGGGCGACCTGCTCGCGGGATCGCAGGTGATGGCCGGCAGCGATCTGGCCTATTACTCCGGTGACGACCCGCTGAATCTGCCCTGGCTCTCCGTGGGCGGTGTCGGCATCGTCAGCATCCTCGGGCACGTGCTCGCCGGGCACCTGCGGGCGATGGTGGACGCGGCCGAGGCCGGCGACTACGTCACGGCGCGCAAGCTGCATTACGACCTGATGCCCGCCCACCGTGCGATGGGTCGGTGCGGCGGCGGGGCCGGGCTGGTGTTCGCCAAGGCCGCGCTCCGGCTGCGCGGGTTCGGCGTGGGGGATCCACGTCTGCCGCAGATCCCGGCGACCCCCAAGCAGACCGATCTGATCGCGCGGGACCTCGACGAGATCGGCCCGTTGCGGTGACCGCCGCGACCGGTCCCGGATCCTCGTCGCCGACCCGATCCGGCCAGGGTCGCGCGCCGATCAAGCGGGAACTGCCCCGACCACCCGCCCGGGACGCGCTGCGGGTCGTGGCGCTCGGCGGCATCGGCGAGATCGGCCGGAACATGACCGTGTATGAGTTCGACGGTCGCTTGCTCGTCGTCGACTGCGGGGTGCTTTTCCCCGAGGACGGCCAGCCCGGGGTTGACTTGATCCTGCCTGATCTGCGTTTGGTCGAGGACCGGATCGAGGACATCGACGCGGTCGTCATCACCCACGGCCACGAGGACCACATCGGCGCGCTGCCGTGGTTGCTGCGGCTGCGACCGGACCTGCCGGTGCTGGGCGCCCGGTTCTCCCTCGCGCTGATTGCGGCCAAGTGCCGCGAGCACCGGTTGACCCCGACCCTGCAGGTCGTGGCCGAGGGCGACCGGCGCCGCATCGGGCCTTTCGACCTGCGATTCTTCGCGGTCAACCACTCCATCCCGGACGCCCTCGCGGTCAGCATCCGCACGCCGGCCGGCACCGTCCTGCACACCGGCGACATCAAGTTGGACCAGTTGCCCTTGGACGGCCGGCTGACCGACCTGGGCGGCTTCAACCGGCTCGGGGACAAGGGTGTCGATTTGTTCCTGGTCGACTCCACCAACGCCGAGGTGCCCGGGTTCGTCGCACCGGAACGGGAGATCGGCCCGGTGATGGACTCGTTCATCGCCAAGGCCACCCAACGGGTGATCGTCGCGTCCTTCGCCAGCCACGTGCACCGCGTCCAGCAGATGCTCGATTCCGCGTACCGGCACCGGCGCAAGGTTGCGTTCGTCGGCCGGTCGATGGTTCGCAACATGCAGATCGCGCAGGACCTCGGTCTGCTCACGGTGCCCGACGGCCTCATCCGGTCGCTGGACAAGGTGCTCGAGCTGCCGCCGGACCAGGTCATGCTGGTTTCCACCGGGTCGCAGGGGGAGCCGCTGTCGGCACTGTCCCGGATGTCCCGCGGCGAGCACCGGCAGGTCAACCTGACCGCCGGCGACACGGTGATCCTGGCGTCGTCGATGATCCCCGGCAACGAGACCAGCGTGTTCACCATCATCAACGAGCTGGCCAAGATCGGCGTCACCGTCGTGCATCAGGGCATCGCCAAGGTGCACGTGTCCGGCCACGCCTCGGCCGGCGAGCTGCTCTACCTGTACAACGCCGTCCGCCCCAAGAACGTAATCCCCATCCACGGCGAGTGGCGGCACCTGCGGGCCCAGGCCAAGCTGGCCATCGCCACCGGGGTGCCGGAGGACCGGGTGATCCTCGCGCCCAACGGCACCGTCGTGGACCTGCGTCAGGGCAAGGCCACGGTGGTCGGACACGTCGAGGTCGGCATGGTCTACGTGGACGGGAACGCCGTCGGCGACGTCGGCGACAACACGCTGTCCGACCGGCTCGTGCTGGGCGAGGGCGGCTTCATCTCGATCACCGTCGCGATCGACACGCACACCGGCCGGGCCATGGCGTCGCCGACGATCTCCGGGCGCGGATTCTCCGACGACCCGAAGGCCCTGCACGCCGTGGTGCCGCTGGTCGAGGCGGAGTTGGCGCGCACCGAGGCCGACGGCATCACCGACCCGCATCGGGTCGCCCAGTCGGTGCGCCGGGTGGTCGGCCGGTGGGTCGGCGACACCTACCGGCGGCGGCCGATGATCGTGCCCACGGTGCTGGCGGTCTGATCCGTCGGTGGCCGAACACATCTACCACTGCAGCCTGGTCTCGGACTGGACGGCGGCAACGGCGGCGGGGGAGTACACGGTCTCCACCCGCGGTCGCACCCTGCAGGAGGAAGGCTTCCTGCACGCCTCCTACGCCGGCCAGGTCGACGGCGTGCTCGCGCGCTACTACACCGACGTCACCGAGCCGATGGTGCTCCTGGTCATCGATCCCGACCGGCTCACGGTGCCGCTGATCCCGGAGGCGCCCTCCGGGAGCCAGGAAACGTTCCCGCACATCTACGGGCCGCTGGACCCCGCGGCCGTGGTCGAGGTGCTCCCGCTGCGGCGTGGCGAGGCCGGGTGGGCCACGGCCGGCACCGCCCCCTGACGGCACCGCCCCCTGACGCTTCGGTCCCGATCAACCGGTCCCGCGACGCAGCTCCCTGCGGGTGAACGCAACTCCCTGTCGACCGGGCGCGCCGATCCGGCGACCGGAGTTCCGTTGCCGGCGCCCACCAAGTCTTGACGGGCCGGGACGACGGGAGGAACCTGGGTTGTCGATCCCTGGGCGGACCCGGGGCCGGCCGCGTCGACCTGTGACGTCGATCACCGGAATCTAACCAAACGCGTTGCGCCGTAACATTCCGCACGGCCGGTGATCGGCCCGGCTGCCGTTCGTCATAGGCGTTGTATGTCCTGCGGCCCGCGGCGCCGACCGGCGGCGGTGAGCACAACACAATCCGCCCGTAACAGAGCGTGGCAGCCGTTGAAACATGGATGCCGACACTCGGAGAGGTGACCGCCGCCTCCGCCGTGCCCACAGCAACTGCTGTGCCCACAGCGACCCATTGCCCGTACTGCTCGCTGCAGTGCGGGATCACCATGGTGTCCGGGCCGAACCCGGCCATGGTGCGGGCGAGCCTGCAACCCCAGGAGGATTTCCCGACCAACCGCGGCGGGCTGTGCGCCAAGGGCTGGACCGCGGCCGAGCTGCTCGACCACCGGGACCGGTTGCTCACCCCGCTGGTCCGCGCGATCGACGGCGACCGTTCCTCACCGCTGGTTCCGGCCACCTGGGACGAGGCCTTCGAGCGGATGGTCGCCGCGATCACCCGTACCCAGGACGTCTACGGCCGGGACGCGGTCGGGATCTTCGGCGGCGGCGGCCTGACCAACGAAAAGGCCTATGCACTCGGCAAGTTCGCCCGGGTCGGGCTGCGCACGGCGATGATCGACTACAACGGCCGGTTCTGCATGTCCTCGGCGGCGACGGCCGGGAACAAGGCGTTCGGGGTGGACCGGGGGCTCCCGTTCCCGCTGGCGGACATCGCCGAATCCGCGGCGATCCTGCTGGTCGGGTCCAACCCGGCCGACACCATGCCGCCGGCCATGCAGTACTTCGACCAGGCCCGGCACAACGGGGCCCGGCACATCGTGGTCGACCCGCGCCGCACCAGCACGGCCGATGGCGCGTCGTTGCACCTGGCACCGGTGCCCGGTACCGACCTGGCGCTGGCGAACGGCCTGCTGCACATCGCGATTCGTGAGGGCTACCTGGACGAGGCCTACATCGCCGAGCGGACCACGGGTTTCGCCGCGGTCCAGGCGGCCGTCAGCTCGTACTGGCCGGACTGGGTGGAACGCACCACCGGCGTCAGCGTCGCCGACATGCGGGACACCGTCCGCACACTGGCCACCGCGCCGTCGGCGATGATCCTCACCGCGCGCGGCGCAGAGCAGCACAGCAACGGCACCGACACCGCGCAGGCGTTCATCAACCTGGCGCTCGCGCTCGGCCTGCCCGGCAAGTGGGCGTCCGGCTACGGCACCGTCACCGGCCAGGGCAACGGGCAGGGCGGCCGCGAGCACGGGCAGAAGGCCGACCAGTTGCCCGGTTACCGGCGGCTGGACGATCCGCGGGCCCGCGCGCACGTCGCCGCCGTGTGGGGCATCGACCCGGACGAGCTGCCGATGCCCGGCGTGTCGGCGTTCGAGATGCTCGACCGGCTGGGGTCCGACGGCGGGGTACGCACCCTGCTCGTGCTGGCGTCCAACGTTGTCGTCTCGGCGCCCGATGCCAACCGGATCCGGCGGCGCCTGGAATCCCTTGACACGCTGATCGTCTCGGACATTTTCCGGTCCGAGACGGCGATGCTCGCCGACATCGTGCTGCCCACCGCCGAATGGGCGGAGGAGGAGGGCACGATGACCAACCTCGAGGGTCGGGTCATCCGCCGCAAGATGGTCCTGCCGCCGCCGGAGGGGGTGCTCGACGACCTGCAGATGATCGTCGAGTTGGCCACCAGACTGGGTCGCGGGCAATACTTCTCCAACAAGCCGGGTGAGGTCTTCGAGGAGCTTCGCCGGGCCAGCGCCGGGGGCATCGCCGACTACGCCGGCATCAGCTACGACCGGATCGAGGCCGAGCAGGGTGTCTTCTGGCCGTGCCCCTCGGTCGACCATCCGGGGACGCCGCGGTTGTTCACCGACACCTTCCCCACCCCCGATGGCAGGGCCCGGTTCATCCCGGTGGTGCATCGGGCGCCGGCCGAGACGCCGGACCCGGACTACCCGTACGTGCTGACCACCGGCCGGTTGCTGCAGCAGTACCAGAGCGGCACCCAGACCCGGCGTCTGTCCGGCCGGATGGTGCCCGATCCGCACGTGCAACTGCACCCCAGCCTGGCCCGCCGGTTGCAGATCGAGGCCAGCGACATGGTCGAGCTGAGCACCCGCCGGGGGACCGCCGTGTTCCGGGCCCAGCTGACCGACGCCATCCGGCCCGAGGTGCTCTTCGTGCCGTTCCACTGGGGCGGGGCGAACAACGCCAACTCGCTGACCGACCCGGCCCTGGACCCCTACTCGCGGATGCCGGAGTTCAAGGTGTGTGCGGTCGCCGCGCGCCGGATCGGCGGTCCGGACGACACGCACCTGCTCACCACCATGCCCGGCCAGCCCGACGTGCTGCCGTACCGGGCCCGCGCCGCACCGACCACCACCCGCCACCCCGGCAAGAACCGCCGCACCCGGACAGCGAAGGACACTCGCATGCACACCAAGAACCGTTTCCTGCAGGGCATCTTCCCGTTCACCGGCGCCGGGGTGGACAAGCCGGCGCCGATCGACGCGACCCTGACCTATGTCGTGCCGGACGGCTCGGTCGCGCAGGCGCTGTACTTCCGCGGTGGCAACACCACCGGCGAACTGATCACCGTCGTGCTGATGCGGGACGGGGTGCCGATGCGGTACTTCCCGATCGGGGCCAAGGCCGACGTGCACGTCCCGCTGCGCGTCGTCGAGGACCTGATCGGCGGGACCGCCCTGGAACTGGCCGTCGCCGCACCCGACAAGCTCACCGGCACCGTCGTGCTGGACCTGGGCCTGGTGGAGGTCTGATGACGCTCATCGACGACGACTCTCTCGAGGCCTTTGAGGAGGACTTCGGGGACGGGGACACCCGGCGCAAGCTGGTGGTGATCGGCAACGGCATGGCCGGCGCCCGCACCGTCGAGGAGATCCTGGCCCGGGGCGGCGCCGAGCAGTTCAGCGTCACGATGTTCGGTGACGAGCCCTACGGCAACTACAACCGGATCATGCTGTCCCACGTCCTGTCCGGCGAAGAGGCCGAGACGGACATTTTCCTCAACAGCCTGGCCTGGTACACCGAGAACGACATCACCCTGTACGCCGGGGTGCGGGCCACCCGCATCGACCGGTTTGCCAAGATCGTCTACGCCGAACACACCGTGGACGGCACCAAGTACGAAACCCCCTACGACGAGCTGATCATCGCGACCGGCAGCCGCTCGTTCATCCCACCGATCGACGGCGTGCGGATGGACGACGGATCGCTCAAGCCGGGCGTCTTCGCCTTCCGCACCATGGAAGACACCCAGGGGATGATCGCCTACGCACAGCACGAGGACCATCACCGGGCGGTGGTGATCGGCGGCGGGCTGCTCGGCCTGGAGGCCGCGCGCGGGCTGCAGGGCTTCGGCCTGCAGGTCGATGTGCTGCACGCCGGGCCGCACCTGATGAACGCGCAGATCGGCGCCGAGGGCGGCGACATCCTCCGCAAGAGCGTCGAGGACCTGGGCATCTACGTGCACACCAAGGCCCGCACGACCTCGATCCTGGGCGAGGACAAGGTCGAGGGCGTGTGGATGGTCGACCATCCGCTGCTCGAGTGCGATCTCGTGGTCGTCGCCGCCGGCATCCGGCCCAACGTGGACCTGGCCGTCACCAGCGGCTTCACGGTCGAGCGGGCGATCATCGTGGACGACCAGATGCGCACGGTGGACGATCCCGACGTGTACGCGGTCGGCGAGTGCGTGCAGCATCGCGGCGAGGTGTACGGGCTGGTGCAACCGCTCTGGGAGCAGGCCGTGGTGCTGGCCGAGCATCTCACCGGCAGCGACCCGGACGCCGCCTACCACGGGTCGCGGACCTCGACCAAGCTCAAGGTGGCCGGCGTGGACGTCGCCGCGATGGGCGTGCAGGGGCCGGAGCGGGACACCGACGAGCACATCGTGTTCTCCGAGCCGCGCAAGGGCATCTACAAGTCGCTGGTGATCCGGGACGAGAAGCTCATCGGCGCCACCATGCTCGGCGACACCTCGAAGGTGGCGTTCCTGATCCAGGCCTTCGACCGCGGGTTGCCGTTGCCCGAGGAGCGCCTGGAGATGCTGTTCAACCTGGGCACCCCGGCGGCGGAGGTCGGCGTCGCCGAACTCGCCGACGACGCCCAGGTCTGCAACTGCAACGGCGTCTCCAAGGGCGCCCTGGTGGCCTGCGTGGAGGGCGGCACCAAGACCGTCGCCGGCGTCATGGACAAGACCCGGGCCGGCAAGGGCTGCGGCTCCTGCAAGAACATGGTCTGCCAGATCGTCGAGTGGGCCGCCGGCGGCCAGGTCGAGGTCGACCCTTCGGCCAACTGGTACGTCCCCGGGATCCCCATGGACAAGCCGGATCTGATGAAGGCGATCCTGGAGCAAGAACTCAGGTCGGTTTCCGCCGTCTTTGCCGCGCTCGCCCCGGGCGGTGCCGAGGAGGCCAAGTCCAAGATGGGCCTGGCCTCGCTGCTCAAGATGATCTGGGCCGATGAGTACATCGACGAGAAGGACGCGAAGTTCATCAACGACCGGGTGCATGCCAACATCCAGAAGGACGGCACCTTCTCGGTCGTCCCGCAGATGAAGGGTGGCGTGACCACCCCGGAGCAGCTGCGCAAGATCGCCGACGTCGCCGAGAAGTGGAACGTGCCGATGGTCAAGCTGACCGGTGGTCAGCGGATCGACCTGCTCGGCATCCGCAAGGAGGACCTGCCCGGTGTGTGGGCCGACCTGGGGATGCCGTCCGGATACGCCTACGGCAAGAGTTTCCGCACGGTGAAGACCTGCGTCGGACAGGAGTTCTGCCGGTTCGGCGTCGGCGACTCGACCAACCTCGGCATCAAGATCGAGTCCCGGTTCCAGGGTCTGGAATCCCCGGCCAAGATCAAGATGGCGGTGACCGGCTGCCCCCGCAACTGTGCCGAGTCGCTGTGCAAGGACGTCGGTCTGGTCGCCATCGACGGCGGCCGGTGGGAGATCTACATCGGCGGCGCGGCCGGCGCGCACATCCGCAAGGGTGACCTGCTGGCCACCGTCGACGACCCCGACCTGGCCACGACGCTGAGCGGCCGGTTCATCCAGTACTACCGGGAGAACGCCAAGTGGCTGGAGCGCACCTACGCGTTCGTGCCGCGGATGGGCATCGACCACCTGCGCGAAGTGATTGTCGAGGACAGCCTCGGCATCGCCGCGGAACTCGACGAGCGCCTGCAGACGGCGGTCGACGGGTACAAGGACCCGTGGCAGGAGGGCGCGAAGCCCGCCACTCCCGGCCAGTTCCGCACCTCCCTGCCGTTGGAGGTCCTGCCGCAGGTGCCGGTCCGATGACGGCCACCATGGGACCCGGCACGGCCCATCGGTTGGGGCCGCTGGCCCAGGTCCCGGCGGGGGAAGGCCGGGCGTTCGACGTCGACGGCGCCCAGGTCGCCGTCTTTCATCTGAGAACGGGTGCGGTGCACGCCGTGTCGGCGGTCTGCCCGCACAAGGGTGGCCCCCTGGCCGACGGTCAGATCGACGGCTCCGTCGTGATCTGCCCGCTGCACCTGAATGCCTGGGAGCTGGCCACCGGCTGCTCACGCAGCGGCCAGCCCGACCTGCGGACCTGGCGGGTCGATGTCGAGGACAACGAGATCGTTCTGTACAGCGCATGATTCGAGAACAGGACACCCCGCGATGAGCACCCCCGAGATCACCCCCGTCCAGTCTGAGCTGGCGACCACGCCCGCCGACCCGGCGATCCCCAAGGCCCACCACGGCAAGCACTGGATCGAGGACTGGCGTCCCGAGGACCCGGTCTTCTGGGCGGAGAAGGGCGCCCGGATCGCCAAGAAGAACCTGGTCTTCTCGGTGATCTCCGAGCACATCGGCTTTTCGGTCTGGTCGATGTGGTCGGTGCTGGTGCTGTTCCTCGGACCGGAGTACGGCATCGACGCCGCCGGCAAGTTCCTGCTGACCGCGCTACCGACGCTGCTCGGCGCGGTGCTGCGGCTGCCGTACACGTTCGCGGTGGCCACCTTCGGCGGTCGCAACTGGACCATCGTCTCGGCGCTGCTGCTGCTCATCCCGACCATCGGCATCGTCATCGTGCTGCAGCCCGGGGTCGCGTACGGCACCCTGCTGTTCGTGGCCTGCCTGGCCGGCGTCGGCGGCGGCAATTTCGCCTCGTCGATGACCAACATCAACGCCTACTACCCGGCCCGGCTCAAGGGCTGGGCGCTGGGCATCAACGCCGGCGGCGGCAACATCGGCGTGCCGATGGTGCAGCTGATCGGTCTGCTCATCCTGGCCACCATCGGCGCGAGCTACCCGCGGGTGCTGCCGATCATCTACATCCCGCTGATCATCGCGGCCGCCGTCGGCGCGGCGATCAAGATGAACAACCTGGCCGAGATGAAGAACTCGAAGCGGGCGATGCGGGACGTGGCCAAGGAGAGCCACACCTGGGTCATCTCGCTGCTCTACATCGGCACCTTCGGTTCGTTCATCGGCTTCTCGTTCGCGTTCGGGCAGGTGCTCCAGGTGCAGTTCGCCGACATCTTCTCGACCCCGGTGAAGGCCGCGTACCTGACGTTCATCGGCCCCCTGATCGGCTCGCTGATCCGTCCCTACGGCGGGTCGCTGGCCGACAAGCTGGGCGGGGCCCGCGTCTCGTTCGTCAACTTCGTCGCGATGGCGCTGGGCGCCGCCGTGGTGCTGATCGCTTCGGTGATGCACTCGCTGCCGCTGTACCTGGTCGGCTTCATCATGTTGTTCGCGTTCAGCGGGCTGGGCAACGGGTCGGTCTACAAGATGATCCCGGCGATCTTCCGGGCCAAGTCGGGCCTGGAGATCACCCGGGAGGGCGCCGATCCGGCCACCTCGATGGCCAGGTCGCAGCGCTACGCGGGCGCGCTGATCGGCATCGCCGGCGCCATCGGCGCATTCGGCGGCGTGCTGGTGAATCTGGCCTTCCGCCAGTCGTTCCTGGCCACCAAGTCGGCCGACGCCGCCTACATCGGGTTCATCTGCTTCTACGCGGTCTGCTTTGCGGTCACCTGGTATGTCTACCTTCGGCCGTCTTCGAAGCGGCTCGAGGGTGTCTGACGGTCCGGCGGACGCCGGCCTGCTACCCCTGCACCTCTTGGTGCGGGGGCGGCGGGTCGTCGTGGTCGGCGGCGGTCCGGTGGCGGCTCGCAAGGTCGCCGCGGTGCTCGCCGCCGGGGCCGACGTCCTGGTGGTCGCGCCGTTCGCCTGCGAGCCGATCGTCGATGACCACACTGCCGACCGCCTGACGTGGCGATGCGCGGAGTACGAGCCCGCCGACCTGGACGGAGCGTGGCTGGTGTTCGCCGCGACCGGCGAGGCGGCGGTGGACGCCGCGGTCGCCGCCGAGGCCGAGCGCCGCCGGGTGTTCTGTGTGCGGGCCGACAACGCCGCCACCGGCAGCGCCCGGTCGGCCGCGGTGATCCGCCGCGACGACGTGCTGGTCTCCGTCGGCTCCGCCGGGGACGCCGACCCGCGGCGGGCGGTGGCGGTGCGGGACGCCATCAGCGAGGCCCTGGATGCCGGGTCCCTGCCGGTGCGGCGACAACGACCCGGCTCCGGGCGGGTGGTGCTGGTCGGCGGCGGACCCGGCGACGGCGATCTGCTGACCCTGCGCGGGCGGCGCGAGCTCGCGGCTGCCCACGTGGTGGTGGTCGACCGGTTGGGGCCGCGGTCCGTGCTGGACGAACTCGGCCCCGGCGTGTTGATCCTGGACGTCGGCAAGGCCCCCGGGCGGCATCCGGTCCCGCAGCCCGAGATCAACCGGCTGCTCGTCGAACACGCGCAGGCCGGCCGCCGGGTGGTGCGGCTCAAGGGCGGTGACCCGTTCGTGCTGGGTCGGGGCGGTGAGGAGATCGCCGCCTGCCGGGAGGCCGGTGTCGACGTGTCCGTGGTGCCGGGGGTGACCAGCGCCTTCGCCGTTCCCGCCGCGGCCGGCATCCCGGTGACCCACCGCGGTTGGTCCCGGCAGGTCACCGTGATCTCCGGGCACGACGCGGTCACCCCTCATGGACTGCCCGCCGACCTGAACTGGCCGGCCCTGGCCCGGGGCGACGGCACCCTGGTGGTGCTGATGGGGGTGGCCGCCCTGCCGGCCATCTGCGCCGGGTTGATCGGCGCCGGCATGGATCCGGCCACCCCGGTGGCGATCGTCGAGAACGGCTGGACCCCCGACCAGCGGGTGACCGCCGGACCGATCGATGGGATCGCCGAACTGGCCCGGGCGCGTGGCGTGGAGTCGCCCGCGGTGATCGTCATCGGCGCCGTGGCGGCGCACGCCCGGGTCTGACCCGCTCGGTTCCCGGTGCACCGCGTCCCATGGGCGTCAGGGCTCCCGTTCGCCCCGCAGGATCGCGATGAGCGGACGCTGGATCGGTGCGGGCAGCACCTCGACGTACCGCACCCGGGCGTCCTCGCTGAGCCGGTAGAAGCCCAGCCTGGCCTCGAACGTCATGGCCCGCACCGCGGTCAGGACGGCCGGCGACGGGCCCGAACCCGGGGTGCCGAGCAGTTCGTGGGCCAGCTCGTCCAGGCAGGCGCCGATGAACGCGTCGACCGCGTCGAACTGGCCGACGGTCCGGGTGTTGACCATGCCGACGACACAGGCCCGCGTCCGCACGTTCGCCACGTGCCGATCGGCGAACACCATCGCCGCGGCGTTCATCGACAACCGGCCGCGGTCGGCCGGGGTGAGCCGGCCGTACGCCGCCTTGATGCCGGCGGGGTCTCCGCGGACCAGGGTGTCGTAGAACGAGGTGATCCGCGGGCTGTTGTCCGGGTTGAGCGCACCCGTGTACTCGGCCGAGGTCGGCGCCCCCAGCGACTGCCGAACTCGCTGCCGGTCCGGCTCGGCCCATCGCTGCAGCAACGTCTGGACCAGAGTGGCGCTGGCCGCCTCGATGCGCTCGGCGACCGGCAGCCGGACGATCGCCAGCACCACGTCGTCCACCTTGGCCGGATCGGTGCCCGCGGCGGTGAGCAATCCGAACAGCTCGTCCAGGCGGGGGCTGCTGGTGAGGTTGAACCCGTCCGGTCGGGTGTGCGCGTCGATCTGGGCCTTGAACGCCGGGGTGGTCCAGTAGGCCGCCTGGAACTGGCTGTAGGCGTGGGTCGCCGGGTTGGGGTTGGTCGCGCTGGTGCCGACCAGATGGGTGCGGATCGCGGCGGCCCGCCGGTCGGGGGTCAGGGCGCTGAACCGGCCGTCGTAGGGGTCGATGTAATAGGCGCGGAATTCGTCCTTGTAGCGGTCGAAGCTGGCGAAGTTGGTGACCGTGCCCGGGTGTTCGCCGTATGCGGCGACCAGGGTGTGGCTGGTTTCGTGGACAAGAATGCTGGCCAGCGTGTTGTCGGGGTACTCGGTGCCGCCGGTGTCGCGGCCCCGGATGAGCGCGACGGTCCCCTCGATCGTCCCGCCGACGGTCGGCTCGAAGGTCTTGGTGCCGGCGGGCAACGGTGCCCCGGGCGACCAGGCCGGTTGGGTGACGCCGGTGAAGAAGTATTCCCGGGTGCCGGTGGTGCCGAGCTGCGTGGCGATGGCCGCGGAGTCGGACCGCCGGGTCATCGGTGTCCAGGTGCGCCGGGGCGAGGCGCCGGTGTACAGCTGGGCGGTGTTCCGGGCGGTCGCGTTGCGGCTGCTCAGCATGTTCTGCAGCACGGCCGTCATCCGGTTCCGCGTGCGCACCGCGTCGGCGATGGCCGCCGCCACCGCCGGGGTCGGCACGACGGGGGCGGCCTGCCGCTGCAGGGTCGGCGGGCGGGGGGCGGTGAGCCACGATCGGGTCGCCGTGTTGCCGGCCAGCCGTTGCATCCGCAGCACCGTGCTGGCCGAGCCGCGCGTCTTCCCCGCCGACGG
>Ga0247820_10001538_pt1 | contig 13020 bp, 16 predicted proteins | sample 13C_Glucose_Day1_2_FD_192480 | JGI IMG/M metagenome (GOLD analysis project Ga0247820, IMG submission 192480) | Soil microbial communities from agricultural site in Penn Yan, New York, United States - 13C_Glucose_Day14 | ecosystem: Environmental > Terrestrial > Soil > Agricultural land | place...
ACCCCCGTTCACCATCACCCTCGACGCGGCGACCTGGACCGACCAGGCCGGCAGTGGGGCGTGGAAACCACCGGCCGGCGGCAGCTTTCTGGTGGCGGACTTCACCGTCACCTCGACCGGCGACGATTCCAGCACCTGGGTGCACGATTCGTCGTTCGTGTTCGTGCCGGCCGGTGGCGCCCCGGTCGCGGTCGCGCCGCCGGACACAGTCTCGTCGGCGCGGTCGTTCGCGACGGTCACCGCCGGCGGCTCAGCTCCGTTGCGAGCCGTCTTCGACGTCGCAGCGGGCCCGGGCAGCCTGGAGCTGCGGGACGCGGCCGGGCGCACCATGATCGGCTGGCACATCGCGTAACGTGGTGCCCCGTGCTCATCATCGCGATCATCCTGGTGGGGATGCTGGCCGGCGCCGCTGCGCAGCTGGTCTTCCGCAGCCGCAAGCGGCCTGTCGACTGGACCGCGGCGATCGTCGTCGGCCTCATCGGCTCGTTCGTCGGCGGCACGCTGTTCAGCCTGCTGTTCGGCGACGGCTTCAACATCCGGCCGTCCGGGCTGATCGGCTCGATCGTCGGGGCAATCGTGGTGACCGGCATCTACAAGCTGGCCACCGGACGGACCCCCGGCGACAAGGCCCGCCGCTGACCGGATCGGCGTGGCGTCGGCGATAGCATCGAGGGATGCAGCAGTACCTGGACCTGATGGACCGCATCCTGACCACCGGAACCGTCAAGTCCGACCGGACCGGTACGGGCACCCGCAGCATCTTCGGCCACCAGATGCGGTTCGACCTCGCCGACGGCTTCCCTCTGGTCACCACGAAGAAGGTGCACACCCGCTCGGTGATCGTCGAGCTGCTGTGGTTCCTGCAGGGTTCGACCAACGTCCGCTGGCTGCGGGAGCGGGGCGTCACGATCTGGGACGAATGGGCCGACGCCGACGGCGAACTCGGCCCCGTCTACGGCCACCAGTGGCGGTCGTGGCCGGCGCCGGACGGCCGCCAGATCGACCAGATCGCGCAGCTCGTCCGGTCGCTCCGCACCAACCCCGACTCGCGGCGGCACATCGTCTCGGCCTGGAACGTCGCCGAGGTCGACGAGATGGCCCTGCCCCCGTGCCACACGATGTTCCAGTTCTACGTCGCCGACGGGCGGCTGTCGTGCCAGCTGTACCAGCGGTCGGCCGACGTGTTCCTCGGGGTGCCGTTCAACATCGCCTCCTACGCCCTGCTGACCGCGATGATGGCGCAGGTGGTGGGGCTGCGACCGGGCGAGTTCGTGCACACCCTCGGCGACGCGCACCTGTATTCGAACCACCTCGACCAGGCCCGGCTGCAGCTGACCCGCGCCCCCCGGGCGTTGCCGGAACTCGAACTCAAGCCCGACGTCACCGAGATCGACGCGTTCGCGCTCGACGACATCGTGATCCGCGGCTACGACCCGCATCCGGCGATCAAGGCGCCCATCGCGGTATGACGACAGTGGTGCTGGTGGCCGCGGTCGCCCGCAACGGGGTGATCGGCGCCGACGGCGGCATGCCCTGGCACGTGCCGGCCGACCTGAAGCGGTTCAAGCGGCTGACCATGGGCCATCCCATGGTCATGGGCCGCAAGACCTTCGAGTCGATGGGTCTGCTGCCCGGGCGGCGCAGCATCGTCGTGACCCGCGACCCGGACTGGCGGGCCGACGGTGCCGAGGTCGCCGACTCGCTGGACACCGCGCTGGCCATGGCGGCCGACACGGACGACCTGGTCATGGTGGTCGGCGGTGGCCAGGTCTACGCCCAGGCGATGGAGCGGGCCGACCGGCTGGAGATCACCCATCTCGACCGGGCGGCGCCGGGCGACACGGTGTTCCCGGCGATCGATCCGGCCGCGTGGGAGGTGACCCACCGGGAGGACGCCGATGGCTTCACGTTCGTGACGTACGACCGGCGGCGCCCCGTCCGCCACCTGGACGAGCTGATGAGGTCGATGCAACCCGAGCTGCAGGACGGTGAGTTCGTCTACTGCACGGTGCCTGGGCCGGACGTGCCGGCGGGCCTGTCGCCGGTGGCGACCGTGCGGGAAGCCGAGGGGCTGACCCTGGTGCTCGCGGTCGACGAGGCCGCGGCCGCACGGCTGCCCGGCCCGTTCCGGTGCCGGCAGATCACCCTGCGGGTGCATTCCGCGCTGGACGCGGTCGGCCTTACCGCGGCATTTGCCACGGCGCTGGCCGGCGACGGGATCCCGTGCAACGTGGTCGCCGGCTTTCACCACGATCATCTGTTCGTGCCGGCCGAGGATGCGGATCGGGCCATGGCCGCGCTCGAGGCGCTGGCCCACACCCGGGCCGGCTGACCCCGCTCAGGCGACCGGAGCTCCCGGCCGGGTCGCGTCGTACGGCACCACGATGCGCAGGTCCGGATCGATCCGGGTCTGGCTCATGCCGCGTTCCCGCCGTTCGCGGTTCGACGCGCCCATGCCGGTCTTCACGGAATTGGCCACCACCGCACGCTTGTCCGGCACGCGATCCGTCCGCATGCTGCGGATCACTGAATCCAGGAGGTCCGACAGTTCAAGGTCCAAGGCGTCGCAGATCGAGGCGAGCAACTCGCTGGATGCTTCCTTGCGTCCGCGCTCGACCTCCGAAAGGTAGCCAAGTGAGACGTTCGCGGCGGTCGACACGTCACGAAGCGTCCGGTTCTGGCGGGTCCGGGCATCCCGCAGGGTCTCCCCCACAGCGTTACGCAGGAGCATGTCGCACCTCCTCTCTGCGGTCGGTTGCTACGTTACCGTGCAACGGATCTGCCCTGCCGGCGATTTCATCCACCAGGTCGGGGCGACACTCCTTCTTCATCACTGGTCACAACGCGAATGCTGACCACGATGTTCCACGACATGCATCACCGGCCGGTTACGAAACCGTTGCGGCGAGACTGTTCCCCGGCGCTGATCGGCGGGCGGCGAAGTGGTTCGCTCAGGCCTGACCGGCGGGCCGGTGTGACCGCGAGTACAGCAGCGCGGCCCGCACGCAGTAGTCGATGCCGGTAACCAACGTGAGCACCACGGCCAGGCCCATGGTGCCGATCGCGACCCACTGCAGCCCCGCCGGCAGCGGCAGGATGTACAGGCCGATCGCGATGATCTGCACGAACGTCTTGGCCTTGCCACCCGGGCTGGCCGCGATGACGCCGTGCTTGATCACCGCCAGCCGGAGCAGGGTGATCCCGATCTCCCGGACCAGGATCACCACCGTGACCCACCAGGCCAGATCGCCGAGCATGGACAGGCCGACCAGCGCCGACCCGGTCAGGGCCTTGTCGGCGATCGGGTCGGCGATCTTGCCGAAGTCGGTGACCTGGCCCCGCTTGCGGGCGATGTGCCCGTCGTACCGGTCGGTGATCGCGGCGAGCGCAAATACCGCCCAGGCGATCCACCGCCAGGTGGTGTCGTGACCGCCCTCGGCGAACAGGGCGAGCAGGAAGACCGGAACCAGGATCAGCCGGAGCACGGTCAGCGCGTTCGGCAGGTTGACCAGCGACACCTTCGGGGCTGGCCGGTCGGTCATCGGACCATGATCGGCTCGTCGACGACCGCCGGTGCCGGCCGCGCCGAGGCGACCAGGTCGACGCCGTCGCTGCCGGTGACGAGGCACCGGACCAGGTCGCCGGGGCGACGATCGTCCGCCCCGTCCAGCTGGACCTCGCCGTCCACATCGGGCGCCTGGTGGTCGCCGTGGCCGATCACGATCCCGTCCTCGACCCGGTCGACCATCACCGGCAACGAGGAGCCGATGCGGTCCTCGGCGCGTTGCGCGGTCAACTCCTCGACCAGCTCGTTGATCCGTTCGACCCGCTCGTCGATGACGCGCTGGGAATGCTTGCCGTCCAGGCGCAGCGCCTCGGTGCCGTCCTCGTCCGAATAGCCGAACACACCGACGGCATCCAGTCGGGCACCGACCAGGAACCGTTCGAGGTCGGCGAGATCGGCCTCGGTCTCACCGGGGAACCCGACGATGACGTTCGACCGGATGCCGGCCTCGGGTGCCGCCGCCCGGATCTGGTCGACCAGCTGCAGGAAGGAATCGGTCGAGCCGTATCGGCGCATCCGTCGGAGCACGGCCGCCGACGAATGCTGGAACGACATGTCGAAGTAGTCCGCGACCGCCGGGATCTCCGCCATCGCCTCGATCAGCCAGGGGCGTGTCTCGGCCGGCTGGAGGTAGGAGAGCCGGATCCGGGTCAGGCCCGGTACCTGGGCCAGACCGGCCAGCAGGTCGGCCAGCTGCCGGTCCCCGGGCAGGTCCTTGCCGTAGGACGTGGTGTTCTCGCTGACCAGGACGACCTCGCGGACACCCTGGTCGACCAGCCAGGCGGCCTCGTCCAGGATCTCGGCGGGTGGCCGCGACACGAACGCCCCCCGGAAGGACGGGATCGCGCAGAACGTGCAGCGCCGGTCGCAGCCGGAGGCGATCTTCAGGGGGGCCACCGGCCCCGGGTCCAGCAGCGCGCGGGGCGCCGCGGAACCGGTCGCGTGTCCGGGCAACGACACCGTCGCCGATGCCGCGGTCCGCTCCACCGGGCTGATCGGCAGCAGGGTCCGCCGGTCGGTCGGCGTGTGCGGCGCCGGCCGGTGGCCCGCGAGCACGTCGCCGAGCAACGCGCCCAATCGGGGGTAGGCGTCGAAGCCGAGGACGGCGTCTGCCTCGGGCAGCGCATCGGCCAGCTCCCGGCCGTACCGCTCGGCCAGGCAACCGACCGCGACCACCTTCGCCCCGGTGTCCGCGGCGGCCAGCACCGCGTCGATCGAATCCTTCTTCGCGCTGTCCACGAATGCGCAGGTGTTCACGACGATCACGTCCGGCCGGTCGTCACCGGAGACCAGCCGGTAGCCGTCGCCCTGGAGCCGGCCGGCGAGTTCGGAAGAATCGACGTCGTTGCGGGCGCAGCCGAGGGTCACCAGACCCACCCGGGTGACGGCCGCCGTCGATCCTGTGGACACGACCTCACCTTAATCGCTGGCGGGTGGCCGCCGTGCCGCCTCGATCGACGGCGCCCGGCCGGTCCTGAACATTCCGACCCCGCAGGACCGACTAGCCTCTACCGACGTGACCGACCCGCACGCCACCGAGCCGGGCACCCGGGTCACCGTCGAGCGGGCCCGGGTCGGTGACGTCCGCGAGATCAAGCGGCTGGTCGACGAGTACGCGGGTCCGATCCTGCTGGAAAAGACGCTCGCCGACCTGTTCGAGGACGTCACCGAGTTCTGGGTGGCCCGCCTCGACGGGGAGGTCGTCGGCTGCGGCGCGCTGCACGTGTTCTGGGAGGACCTGGGCGAGATCCGCACGGTGGCGACCGACCCGCGAGCCCGCCGCCGCGGGGTCGGACAGGCCGTGTGCACCGAGATCATCGCCCACGCCACCGAGCTGGGCCTGCACCGGCTGTTCGTGCTGACCTTCGAGGTGCCGTTCTTCTCCTCGCTCGGGTTCGAGCCGATCCGCGAGCTCGACCTGTCCCTGGAGGCGCAGGCCGAACTGCGCGCCTCCTACGACCGGGGCGTCGCCGAGTTCTTGGACCTTCCGTTCGTGAAACCGAACACCCTGGGCAACACCAGGATGCTCAAGCATCTGTGAACGGCCGCCCCCGCCGGCTCGCCCGCGAGCCCGCCCGGAGCGGTTCCCGTCGGGTCAGGCGCAGCGCGCCTCGGTGATCTCGGCCTCGAACCGCTCTTCGCCCGGAAGCTTGTTGGAGCCCACGATGAAGGTCTTGACCTCCTGCGGGGCCAGCGCGTCGCTCTCGGTCTGCTCGACCGTGGCGGCCGCGTCGTTGCTGCCGACCGGGAAGATCGTGAGCTTGAGCGCCACCCCGTTGGGGCAGCCGGCCGGTGCGGTGATCTTCACGCCCCAGCAGCGGTTGTCGGCGGCGGCGCAGTCGAACGAGTCGTTGTTGGTCTCGAACGCGCTGTAGACGCCGTTTCCGTGGTCGTGGAAGTCCGCCGGCGGGTAGCCATCGGCGCCGGCGGTGACCGTGGTGGTGACCGTCTCCTCGGTGGTGGAGCGCACTGTCTTGACCACGGTGGTGGTCGCCGTGACCGTGCTCGGGGCGTTGACGACGGTCGCCACGCCGCTGCCGGAGGATCCGCAACCGGCGCACAGGGCGGCGGCGGCCAGGAGCGCGAGGACCGCGATCAGACGCTTCACCAGAGCATCATCGCCGATGAACCGGTGCCGGTCCGCAGACTCCCTCGATCGGGTGGCGCATGTTCGCCCGGCCGGGCCCCGTGGCAGTTCGCGACGGTGTGCTCGGCCCGGCACCAGCCGGCGACCCGGGGTCGCCGGCTCGGGTTCACACTCCCGGCAACATGGGCCCGTTACCGTGCCGAGCGTGGATGTTCGCAGGCGCCGCGTCATGCTCGCGGTGATGGTTCCGGTCGTCGTGCTGGTCGGGTTGATGCTGCACGACGTGCGGATGTTCGAGGCGTCCTTCGCCGCCGACGCGCTCTACACCGTGCTCATCTACCTGCTGGTCGCGATGGCATGGCCGCAACTCCGGCCGTGGTGGCCGGCGGCGATCGCCTTCACCTTCAGCACGGCCGTCGAGTTCTTCCAGCTCACCGGAGTGCCGGCGGAACTGGCCGACCGGGTGCCGGTGGTGGCGCTGGCCTTGGGCGAGCGCTTCGGGTGGCTCGACATCGTTGCCTACGCCGGCGGCGCCGTCGGCGCCGCGGTGGTCGACGGCATGCAGGGTCGGCTGGCGCGGCCCGCCGGGTCAGATCCGCGGGGTGCGCCTGTCCTCGATCCGGGCGAGCGCCTCGGCGAGTAGTGCCTCACCGTCCTCGTCGCTGCGCCGTTCCTTGACGTACGCCAGGTGCGACTTGTACGGCTCGACCCGCCGCGCGGGAGGTGGCGCCGACCTGTCCTGGCCGGCCGGCAGCCCACAGCGTGGGCAGTCCCACGTCTGGGGCACCTCGGCGTCCTCCGCGAACGCCAGCGTGGTCGCATGACCGCCGGCGCAGAAGAACTGGAAGCGCTGCCGGGGGGCGGACTCGCCGCGATCGGCTTCGCCCATCCGGCCCGCGCCGACCCGGGATCCTCGGATCGGATTGCCTCCTGCCATGACGACCGCCCTTTCGGCAAGCCCTGCTCAGGCCCCGACCTTCAACAACAGTCCGACGCCGACGATGGAGATGGCCCAGACCGCGGCCACGAACAGGGTCAGCCGATCCAGGTTCTTCTCCACCACCGACGATCCGGACAGGGACGACTGCATCGTCCCGCCGAACAGCGACGACAGCCCGCCACCCTTGCCGCGGTGCAACAGGATCAACGCCATCAGCGCCAGGCTCGTGATGACGAGCAATATCTGCAGGAAAAGAATCATGACTGCCTTGCGGTGCGACGGGTGAATCCGGGTCGGTCGAGTCTAACCCGGTAGGGGTCGATGCCGGCTCAGGGCAACACCCCGACCGCGTTCGCGGCCAACGTGGCGAACTCGGTGCCGTCCAGCGAAGCCCCGCCGACCAGCGCACCGTCGACGTCCGTCTGGGCGCAGATCTCGGCGACGTTGGCCGACTTGACCGACCCGCCGTACAGGATGCGGATGCCGTCGGCGGTCTCCTGGCCGTACTTCTCGGCGAGGGCGGCGCGGATCGCCCCGCAGACCTCCTGTGCGTCGGCCGGCGTCGCGACCCGCCCGGTGCCGATCGCCCAGACCGGCTCGTAGGCCAGCACGATCGACTTCACCTGCTCGTCGGTGATCTCGGACAGCCCGGCCAGCACCTGGCCGACCGAATGCTCGACCTGGTTGCCGGCCTCGCGGACCTCCAGGCCCTCGCCGATGCAGAGCATCGGGATGAGTCCGTGCTTGTAGGCGGCGGCGACCTTCTTGGCCAGCAGCTCGTCGGACTCCTGGTGGTACTCGCGACGCTCGGAATGGCCGACGAGCACGTAGGTGCAGCCCAACTTGGACAGCTGGATGCCGGAGATGTCGCCGGTGTAGGCGCCGGAGTCGTTCGGCGACAGATCCTGCCCGCCGTAGGTGAAACCGATCTTGTCCGCCTCGATCAACGTCTGCACCGAACGCAGCGCGGTGAACGGCGGGAAGACCGCAACGTCGACGTGCTTGAGGTACTTCTCCGGCAGGGTGAACGAGATCTTCTGGACCAGGGCGATGCCCTCCAGGTGGGTCAGGTTCATCTTCCAGTTGCCGGCGATCAGCGGTTTACGGGTGGCCATGGTCGATCAGTCCTCCAGAACGGCGATGCCGGGCAGTTCCTTGCCCTCGAGATACTCCAACGAGGCACCGCCGCCCGTCGAGATGTGGGTGAATCCGGCCTCGTCCACGCCCAGGGTGCGGACCGCGGCCGCGGAGTCGCCGCCGCCGACCACCGAGAACGACGGGGAGCCGGCGATGGCCTCGGCCACCGCCTTGGTGCCCGCGGCGAACGGCGCGAGTTCGAACACGCCCATCGGCCCGTTCCAGAAAACGGTCGCGGCACCCGAGACGACCTCGGCGAAGTTCGCCGCACTGGCCGGGCCGATGTCCAGACCCATCCAGTCGTCCTCGATGCCGTCCAGGCCGACCGTCTTGACCGTCGCATCGGCCGAGAAGGCGTCCGCGATCACGACGTCGGTCGGCAGGACGATCTTGTCACCGTTGCCGGCGAGCAGGCCCTTGCACGTTTCGATCTGGTCCTCCTGCAGCAGCGACTTGCCCACCCCGTAGCCCTGCGCGGCCAGGAAGGTGTAGGCCATGCCGCCGCCGATCAGCAGCTTGTCGACCTCCGGCAGCAGGTGGGTGATCACGCCGAGCTTGTCCGAGACCTTGGACCCACCGAGGATCACCGCGTAGGGCCGCTCGGGGTCGACGGTGAGCTTCTTGAGCACGGCGGTCTCGTTCGAGACCAGGTAGCCGGCGTAGTGCGGCAGCCGCTGGGCGATCTCGTACACCGAGGCCTGCTTGCGGTGCACCACCCCGAAGCCGTCGGACACGAACGCGGCGTCGGCGCCGACGACGGCAACCAGGTCGTCGGCCAGCTCGCCGCGTTCGGCGGCGTCCTTGCTGGTCTCCCGGGCGTCGAAGCGCACGTTCTCCAGGACCGCCAGCTGACCGTTGCCCAGCCCGGCCACCGTGGCCTTGGCCGACGGGCCGACGAAGTCCTCGGCCAGCGGCACCGGCGCCTCGAGCAGCTCACCCAGCCGGGTCGCGGCCGGGGCCAGCGAGTACTTGGGTTCCGGGGCGCCCTTGGGCCGGCCCAGGTGGGCGGTGACCACGACCTTCGCGCCGCCGGCGAGCAGGGCCCGCAGGGTCGGCAGGGACGCCCGGATGCGGCCGTCGTCGGTGATGACGTCGCCGTCCAGGGGCACGTTCAGGTCGGCGCGGACCAGCACGGTCCGTCCGGCGACGCCGGACGCGAGCAGGTCATCGAGGGTGTGCACGAATCAGGCTCCTCAAGCTGTTGCGGGATGACGCAGGTGGATCGGTGGAGCACCGTCATCGCGCCGGGACGCGCAGACGGCACGCGGCTGCCGCCCATCCGGTCACGCCGGACGGGCAGCAGCCGCGAGAATTCGTCAGAGCTTGCCGGCGACGATCGAGGTGAAGTCGACCAGCCGGTTCGAGTAGCCCCACTCGTTGTCGTACCAGCCGACGATCTTGAAGAAGTTGCCGCCCAGCGCGATCGTCAACGGGGAGTCGAACGTGCAGGACGCCGGGGAACCCTGGATGTCGCTGGAGACGATCGGATCCTCGCTGTAGAATAGCCGGCCGGCCAGCGGGCCGTCCGCCGCGGCCGCCTTGAAGGCGGCGTTGACCTCATCGACCGTGGTGCCCTTCTCCAGCTCCACCGTCAGGTCGGTGACCGAGCCCGTGGGCACCGGCACCCGCAGGGCGTAGCCGTGCAGCTTGCCCTTGAGCTCCGGCAGCACCAGCGCGGTGGCCTTGGCGGCCCCGGTGGTGGTCGGGATGATGTTGATCGCCGCGGCCCGGGCCCGGCGCAGGTCCGAGTGCGGGAAGTCCAGGATGACCTGGTCATTGGTGTACGCGTGGATCGTGGTCATCAGACCCTGGACGAGACCGAAGTTCTCGTGCAGCACCTTGGCCATCGGGGCCACGCAGTTGGTGGTGCACGACGCGTTCGACAGGATCGTCTGCGAGCCGTCGTACTTGTCGTCGTTCACGCCGACCACGACGGTCAGGTCCTCGCCGCTGGCCGGCGCGGAGATGATGACCTTCTTGGCGCCCGCGGTGATGTGCTTGCGAGCGGCGTCGGCCTTGGTGAAGAAGCCGGTCGACTCGATGACGATGTCGACGCCCAGGTCACCCCAGGGCAGCGCGCCCGGGTCGCGCTCGGACAGCGCCTTGATGTCCTTGCCGTCCACCGAGATGACGCCGTCGCCGGCCTTCACCTCGTAGGGCAGGACACCGAGAATGGAGTCGTACTTCAGCAGGTGAGCAAGTGTCTTGGTGTCGGTCAGGTCGTTGATGGCGACGATCTCGACGTCCGTGTCGAGCGAATCCACCGCTCGCCAGAAGTTACGGCCGATTCGGCCAAATCCGTTTACACCGACGCGCACAGTCACGTCTGTCCGCCCTCCTCATTGGGTTTCCCGCAGCAGGGTTGTGACCCACTCGAACGGGATCGATCAAGAGACTTCGCCCACGCCATTGGGAGCGTCGCCGGACTCACTGTATCGGGGTGCTCCGCTCGCAGCGCGTCGGCCGCCGGTGCCGGATCGAAATCGGGACGAAGGGCCCGTCCCGTCCGGGCCGTCCGGCGCCGCGGATCCGGTCCGAGTGCCCTGGTCAGGGACCCTCAGCTGGCCTGAATCAATTCAGTTCGGCGGTCGAGGGGGTTCACCCAAAGTTCACCCCGTCTCCTGCCTGGGGCGAACCCCGGCGGTCAGCTGTCCAGCATGTCCGCGGTGACCGCGGATTCGGTGTCCGGGATGCCCAGTTCGGCGGCCCGCCGGTCCGCCATCGTCAGCAGTCGTCGGATGCGGCCGGCCACCGCGTCCTTGGTCATCGGTGGGTCGGCCAGTTGGCCCAGCTCCTCCAGGGAGGCCTGGCCGTGCGCGATCCGCAGCCGTCCGGCCTGGCTGAGGTGGTCGGGCGCCTCGGCGCCGAGGATCTCCAGAGCCCGCTCGACCCGGGCCGCCGCCGCCACGGCGGCGCGCGCCGACCGCCGCAGGTTCGCGTCGTCGAAGTTGGCCAGCCGGTTGGCGGTGGCCCGCACCTCGCGGCGCATCCGCCGCTCTTCCCAGGCCAGCATCGAGGAGTGCGCACCGAGCCGGGTCAGCAGCGCGGCGATCGCGTCGCCGTCCCGGACCAGTACCCGGTCGGCCCCGCGCACCTCGCGGGCCTTGGCCCCGATGCCCATCCGGCGGGCCGCACCGACCAGGGCCAGGGCCGCTTCCGGCCCCGGACAGGTGATCTCGAGCGAGGCGCTGCGTCCGGGCTCGGTGAGCGATCCGTGGGCCAGGAACGCCCCGCGCCAGGCCGCCTCGGCGTCGCCGACCGACCCGGCGACGATCTGCGGCGGCAGCCCCCGCACCGGCCGGCCCCGTTGGTCGATCAAGCCGGTCTGCCGGGCCAGCGAGTCACCGCCGCCGACCACCCGCACGACGTACCGGGTGTTCTTGCGGATGCCGGAGGCGGCCAGCACCTGCACCTCGGCGGCGTGCCCGTACAGCTCCGCGATCTCCTTGCGCAGCCGGCGGGCCACCACGCCGGTGTCCAGCTCCGCCTCGACGATCACCCGCCCGGCGACGATGTGCAGCCCGCCGGCGAACCGCAGCATCGCCGACACCTCCGCCTTGCGGGCCGACACCTTCGTCACCGCCACCCGGCTCAGCTCGTCCTTGACCGAGGCCGTCATCGCCATTCCGGGCGCTCCCTGTCGTCTCGAACCCGCCCGCCTGCCCTGCTCATCTCAACATCCCCCGCACTTCCGGACACTCCCGATGACCCGACCCTGGCCAGCACCGCCGCGAGGGACGCGGACAGCCCGATTGGGTCGTGGCGGGCGGTACCGGGAATCGCGACGTCGTGCAGATCCAGCCGCGCCCCGAGCCGAGCCGCCGCGGTCGCCAGGCGCTGCGGCAGGGCCACGGACGCGCGGTCCGCCAGCACAGAATCGATCCGGAGCTCGGGAGCGTGCTCAGAGAGTACGTCCAGGTGCTGCTCGGGCGAGAATCCTTCGGTCTCACCCATTTGGGCGGCCAGGTTCAGCACCACCAGGCGGTGCGCCCGGCTGTCCAGGATCGCCGAGGCGAGGTCCGGCAGCATCAGGTGGGGCAGCACGCTGGTGAACCATGAGCCCGGGCCAAGGGTGAGCAGGTCGGCCTCCTCGACGGCCTTGACCGCCTCCGGGCAGGCGGCCGCGTCGGGCGGATCGAGCGCGACCGACCGCACCTGGCCCATGGTGCTGGCCACCGCGACCTGGCCGCGGATGCGACGCACGGCGGCCGGGTCCTCGTCCAGCCCGGCGACGTCGGCCACGATGTCCAGTGGCTGGCCCGCCATGGGGAGCACCCGACCCCGGCTGCCCATGATCGCGCCGGCGGCGTCCAGGGCCGCGACCGGGTCACCGAGCACCTTGCTCAGCCCGACGAGCACCAGGTTGCCCACCGGGTGCCCGGCCAGCGCACCCTCACCGCGGAAACGGTGCTGGAAGGTGGAACTCCACAGCCGGCCGGTCTTGCCCGGATCGGCCAGCGCGGTCAACGCCATCCGCAGGTCCCCCGGTGGGATGATGCCGGGCATCTCATGCCGCAGTCGGCCGGACGAGCCGCCATCGTCGGCGACGGTGACGACCGCGGTGATGTCGACCGGCAACCGGACCAACGCGGACAGCATCACGTGCAGGCCGTGGCCGCCGCCGAGGGCGACGACCTTCGGGCGGGCCGGGCTTCGGTCCGGCGCGGCGCCGCCCATCACTCCCTGCCCAGGTCGCGATGCACGACCTGCACGGCGAGCGTGTCGGCATCCAAGCGGCGCTTGAGCTCCTCGGCGACCGCGACGCTGCGGTGCTTGCCGCCGGTGCAGCCG